>Ga0209417_1004891_pt1 | contig 15458 bp, 16 predicted proteins | sample RifGroF2_FD_184002 | JGI IMG/M metagenome (GOLD analysis project Ga0209417, IMG submission 184002) | Groundwater microbial communities from Rifle, Colorado, USA - Groundwater F2 (SPAdes) (version 2) | ecosystem: Environmental > Aquatic > Deep subsurface > Groundwater | place: Rifle, Colorado... | reverse complement strand
AGTTTCAGTGATTACACTTGGGCAAAAGAATCAAAATAAGGAGACTAAAGAAGTTCCTTATTTAAGAGTAGCCAATGTACAAGACGGTTTTCTGGATTTGTCAGAAATTAAGTATATTGACTGTACATTAACGGAATTTGAGAAAATTCGGTTAGAACCTGGAGATGTCTTAATGACAGAGGGCGGAGACTTTGATAAGCTTGGTAGAGGAGCTATCTGGAATGGTCAAATAAAAGATTGTATTCATCAAAATCATCTTTTTAGAGTTAGAGTTGATAAACAGAAATTATTACCTAATTTTTTCGCATATTTAATACGCTCAAGATATTCTAAGCTGTATTTTCTAAAATGTTCTAAGAAAACAAGCAATTTAGCAACGATAAATATGACCCAATTAAAACAATTTCCTGTTCCATTACCACCTCTCGACCTCCAAAACAAATTCGCTCAAATAGTCGAAAAAGTCGAAGACCAAAAAGCTAAAAACCAAACATCAGCCCAAAAACTCGATGATCTATTTAATTGCTTGCTTCAGCGGGCGTTTAAGGGTGAGCTGGGGTTTAGTTGTATTGGTGAAAAGGTATGTCTTTAAGCAGAAAAACAAGTGACGCTTTTATAAATAACATTTTAAAAACTGGTAAGTGCAGTGAACTTTTATATCATCAATTTAATCACATTGTTGATGTTGGTTATGTAGATTATGGTTTCATAACCCGAGAAATTGCATATTTAGAAGGTTTACGTGACATATCAAGTACAAAAAAAGAATCACAGTATAAACATAAACCATTAAAAGGCTTATGGCATAAACATTTTTTTGGAGCTCAGTTTTTGGGTTTTAATATCTATAACCAGCTTGGGTTAGATTATGGCACAAATAAACTTCGACAAATATTGATGGAGATATTTGAAAAACATAATGTTAAAGAGGGCGATTTATTTACAGAAGAATTAAGCCAAGAATTTAGCCACACAATAGTTCAAGGTTCTTTAGTCGAAAGGTCAAAGGCTTCAAAACTAACCGGGGATTGGATAATTTATGCCAAACAAGAATCGGGAAATTATTATTTAACTTTTGCTTCACACCACGAAAATGACAAAATTGTTTATGAAAGGATAAAAAAATACTTATAAAACCATGATACAATTAACACGTTCTTATACAAGAATTTAGGTTAAGTGATTGTCAAACTTTGATTTTCTAAAACAGGAATTTAGCTTTCTCTATGATTCAGCTTGTAAGGCTGAAGAAAATGTGTTTTCTGATCCTCGAACATCCTGTTTTTATGCGAGATATTGCATTGAAAACGCTGTTAAGTGGCTTTATCAAAATGACTCATACTTAAAACTTCCTTATGATACAAACCTCGCTTCACTTATACACGAACAATCATTTCAAGAAAACCTAGACCCAAAGTTATTCGCTAAACTCAAAACAATACAAAAAGTCGGGAATATCGCCGCACATAGCAATAAACAGATTAATGATAACGATTCTTTGCACGTTATAAAAGAGCTGTTTCATTTTCTTTACTGGTTATATAGGTTTTATTCAACTCAAACACCTGATAGAGCTATAACTTTTAATGTTGAACTTATTCCAAGAAAAGAAAAACAGGCAGATGAGTTTGATAAAATCGCTAAATTACTTGAGCAAAAAGAACAAGAGCTATTTGAAAAAGAAAAATTAATCAAGGAAGCTGAAGAACGACTCGTTCAGATTCAGGCTGTTAAGGAACAGAATAAACTAATACCTGATAACTATGACTACAGCGAGGCAGAAACAAGAAAATACTTTATTGATGTCCTGTTAAAAGAAGTTGGCTGGAATATAAACGAGAAAAACGTCCGTGAATATGAAGTGGAAGGAATGCCTAATAATCAAGGTATAGGCTACGTTGATTATGTTCTGTGGGGCGATAATGGGCTTCCTTTAGCTGTAGTAGAAGCGAAAAGAACTACAAAAGACCCAAAAGTAGGAAAACAACAAGCAAAATTATATGCTGACTGTCTTGAAAAGAAATTTAATCAACGCCCCATAATATTCTATACAAATGGCTACGAGCATTTTATTTGGGATGATCTGAACTACCCGCCGAGGTCAGTACAGGGTTTCTATAAGAAAGATGAATTACAGTTATTGATTAATAGGCGAAACTCCAAACAGGATTTAAAAGTAATTCCAGTAAATACAGATATTTCAGGTAGACCGTACCAACTCGAAGCTATAAAGCGAGTATGTGAGGATTTTCAAAGTAAAAAGAGAAAAGCACTTGTTGTTATGGCAACAGGCACAGGCAAAACAAGAACTGTAATTTCACTAATTGATGTATTACAAAGAGCTAACTGGATTAAAAGAGTATTATTCCTTGCAGACAGGAATGCATTATTAAATCAGGCAAAGAACGTTTTTAATCAGCAGTTACCGCATTCTAACCCGATAGATATTACAGAAAATAAGGAAGACACTACCAGTAGGGTTGTTTTATCCACTTACCAGACAATGATGAATATGATTGACTCTGTAAAGGCTGAAAGCAGAGTTTTCGGAGCTGGCCACTTTGATTTAATTGTTATAGATGAAGCGCACAGGTCAGTTTATAGGAAATATAAGGCTATATTTGATTATTTTGACTCATTAATGGTTGGATTAACGGCTACACCACGGAATGAAGTGGATAAGAATACTTATGAATTATTTGAAATAGAGTCAGGAGTGCCGACTTATTACTATGAACTTGACCAGGCTGTCGCTCAAGGATATCTTGTTCCTCCAATACCATATAGTGTACCGATAAAGTTCTTGCGGGACGGTATTAAATATGATGAATTGAGCGAAGAAGAAAAAGAAGACTATGAAGTTAAGTTTTACGATGAAGAAACAGGGCAAATTCCAGATGAGATAGACGCTGCAAAATTAAACAAGTGGATTTTCAATAAAGACACAGTTGATAAGGTTCTTGAGCATTTAATGACTCACGGTATAAAGGTTGAAGGTGGAGATAAACTAGGTAAAACTATTATATTTGCTAAGAATCACGATCACGCTGAATTTATACAAGAGAGGTTTGACGCTAATTATCCGCAGCTAAAAGGCTCATTTGCAAGAGTTATAGACAATTATGCAACTTACGCGCAGTCGTTGATTAACGATTTTTCTGTTAAGACAAAAGAACCTACAATAGCTGTTTCAGTTGATATGCTTGATACAGGTATAGATGTTCCTGAAGTGGTTAACCTTGTTTTCTTTAAAATAGTCAGGTCTAAAACCAAATTTCATCAGATGATTGGCAGAGGAACACGTTTATGCCTGGATTTATTTGCTCCAGAAGTTCATAAAAAGAATTTTGCCATTTTTGATTTCTGTATGAACTTTGAATACTTTAATTTAAACCCTCAAGGCATAGAGAATAAGAATGATATGCCAATAAGCCAGAAAATATTTATAAAAAGGCTTGAACTTGCTCAAAGATTAAGAGATAAAGATGAGCAACTGAGGCTTTTATCCGCCAGGTTAAAGGACATTCTCCACAATGAAGTTACAAATATGAATATTGATAACTTTATTGTGAGACCGCATAGAAAAGAGGTAGAGAAATATTCAGACAGAAATATATGGAATAATATAAACCCTGATGAGAACTTAGAAATTAGGAATAAACTATCAGGTTTGCCAACTGAAATAATTAAAGAAGATGAATTAGCAAAGCGATTTGATCTAATAATCTTAAATATGCAACTTGGAATTCTCGATAATTATAGAGGGTTTGAGCGTTACCAGAATAAAGCAAAGGAAATAGCCGGACAGCTTGAAGAAAAGAAAAATATTCCTATGGTTAACGCTCAAATGGAGCTGATTCTGGATATGCAAACAGATGAATTCTGGGAATCTGTTACTATTCCTATGCTGGAAGAAGTGAGAATTAAAATCAGGGACTTAATACAATTTTTGGATAAACAGGATAGAAAAATTGTCTATAGTGATTTTGAGGATGAAATAGGTATACAGCAGGAAGTAGGGCTAAGAAGCTATGAAACAGCAAGTGATTTAGCGCAGTATAAAAAGAAAATAGAACATTTCCTTAAAGAATACACAAATCACGTAGCGATTCAAAAGCTTAGATTCAATAAACCTGTTACACCAACTGATATACAGGAACTTGAAAGGATTTTATTTGAGTCTGGACAGTTTGGCGACCGGAAAATTTTTGAAAAAGCGTTTGGAATACAGCCAAGTTTAGGTGTATTTATTAGAAAAATGGTCGGACTGGACAGGATAGCAGTTGAAGGATTATTCATTGATTACCTTAAAAATAATACTTTTACAGCCAATCAGATAGCTTTTATTACTAAGATAATTGATTACCTGACTCAGCATGGAATAATGGATCCAGGTAAACTCTATGATCCACCTTTTACAGACTATCATTTTAAAGGCGTAGAAGGCTTATTTAGGGATGAAAAAATAAATCATATTATTTCTATTATTAAAAATGTGAATGAAACGGCGAATGTTAAGGTTATAAATTAAAATTTTGTATTGATTTATCTTTCAAATCATCATTAATACCGATATACCTTAAAGTTATGCTTGGAGCAGAGTGATTAAATATGTCCTGTAAAATTGCAACATCTTTGTATGTTTGATAATGATGGTATCCAAAAGTTTTCCTAAGGGTATGAGTTCCTATATGATCCGTAATACCGATTTTTTTAACAGCCTGATTTATTATTCTATATGCCTGTACTCTGGTTAAGGGCTTGTTACCTCCCTGGCGGCTTTTAAATATGTATTCTTCATCAGGTAGGTTATTAATATATTCGTCAAAGTACTCCTTTAAAATGTTATTTATTAAAAATCGTCTGGTTTTTTCAGTTTTTTCTTCCTTAATTACAATATGGGTTTTATTTCTAATATCTTTGGTTTTAAGTTTAATTAAGTCTGATATGCGTAATCCGGTATTTATTCCTGCAACGAATAATAAATAGTCTCTGTAACCTGATTTTTTTAGTTCAGTCTTAATCTGATTGATTTTTTCTTTATCTCTGATAGGCTGAACAAAATTCATTGTATATCTCTTTAAAATTACTATATTTAAATAATATTATATTACTCTGAGTGATACTTTTAAATACAATATGTTAAACCTGTTACAGAATTTCAAAAGCAAAACTGTCCTGAAGTTAAACAGAAATTACATTTGAAGCCAAATACTTCAGTGTAACAAAATAAATATTTTGTTACAGTGATAATAAATTACACCGTAAACCATATTATTAAATTTCTAATTTCCAATCAGAGATTTATATACAGGACTATGTGCCAATTCTTGTATAAGTTTCCATTCTTTATCATCTTTTAAGTTAAATATTTCAGGCGAGTTTGCCCGTTCCCAATAAGGCAAAAGGTTTATAATTATTTTGAGAGCAGGAATACTTATGCCGGATTTAATTAATTCTCTTAATTTTGCAACCCATTCTATATCATTCTGAGAATATAGCCGCTTTTCCCCTTTTTGTTTTTCAGACTTTTTCTCAATTCTGTGAGGTTTAACAAGACCGGCTTTTTCGTATGTCCTCAATCTATCCGCAGATATGCCAAGTATTTGAGCTGCCATACTAACTGGATAAAACGGTTTGTCTTTTTCTATTTCCATAATTATTACCTCACCATTCAGAATCTTAATTGTTTTAGAAAACAAATAAAATTAGGTGAGAAAACAATAATTTCTTTTATTATTGCAGCATATAATTTATACTATTATTTAAATAAGTAATTAAATGGGTATAATTACTTACATATTAATTTGAATTTCAAAGAGGGTAAGAATGGTAGAGGAAAATCAGAAATGTTCAAAAATGGAAGATAACCTGTTTGCCAGGTTAAGCAAATATTCAACAGGAAACGTAACCCCTGAAGAAAACTTTTTTACAGAAGCTTTTGCCTGGATATTATCTAATAATCCTGATATTGCAGTAGGCTTATTAAAAGAAATTTCAGGTATAAATTTTAATAAGAAAAATTTGAAAATTAAAACCCAAGTCTATTATGAACATTCAAATAATAATGTAGAAGGGAATGCTTCATATATTGATTTACAGATAGAAGATGAAAACAATTTATTGTTTATTGAAAATAAGATTTCCGCAGAACTTAATAAATATTCTTCTAAAAATGAAAAGCAAGCTGATCTTCAAATAGAAATTGATCAAATAGAAAAATATGAAAAATTGCAAAATCAACTTCAAGATAATCGATATAAAAAAGTTATTGCAATTGTCCTTTCAAAAAAATCTTATCATTCGAAAAAAGATAAAATCGTAAGTTGGTCACAAATCTACGATTTTATTGATAAATATAAAAATGAAAAACCATTTATACAAACGTTTTTAGAATTTATGGAGTTTAAAGGCATGTCTTCTTTTAAAGGGTTTAAACAAGAATTTTTTAATAGTTTAGCTGGGAAAGAGAATAGTTATTACGATGAAAGGACACTAAGAAAAACTTTCGAAGATTTTACTGAAATGCTGGAACAAAAAGTAAAAACAATATCTGACAAAAATTGGCACAAAAAAATTTATTCAAGGTCAAATACTAATTTTGTTTCATCGCATTTTGCATATCCAAATAAATATTCTTTAAATATAAATGTTGAAACCTGTATAGATGGAATGGGTAATGAGTATAAAGGCCAATTTTTTACACCATATCATATATGCCAGATGATGACACAAGTATCACTAATTAATGCCAAAGAGATCATAAAGGAAAAAGGCTATATAGCTGTCTCAGAACCTTGTTCAGGCGCTGGAGGAATGATTATAGCAGCTAGAGAAGTGTTGTTAAATCAAGGGTGTAATCCTTCAACTGATATGTTTGTGGAAGCCATAGATGTAGACGACCTGTGCTTTAAAATGACATACATTCAGCTTTCACTTCTGGGAATTCCAGCCAGAGTAGTACGTGGAAATACGTTATCTATGGAGTTTTATGAGGTGCTATATACACCTCTTTATTTTATCAAGGGCTGGCATTATAAGTTAAAAAAGTCTGAAATGTCGCAAGAATCTAATCTGCAAGAGAATGCAATAATCATAAAGCCTGTTCATGAAGGCCTCACGACTCAACTAAGTTTGTTTTAACCACATTATTAATCCAGAAACAGGAGAATAAAACATATATGAATTTTAAAAAAGGAGAAAACAAATGGAACAAATGATTAAAGCCGTATTTTTTGACCTCAAAGAGGCAATTAATGACCTGGAACACTTGATACTGGAAATGTGTTCAAAGATTGAGAAAATTTATAGCACATCAGATAAGGAGGAACCGAGCGATAAACAGCTTTGAGTTAAATAAAGCAATAACGACAAGCAAACTTTTTTCTAAAATTAGCTTGTCACCTGGAAGTAAGCTGGTTTTAAGGTGCATAGTTGACTTCTGGAACTATGAAAAAGGATATGCATACCCAAGGCAAACAACAATAGCCGAATGTACAGGCTTAAGTAAAATCAGTATCTCGAATATCGTAGCCGAACTTAAGGAAAATCAAATGATAGAAATAAAAAAGCAAGGACATAGGTACCAATATTACCTCACAGAAAGGTTTTTTAAGTTTATAAGTGAAGATAAAGATGCTTTAACTCAAAATTTAAGAAACTTTAATTTCGAAGATAAACATTCTTTAACTCCTATATTAAAAAATAATAATAAAAATATAAAAAACTCTCTTGATAAAAGTGTTTTAGAGACTAAAGAACTTATAAAATCTTACAAGCAGGTAAAGGCGGCGTCTCCATATGACAATTATGCTTGTGCTGTAGGGTGGTTAAACAGCTTAAAAGTAATTTTGCCTAAAAATAAATTTTTACAAGAAAGAGCCAGAGAAGTAGCGAAAATCTGGAATTTAGACATAAATAATTTACCTGAGTTAGTAAAAAAAGAAAACATGGAGGACTAAATCATGACAAAACCTCTTATGAACATTACTGAAACATCACTTTTTTTGGGAATTGCAAAAGACACGATTTATGCCTGGGTGCATAAAAGGCAGATTCCTTTTGTAAAACTTGGCGGAAGATTGTTCTTTAAGACAAAAGACATTGAGCAGTTTATTGAAGACAACACATTTAAACCAGCGGTTTAAATAAGCGGAGAAAGAACCTTGGCAAAAGTACGCAGAAGAAATTGGAATAATAAAAACGGCTCAGGCAGCTATTGGCAGATTGATTATACTGACAGTACGGGTAAGCGTGTTATTAAAGGATGTTTTAACCGCAAGGTAGATGCTGAAGCTGAACTTGCCAGGGTTCTGAATTCTCTTGGACAGGGCACTTACATTAACAAGAAAAAAGATATAACTTTCAATGAGGCAGCGGACAGGTACATAAAGTACCACGCTGAAATGCACTGTAAGCCAAGCACTTATAACAATTATAAGGGTTACTTAAATAATCATTTAAAGGATTGTATTGGCAAGAAAAAGCTAAACGATATAACGTCACTTGATATTCAGAAATTAATGCATGAAAAGGTTAATCAGGGGCTATCGAATCAGACAGTAAACCATATAATTAAGTTTATTGGTGCTGTATTTCAGAAAATGATTAATGACGAACTTATGTATAAAAACCCTGCTGCCAGGATAAAAAAGCTGAAATCGAATCATAAAAAATTCAAAGTACTAACAATAGAGGAGGCTGAACTGGCACTAAAGACCGCAGAAGAATATTTTCCTGATTTTTATCCGATGTTATTCACAGCATTATATACAGGAATGAGAGAAGGCGAGCTGATAGCATTAACTTGGGATAAAATAAACTGGGAAAAGAGAGAAATAATGGTGGATTCTAACTATAGTCTTGGAGAAATAACCACTCCTAAAACCAAGCATTCGATAAGACGAATAGATATGTCAGACAAACTCGTGGAAGTACTCATGAAATGGAAAGAAGAATATCCTAAAAGCAGTTTAAACCTTGTATTTCCGAATCAGGTTGGAAATTATAATGATCCGAATAATATTGTAAAAAGAAGATTTTACTATGTACTTGATTTGGCTGGTGTTGAAAGAATCAGGTTTCATGATTTGCGGCACACTTATGCCAGCTTATTAATTTCTCAAAATGTTTCACCCAAATATGTACAAAGCCAGCTAGGACACGGATCGATACAGATTACAATGGACACTTACAGTCACATTATGCCCGAAGATAAAATACGGGCGGTGAAGGTGCTGGATGGATTGTTTTGAATAAATTTTCTATCCAGCAATTCACTAGTCTTTTTCTTCAATCCATACTAATATTTATATAGCAATTTAAATTTCTATCGCTTTTTATGAAATAATAAAAATATATAAATAGTTTATAATTATTAGCGTTTTAAGGGAATCAAGTATATGGCAACAGGAGATCAATTAAAATCACTTATAAAGTCATATTTTGAAGGTGATAAAGATCGTTTTGTTACTACTACTCTTCAAGTAGCGGCTCATGAAGCACGTCAAGGACATAGTGCTTTAGCAAGAGATATTCGCAACATTGTAGATAAAGCAAATACCTCAAAAGTAAAAGTTATCTCTTTTACACCTGATTTAAGTGATTTAATCATTACATCCGAGCCTAAAGCTCGTTTAGAAGAGCTTGTTGTTTTTGATGAATTAAAAGAAAAAATAAACCGAATTATAAAAGAATATTTTCAAAGGGCTAAATTACTAAAACATGGATTAAGCAATAGAAGAAAAATATTACTTGTTGGTCCTCCTGGTACAGGTAAAACAATGACAGCGTCAATATTAGCTCATAAATTAGAGCTTCCTTTTTGTACTATTCAAGTGGATAAACTTATTAATAAATATATGGGTGAAACAAGTGCAAAATTAAGGCAAATTTTTGATATTATACAAGACAAAAAAGGAGTCTTTTTATTTGATGAATTTGATGCAATAGGTGCAGAAAGAAACTCTGATAATGATGTAGGTGAAATGAGAAGAGTTCTAAATTCATTCTTGCAATTTTTAGAAAATGATGAATCCGAAAGTTTAATAATTGCGGCTACTAATAATATAGGTATACTTGATCAAGCGCTATTTGATGATATTTTATATTATCAACTACCTAATGAAGAAGAATTGATTAAAATAATAGATAATTGTTTAGGTAGCTATAAAGGTACATTCCATACAAAAAATTTAATTTCTGAAGCAAATAATTTAAGTCATGCTGAAATAACTCAAGCTTGTTATGATGCCATAAAAGAAGTTATATTAAATGACAAACAAAAAGTGACAAAGAATATGCTTTATAATATGATAAAAGACAGGAAAAAAGTCTATAAAAGAGATTGAAATTTAATATGCGTAGAGAACAACTTCCTCATTTGATTATTAACAAATCACCTGAGGTTTCAGCTTATACAACAACTCTGCCGGGGAGAGGTAAGTCTAAAATCCCTCCAAGAGAAGATAGAGCGACTCATGGACAAAGAATAAAAGAAAAATTTAAAAAAGCTTGGGAAGAATTTGAGAAATTAAATGAACAAAGAACTGCAGTTTCATTTGCTGATATTGAAGGAATAAATGTTGAATTTAAAAGTAAAGCTGGTTTTGATCTTGTAATCAAAAGCCTTGAAGATATAAGACAAGGAATAAGATTATTAAATGTTCAAAAATCTATCAAAGATGGCTATGAAATAACAAAAGCAACTATTTTTATCCCAAATGATAAAATTCAATCCTTTTTAAAAAAAATTGATGATTATTTAACTGAGGATAAGGTTACAAAAAGAAAAGATGGCACTATAGTAAAAAAGCCTAAAAATGCAAATTTAATCGAAAGTATTGAAGATATCAGACTTGCTGTATTGGATTCATTTTGGAATGATAAAAAAGAATTAATTCCAGCAACAGGAACTCCTGATTGGTGTGAAGTATGGATAAGAGCTGATAGCAAAAATGACGAAACAGAAAATCATTTTTTTAATCTTTGTTCATCGTTAAATATTGAATATAAAGAAAACCAAGTTTTGTTTTTCCCGGAATGTAAAGTAGTAGTTGTAAAAGCAGATAGAGAAAATTTAAAAAAACTTATTACTTTCAGTTCTCGTATTGCCGAAATTAGACTTGTTAAAGAAACAGCTAGTTTTTGGATTAATACATCACCTAAAGAACAATCAGAATGGTGTCAAAATCTTAAAGACAGGTTGTCTGTAGATAAAGAATCAAAGGTATGTGTTTGTGTTCTTGATACTGGTGTTAATAACGGACATATATTATTAGAAGATATTATAGAAGACAAACATTGTCATACAATTAAAACCGAATGGGGCACTCATGATTCACATGGACACGGAACTTTAATGTGCGGAACCGTTACTTTTGGAGATTTACAAAAATGTTTAGATTCACAGAATGAAATATCAATTTTGCATTCTGTTGAATCAGTTAAACTCCTTAGAAAACCGGGACATGAAAATGAAAAAGATCTTTATGGTGAACTGACTAAAAGAAGCGTTTCTTATCCTGAAATAGAAGAACCGGAAAAAAAACGTGTAATTTGTTTGGCTATAACATCAGATAAATGTGAAGAAGGAAAACCTTCTTCTTGGTCTGGTGCAATAGATCAGCTTAGTTCTGGTCAGGAAGATGAACAAAAAAGATTATTTATAATTTCAGCAGGAAATGTAAGAGATGAAAATTGCTGGAAGGCTTATCCTGATAGTAATATTACTTGTTATGTGCAAGACCCTGCACAATCTTGGAACGCATTAACAGTGGGTGCATATACAGAAAAAGATTTAGTTACTGATCCTAATTTAAAAAATTCATATACAGCTTTAGCAAAAAAGGGAGAATTATCTCCTTTTAGTAGTACTTCTAGTTCATGGGATAACGAATGGCCTATAAAACCAGATATTGTTATGGAAGGCGGAAATTTAGCTAAAGATAACTTTGGACTTATAAGTGAGACTGAAGACTTATCGTTATTTTCTTTATCAAATGAGATAAGAGAAAGGCAATTTGATATTATAAATGCTACCAGTGCAGCTACTGCTCAAGCTTCGTGGATGGCAGCTCAGATACAATTAAATTATACTGAATTTTGGCCTGAAACTATAAGAGCATTAATGGTTCACTCTGCAGAGTGGACAGAGCAATTGAAAAAACAATTTTACGATAAAAATAAAACTGAAAAAGAAAATTATAAAAAATTATTGAGGATATGTGGCTATGGAGTACCTAATCTTGGAAAAGCATTGTATTCTGCAAATAATAGCCTTACTTTAATTTCTGAAAATTATATTCAGCCATATTATAAAAATTCTGGAAAGAAACCTCAAACTAAAGATATGCATCTTTATGAATTACCCTGGCCTAAAGAAGCGTTAAAAAACCTTCCTGCTGAGGCAATAGTAAAATTAAAAATTACTTTATCTTATTTTATTGAACCAAGTCCAAGTAACAAGGGATGGGCAAATAAATATAGATATCAATCTCATGCATTAAGGTTTGATTTAAAAAACCCTTGGGAATCATCAAAAGAATTTTTAAAACGTATTAATAAACAGGCAAGAGAAGAGGATGAAAAAATTGAATCTTCTGGTCAAAGAATAAAATGGAAATTAGGACCTAAAATACAAACTTCAGGTTCTATCCACTCAGATACTTGGGAAGGATTTGCAAGTGATTTGGCAAACTGTAATTTTGTTGCTGTTTATCCCGTAATAGGTTGGTGGAAAGAAAGAACTAATCAAGAAAAATGGGATAGTGTTGCAAGATACTCTATAATCATTTCCTTAGAAACACCTGAAACAAAGATTGATTTATATACTCCTGTTGAAATTTTACTAAAAACACCTATTCCTATTGAAAATCGTTTTAAAAGAATAAAATAAAATAAATTTGAAACAAAATTGAAACAAAATGCGATTTTTGGAAAATCCTGAATCGTCAAAACCCTTGCTAATAAAGAATGCGCCTGATCGGATTCGAACCGATGACCTACGGCTTCGGAGTATATGCCAAGGGTTTTAGGCATTTTTTGATGTTGTTTTATGCTTTTGTATTTGCTTTGATTTTTCTTATTTTATTAAAAGCTTCATTTAATAAGAATTATTATATTCTTTTATGTTTTTGCATAACCTTTGCCACGAAAATAACACGAAAATTATTTTAAATCTTCAATAATATTTTTAAATTCAGGATGCCTTATTACCTTGTGAATTAAATCATTAACAGGAATGTTCAGCTCTTGAGCGTAGGAATTAATAAGTTCTCTATCTTCTACATAAATAGTTGCTTTTGTTGTAGGTTTATTTTTAGAGGGTCTTCCTGCTCCTTTTCTTTCACCGCCACGAGGGGACAATTATTTATTCTCCTACTTATATTTAACAAAGTTATTATATCAGTATTTAACGAATAATTTTAAAGCATATTATTTGAAACATTTTATTATCATTTTGTAAAAATTTTTAAAGATTATGGATATTGACCATTAAAAAATTTTTTATATTAATGGGAAGTATGCATGCGGGAAGTAATTTGGTCTTAAGAATCGTAGAATTTAATCCAGTAATTGCAATGCAGAACAGTAATTATAATGCTGTTCCGGTTAATAATGAAAATAATTATTCAAAATAACAAATCGTAAAATTTTCTGTCAAACTAACAATTTTTTTCTTTCAGGTGTTTTCTACTTTTGAAAGGTATTTTCTTATGATTGTTAATTTATTAAATAGTCCAAGTTATACTAATTCAAACTTAAAAGGCAAAAATTTAGCTGATAACGCTATTGCCTTTAAAGGTTATGGCAATAAAGTCTTATGCGACTATATTTATAAAAAAGCTTACCAGCTTCATAGAGTAAATATACTTAAATGTGATGTTAAAGGAGTAGAAAATTATTTTAGAAATTTAGGAGTTGATGCAAATTTTGAGGGGAACAATATAGTTGCATATGGATGTCATAAAGCGGCGGAAATATTTAGAAAATTAAATTTTATTTTACCACCTAAAATAGGCATGTTAGATTTTAGTAAAGAATATCATCCTGACGCAAAAAATGCTTGGGCTGTTTGTACTCTTTTTCATGAAAGACACGGAATATCTAATATATTTCCTCCACGTAGTGTTATTTTTAATAAATTTATGCATAATCCGGTAATTCAAATTAATGGCAAACCTTGTTCATTAAATTGGGAAAATTACGCATATATATTACAAAATGATGCGAAGACAGGCTGGATGTCAACAGGACATTTCTTTTCAGTCCCTCTGCATGAGTTCGCTCATAATTTGCATACACATCATTTATATTCGAAATTTGGAAGTCCAGAACCAGCATTTCCATACAGATTTAATCCTTTTACAAATGAAATACTAAAGACGTTAAAAAAACCGATTGGCGTTTATTCTGATCAAGTAAAAAAAGATATAAGTGAATACGGGACAGATACCAGGTTTGAAACTTTTGCTGAAGATTTAACTGAAAATATTATACAATCAATAGATCCATTTAGTTTAACCTTAACAAAACATCCCTTTAGCGTTCACGACGACAACCCTGTAGTGGAAAGAATTGTAGGTGAAATTTGGGAGGGTGTTATACAACCTTAGAGGACATTATTTATGCAACAAATTATGAATAGTTATCCATACATACCAACAGTTTACCCTGTTTATTATCCATACAACGCACAGATAAATAACACAAATGCAATAGATAACTGGGAACAAAATTTATCTCCTGACGAAAAAAAATTTTTATATGATGGTAATATAGAAAGCCTGCAGGCCCTTCTATTTCAACGAGATAAAAAAGATCTTGTTTTAAAAACAGCTTTTAATTCGTCTTATACTGATACTTATGAAAAAGTTAAAGACAATAAAGACTTTCAGGAACTTTTAAAAACAAATTATTATAGTGGAACTAAAGGTTTTATTAATTTGGTTGACACAGCCCAAGTTCTTGAGCAGGAAAGAGTAAGAAGAGGGGGTGGTAGTTACTTAAATAATTTATCTCAAAATAATCATGTTCTCTATTCTCGTCCATATATTGAGCCTATTAATTACTCTAAATATAATGTAGATGATTATTTACGAATGCTAAATGATTTTGCAAAAACAAATAAATGCAGCGATGATTTTAAAAGGTATATAATTGCTACAAAATCTAAAAATATAGATAGCTATTACAAATCATTTGATAAAGTTAATTCAAATCAAGATATAGTAACTTTATTTACCTATAGTTAATCCCAGTCTGATGAATCTTCATCACTAAAATCTTCGCCACTATCTATATGATCATGATCATCATGGATATCATGTTCTTCACCTTCGGACGCAGCATCAATTCCCTTTTTATCAATCATATTATCAAAGTCGATTTCCTGTTCGTGATGATCAATATTACCTTCATTATGATTTTCATGATGTTCAGATGTTTCTTTAGAAGAA
>Ga0209417_1004890_pt1 | contig 15463 bp, 11 predicted proteins | sample RifGroF2_FD_184002 | JGI IMG/M metagenome (GOLD analysis project Ga0209417, IMG submission 184002) | Groundwater microbial communities from Rifle, Colorado, USA - Groundwater F2 (SPAdes) (version 2) | ecosystem: Environmental > Aquatic > Deep subsurface > Groundwater | place: Rifle, Colorado... | reverse complement strand
CGGCTCGTCACATCCTGGGGCTGGAGCAGGTCCCAAGGGTTCGGCTGTTCGCCGATTAAAGTGGCACGCGAGCTGGGTTCAGAACGTCGTGAGACAGTTCGGTCCCTATCTGTTGTGGGCGTAGGAAATTTGAGGGGGTCTGTCCTTAGTACGAGAGGACCGGGATGGACGCACCGCTAGTGTACCGGTTGTGGCGCCAGCTGCACCGCCGGGTAGCTATGTGCGGTTTAGATAAGCGCTGAAAGCATCTAAGCGCGAAGCTAGCCCCAAGATGAGATTTCCCTTGAGGGTCGTGGTAGACTACCACGTCGATAGGCTGTAGGTGTAAAGGCAGTAATGTCATAGCCGAGCAGTACTAATAGCCCGATAGGCTTCTTATACGTACAGATAGATAATTATCAATAATTGTTTTACTGATCAGCATACACGATATTCTTCATCGTTTTATCTCTCTCTTTACATAATATAACGCGAAAGCGAGACACATAGCATCAATTCGACTACATGAAAATGAAGTCAAGTTGCAAGTTAAGGGGCTCAATGCAAGGCATAGCGAAACGAGACAAGGGAGTTTACATTTGGTAAATGACCGCAGGCGAGTGAGCGTAAACGCAGCATTGGGGCACATAACGCAGCAAATTTAAGGTGGCTATAGCGACGGGGATCCACCTCTTCCCATTCCGAACAGAGAAGTTAAGCCCGTTTGCGCCGATGGTACTGCTATACCAAGTGGGAGAGTAGGTAGCCGCCATCTTTTTAAAAGAGATCTAATCGAAAGGTTAGGTCTCTTTTTTTTTGTTAATATCCAGGATAGGGATTTATTATGGCTATATGTTTACAAATAGGCAAGTGCGTCCTCAGTCGCAGAGCTCCCTCCGGCCGAGGTTTGCCTATTTGTGAACATATAGCCAGAGCAGCTTCATAAATGAATTAATAAAAATGTAAAGAGACCGAACCAAAGAATATTATCCCCAAAGATGGCGGCGTGCCTGCCTCCTGTGTGTCTGGGAGGGAGGCAGGGGAGCATCGGCGCAAACGGAGGGGTATTGCTTTTGCTTTATAATGGATACTATGCAAGGAACAGGAAATAATCCAAGTGTAGTGTGGCAGCGCCACATGAGCGCAGGATTATGACGCATGACGCAGCAGAGTGCCATGTTAAAGCAAAAGGGTACTGCTATACCAAGTGGGAGAGAGTGAGCCGCCATCTTTTAAAGGAGATTTAATCGTAAGATTAAGTCTCCTTTTTTTTGTATATCCATGCCAAATGGCCATCAGGGCTTATTACCGTATGGGGGCATTTTCCATCCTCAGTCACTACGCCTTGCTGCGTTCCCTCCGGCTGAGATGCCCCCATACGGTAATAAGTCCTGATGGATCCTATAAAAAGGATATACATTACAAAAAGAATACAATCTTTAAATTTCACTCCCTGAAATATGGCGGTATAGCTACCTCCTGTGTGTCTGGGAGGGAGGCAGGGGAGCATCGGCGCAAACGGAGGAGGAAGACCCCAAAGCTACCACCAGACTGTGTATATCAGCACTAAGATCATTGCTATGAGAACGGCTCCCAGCTTAAACAGGAAGCTTGTCCTGAAGAGTTCTTTGTCCAGTACAATCTCTTTGTCGACATTTGGTTTGGGCCATACAATTCCGACCACAACTATTATCAACAGACACAGAAGGAATACATAACCCATCCGGTCCAGGAATGGTATTGCCGGGAATAGAAACTTGAATGCTCCGGACAGGATGAAACTCGATGCAGCAGCGGCGAGAGCACCATTTGCAGTGGCCTTTTTATAGAAGAAGGCGGCAAGGAATATGGCTAAGGCTCCCGGACTTACAAAGCCGGTAAATTCCTGAATGAACTGAAATGCCTGATCAAGATTTCCAAGAAGGGGAGCAACCACAATTGCTATTAAAAGTGCAACTATGCTGGTTATCCGACCTGTTTTGACAAGTGCGGTTTCAGATGCATCACGCTTAATGAATACTTTGAATATGTCCATTGTAAAAATAGTGGCAATACTATTCATCATTGATGCCAGCGAACTGACAATGGCTGCCACCAGTGCGGCAAAAGCCAATCCTTTAACACCAACAGGTACCAGTGACAGTAATGTAGGATATGCATCATCTGCCACAGTAATTGCAATTCTTCCCTCTTTGAACAGAACGTATGCAATAATCCCTGGTACAACAACAATCAAGGGTAACAACAACTTGAGGAAACCTGCAAAGACCAACCCTTTTTGCGCCTGGTCAATGTTTTTTGCAGCAAGTGCTCTTTGAATTATATACTGGTTGCAACCCCAATAGTATAGGTTGGCAACCCACATGCCTCCAATAAGTACCCCAATACCAGGCAGTTGTTTGTAAAACTCATTATCTTTGGAAAGGATCATATCAAATTTATTATCCGCAGAGCCGGGTCCGACCTTAATCCAGAAATCCTTTACGCCTGCAAAAAAATCACCATATCCCAATAATTCAAAGGCTACATAAGTTGTTACAAGACCACCACCTATCAGGAAAACAATTTGTATTACATCGGTCCAGGCAACAGCCTTGAGTCCTCCATATATCGAATAAACAGCAGAAAAGAGTGCCAATCCCAAAATGCCCCAGACAAGTTCGAGCCCCATCATGTTTTTTATTGCCAGTGAGCCAAGATATAATATTGATGTGAGGTTTACAAAGACAAAAACCAATAACCAGAATACTGCAAGTATTGTTTTTACCCGAAGGTCGAACCTCTGTTCCAGAAACTGAGGCATTGTATAGACCTTCTTCTTTATGAAGATGGGAAGAAAAACAACGGCTACTATTATAAGAGTGAATGCCGCCATAAGCTCATAGGTGGCAATAGCCATTCCCATTCTGAAGCCGGACCCCGACATACCGATAAACTGCTCCGCACTTATGTTTGAAGCAATTATTGATGACCCGACTGCCCACCAGGGAAGTGCGTTGCTGGCCAGAAAATAGTCGTTGGAGTTCTTTTTAACTCCCTTTTTTTCTCTGGAAACCCAAAGTCCAAGCCCGATAACAATCGCGCAATAAAGTGAAAAGACAATAAGATCAATTAATTCGAATTTCATATTTCAAGTTTTAGGGTTGTTGCGAAATTTTGTGGGTTCCTTTACCAATATTGACATCTATACAATCCGGCAAAGTGCCGTATTTATTATAAAAACTTTCAGATAATTCTTTTGTAAAGACCTCTTCTACATCTGGTCTAACGAAACATATGGTGCATCCACCAAATCCACCTCCCATCATTCTTGCGCCATAGCAACCATCAAAATTTTCTGCGGCATCAGCTAAAAAGTCCAACTCCTCACAACTAACCTGATATTTATACCTTAGCCCCTTATGGGATTGACATATAAGTTTGCCGAAAGTTATATAATCGCTGTTTCCTAAAGCATCGCAGACCATTAGAAGTCTTGCATTTTCCTCTGCAACATATGAACACCTTCTGTAAAGTATGTCTGGCAAGCTGTCTTTATATTGTTCAATCTGATCCATGCTTAAATCTCTTAAAGAAGAAATTACCGGGAAGAACTCTTTCAAAATACTTACACTTTTTTCACATTCCAGGCGTCTGATGTTGTATTCGGAAGATGCAAGGCTATGTTTGACCTTTGTGTCAAAAAGCACTATCCTTACTTTATCGTTGTCAAATAGCAAATATGAGAAATCCAATGATCTGCAGTCAAGTTTTAAGACGCTCCCTTCTCTCCCCATCATTGAGGCAAACTGATCCATGATCCCGCAATTTACTCCAATGTAATTATGCTCTGTTGCCTGGCCAATCAGTATCAGATCCTCTTTCGAAAGGTTTAATCTATACAAGTCATTTATGGCAAAAGAGAACAAATTTTCCAATGCAGCTGAAGACGAAAGCCCTGCACCCAAAGGAATATCTCCGCCAAATACGCAATCAAACGCAATACCGGTAGTAATTCGGGGATCGGCTATTTTTTTGACGATTTCCTGTGCAACCCCATAAACAAACTTGCTCCATAGCATTTCAGGCGCCACACGGTCTGTAATTTTAAATTCGCAGTACTCATTAAAGTCTGCAGAAAAAACCCTGATTAACCCGACATTGTTTTTTTTGAATGATCCTGTAATATACCTGTCAATTGCAGCTGGCAGAACGAATCCAAGATTGTAATCGGTATGCTCACCTATAATATTTATCCTCCCCGGAGATGAGTAGCTATCCTCCGGGTTACAGGAAAATCGTTCATTGAATATTATGTTCAGCTTATCAATCATCATAAATCAATAATTAATTGTTGCTGCCCACGGAATCACATAGGAGGGCGATTTCTCCTGATTCAGCAGGTCGACCATGTATTTCATATATGGTTCTGAATGTTTGTAAAACATCTTTATCCCTTCACAAAGAGAAAATTTTCTTTCACCCCCCTCTGTCAACAAATGCCTGTGTTTAGGGCATTCACCACCACATGCAAAATAGTAATGGCAACCAAGGCACTCTCCTGAGAGTGTGTTTCTTTTGTTGATTCCAAATTGGATCTGTGCATCGGAACCTATAATCTCTTTCAACGGCCGGCTTTTAATGTTACCTATCAGGTGCTCGGGATAGACAAAATGGTCACAGGAAAAGACATCTCCGTTATGCTCTACAGCAACATTGTCGCCACAAGTCTGTGAATATGCACAGACAGTAGAATTGACTCCATACCAGGAACCAAGTGTCAGGTCGAACAACTGGACAAAGTATGTACCTACGTCATTTCTTACCCAATAATTAAATATGTCAATCAGAAACTGGCCGTAGCCCTTAGCAGAAACTGACCATGGCGCCAATGTCGCTTTTTTCGATAAATCGGGCGAAACAATTATTGGCCTTTTTTTTTCATCTGCCGGCTCTATATAGTCCACGGCAGGCAGGAACTGCATGTAATGTGAACCGATGGATTTTAAAAATATATAAATTTCCCTGCCCCTCCCTTCACTAAGATTATTTACGACGGTAAGTGTGTTGAAATCCACTTTATATGTTTTAAGCAGTTCAATTCCTTTCATTGTCCGGGTAAATGATGAAAATCCCGACTTGTTTTTCCTGTATGTATCATGAATATCCTTGGGCCCATCAACAGAGACACCCACCAGAAAATTATTTCTCTTAAAGAACTTGCACCACTCTTCGTTCAGAAGAGTCCCGTTTGTCTGGATAGAGTTGTGAACCTTCTTGTTGAGATAATTATGTTTTTTCTGATATTTTACAACACTCTTATAATAGTCGATGCCGGCCATTAACGGCTCTCCTCCATGCCATATGAATGTAATTTCCGGAACCTGGTTGGCCTCAATATAGTCCCGAATGTATTTCTCCAGCATCTCTTCCGGAAATGTCTCCTGATTGTTCCCGTAAAAACGCTCCTTATCAAGATAATAACAATATGTGCAATCTAAATTACACTTTGACCCTACTGGCTTTGTCATGGCCATAAAAGATCTGGGTCCTTGAATTTTCAGAGCGTCATCTAAGGTAAGAAAGCCTTTTTTATTCATTCAGGGGAGTTTAATTAAAAAATATTTTCTTTGCATTTTATACAAAACTATAACTTTATTGAAAATTTACGGTGATAACAATAAATAAATATTCAAATAAGATGAAAAAATTATTACTGGTAGTGTTATTGAGTTTTTTTGCACTTCAAAATGGTTATGCATCAAATGAGAAAGACTACAGACTCCTTTCTCCGGACAGGAAAATTGTGTTAGAGATAAGTGTAGGCAATAAAATTACTTTTAAGGCAACCATGGACAATAAAGAGCTCTTCTCAAGCCTCCCGTTATCAGTAGAAATTAGCAGTGGAAAGGTTTTTGGAATAAATTCCAAAGCAGTAACGGTAAAGTCATATTCCAAAGCAGAGAGCATAGAAAGCCCATTTTACAGGTTCAAATCAATAAAATCGGAATATAATCTGTTGGATATAAAATTTAAGGATGACTTTGGACTTCTGTTTGCCTCGTCAAATGAAGGTTTTGCATACAGGTTCTATTTGACTTCCAAAGAAGACCTTATAATTGTCAATGAAAATTCCGGAGTAAAATTCTCTTCTGACCGTCTGGCATATCTGCCATATGTAAGAGGAGCTAAAGCAAATAAGTTCCAGTCATCTTTTCAGAGTCAGTACGATGTTGTGAACCTCAGTAAAGGGGATACATCAAAAATTATCATCACCCCACTAACCATTGTGATTGATGAATATACAAAACTTACATTGGCAGAGTCAAATGTTGTCTCTTATCCGGGTCTTTTATATAAAGTATCTGAGAACTTCACATTAAAGCCGATATTCACCCCATATCCTGCAGAGACTTATAATCATGAGAAACGAAAACAGGAGATGGTAAAATCTTTTGAAAATTACATAGCAAAGACCAGTGGAAAAAGCGACCTGCCATGGAGAATTTTTGTAATCAGTACGTCTGACACTCAGTTACCGGTGAATAATATGGTATATGAACTAGCGGACAATAGCAGGATAGATGATCATTCATGGATAAAACCCGGAAAGATTGCCTGGGATTGGTGGAACGATTGGGGGATAACAGGTGTGGACTTTAAGGTTGGGATCAATAATCAGACTTATAAATATTTCATAGATTTTGCCTCAAAAAACAATATAGAATATGTGGTGCTGGACGAGGGCTGGTCACTACCATCAAAGGGAGATATTATGTCTTCCATACCTGAAATTGATATTGATCTGTTGGCACGATATGCGAGAGAGAAAAATGTGGGTTTGATTCTCTGGGTTGTTGGAAATGTATTGGATAGTAAACTGGAAGAGGCATGTAAGTTTTATTCAAAAAAAGGGATAAAAGGATTTAAGGTTGACTTCTTTGACAGGGACGACCAACCGGTGAAAGAGAGGATAATAAGAATAGCTCAGAAATGTGCAGATTACAAACTGGTTCTGGACTTGCACGGTGTGAACAGGCCGGCAGGAATAAACAGAACTTTTCCTAACATCCTGAATCTGGAAGGAGTTTTCGGTTTAGAGGAACTTAAGTGGGATGCCAATGCAGATATGGTTCAATATGATGTGACAGCTCCATTCATACGTATGCTTGCCGGCCCGTTTGATTATACACAGGGAGCCATGACCAATGCGACAAAAAAAGATTTCAGGGTTATATACTCAAATCCCATGAGTCAGGGTACAAGGGCACATCAGTTTGGAACATACATAGTATTTGATTCTCCATTAGTAACATTGTGCGATGCTCCTTCGGCATACATTAAAGAGCAAGAGTCTGCTGATTTTATTGTTTCGATCCCTACATATTTTGACTTCACAAGAGTTCTGGAGGGGAAAATTGGAGAATATATAGTAACAGCAAGAAAGAGAGGAGACAATTGGTATATTGGAGGCCTTAACAACTGGACAGCCAGAACTATAAAAGTTGATTTGTCATTTCTTGGGGAGGGTAATTACAGGGCAACAATAATGAAAGACGGGTTGAATGCAAACAAGAGGGCTCAGGATTATAAAAAAGAGGTAATTGATATAACTACCTCTTCTGTATTTGAAATCCCTATGGCCCAAGGGGGTGGTTTTGCCATTAAAATTGAACTGTAGCCTTCTTTTGATAATTATTTAAGTTCCCAGGCCAGGGCACTTGCTCCTAAGATTGCAGCGTCAGACTCCTTCAGCTGAGAAAAAACTAGTTTAATCTTGTTCTTCCACATGTTCAGGAGATTTGCATTCATGCTCTCTTCTATTGGTTTCAATATGAGGTCTCCTGCCTTAGCAAGTCCACCGAAAAGAACAATTGCTTCAGGAGCACTGAATGCTACAAAGTCGGCAAAGGACTCACCTAACTTTTTCCCTGTAAATTCGAATATTTTTTTAGCCAGTTCATCTCCTTGAACAGCTGCTTCATATACGTCCCTTGATGTTATTGTCTCTTTTAAATCACGTAACAAACTCTTATCACAAGAGAATTCCAGCCATTCACGGGCAGTACGACCAACTCCAATTGCAGATGTATATGTCTCAAGGCAACCTGTACGGCCGCAATTGCACTGCCTTCCATTATTTCTGACCGATGTTGTGTGGCCGAGTTCGCCGGCAAATCCGTCGTGCCCGTATACAACTTCACCGTTTATCACAATCCCGCTTCCGACACCTGTACCCAGCGTTATCATAATGAAGTTCTTCATTCCCCTGGCGGCTCCGTAAGTCATCTCTCCCACAGCTGCTGCATTTGCATCATTTGTAAGAGCAACAGGAATTCCAATTTTCTCAAACATCAGTTTTGCGAATGGTATTGTATGGTTGCCGCTCCATACAAGATTGACTGCCATTTCTATTGAACCTGTATAATAGTTTCCGTTTGGTGCACCTACTCCAATTCCGCGAATCTTTTCAATACCGCCGACCTCTAGGGCCATTCTTGTTAAAGCATCACAAAGATCTGTAATATAATCATTGACATTAGAATGAGTGTCTGTTCTTATTGTTGTTTGTGTAAGAACTGTTCCGCGGGCATCTACAATTCCCATCTTGGTTGTCTGTCCCCCGATATCTATACCAGCTACATAAGGTTTTTCCATACAAATGATATTATTCTTTTTGCACCAAAGATAATGATTTGAAAGAAATGATTCACATGAATTTGTTAACTTTGTCTCAACTTAACCTAATGAACTTTGAAATAATTTTCAATGGAAGATTTTATTACTTTAATCAGAGATAATACTCAATGGCTATATACCAGACTCTTCGAAAGTAGATTTCTTTATCTGGACCTTTGGTCGTTCGTACATCTTTGGAGCGGGATGGTTATTTTTTCTTTATTTCTTGCCTTTGGTGTCAGGAAAAAATGGTTATGGCTCTTTATTCTCTTGCTTTCATACGAAATAGTTGAACAAGGAATTGTAATATTAGGATACCATGTTTTTTACCTTGAAAAAATCGTGGATGTGGTGAATGACCTGATTACAGGATTTATAGGAGCAACTATCATACATTTCATGTTCAGGTCTAAATGGTTAAGGAAAATACGGTTCCCTGTCCTGTTATTTCCCATATTCCTTGCAGCAACAACAATTTCATATATATGGGTGGGGAATTATAAATATGTGTATATCACTACTATTCTGAATTCAGAAGGTGTTTGCTGGTGGGCCTTCATCTGGTGGATATTAGGTGGCTTGGGTGTTATTGCCGGTTATATAAGGCTTTTGGATATTGTGAAAGGAAAGCTAAGAAGCTCCCTTACCGTGTGGGTTTTATATATAATGGGTCTCATAATATTCGAGTATATAGGTTTTTCGTTATTGCAGATTAGAGAGGTAGGTCATGTAGCCACCCCTCTGTTTCTAAACATAATTCATGGAACCTATACAATGCATGTCTTCTACCTGATAGCTCCTTTCCTCTTTATTTTGTTATTCGAATTGTTTTCTGTTTTATTTATCAAAGCATCTCAACAACAGAAATGAATGTGACAAATAAAAGAATTATCAGAATCGTAGTATATGGTATAGCAGCATATTTGTGTTTTTTCGTCGTTGTTTGTATAATGAGACATTATGCACGAAAAGGAGTTGAAGAGAAATTTCTTACTGCAGAACCAGGGGACATTTTTACTCGTCCTAACTCTAACCTGCTGCCAGGTAGTGAGGAGAGATTTTGGGGAGGATTGACAGGGCATGTAGCAATTGTTGTCAAAGGTGGCGTTTTTTCAAATATGGACGAAAATCTTGGAGGCATAGAAGTTGTAGAGGCCAGATTATACAACAGATATCCTATAAGTTACAAAAATCGTATAGTAAGAAACAAAGCATCTGTACATTTTGGTAAAAGATACATTGGCAGAAGATACTTTCTAAAAATGCATATAAATGAGAAAGAGATGAGCAATATGTGCAACTTTATTGACAGGGAAAAAGGCAAACATTACAATCTTTTCAGTTCCAAGGAAGATACTACTATTTACAACTGTGCTACATTTGTGAGAAGATTGTTTTTGGAGACAATGAATTATGACATCGACTGCAACAAAGGGAGCGTAATATTTCCAAATGATATAATAAATAATCCGATATTTGACACTCCTGACAACAGAGTCAGGTTTTAAGAGAGAGAAAATAATAATTAAATAAAATTCAATTGGCTATGAGAGATCGCACTACACTATTAAAGAGATGGTTTACATTATTTCTTTTCATTTTTCTGCTAAATTCAAATCTGGTTGCACAGAAATATAGCCAGATTAAAGGTTGGTCAAAAGAGATCAACAATCGTATTGAAAGGTTTCTTGATTCCACGGTAGCTCTTAAAGAGAGAAAAGTGGCTGTGTTTGACGGAGACGGGACAGTTTTCGGCCAAGTGCCACATTATCTGGCAGATGAGGCACTATTTCAATACGCAGATGATATGTTAAGAGGGAAAAATGACAAACTTTCACTGGAGAAAATGGCAATAATTGAGGAGATGGTAAAAGATGGAAACAATGTAGGCAAGCCATATGTAGAAGACCGTGTTCATTTTCTTGCAGGACTTACTCCGGAAGAGATTGCCAACATAGGTTATAATTGTTATTTAAAGTCTTACAAGGGAAAATTCTATCCTGAAATGAAGCAATTCATTGCCAACCTCAAGACATATGGTTTTGAAGTTTGGATACTGACTGCGTCACCGGAATTCTTGTATCAGAAATTCATGGCTTTGGAGTTTGGCATTTCTGAAACAAACATTATTGGAGCTAAGTCGGTGGTTGTTGATGGAAAGACATCAGGTATCATTGTTCTTCCTATACCTCAGGACGATGGCAAGGCGAATGCCATCCCTACATTTATAAAAGTAAGGCCACTGATTGTTGGAGGAAACAGCAGGGGAGACATGGATATGATAAATGAGTCAAAAGGGATGAAAATGATTGTAAACCCGGACAATGTCACTGTTAGACATGGTGACGAGGATGGTCCTATGAAAGGCTATACAGTAAAGACATATTGGGAGAAAGAGGGTGCATTGATTGTGAAATGCAATGATGTGAGAGATCCAATGGTCCGTTTTCATACCGGAGAGTGGAAAATTCGCGAAAATCTATCGAATCCCAAATAGTATCAATAACTGATCAGACTATGAAGCGACAACTCCTTCTTGCATTTGCTCTTTCTTTGTATATATATCCTGCTTTTGCCCAAGATAGCAGGGATTACGACAGGTTCGTCAGGGAAGCGGGCGAATTTTCAAATATATACAGAGGACAGGCACCTCTTGATTACAATTTTTTTCATACTGGAACTTTTTATGCTTATTCATCGGAATTTGAAAAAGGTGATGTATTGTTCAACGGCAAGTTATATAAGGATATATATATGAACCTGAACTCGCATCTTGATGAATTAAACGTACTTATAAAAACATCGGGCAGGATTGTGGTTCTCAACGGAGAGTTTGTAGATTTCTTCAATCTGGGTAAAAGGAAATTTATAAATATAAAGAAAGATGACCAGTTTCTGCAGAAAGGATACTACGAGGTGCTCTATTATGGAGTGACCAAACTATACAAGAAGACAAAAAAATTATATTCAGAAAGAATCAATGAATCCATCGGTGCTAAAACTCAAAGTAAACTGGAACGATTGTTTGTTTTATCTGAAAGTTATTACCTGGTAAAAGAGAATTCTGTGAAACTCATAAAAAACAAGTCTGACCTGCTGGCTGGTTTTCGGGACAGAAAAAGGGATATCAGACAATTTATTAGAGAGAGGAACCTGGATATGAAACACGACAAAGATCACTCATTTGCCATGATTATTGGATTTGTTGAATCATCAACAATAAAAAGCGATGAATAGACTTTTATTATTTACAGCATTATTCGCACTCGGTTTATCTAACCTGTATGCACAGTCAGGGAAACGAATTGAAATGACAAATGCAGGGATAGACTCATTAAGAAAAGTCATCCAGGAGCATACAGGAATGCAACTCTTTTTTAATCTGGAAAAAGGGGAAGACACTCTTAAGTTATCAATTGTTTGCAAGGACACGGATTTTATTGAAGAGCTCTCCAGGGTTCTTGCTAATAAACAGTATGCTCTTACAAAAATAGGCAATGCACTTTTTATACTAAAAGGAGTGGGAATATCTACATCTCTTCCTAAGGATTATTTCTCAGAGCAGAAGAGTATAGATTCCAATCAGGACTATCTGAATGCAATAACATTCAGCGACAATACAGCTAGCTTTGAAAATAAGATTTACAAGATAGGTGATCCTAATTCCCCTAAAAAAGATGGCAAAGCACTTCTTAGAGGATATATAAAGAATCTTGACAGCGGGGAGCCAATATCAGGAGTCTCAGTAATGTTAGAGAAATCTCAGACTGTTGCTACTACAGATGCTTTTGGTTTTTACAGGATACTGATTCCAACTGGAAGCATGGATATTACTCTAAAGGGATACGGTCTGGAAGACTCGCGGTTAATACTTGAGGTTTTTGGTGACGGTGAGATGGACATAATTATGAAGGACAAGGTATATTCCCTAAAAAAGATTGTCCTTACGGCAGAAAGTACACAAAAAATGAGGAGTACACAAATGGGTCTGGAGAGGGTAAGGATAGACAGAATAAAGCATGTACCTGCTGCCTTTGGCGAGGCCGACGTCATGAAGATAGTACTTACCCTTCCTGGTGTTAAGTCGGTGGGAGAGTCATCTGGCGGTTTCAATGTTAGGGGGGGAGCAACTGATCAGAATCTTATTTTGTTCAACGATGGCACTATCTATAATCCGACGCATCTGTTCGGACTTTTCTCTGCATTTAATCCTGATGTTGTAAATGATATAGAGCTGTATAAGAGCACAATTCCTGCAAAATACGGAGGGCGGATATCATCTGTATTGGAGATTAACAGCAGAACAGGCAACAGTAATAAAATTACTGGATCGGCGGGATTGGGGCTCCTCACAAGTAAGTTCCACATTGAAGGGCCAATTGTAAAGGAGAAGACTAATTTCATTGCAGGTATCAGGACAACCTATTCAAACTGGATATTAGGTCTTCTCCCTAAGGAGAGCGGATACAAGGATGGAACTGCCTCTTTCCAGGATCTCACATTGGGGCTGAGCCATAAATTCAATAATGCAAATACTCTTTACGCTTACGGATATTATTCCGGAGACGGGTTCAAGTTTAGTCCGGACACCAGTTTCTTTTACAGGAACATGAATGCCTCACTCAAGTGGAGGAGAATAATAAGTGACAAACACAATCTGCTTGTAAGTACAGGTTACGACAATTACTATTACAAGACAGAGGAAAAAGGCAATCCGGTTAATGCCTACAATATGAAGTTCAGCATTAAACAGTTTTTTCTAAAAGCTAACTTCAACCTTATGCTTAATGAGAAGCATTCTATAAACTATGGACTGAATTCAACCTTCTATAACCTCAGTCCAGGAACACTCACACCTGTTGGTGAAGAATCCCTGGTAATCCTAAAAAGATTGAATAATGAAAAAGCTCTTGAAATGGCACTCTTTTTCAGCGACAACTGGAGTATATCTGATAAATTCTCAATTGACATGGGTTTGCGTTACTCTCTTTATACTGCATTAGCAGATAGTGCAGGAGGATTTTCCAAACCATATCACGGTCCTGAGATAAGAGTATCTGCAAGGTATTCGTTTAATGAGGACCTGACATTCAAAGCCGGGTACAACAGTATGAGACAATATATCCATATGTTGTCCAACACTACCGCAGTGGCTCCGACAGATATTTGGAAGCTTAGTGATGCTAACATTGTACCTCAGAATGGATGGCAGGCAGCCTTTGGAATATATGGTAATGTATTCGGGCGCAGGACAGAGGTTTCCCTTGAAGGGTATTACAAGAAGATGAAAAACTATCTGGATTACAAAGGGGGAGCAATCCTTAACATGAACGAGCATATAGAGAGAGATGTGCTTAATACAGAGGGAAAAGCTTATGGAATAGAGATGCTGGTAAAGAAACCACTAGGGAAACTAAATGGCTGGCTTACATATACATACTCAAGAACATTGCTAAGAGAGAGCGGAAATAAAGAGACATACAGTATTAATGGTGGAAAATGGTATCCCGCATCGTATGATAAGCCACATGATTTTAAAATAATTGCAAACTATAAGTTTACACAACGGTTCAGTCTCTCCATGAATGTTGACTATGCGACAGGCCGGCCGGTGACTATCCCCATTAGCAAGTATTATTACGGTGAGGGGTACAGACTCTATTTTTCTGACAGGAATGCATATCGGATTCCGGATTATTTCAGGATGGACTTTTCTGTTAATATTGAACCAAGTCACAATCTCACACTTTGGACCCACAGTACCATAACATTCGGGGTCTACAACCTTACCGGACGCAAGAATGCATTTTCTGTATATTATGACACAAAAAGCGGAACTAAGATTCAAGGTTACAAGCTCTCCATTTTTGGGGCACCGATTCCATATGTTAACTATAATATAAAATTCTGACAAACCTGTGATGAAAAAGTTTTTTTTAACGACAGCACTTATTGCATATGCGATTATAATATACAGCTGCATCACCCCCTTTCAACCCGAGGGAGTGACAGACATCGACAATATGGTAGTAGTTGAAGGCGATATAATATTGAACGATACAACCAGGGTCATAATCAGTCGTTCACAGGCCATAAAGGATCAAAGCAAGGTCAATTACATTACTAAGGCACAGGCCTGGGTAGTCAGCGACAATGGCACTCTATATCAGGGGAAAGAGGTACTAAGAAAAGGAAAGACACAGTATATAATCAATACAATAGGGCTTGACCCTGCCAGACAATACAAGCTGCGCGTAAGATTGCTGGGTGGACAGTTATATGAATCAGATCTTTTGCCGGTACTGGTTTCTCCTTTGATTGACTCTATTGGGGTAACATCTGACTACGTAAACAAAACTGCAACTTTCTATGTAAATACACATGATTCCCAAAACAATACAAGATACTACAAGTGGTCCTTCATAGAAGACTGGGAGTTCCATTCGCAATATCTATCTATGTTTTTGTATGATCCTGTAAAAGACAAGATTAACAATATTGATTTCAATCAAAATCGATATTACTGCTGGAATTCACGTACATCTTCGGCAATACTGGTTGCATCAACGGCTAATCTGGAACAAGATGTTGTCTTTCAAAAGTTTCTGGTAAGCATGGGGCCAGAAGACAAGAGGATAAGTTACCTTTACTCAATGCATCTTACCCAAATGGCAATATCTCATGAAGCATTCATCTACTGGGAAAACATCAGTAAGAACTCTGACAAGATTGGTGGGATATTTGCACCCCAACCAACAGAGATAGGTGGCAATATCAAGTGCTTGTCAAACCCCGCGGAGAGAGTTCTCGGATACATTAGTGCGGG
>Ga0209417_1004886_pt1 | contig 15466 bp, 12 predicted proteins | sample RifGroF2_FD_184002 | JGI IMG/M metagenome (GOLD analysis project Ga0209417, IMG submission 184002) | Groundwater microbial communities from Rifle, Colorado, USA - Groundwater F2 (SPAdes) (version 2) | ecosystem: Environmental > Aquatic > Deep subsurface > Groundwater | place: Rifle, Colorado... | reverse complement strand
TTGTCGAAGCCGACCTTCTGCATCTCTTTCTTGATGCGCAGGACTACGGCTTTTTCCTGGCAGCTTTCGCTGGGGATGGCGATCATGTCGCGCATGAACTTGATCATGTCTTTTTCATATTTTTTGGCGCCCGCGTTGATCTTGCGGGAAAGCTCTTTGATGTCGATGTTGCCGCCGGCCGTGGTTTTGCTCATTGTGGTGATATCTCCCTCGTCTATAAATACGAACCGTTATCCAATTAAATATATCTTGGCGTAGTATTGTCAAGGAAACACTGCGGGTCTTCCTTAGCGGCATCGGGTTTGCCGGGGACAGAAGAACCGCTCCACGTTGTAGCGGGGTAGCCGTAGAACTTCATGGAGCTGTGCGCGGGCCTTAAAGGCTGTCCTTGTGGACGCTCTTCACGGCGCGGCCTGACGGGTCGGCCATTTTCGCCCACGAGGCGTCCCAGCGGATGGCCGTGGGCGTGCTGCAGGCTATGCTCGGCCCGTCGGGCACCAGCTTCGGGGCTTCCGGGTTGGGAAAGTGGGTCTCGAAGATGGAGCGGTAGAGATAGCCCTCCTTGGTTATGGGCGTCTTCAGCGGGAAGCGGTAGGCGGCGTTCTCCATCTGCTTGTCGGAGACCTCCTCCTCGGCGCGCTTTTTCAGGGAATCTATCCACCCGTAGCCGACCCCGTCGGAGAACTGCTCCTTCTGGCGCCACAGCACCTCGTCGGGCAGGTAGCCTTCGAAGGCTTTGCGCAGCATCCATTTCTCCATGCGTACGCCGGGGACGCACATCTTTTCCTTCGGGTCGATGTTCATGGCCGTTTCGAGGAATTCCTTGTCCAGGAACGGGACGCGGGCCTCGAGGCCCCACGCGGCCGTGGCTTTGTTGGCGCGCAGACAGTCGTATTTGTGCAGCTGCGCCAGTTTGCGCACCGTTTCCTCGTGGAGTTCCCGCGCGTCCGGCGCCTTGTGGAAGTACAGGTAGCCGCCGAAGATCTCGTCCGCGCCTTCGCCGGAGAGCACCATCTTTATCCCCATGGCTTTTATCTTGCGCGCCATCAGGTACATCGGAGTGGCGGCGCGGATGGTGGTGATGTCGAAAGTCTCCAGCTGGTAGATGACATCGGGAATGGCGTCTATCCCTTCCTGCTCGGTGAAGTGCACTTCATGGTGCGCCGAACCGATGAAATCCGCCACCTTTTTGGCCATCTTCAGGTCCGGCGAGCCGGCCAGCCCGACGGAAAAGGAATGCAGGCGCGGCCACCAGGCCGGGGTGGCGTCGTGGTCCTCCACGCGCTTCTCTTTGAAGCGTGACGCGATGGCGGACACCAGCGAGGAATCCAGCCCGCCGGAGAGCAGCACGCCGTAGGGTACGTCGCACATCAGCTGGCGCTTCACAGCGCTCTCCAGCGCCTCGCGCAGGGCCTTCAGGTCCAGCGGGTTCGACGGCAGGACCGCGGTTTCGGCCCAGGCGGGGCAGTAGTACTTGACCAGTTTCCCGTCCTTGCTCGAATAGTAATGCCCGGGCGGGAACTCGTCTATCTTCGGGCAGACGTCGGCGATGGCTTTCAGTTCGGAGGAAACGAAAAGGTTGCCTTCCCTGTCCCAGCCCCAGTACAGCGGCACCACGCCGATCGGATCGCGGGAAATGAAATACTCTTTTGCGGCCGGGTCGTAAAGGACGAAAGCGAAGATGCCGTTCATCTTCTTGACGAACTCCGGGCCGAACTCGTCGTAGAGGTACAGGATGGGCTCGCAGTCCGAGGCGGTCTGGAAGTCGTGCGCCTGTTTGAGTTCTTTGCGCAGCTCTTCGTGGTTATAGATCTCGCCGTTGACCGACAGCACGCGCCCGGTCAGGCGGTCCACCAGCGGCTGCGCGCCGTGCTCTACGTCCACGATGGAGAGGCGCTCGTGCAGCAGGATGCCGTTCGGGTCGGAATAGATGCCGCTCCAGTCCGGGCCGCGATGGCGCAGGCGTTTTACCAGCGTCAGCGCTTTTTTGCGCAAAGCGCCGGCATTGCTCTTAATATCCAGAATAGCCAGTATCCCGCACATAAACACCTCCGTAAACGGCCGTTAAGCCGCCTTCATAATACCAATTTATTTTTTCAGGGGGGTGCCGTCGGCCTGGCAGCCGAGGGGGGCGGCGATGGCGTCGAGCATTTCCGGGCTGAAGTCCTGTTTGAGGAGCTCAAGGGCTTCGTCGCGGGTCATCAGGCCGTCGCGGATGAGCTTGCTCATCTCCACGTGGTAATGGGTGTAGCCGTAGAACTTCATGGAGTTGTGCGCCGAAATAAAATTCAAACTGCAATTGGTGGACTTGGCCGGGTAGCTGGAGGCCGGGTACTTCCAGCCCAGTTCCTTCTTTATCGTGTCGGTGTATTCCTGAGCGTCGAAAGGCAGGAACCAGTGGGGGGAAAGCACCAGGCTCTTGTGGCGCTTCTGCGCCCGCGCCAGCACCTCTTCCATGCTGCACGGGAAATCAGCGTACTTCGGGTCCGTGCGCACATGCTTGTCTAAAAATTCTTTAGTGGCCGCCGCCATCCTGGCAAATTCGGGTGCCGTGATATTGCAGGCGCACTTGGTCATGGCCGGCTGCCGCAGCGACTGGCCCTTGGTCCAGCCCGCGATGATGATCGGGATGTCGAAACGCGCCGCCATCTTGAAGGTCACGTCCATGTACCAGATGGAACACAGGTGGCACAGCACCGCCTTGGAGCCAGTAGTCAGCGCCTTGGCGAACATGTCGTTCATGAAGCTGGAGCGGTACAGCACAAAATCCACGCCCAGCTTCTCCACCGCGCCCTTGATGTTGGCCAGCGCGTCTTCCGTCTCGAAGCCGTGGTCGAAGGTAAAAGCCAGCGGCGTGGTCTTGTAGCGCGTCTTCATGTAGTAGAGCGAAGCCGTGCTGTCCTTGCCGCCGCTGCACATCACCAGGCAGTCGTACTCGTGCTTGCCGCGGTGCTGCGCCAGGATCCTGGTGAAATCCGTCTCCAGGGCCTTCTCGGTATCGCCGGGAGTTTTTTCTTTCTCGTGGCGGCGGCAAAGGCTGCAGACGCCGTCTTCGTCCAGGGTTATTTCCGGGGCGGCCTCCGGCATCACGCATTTGCGGCAGATCTTCGGTGCTGTCATTGGGATTTCCTCGCTACTATCACCCAGTGCGCGCCCTCGCGGCGCAGCGCTATCACCGCGTGGCCCTCGCGCTCCAGCGAAGGCGGCAGGTTCAGCGCCGGCTCGCCGTCGTCCACCGTTATCTCCAGCTCCGCGCCGGGGTCCAGCGTTTCCAGGCGCAGCAGCGCCCTGGCCGAATTTGCCGGGCAGGGCACGCCGGAAAGGTCTAAAGTTTCATGCTGCATAAGCGGCCAGTTCCTTTGCGGCGAGCGAAAGCTCCTCTTTGGTGTTGAAGCGGCCGAGGCTCACGCGTATAGTGCGCAGGGCTTCTTTGTCGCTCAGCCCTATGGCCTTCAGCGCCCGGCTGGGTTCATTGCTGCCCGCCGAGCAGGCCGAGCCCGCCGACAGGCAGATGCCCTTGGCGCTCATGGCGCGCACCAGCGCGGCCGCGCCCGTGCCGCCCGGCATGGTTATGCTCAAAATGCCGCACAGGCGGGGGGCATCCGCGCAGTTGAGCCTGGCTTTGGGCAGGGCTTTGCGCAGTTCCTCCATAAAAAAATCGCGCAGCGCGGCGGTCTTCGCGGCCAGCTCGGGCGTGCACAGCGTCACCGCCAGGCCGAAGCCCGCTATGGCGGGGCTGTTGCGCGTGCCCGGCCGCATGCCGTCTTCGTGGCCGCCGCCCTCCATCAGGGGCGCTATGGAAACGCCTTTCCTGATATATAAGGCGCCCACGCCTTTGGGGCCGTGCAGCTTGTGGGAATTAACGGTCAGCAGGTCGACGGCGCATTTCTTCAGGTCCAGCGGGGTTTTGGTAAAGCTCTGGCAGGCGTCGCTGTGGAACAGCACCCCGGCCTTGCGGCAGAGGGCGCCGAGCTCGGCTATGGGCTGCAGCACGCCGGTCTCGTTGTTGGCGTGCATGACGGAAACCAGCGCCGTTTCCGGCCTGAGGGCCCGCTGCACGGCCGCCGGGTCGACAAGCCCGCTGGCGCCCGGGTCCACTACGGTCACGGCCATCCCGGATTTTTCCAGGCGCAGCACCGGGTTGGCCACGCTGGAATGTTCCATGCCCGAGATCACGATATGGGGCTTGCCCGCGCGGCCGGCCAGCGCGCCCAGGAGGGCCGCGTTATTGCCTTCGGTGCCGCCGGAGTTGAACACTATCTCCCCGGGCGAGGCGTTCAGGGCCGCGGCCACCTGCAGCCGGGCCTTCTCGGTTCTTTTGCCGGCTTCCACCCCCATGGCGTGCACGGAGGAATCATTGCCGTAGGCGTCCCGCTCCGCAGCGGCTACGAGGTCGATAACCCGGTCGTCGGGGCGGGTGGTGGAGGCGTTGTCAAGGTATATGGTCATTGTTCAGGCTGCTATTGCAAGAATTGGTGCGCCTATTTTTTATATTATATGCTTTCTATGGCTTTGCGGCCAATTATGCGTACCAGTAAGATATTTCCCCTAATACTGCTTGCGGCCCTGGCCGGCTGTTCGGCCGGGCCCTACGCCCTGCGCCGCGGCGCGGACGTCTACAAGGATTTCGCCGCCTTGAAAGCGGCCAATACCGAAGGGCTCGATTATTCCCGCGAGGTATACCAGAGAGGCTCCAAAGTGGCCGTGTTCGCCATCCACGGCGGCGACATAGAATTGGCCACCTCCAGGCTGGCCAGGCGGACGGCCGGGAGCGACTTCAACCTTTACATTTTCAACGGCTGGAAAGGCGGGAAAAGCGGCGCCCTGCACGTGACCTCCGCGCGTTTCGACGACCCGGACGCGCTGCGGCTGGCGGCCGCCAGCGTGCTGGGTATTTCCCTGCACGCGCAGGCCGACCGCGGCGCGTGGGTCTGCGTGGGCGGCAAAAACACGGCCGCGGCCAGGCTGGTGACGCAGCGGCTGGAAGCCGCCGGCTTCCTGGCCGAAACGCCGTGCAAAAGGCTTCCCGGCGTTTCGGACGCCAATATAGTGAACCGGCCCTCGGCGGGCGGGGTACAGCTGGAGCTGACCCTGCGCCTGCTGTCGAGGCTGGAGAAGAACGAAGAAGAGCTTTCAAAGTTCAGCGGGGCCCTCAGGGCGGCGGCCATAGAATACCTGGGCTCGGCTGAAGCGAACGTAAAACAGGAGACCATCACAAAATGAAAAAGATCAGGATATTCGCTTTCGGCGGCAATGAAGTGGCCCCGGTCGGCCTCAAGGACAAGGACGGCAAGACCATCAACCCGGACATAGCCATGCAATGGCAGCGCACCGCGGACACCGGCAAGCTGGTGGCCGATATTTTCGAGAAACACCCCGAGGACCGCTATGTGATGACCCACGGCAACGGCCCGCAGGTGGGCAATATCCTGATGCGCGCAGAGATGTGCCGCCCTACCATGTTCCCGCTGCCGCTCGACGTCTGCGTGGCCGACACGCAGGGCGCCATGTCGTATATGCTGGCGCAGCTCAACAACGAGCTGAACATCCGCGGCATAGACAATATCGTGGCCGGCATCGTAACGCAGGTGGTGGTGGACAAGGACGACCCCGATTTCCAGCACCCCTCCAAGTACGTGGGGCAGTCCTATACTTCCGACGAGGCGAAGCAGCGCATGAAGGACGGCTGGACCATGAAGATGTACAAGAAAGACGCCGCCGGCAACGAGATCTGGCGCCGTGTGGTGCCTTCCCCGGTGCCCGTGGATATAGTGGAGATAGACGCCATAGAGGCCATGCTCGATAAGGGCATAGTGCCGATCACCGTGGGCGGCGGCGGCATCCCGGTGCGCGAAGTGCCGGCCGAGGTGAAGGACGGCCGGGAAATTTACACCACCAATTTCGGCGTGAAGTTCAGCAAGCCGCACAAGGGCGAAAAGCCGCTGAAGATGTACACCGGCGTGGAAGCCGTGATAGACAAGGACCTGGCCAGCGCCCTCCTGGGCTGCATGCTGATGAAGCGCGCCAAGGCCCGCGGCGAAGAGGTGGAAGTCAGCCTGACCATCTTCACCGGCGAGGACGGCGCCAAGCTCAATTACCAGAAGCCCGACGAGAAGGCCCTGCGCGTGCTGAAGGTTTCCGAGCTGGAGGCCATCTACAACCAGGTGCCGCCCCCGTTCCCCGCCGGCTCGATGGGGCCCAAGATAAAGGCCGTGATAGAGTTCGTTAAGAACGGCGGCAGCGTGGCCTATATCTCCAAGACGGAGCTGTTCGAGGAAACGCTGGCCGGCAAGGCCGGCACGACAGTACTGCCCGGATAAAAACGGTCGGGAGTCTAGGGTCGGGAGTCATAAGATAAAGAACTCCATGACTCCCGACTCATGACCCCTGACTCTTGACTCTTGTTTCGTTCAACCTATGAAAAAAATTAAAACACTCCAGTGCATACGCTGCGGCAAAGACCATAAATTCAACGACACCAAATACAACTGCGCCGCCTGCGGCGGCAACCTGCAGGTGCTTTACGATTACAACCTCATCAAGAAGCGCCTGAATTACGACGTGCTCAAGGATAACGCCGAACACAGCATCTGGCGCTATCTCGATATCCTGCCCATCGCCAGCATAAAGACCGTGCCCCCGGTGCAGGTGGGCTGGACGCCGCTCTACAAGGCGGAGAAACTGGGGGCCGAGTGCGGCGTGCCCAACCTTTATATAAAGGACGACGGACGCAACCCCAGCGCCTCTTTCAAGGACCGCGCCAGCGCCGTGGTAACGGCCCGCGCGCTGGAGCTGAAGGAGAAGGTGATCTGCTGCGCCTCCACCGGCAACGCGGCTTCCTCCCTGGCCTGCCTGACGGGCAGCCTGGACATGAAGACCATGATCTTCGTGCCCGAGACGGCGCCGGCGGCCAAGGTGGCCCAGCTGCTGGTCTTCGGCGCCATCGTCATCATGGTCAAAGGCACCTATGACGACGCTTTCGAGCTCTGCCTCAAGGCCACGCAGGAGTACGGCTGGTACAACCGCAGCACCGGCATAAACCCGCTGACCCGCGAGGGGAAGAAGACCTGCTCTTTCGAGATCTGCGAACAGCTCAAGTGGGAAACCCCCGATAAAGTGTTCGTCCCGGTGGGCGACGGCAATATCATAAGCGGCATCTGGAAGGGTTTCGTGGAGTTCCACCGCCTGGGCATCATAGAGCGCCTGCCGCAGCTGATAGCCGTGCAGGCCGAGGGCTCCGATTCCATAAAGCGGTCGTTGGAGACCGGCACGGACGTGCAGCCGGTTTCCGGCAAGACCGTAGCCGACAGCATCTCCGTAAGCCTGCCGCGCGACGGCCTGGCCGCCGTAATGGCCATCCGCGATTCGGGCGGTTATGCCGTAAGCGTTACCGACGCCGAGATCCTGGACGCGATCCCCCGCATAGCCCGCGGCTCTAACGTTTTCGCCGAGCCGGCCGCCGCCGCCACCTACGCCGGCCTGCAGAAGGCCGTGAAGGAAGGCAAGGTGAAGGAGACCGAGTCCGTGGTGCTGCTTATAACCGGCAACGGCCTGAAGGACGTGCAGAGCGCCATGAAGTCGGTGGGCAAGCCTTTTCTGATCAAGCCGGATATAGACGAGCTTAAAAAGCTTATATCCGACAATAAGCTGGCCTAGAAGGCAGGTCCCGCGGTCTTCAGCGGTTTTACCCCGCGCTTTTCCCCATGGAGGGTTGAAGCGCGGGGTTTTTATTTTCCAGGCTTGGGCCTTTAGGTAATAGAGCCTGGGCCAAATAACAGCTCTTCGCGGGGTCTAAAGCCCCTTATATAAGGAACAGGTTTATCTTAAACTATAAACGTGACCAGGGAATTATCCAGCAGAAACGGAGGTAGTATCCGCATGACGAATAAACTTGTCGTTGCTCTTGCCTGTCTTGGCCTTGCGGCCTCGGCCGGCGCCGAAGTTAATTTTGATAAGGGCGTGGACACCAAGGGCGTGATCACGCAGGCCAGCGCCACTAAGGACTACCATCCCGAGCCCGGCCGCCCCGGCCGCGTGCGCTACAGCAGGGACTGCAGGAACTTCTCGTTCGGTCCCAGCGCTTATCCTCAATCCTCCCAGCGGTACATGCTCGACAGCACCGAATATATAGAGGAATGCCATTTTGTGCCTGCTCCGCCTCCTCCTCCCCCGACACCTCCGGCGCCTAAGCCGCCTGTGACCCCCCCGAACAACGGCGGCAACAATGGCGGCAACCATGGCGGCAACCACGGCGGCAATCCCGGCAATCACAATGGCCCCAAAGACTTGGCGGAGATGAAAGACGGCCCTCAGAACCATTCCTACTCCGGCAACCACGGCGGCAAGCCCGGCCAGTGGGTCTGCCGTGAGCGGATCGGCCAGACTTTCCGCACCACCGCGCAGGTAAACCTCGCCGCCCGCCAGCTCTACCCCTGGGAGAACGAGTCGTTCAGCGTCTGCATGGAAGGCCCCCGCGTGGACTTCCGCACCGGCGCCTCTCCCTACAGCTACGGCGTGGACCAGGTCGGCCTGTACGACGTGACCTTCAACCTGACCCCGAATTACCGCGTGCCCACTCCCCCGGATTCCGACGGAATGAGCTACACCGCCTTTACCTATAAGGACGGCAAGTTCATCCTGAACGTGTCCGACAGGTGGGCCACCGAGTACGCCGGCGAGCAGGTAGCGATAAAAGTGGAGCTGATCAAGGACGGCTTCCTGTTCTTCAACAGCAGCAAGGGCGAGAAGACCTTCACCCTGAACGTGGCCGGTAATTACGAGCTGGCGTTCGCGGAAAGCGACCTAACCAAGAACAAGGACTTTGTGGACGACAGCGGCGACCTGAAAGGCGCGAAGAAGTTCTTCGTGAAGTGGGGCTTCCGGCGCATCGGCCGGATCTCCACGCAGGACTACATCGGCAAGGGCGATACCAGCAAGATACCGCAGTAACAGAAGCAACCGGATAAAAAACCCCCCGCCGTTGAGAACGGCGGGTGTTTTTTTGCCCAGGGAACCGGCTTACCGGGGGAGTATCATCGTGAAGGCGGAGCCTTTCTGCAGCTGCGACCGGGCTGTGGCCTTGCCGCCGTGCAGTTCGGCCACTTTCTTCACCAGCGCCAGGCCGAGGCCCCAGCCCTCTATCTGCCCGGTGAAGGAGTCCTCCACCTGGTAGAACTTCTGGAAAATATTGTCCAGCTCTTCGCCGGGTATGCCGGGGCCGTTGTCGCCCACCGAAAGCATGATGGCGTTGTCGCGCGCCTGCACCGAGAGCACTACCAGCTTTTCTTTCGCGGGGTTGAACCTTATGGCGTTGTTCACCAGGCTCCTGATGGCGGCCGAGATCAGTTTGCGGTCGGCTTTAAGCGTGACCGGCTCGGGGGAGGCCACTTTGATCAGGACCGAACCCGGGTCTTTGAGCCCCCCGCGTATGCCTTCGGCCAGCTCGGTGAGGAATTGCCCCGCGTTGAACTCCAGGCAGTCCAGGGAGGCGGGCTCAAGGCTGTCCACGGTCACGAAATCCAGCAGGCTTTCCACCAGCACGTTGAGTTTCTGCCCCTGGGAGAAGATGGTCTCGGAGGACTTCTTCACCAGGTCGGGCAGGTTCTTGGCCTGCGCCTCGTCCCGGAGTATCTGGGAATAGCCGTTTATGGAGGCCAGCGGCGTTTTGAACTTGTGCGAGATGAGCGACAGGAAGTTGCGGGCCATGCGTTCTTCCAGGCGTTGGACCGTGACGTCGGTCAGGATCCAGAGGCGGCCTTCCACGCTGGAGTTGCCGTCTTTGTCCTCGGTGAAAAGCTTTATCATGGTGCCGCTCAGGTAGAAGCGCTTGGGCTTCTCCCTGAACAGCTCAAAGTTGAACGCCACGTCGCCGGAGGCCAGCGCGGCATCCAGGCCCGGCTGCACCGTGAAATCGGGGAAGGCGGACTTAACGTTTGAAAATTTGTACTTTTCGTACTCCAGGTAGGTCCTGGCCGCGTCGTTGAGGATTATTATCTCCCCGTCCACGTCCGTGAGGATCGCGCCTTCTTTCACGCGCTTGAAGACTATCTCCATCTTGCGCTTCTCTTCCTTAACGGAGGAGAACAGCCGGGAATTCTCTATGGCTATGGCGGCCTGCGAGGCGAAGGCTTCGAAATTGTTCTTGTCGGTCTCGTCGAACTCCCCTTCCGTCTTGTTGATGGCCTGCACCACGCCTATGGCGCGGCCCTTGATGATCATGGGGCAGGTCAGCAGGGATTTGGTGACGAAGCCGCTCTTGGAGTCGGCTTTCTTGGAGTGGCGCGCGTCGGCGGCCACGTCGTTGATGATGGTGGACTTGCCTTCCTTGGCGCAGGTGCCGGCCACGCCTTCGCCCAGCTTGAAGCGCATCTTCTGCACGTCCTCGGGCAGGCCCAGGGCCACGTCGAAATACAGCTCCTGGGCTTTTTCGTCCAGCAGGTAAAGCGAAGCGCGCTCCGCCCCCACCACGCGCGAAGCCAGGCGCATAATGGTGGTCAGCAGCTCGGAGATATCAAGTTTGGAGGAAAGCAGCCGGCTCACCATCACCAGCATTTCCAGGCTTTCCTGCGACTGCATTATCATTCTTTCTCCGGTATGAAGTAGAATTTAAAAAGCAACTTATAATAGTTCTTCCAGGACGCGCCCTCCGGCTTGTACGGGTTATAGGCCAAGTCCAGCGTAGTCCTGTTGTTGATGCCTATCTTGATGCCGGCCGTTATGGAATTAGCCGCGTCCGCGCGTCTGAAGGATATTTTACTATATCCCGCGTAAAGATAGCTGTTGTATTCCGGCTTCATGCTGCGGGCCATCTGCACGCTCATTATCCATTCCGGCAGCGCCGTCACCTGGGCGTAAGTGCCGGTGTAGGCCATGTCGGCGTGGTCCAGGGCGGGGGTGACCAGCGTGGCGTTGGAGACGCCCGAGGGCTTGGCAAAGCCGGCCCCGGAAACCAGGAAGATGAACTGTTTGTAAAAGGACTTCTCGATCTGCAGCTGCAGGGCCGATTCCGTGAATTCCTTCTTATCGGCCGCGCCCGCCAGCATGGCGCGCTGCCGGGCCCAGGAGCCGGACAGCGTCAGGTGCAGGTAATTGTTGTCGTCCGGGTCGGTAAGGGAGGTTACCAGGTCTATTTTGCCGCCGTAGGCGCCCGAGCGGGTTTTGGCGGCCACCGGGTAGAGGAAAGGGGTGAAGGAGACGAATTCGCTCCGGCCGGAGAACATCAGCGGCAGGCGGAAGGAATAGATCTTGTCGAAGGAGATGTTGTCGCGGTAGTAGGTGGCCTGCAGCCCGGCGTTGACGCGCTGAGAGACCCCGCTGAAGACCGACAGGGTGTCCTTCTTCATCCCGTTGGAGCCGAAGGTGTAATCGTTCTCCAGCCAGCGGGCTGCGGATAAAGAGGCCGGCAGCCAGAGCAGGAACGCCAGGAAAAACAGGGGCTTTCGCATTATGGGAATATTATATATTATTGGGCGCCGCTGTCTAACGTTCAAAAAACCTCTTTAAATGCCGGGCCAGTTGGGTACCCGCGCCTGGGTCCTTCTGTTCTTGCCATCCTGCCCGGGTCTGTTAGACTATCTGTAAGCAGACTGGAGGATAGTTATGAAAAACATTTTACGCGGGGCAGCTTCTCTTTTCTTCGCGGCGGTAGTGGCGGGGCCTGCCTGCGCCGTCAACCTGGATTTTGCGGGCGGCACTTACAAGTCCGACCCCGCCTCCGTGCCGGTGCCGGTGCTGGAGGCCTCCAGGACGGCGGCCCCCAAGGCCCTGAAAAAGTGGACCGTCATGGTGTTCGTGAACGCCAAGAACAACCTGGAGATGGCCGGGCTGTACAATCTCAACCAGATGGAGAAGGTGGGCTCCACCAAGGACCTGAACATAGTGGCCGAGGTGGGCCGCATGAAGGGCCAGGCCGGGGACACCGACCTGGACGGCGACTGGACCGGCGCGCGCCGCTACTTTGTGAAGAAGGACAAGGACGAGAACAAGGTGACCTCCCCGGTCATGCAGGAAGACAAAGTTGTGGACATGGGCGATTTCAACCGCGCCACCGACTTTGTGAAATGGGCGAAGACCAACTACCCGGCCGAGAAATACATGCTGATACTGTGGGACCACGGCTCCGGCTGGATGGACCCGCAGCAGGCCGCCAAGCCGCAGGGTTCGGCCAAGGGCATCTCGTTCGATGACGAGACCAATAACTATATCCGCACCAAGCAGATAGGCCAGATCGTGAAGGACGCGGGCGGCGTGGACGTGCTGGCTTTCGACGCCTGCCTGATGCAGATGGGCGAAATAGCCTTTGAAGTGAAGGACAATGTGAAGGTGATAGTGGGTTCCGAGGAGACGGTCCCGGGCCTGGGCTATCCTTACAGCATGTTCCTGGGCGCGCTGGCCAAGCAGCCTTCCGCCGGCGCCGAAGACCTGGGGGCGGTCACGGTGGAGGCGTTCACGATGTTCTACGAAGCCATCAAGAAGGGCGCGCAGCTTTCGGCCATCCGCACTTCCAGGCTGGGTGACCTGGCCGTGAAGACCTCCGAGTTCGCGGCGCTGGCCAAAGAGGTGAACGACGCGGACGCGCTGAAGGCGGCGCGCAGCGGCGTGATCCGCTACGACATGATCGGCGCGGATTCGGACCCGAAGATGACCATTTCCTTCTACGGCGACCTGCACCAGTACGCGGGGCTGGTGGCGGCCAACCTTAAGGGTACGGACGAGAAGGCGGCGGCCCTGAAGGCGAAGGTGCTGGAGCTGCAGAGCTTCATCGACAAGGACCTGGTGATCTATAACAAGGCTACCGGTAAGAACCGCGTGGGCCGCGAACTGTCCGAGAGCCGCGGCATTTCGGTGTACCTGCCGCCTGTGGAAGTGCGCATCGCGCAGGAGAAGCTGGAGACCATCTTCGAGGGCAAGTACGCGGACTTCGAGTTCGACAAAGCCACCGCCTGGCACGACTACGTCACCTTCCTCTACGGCGTGAAATAAAACGTCATCCGCACCTATAAAAATCCCCCGGGCCCTCCCGGGGGATTTTTTATCTATTGAAAAGGTCCGCAAGATGCCCAGTCGGGGTCGCCGAGGGTGTGGGCCCGTCGGGCACGCTATCGGCCACACCGTGGCCGCGCTCGCCACTCCCTCGCCGCGCTACGCAAGCGGCTTCGGTCCGTGACGGCCCTCCGAACCCACACCCTCGTCGGCCCCTCCGATTTTTCTCGGCCAGGGAATTAATGGGGATGCTGCGGGGTGACGCGGGGACCGGGCCAGCAAAACCTTCCGGAGGCCGAGGCTTGCATAGCGCCGAGGCCGGAGGATGAGCGAGGCACGGTGTGCCGAGCGCGTTTTGTCGGCCCGGTCCCCGCGGCGCCCCGCAGCCCCCATGCGGATCGGGAACAAACATTATTAATTTGTTAGAATTTCCCCAGCGGTTTTCCTTAACAATTTATGGATCAAATACTGATACTCGACTTTGGCAGCCAGTACACGCAGCTTATCGCCCGGAGGCTTCGCGGCCTGCGGGTCTATTGCGAAATACTTCCCTTCAACGCGCCGGTGGAAGAGATGCTGGCGCGCTCGCCGAGGGGGATAATATTGTCCGGCGGCCCGTCGAGCGTCTACGACAAGGCCGCTCCCAAGCCGGATCCGGCCATCTTCACCATGGGGCTGCCCGTGCTGGGCGTCTGCTACGGCATGCAGCTGATGGCGCAGACCTACGGCGGCGATGTTTCCAAGGCCAAGAAGCGCGAGTACGGCCTCAGCCGCATAAAGATCCTGAAAGGCTCCCGCCTGCTCAAAGGGATAGGCGGCGTGAAGGTCTGGATGAGCCACGGCGACGAGGTTAAAAAGGCGCCGAAGGGCTTTACGGTTACGGCCCGGGCCGACGGCTCGGACATCACGGCCATGGAGAACCAGGAGCGCGGGCTTTACGCCGTGCAGTTCCACCCCGAGGTGCACCATACCGAGAAGGGCGTGAAAATACTTGAAAATTTTGCGCGCGGCATCTGCAATTACACCGAGCGCTGGACCCCGGCCTCCTTCCTGGCCGGCAGCGTGGCCGAGATAAAGCGGCAGGCGGGCGGCAAAGCCGTCATCTGCGGCCTGTCCGGCGGCGTGGATTCCTCCGTGGCCGCCGTGCTCGCGCACCGGGCCATCGGCGACAAGCTCAAGTGCATCTTCGTCGACACCGGCGTGCTCCGCCACGGCGACCGCGAGCGCATGACCGAGGTTTTTAAGAATAAGTTCGGCTACAGCCTTAAGATCGTGGACGCCTCGGCGCTGTTCCTGGGCCGGCTCAAAGGCGTGACCTCCCCGGAGAAGAAGCGCAAGATCATCGGGCACACCTTCATTGAGGTCTTCGACAGGGAAGCCAAGAAGGTGAAGGACGCGAAGTTCCTGCTGCAGGGCACGCTTTACCCCGACGTGATAGAATCCGTTTCCGTCAACGGCCCCTCGGCCGTGATCAAGAGCCACCACAACGTGGGGGGACTCCCGAAGAAGATGAACATGGGCCTGATAGAGCCCCTGCGCTATTTCTTCAAGGACGAGGTGCGCGAGCTCGGCCGCAGCCTTAAGATCCCGGAGGCTGTGCTGATGCTGCACCCGTTCCCCGGCCCGGGGCTGGCCATCCGCGTGCTGGGCGAGGTCACCCCCGACAGGCTTAAGATCCTGCGCGAGGCCGACCGCCTGATGCGCGAAGAGATCCAGGCCGCCGGCTGGTACGGCAAGATCTGGCAGGCCTTCTGCGTGCTGCTGCCGGTGCGCTCGGTGGGCGTGATGGGCGACGAGCGTTCCTACGAATACACCATAGCCCTGCGCTGTGTCAGCTCCGTGGACGGCATGACCGCCGACTGGTCCAAGCTGCCGCACGACCTGCTGCACAAGATCTCGTCGCGGATAGTCAGCGAGGTGCGCGGCGTCAACCGCGTGGTCTACGACATCACCTCCAAGCCGCCCGCCACCATAGAGTGGGAATAGGCCCAGGCCCTGCGGCGGGTCTATTGGCCCCTCCGGAGGGGTCCTAAGCCCGATGTGGCTTTCCCCGTATATTTGTCAGAATATGATCAGCGGTAACGGAGGTCATACTGAATGAAAAAAATATCCTTAATAGCGGCAGCCATCTTCTCGGTTTCGGCCATAAGCACGGCCTCGGCCTCGGACAGTTCGGTACTGGAAAAAGCGGGCCTTTCCCTTTCAGGCATAGAGATGCCGGTCCCTCCGGCCCCCAAGAGCAACCAGTGGTCCACCCTCAAGAAGATCACCGTCAACGAAGCCCAGCCCGACATGGAGAACACCCTGGTCGGCATGATAAAGCACGGCGAGAACATCGATGCCGTGGTAAAAGAACTCAACGCGGCGGGCTTCAAGGCCGCGCCTTACCAGGATAACCTGGGCGGCTACATGGTAATGGTGGACGTGACGGGACAGGACGCGGCCGACCGCGCCGTGGGCCTCGCCCGCTACTACTACGTTACCG
>Ga0209417_1004881_pt1 | contig 15480 bp, 14 predicted proteins | sample RifGroF2_FD_184002 | JGI IMG/M metagenome (GOLD analysis project Ga0209417, IMG submission 184002) | Groundwater microbial communities from Rifle, Colorado, USA - Groundwater F2 (SPAdes) (version 2) | ecosystem: Environmental > Aquatic > Deep subsurface > Groundwater | place: Rifle, Colorado... | reverse complement strand
AATATTACGGTCGGCGATGGTTTGTATTATGTGAGATTGAAATTCGCTGATACGCCGCTGCATCCTTTCCTTGAACGTGCCGGCGATTGGAAAAAAATATCTCATACTTTGACAGTAAAGATCAACGGCAAAGAAGTAATTTCTAAAATGAATATTACGAAAGAAGCAGGCGGCGAATTTCTTGCTGTTGATAAGCTGATTAAAGATATTAAGCCTGTAAACGGCGCGATAGAGGTATGGTTTATCGGCGAAGATGAATTTGGCGCAGCGGTACAGGCAATGGAAGTTGGTTTGATGAGCGAACTTAAAGAATGAACCAGCTCGAAAGATTTAAAGCGGTTTGCAGAGGGCAGGACGTTGATTATGTGCCGATAATAGGCTTTCCCGGCGCTTCGGGTTTGGCTTTCGGCGGCGCGTGGGGTGAAATATATCAGCGTCTGCTCGATACTGGAATGCCGTCATACGTGAAAGGATGGGATGCGCAAAATCTTTGGTCACAGTCGGCCGCGAAAAGCTGGTCGGATTTCTGGGGAACAGTAACGCCGCTGACACTTGATTTTTTCCCAGCCGAACCTGCGCAAGGTGAAAAGTTTGAAAAGAAAATCGAAGGCCGGTTTGAAATCATTACTTATGAAACCGGCGCGATAACAAAGCAGTTAATCGGCAATGATGATATTTATTCTATGCCGGAGTTTATTAAGTACAATGTTCGTGATTGGGATAGTTGGAATCTATATAAGAAATTGCACACGCCGGGCAAATTGTGGGCTGCGGACAAAACCGAAGAGTATTGCAGAAAATATGATAATCGCACGCTGCCTTTATTTATGCAGTTGGAATCGACGTGGGGTGCGGTGCGGAATCTGGCAGGCACAGAATTAGCGAGTACGCTGCTGTATGATAATTCCGATTTGGTGCAAGATATAATTGATTGGCAAAGTTTTATCAGGAATACTTATCTTTATCCGCTTGTTAAAAGGCTTAAACCTGAAGTGCTGCAATTATCGGAAGACTGCTGTTATAAGCAGGGTATGCTGATCAGCCCAAAACATTTTGAGCAATTCTGCTCGCCGGTATATCGTGAGGTTGTGCAGTTGGCGAAATCTTACGGAGCGGAGATGGTAATTGTTGATACTGACGGCCATATTGGCGAGTTCGTTCCGCTGCTTGATAAATGCGGCGTGAATGCGACTTATCCGATCGAAGTAAAGGCAGGTAATGATTTATTTGCGTTACGGAAAAAATTTAATAATTTTATTTTTATGGGCTGGCTCGAAAAAGAAGTAATCAACGAAGGCAATGAAAATCTAATTGAAGATGAAATTAAAAGTAAAGTGCCTGCGATGATAAAAACCGGCAGGTATTTTCCGAATATCGACCATTCATTGCAGCCGATGTGTACTTTCAAAAATTTATGCAAATTTATGAAGATTTTGCACAATGTTCTTGAAAATCCTGAAGGGAAATTTTATGAATTTGCGTAATATTGTAGTTATAATTTTATTTTCATCTGTTTGTTTTGCGGGTGAGGAAAAAATTCTAAAACCTGTAATCACCGGTCAGTGGCATCAAATTGCGGGAAATCCCGATTTAGGTAAATATACGGGCGAGAAGCAGGAGCCGGTTGATTTTTGTATTTGGCAGGCCGCTGATGGGACGTGGCAGTTATGGTCATGCATCAGGGGAACGAACACGCCGGGGCATAACAGATTATTTCACCGATGGGAAGGTAAAAATATTACCGATCCTAATTGGACGCCGATGGGAATTGCGATGATGTCTGAATCGAAATATAGCGAGCCGGAAAATGGTTTGCAGGCGCCATACGTTGTGAAATTTAAAAATAAATATTGGATGCTCTACGGCGACTGGAACAATATTTGTCTTGCGGTAAGTAAAGACGGTAAAAAATTCGAGCGTGTTCTAAAAAATAATTCCGCGGCTGTTTTCAGCGAAGGCGGGCCGGAAGTAAATACCAGAGATCCGATGCTGATGTGGAAAACTAATCAGTGGTATTGTTATTATACGGCGTGCCCTGCGAAAAAAGGTTATGTGTTTTGCAGAACAAGCAGCGATTTGAAAAAGTGGTCTGATTCCGTTGTCGTTTCTTACGGCGGCAGCGCGGGTACAGGTTGGGCATCGGCGGAATGTCCGCAGGTCATCGAGCCGACAAAAGGCAATTACTATTTATTTAGAAATCAATATTACGGCCCCGGCGGAAAATTTTGTGTTTATCATTCTAAGAATCCGTTTAATTTTGGTATCGATGACGATTCTTATTTAATTTCCGAGTTTAATTTGTCTGCGCCGGAAATAATTAAAGACGGCGACAAATATTACATTGCTGCTTTGAATCCAAATCTTGACGGCATCCGAATCGCTCCGCTTGATTGGAGATAAATTTTACTTTGCATCGACAACGCAGCGGAAACCGACCGTGCTGCATCGATCTAATGCCGGCCAGATGCGGATGAATTTTGCGTGGCTATTGCACGGCTGCGGGCCGCCTTTGACATACCATATACTTCCCTTTGCGTCGAAGTAACTCCCACCTCGGATCATTGTAAACCGTGTGTGGCCGTCGTCGCGACAGCTTTCAGTCCATTCCCAAACATTGCCGCTCATATTGTAACAGCCGTAAATACTTTTGCCGTTGGGGTATGATTTTGCGGGCATTAAACGGCCTGTTGTGTTGCATTTGCCGTAATCGAACTCATTGCCCCACGGCCACTTACGGCCGTCAAGACCCTGTGCGGCTAATTGCCATTCTTCTTCGGTTGCAAGTCTCTTGCCCGCCCATTGCGCATAAGCTCGCGCGTCGTCGATATTGATAAAAATAACCGGGTAATCGGCGATTTCGTCTGGCATTTTACCGTTTGGCCAATGCAGCAGGAAATTTTCTAAATATTTCGGTTTGTAGCCGGTGCTATCGATAAATTTTTTATATTGTGCGTTTGTAACTTCTGTTTCGTCGATGAAAAACTGTTTTATTTTCATCGGCCCGATTTTGTGCTTTATATTTTTATGAATTATATCAGGATAAACTGCGCCAAAAGGTAAACCGAAATTAAAACCTTCGAAACTTTTATCGTTATCAGGATAACAGCCGCATTCGCCGCGAATATGTTCGATTTTCATTGTAAAATTCGCGCCGGGTACAAAAACCATTCCTTCCGGTTTATCTTTTATATCCAACCGTTTTGTGGTTTTAACTTTATCAGCATAAACAGTGCTTTTGCAAAAATTTCTTGTATCGACTTTGGTTTCTGCAAATTTCATGCTTTTAAGAAAATCGTACAGTTCATCATCGAGTCGGCTTTTGTGAATAATTGCGATGCAGCAGATTTTATCGACAGAGCCGTAAATTTCAGTCGTGCTTACGGAATTTCGCGGCTTAAATTCCTCTCCTGTCCACGCATTAAAGTAAAGCAAATCAGGACGATGTTCAATATCGAACAGGTGTTGATCTTTTATGATTTTTCCTTCATTGCGCAGAATAAAAATGTCTCTGCCTTCGGTTGACCAATGAGTAATGTATAAATCTTTTTGAGCGGAAGGATAATAAGGATCGAAATGCTGTGTAAATTCAAAATTAAAATAATGAAGGATTTGATTTGCTTTTTTCCAGCTTTGCCGGTCGGTAATATTCCACGGATTATAAGTGCCGAACACATTTTCCCAAATCAGCATTCCGCTTGCGTTAAAGAAGGCCGTTGCGATTTCATCACTTCTATCGATATCCCATCTTCGAATCTGATATTGTATGTGCGTCGGCTGAACACATTTTAATTTTAGGATGCCGGGTTCTTGCGGTTCATCGAGCCATTGCGCCCACGAACCGCTGCAAAAGTTGAGCTGTGGGAAATCGAGATGGCCTTCACTGACAAGTGCGATTCCCGGCCAGACTTTATCAAGTTCATTTCGCAAATCTTTGTCGGCTGCGGAAAGCGTATCGAGAAAAACTCCATCAGCTTTTATTTCGTAAACTATTCCAGCGAGTGCCTGGTAATCATTTTTGTTTTCCCTGCGAGTCCCAATATCCCACGGATTATAATTAATGAAAACGGCGACATTTTTCTTGTGACATTTTTCTACAACTTTTCGCAATCCTTCCAAACCGCCCGGCATTTGACAATACATATCGAATTGATTTCTCTCGTCGATTCCGAGCCGCGGATAAGCGTGCCATAAAACGATGCTGTCGTAACCGCCGAATTCTTTTTCTCCTTCGGCAAGAAGTGAATCAATAAGATATTCATCAGTACCCTGCCTGATGAACTCACTGTCAAACATCATACACATTCGGCAGGTAAAATTCGAACTCATCCATTCCAATTCATTTTTCGGATGTTCGATCTTATTTTCTTTGATTATTTGGTTGCGGTAATTCAAGGCTTGCTGCGACCACAAATCCTTCTCTTTTGAATACAGCAAAAAGTGCGGATTATCGCCAAGCAGAGTTTTACCATACACGTAATTGGATAAAAATGCTAAAAATAAAAGTAATTTGAGACAGGGTTTATTTAAAAAAAACATTAGCATTACCTAAAAAATATAATATGATTCTAAAAATCTATTTATTATATTCAAGAGAAAAAGATTGATTATTTAAAGCCTGTAATTTATTATGCACAATGGTTTGTGTAAAGGAATAAAAGGTATGTTTGAAGAATATAAAATGATTAATCGAAGGGCTTTCTTGGGCAGTTCCATTGCTGCTGCGGGACTTGCTTCGATTAAAAATTTTAGTTTTTCAAAAAACAGCCAGTCTATAAAGAACGGCAAAAAAAGAAGTTTACGATTTGCACACATAACCGACATTCATATAAGGCAGGAGCATAATGCACCGGAAGGTTTTGCTTTGGCACTGAATCATATTCAATCGCAAAAAGACAAGCCTCAAATGATCATTACCACCGGCGATCATCTTATAGATAGTATTGGCGAAGACGACAGCACAACCGAAATGTTGTGGACGCTGTTTAAAGATATAATGAAAAAGAATTGTAAGCTGCCGGTCAAATACGGCATCGGCAATCACGATTACTGGGGTGTTAACAAGAAAAAAAGCAAGACAACGGGTAATGAGCCTAATTGGGGTGTTAAGCGCACTCTTGAAGAGCTTGAGATGGAAAGCCGGTATTACAGTTTTGACCAGGGCAGTTGGCGATTGATAATGCTCGATAGTATCGTCCCGACGGATACATACTGTATCGGCAAAATCGAAGACGATCAATTTAAATGGCTCGAAGAACAAATAAAAACGGCAGATGGCAGATTCATGGCGATTTTCAGTCATATTCCAATAATGTCTGTGGGCGCGTATTTTTACGGCGGCAATAATGAGAAAACCGGTGATTGGGTTGTGCCGGGTTCAAGAATGATCATTAATGCAAGGCAGCTTAAAGATTTATTCCGACAAAATGCGAATGTAAAACTGTGTGTCAGCGGACATATACATTTATACGAGCACATACAATATGCCGGGGTGAATTATATTTCCGGCGGCGCAATCAGTGGAAGGTGGTGGAAGGGGCAGCATCAGGAAACGCAGGAAGGCTACTGCCTTTTCGATTTATATGATGATGGAACGTTTGAACACGAATATGTCGATTATGGATGGCAAGCGAATTTGCCTGATTAATTAGGAAATGCAAAATGTTTGACAAAAATTTAAAACTTACTCGTCGCGGGGTTCTTGGCGGCTCTATCGCGGCTGCCGCTGGATTAATTACGGGCGCGAATATTTTTAGTTCATCAGCATCGGCAGCTTCCAAAAAAATAAATGGAAAGAAACGCAGCATTCGTTTTGCACATCTGACGGATATTCATATTGAGCCGAAGCGTAAAGCGCCGGAAGGTTTTACCGCTGCTCTGCGGCACGTTCAATCGCAAAAAGATAAACCTGATATGATCATAACCGGCGGCGATAATGTAATGGATTTGCTCGGCGCAAAAGACGATTGGGCGAAAGTTCAAACTGATACTTTCAAAGAGATAATTGCGAAGGAATGCGAACTTCCGATTAAATATTGCATTGGCAATCATGATACCTGGGGTTGGGATAAAAAGAACAGCAATACAACCGGCGACGAACCGCTTTGGGGCAAAGCAAGATTCGTAAAAGAATTTGGGCTTGAAAATCGTTATTATGCGATCGATGCAGGCAAATGGCGGATTCTTATGTTAGATAGTACACACATCGATAAAAAAGATGTTTACACCGCTAAGTTTGACGATGAGCAGTACGATTGGCTCGTGGAACAATTAAAATCGAATCAGGGTAAATATATTTGCCTGATTAATCATATTCCGATTATGTCAGCGGCTGTTCTTCTTGACGGCGACAATATAAAACAGGGCAGATGGTCGCTGCCTGATGAATGGATGCATCTTGACACACGCAAGCTGGTGGATTTATTCTGGCAAAATAAAAATGTCAAACTTTGCATAAGCGGACATTTACATTTGCTTGAAAGACTGGAATATAATAACGTAACATATATTTGCGATGGAGCGGTCTGTGGGGGATGGTGGGGCGGGCCTTTTCACGAGTGTCAGGAAGGTTACGGACTTTTCGATTTGTATGACGATGGCACGTTTGACCATCAATATGTTGACTATGGCTGGGAAGTGAAATAATTTAATTTATGACGCAGTATGATAACAAACAATTACTGTCGATGACAGGAATCAGCAAGAGCTTTTCTTCTGTTCCTGTGCTTACGGATGTAAATTTTAACCTCAACGCGGGCGAAGTCCATATTCTTGCCGGGGAAAACGGCGCGGGCAAAAGTACGCTGATGAAAATTCTGGCAGGCGTTTATTCTGAATATTCAGGCTCAATCGCTGTTAGCGGGGAAAATGTAAAATTTTCAACAATCCACGATGCAACGCGTGCGGGCATATCAATTATACATCAGGAATTGAGCCTTATTCCGACAATGACGGTTGCGGAAAATGTTTTTCTGGGGCGGGAAAAATGTAAAGGCCCATGGCTTGCAAAAAAACAAATGAGGCAAATGTCAAAAGCGCTTCTTGCAAACGCGGGTTTGGATATCGATGTTAATAAGCACATCGGTGATTATCCGCTCGGCACACAGCAGATGGTTGAGATTTGCAAAGCACTCGCGTTCGAGAGCAAGATCATCGTTATGGATGAGCCGACAAGCGCTTTGACCGATGTCGAAGTTGAAAAATTATTTGCGATCATTGCAAAGCTGAAACAATCCGGCTGCGGAATTATTTATATCACGCATAAGATGGAAGAAATTTACCGCATAGCAGACAGGATCACGGTTCTGCGTGATGGTAAATATGTCGGCACAGCTCCAGCGAGCGAATTGCCGCAGCATAAATTGGTAGCGTGGATGGTGGGCAGGGAACTTAATCAGCAATTTCCGCGTCATCGTTCACATCCGGGCGATGTTCGGCTTTCTGTTAAGAATTTTACTGTGCCGGATCCAACGGGCAAACCTTTCCCCGCTGTTTCAGAGGTATCATTTGAAGTACGCGCAGGCGAAATACTCGGCGTTGCAGGTTTGGGCGGTTCAGGCAATAGCGAACTGTTGAACGGTTTGTTCGGCTCTTATGGTTCGAGTGCAAAAGGTCAGTGCGTGCTTAACGGCAAACCATACAGCCCGTCGAACCCATCTGCCGGAATTGAATCTGGTATAGCGATGCTCACGAATGACCGCAAGGTAACTGGGCTTGTTCTCGGAATGGATATAATTTGCAACACAACTTTGGCGGCATTGAGAAAATATTCGCCGTTCGGCTGGCTGCTTCCGGCAAAAGAAGCTGAATCTGCTAAAAAGCAGGGACAGTCGATGAATTTGAAAGCGGCATCATTGACTATGCCTGTAGATGCTCTTTCCGGCGGTAATCAGCAGAAAGTCGCAATCGCAAAATGGATTGAAACCCAGCCGACAGTTTTTTTGCTTGATGAGCCGACTCGCGGCGTTGATATTGGGGCAAAGCACGAAATATATGAATTGATGAACAAATGGACATCGGCAGGTATTGCGATTGTTTTGATCACATCGGAAATGCCGGAACTTTTGGCGATGAGCGACAGGATAATTGTTATGCACCGCGGCAAGATTACGGCTGAATTCGCCTCGTACGATGCCACACAGGAAAGAATCCTCGCCGCTGCGATGGGTGAGAAGGAAAATAAAAATTAACGATAGGATTTTTTAAAGGAAGTATTGTGAGCAAAAATTCTGTATCACTTTCTGGCAGTTGGCTAGCAAGCCCGATGACAAGGGCGCTTGGCGCGTTGATTATTGTTTTTATTCTTGGTTTGGTTTTCAATGCTGACGGCGCGTTTTACAAATGGGGCACGCATAGAGATATGCTTCGTGCTGTTTCCGTGTACGGCATCCTTGCCTGTGGTATGACTCTTGTAATTATCACAGCCGGTATCGACCTTTCAGTCGGCAGCATCATCGCTTTTACGGCGGTCTGCTTTTCATTATTTATGATTCACAAGGGCTGGTCTGCTTTGCTTTCCGTCATTGCGTGTCTTGCGTTGGGCACAGCTTGCGGTTTTGTGTCTGGCGGAATTATCGCGAAATTTAAAATTCAGCCCTTTATTGCGACGCTTGCGATGATGGTTTTCGCACGTGGTATGGCGAAGTGGGTTTCAGGCGGCCAGAAAATTTCTACCGCCGTTTTGCAGGATGACGGTTCATATAAGTATGTTGATGTACCCAGCTTTTTCAATTTTATAAATTCGAAAATTCTCGGCAATAATATTACTGTGGTTACAATTATATTTCTTGTTTGCCTGATTATTTCATACATATTATTAACTAAATTACGATATGGGAGATACCTCTACGCGATCGGCGGCAACGAAGAAGCTGCACGGCTTTCAGGCGTACCGATTGTTATGAGCAAACTTCTTGCGTACAGCGTTTCAGGATTTTTCTGTGCGGTCGGCGGTATCTGCCAGGCGGCGCAGGAATTGCAGGGCGACCCGGAAGCAGGGAACGGTTACGAACTTTCAGCGATTTCGATGGTTGTAATCGGCGGAACGAGCCTTGCGGGCGGACGCGGCAGTATGTGGCTGACGCTCATCGGCGTTTTGACTATCGGTTATCTTGAAAAGATTTTGAGTATCAACGCGGTCGGCGAAGATAAGCGATTAATGCTCACAGGTGCTATTATTGTTGCTGCTGTTTTATTGCAAAAGACGAAAAAATAATTCATATCGAAAGGATGTAAGATGAAAAAATATTTATTATTAGTTTTGTTTGCTGCCTTTTTGGTAATGGCGGGATGCAAAGGCAAGACTTCGGAAAATCAGCAGCCAACTCAAGGCTCTGACACACAGGCTTCGGGAGCAAAGGCTAAGTGGATCATTGGAATGAGTCAGTGTAATCTTGGCGAACCATGGCGTGTTCAGATGAACGCCGATATCAGACAGGCTGCTGAAAAATATCCTGAATTGCAAGTTATTTTCAAAGACGCACAAAATGATACCCTCAAACAGCAGGCACAGGTTGAAGAATTTATTAGCGCAGGCGTAAATCTGATTATTGTTTCGCCGAAAGAAGCTGCTCCTCTTACGCCCGTTGTCGCGGCTGCTTATGAAAAGGGTATTCCGGTAATCGTTCTCGATAGACGTGTTCTCGGCGACAAATATACCTGCTTTATCGGCGCAGATAATAAAAAAATCGGACAAGCTGCGGGCAAATGGATTGTGGAAAAGCTCGGCGGTAAAGGTAAAGTTGTCGAACTCAAAGGACTAATGACGACTATTCCCGGCCAGGACAGACACAGCGGTTTTGTGCAGGGCATAAAAGATGCAAGCGGTGTTGAGGTGATTTTCGAAGCCGATATGAAATGGCTTGAGCCGAACGCACGCAAAGAAATGGAATCTGCTCTGGCAAGATTTCCCCAAATTGATTTGGTATATGCACACAACGACCCTGGCGCTCACGGTGCGTATTTAGCGGCACAGGCAGCAGGCAGAGAAAAAGATATTATCTTTGTTGGAATAGATGGTTTGCCGCAGGAAGGTCAGGCTTATGTAAAACAGGGTTTGATGTCCGCAAGTTTCGAATATCCGACGGGCGGCAAAGAAGCTATCGAAACAGGCCTTGAAATATTGAACGGCAAAACTGCCGAAAAAGAAATTACACTTAAATCACGAGTATTTACAAAAGAAAATATTGACGCCGGCGGAGAATGGCTTGCCGATTAATTTTTAAATCCATTAAATATACAACAGGCAGTAAAGGTAAATCTTGCTGCCTGTTTTTTTGCTCGAACAAATCTGCTGCAAATTTGTGATGTTTGCGTTTTGGAAAAAAGGAAAATAGAGAGGCGGTACTGTGATAAATTGTTATAAATGGCCTATAAGTGTTTGTACATGGTCTTTGAAAAATAACGTTTCCGAGCTTAATTTAATTAAAGAGAAAACCGGTGTGTGCTGTGTTCATCTTGATTTAAAACCAATAGTGGAAAATAGTGATAATGAGTATATTAATCTGTTTCAAAAGGATAGCTGGAAAATAACTTCAACGATGGTTGGATTTCCGCAGGAAGATTATTCAACGCTTGAAACTATAAAAAAAACCGGCGGAATAATGTTGAATGAAAATTGGGAAGAAAATAAAAAAAGCGTATTAAAAGCGATAGACCTGACAAAAAAACTCGGAGCAGAATATTTGAGTTTCCATTTTGGATTCCTGGATTTCTCTAACCAATCATATATGAATGAATTCAAAGATAAGGTCAAATTGCTTGCAGATTACGCTGGAGAAAATGGGATTACAATTCTGATGGAAAGCGGCCAGGAAACCGCTTCCGAACTTAGCGGATTCCTTACAGAAATGAATCATAAAGCTCTTGGCGTTAATTTCGACCCTGCGAATATGATTCTATACGGAAAAGGAAAACCGTTGGAAGCGATCGAAGTTTTGATACCTTGGGTGAAACACGTTCACATTAAAGACGCAATCGGTTCTCCAGTTGCGGGCCAGTGGGGCAAGGAAGTTGTCTGGGGCAGCGGACAGGTCGAAAGTGATAAATTTCTTGGTAAGTTAAAAGACTTAAACTATAACGGAGCGTTGGCGATCGAACGTGAATGCGGGCAAAACAGAATGATCGATATAGAAAACACGATCACTAAACTTAAGGCGACCTCTAATAATTCGAAAAATTGAGATTGCTTCGTCATTTTTTGTTTTTAAACCCACAAAAAATTCCTCGCAATGACATTTCTAGAGGTTGCCTTAAATCGTATTCGACGCAATATCCATAAATTTATTGTTGCGGCTTTTATGCCTTAGCCTTAAAATATTATAACTTTGAAAGGTTAAAGAAATGACGCAGCAGGAGCAAATACAATATCTCGCAAACATTTATTATCTTGCGGGCATAGATAGCAACTTTGAGGTTGAAGAGGATTATATTTTACAGGAAATCGCTAAAGGAATTGGCGCAGGCTATCTGGAAACTCGCAAAGCGCTTGACTTGTCAGTGCAGAAAGATTTCGCAATAAAACTCCCCATAAGATATTCTGAAAAATTCCGATGCCTTGAGGATATGCTTTTTGTAGCGATGAGTGATGCCAAACTGCACGCAATGGAAAAACAGGTTATAATTTCCTATTCAAAAAAATTAGGAATAAACCAGGAACAGTTGGATCAAATCCGTTCAGAAACCAAACAGCCCACGCGGAAACTAAAGTATTTCCAGCACAAGCAATGTAATATCGTCAGGCTGGAGATAATTTTTGCCCTGCTTTACAATCGTTTCAAATTCAGCAACCATCGCATCCGCCGACAAATCTGAAATACCCAGGAACCAGTTATTGAATTCAAACATTGTGTTGTCATTAGTTGTATTTAAGAAAGGTTCCGCACCGTCAGAATAAATCACAAGTTTATCGCCGACCGACAACTGAATCGTTTCCTGCTGGAATTGTGCGCTGTCGAAAACTCCCAGCAGCGAACCTTTTGTCTGAAGCAGTTGAGGCTCTTTGTTTTTCGGAATCAAAATTGGATATGGATGACCTGCCCTGCAAAAGGATAATTGCAGCGTTTGCGTATTGAGCAGGAAATAACAGCTTGTAGTAAATTGGCAGCCGCTTAAATTTTGTTCGAGCATACGTTGATTAAGATCGCTTATCACTTCCAGCGGTGAAAATATTTTATATTCATTGCCGGTTGTCTTACGCATCTGAATCGCGTGTTTGAGAAACATCGTCAGCAATGCCGCCGGTATCGAATGGCCAACTGCATCAGCAAGATAAAATCCGATATGCTTTTCATCGAGCCTTGCGACATCGTAAATGTCGCCCGATACCCAATCAGCCGGCATAAATGATACCGCCCATTTTAATTTATCGCTGTCCGGCAGTTTTCTCGGCAGAAAATCTCTCTGAACTAAACCTGCCATTTTTAATTGATGTTCAAGCTGTTCAGCGTGATATTCTTTTTGCAAGACATCTATGATCAAAGGCTGAATTCTTGGCTTTCTGTAAACGTTGCTAATTTTAATTACCGGCGTTATTTGCGGGAAGGAATTTTTTCCGATTACGTTGAGCATTTTGAATTTGCTCAAATCGAGTGTTTCCGCATCGCCGTAAAGAACTGTCGGAATTTTCGCTCTGTCGAGCATTTTAATAATTTCGACAAGTCTCTGTTGTTCTTCGGTTGGAATCGAATCAACATCGATTACCGCTGTCCCAACAGTCTCTGGATAAAATTCAGTCTCAAGGAAAGAATCGAAGTTGGACTTCTTCCAGTTGAAATTTTCTATATCAAGAACTTTTTGAAGTTCGTGTTTTATGGTTTCGCTGGCGCTGATGAATAATGCATCATAAAATGCAACTGTATTTTTATTAGATTTTGCCAATGTCTAATCCTTATCAAAGTCCTGGATCGCTATATAGATACCTTTAGTATCCTACACCCTTATTTTCGGCTATTTCCGTGCGGGACTTTCACAGAAATCGTACCATTTTAAATAAACAATATGGCCGTTTGATTTATTATCGGTCTTTACGATATTAAGCACACCAATTAAGTCGTTCGGAATTCAAATAGTAGAATCGTCCGAGAATGTGCGCCATAATCATGAGTAAATATAACCGAATGGGAGTTGAAATGATTCCAAGTCGGGTAGTGATCAGATAAATCAGTAAGCAGAAAAATCCTAATATGACCAGCAGAATGAAATATTGTAAAAATGTGCTGAAAATAGAAGTGATCCAAATAAATGGATTGAAACCTGAAGATGAATCGAAGATAGCGATTGCTAAAATTCCCATCGGGAAGAAAATAATTCCATAACCCAGCAAACACCAGAAAGTATTATCGAATGGATCTGATGGAAAACCTCGCGGAGTCGTAAATATTTTGTAAAGCATATATCCAAACACAGGCCCCCAAAAAATAATAAAAGACGCGATGACTTCCAGTGCCTTTGATTTAGCTTCATCAATGCTATCCGGCATAGCATCAATATTATTTGGAGCTCTTACTCCGCCTGTCGCGCTGTCCCGAATACATTCGACAAGATAAAAATATAAATACGCGACAATCGTAAAGCGTACCATAAAACCCATGATACCCATCAGGAACAATCTCGAAACACCCATTAATAGCGAAAGCACAGTAAAGACTACAATATTAATCATCCCCGATACGCTTGCTGGATACAAAAATACATCGATAACCGCAGGCAGTTTTCTTTTCTTGCTTTCTTCAAAAACAGTCGAGGGTTTGATATTCGTTTCAAGTTCCTTTGTTGGAACAATATCACTATTTATGTTCGGATTTAATAACCTGAAATCTGATGGCACAACTTTTTGAAGTTTTAATTCTTCCTGAACAGGAACTTGCTGTAAAACAGCGGCGGGATTATTTTCAATCTCCAAAAGCGACAGCATTTCCGCGCTTTCAAGCACAAATGCCTCTTTGCACTTGGGGCATCTGATCCTCTTGCCGGCATATTCAGCTGGAGCTTTAATTTTCTGTCCGCACTTTTTACATTCCACTCGTATCATTGATGCCTTCATTAATTCATTGAACATTTTACCGTATAATTTATAATCATACAATCGTCAATTTTTCTGATGCTGAATTTTCAGGAAAATAAAATGGACATCCGTGCGTTTAATGAAATCAATGAGAGAATTGAAACTGCTAAAAGCCAATTAGCAAATTGCAATCTCTGTCCGCGCCGATGTGGGGTCAACCGCCTCAAAGGGCAAACAGGTTACTGCGGCCTGGATTCCAAACTGCACGTCTTCAAAGAATTGATATTCAAAGGCGAAGAAAGCATCTTAAATCCATCCCATCTTGTGTATTTTACGGGCTGCAATATTAGATGCGAATTTTGCGTTGTCGGAGAGTGGAATAATGAGCCGATGACAATAGAAGAGGTAAATTTCCATAAATTAAGTAATACTATCGTCCAAAGGCAGAAAGAGGGGGCAAAGTGGCTAAACCTTCTTGGCGGCGAGGTTTGCGTCAATTTATACGGCATTCTGCAACTGCTTTCCAACCTCGATCGAAAAATTAAAGTGGTTTGGAACTCGAATATGTTTTATAATGACTTCGTTGACAAATCGATATCAGGCCTGATCGATATTTATTTGGCGGATTTGAAGTGTGGCAATAGTGAATGTGCGGAAAAGCTGCTTGGCTCCGCTCAATATCCTATGGCGGCTAAAATGAATATTTTGAAGGCTTACAAAACGACGGATATTATTGTTCGGCACGTGATTTTGCCCGGCCATCGAAAATGTTGTCTTGAACCAATCCTAAAATGGGTCGCTGCGGAAATTCCCGATGTAAAATTTAGTCTGCGGGGATACTATGTACCGCCCATTCCCGCTGTTCATTCACCCAAAGAATATTTGAGCAAAGAAGAACTGCAAAGTGCGATTGCACTAGCTAAAGATATGGGCTTGAGACTTATCCAATGAAAAAACCATATAAAAGGAAACCTGGCGATTTGGAGATACGCATTTTAAAAGATGGAAGTGTGGTTTCGGTATCGCCCGATGAAAATTTTTTGGAAATCATAAATGAAATAAATAATCAATCGAGAGAAATGGAGAATGAAAATGCCGCAAACACCGCCGAACAATCAGAATGAATTGCTTTCAGCAGCAAACAAACGCCAGTTAAATGAATTGGAAATTTTAATTCGCGCCCGCTATCCTTTAATTTATGTAACAAGTTGGGAGGAAAAAAGAGTCCTGTCGCAAATATTGAAAATAGCCGTTAAGCTCGGCAAAACCGTATTTGAATGGTCTGTAACGACTGGGCTAGTCCCATCGGCGAATTCACAATCACAAAAAAAATACGATAGTGCTACGCAGGATCCGCTCGTTGCACTTGGAAATGTTGCAGAGCATCTTGAGCCTGCTATATATGTTTTTAAGGATTTTCATCCGTTCCTTAAATGTACAAATATGGCGATTATTCGTCAGTTGCGTGAGTTGTCCTCATC
>Ga0209417_1004873_pt1 | contig 15507 bp, 13 predicted proteins | sample RifGroF2_FD_184002 | JGI IMG/M metagenome (GOLD analysis project Ga0209417, IMG submission 184002) | Groundwater microbial communities from Rifle, Colorado, USA - Groundwater F2 (SPAdes) (version 2) | ecosystem: Environmental > Aquatic > Deep subsurface > Groundwater | place: Rifle, Colorado... | reverse complement strand
GGGTGTAACCGTAGCGCCCGTTACGGCAGGTACTATCGAAGGCCCGCAGCTCAAGGCGTTCGGCCTTACGGTGATAAGCACCTATACGCCGGTAAGCCTCAGCGTCCCCGCCGGTTCCGGCGTGCAGGGAACCTATTACCAGCTTACCGACCTTAAGACTTCGGAAGCGGGCGAGGTAACCGTTTATTCTTCTTCATTCACGTTGGCGCAGGGCACCTGGCTGGTCAGGTACTGGAGCGTGGATGTCGACGGCAACGCGGAAGCCACCAAAGAACTGCGCGTGGCGGTAACGCCCTGGCTGGATACGGCCCTTATAGCGGCAAGCAATATTAGTGCGACGGGCAACGCAGCCATAACCGGCCCGGTGATAGCCGATGGCCAGGCAACGCTTAGCGGCAACACTACAATAACCGGACCGCTGACCGCGCTGGCCGCCGATATAGGCAGCAAAGCCTCAGTAACCGGCCAACTATCCACGGGCACGGCCACGGCGGATGCTTCGCCGCTTTACCTGCCTACGCTGCTAGTCGACAGCGCCGGCACTAACAACAACGCGGCCATACAAAACTCACTGTCCAATGGGAAGCTGTTATTGTCGGGCAGTACAAGCCTTACATTGTCGACGGGGGTTTATTACCTAAAGGGCCTGACCCTCAGCGGCACGTCGAAGATAACCCTAACCGGTCCCGTGGAACTGATCGTGGACGGGGATATTACGTTAAGCGGCAGCGCGGCTATCAATAAGGATGGCCTGGCTTCTAGCCTGGTAGTATTCGTAAGCAGCAACGGGAAAGTGGAACTGGGCGGCAGCGCCGTGCTGGCGGCCTATGTCTACGCGCCGCAGGCTGTACTTAGCCTAGGCGGTAATCCGGCCCTGACCGGCCATTACTTCGCGGGCAGCGCCGCGGTGGAGGGCGGCGCTATCGTCGCCATGCAGGCGGCGCCGGCCTCAAGGACTAGGGCCATGGCGGTGGCCGGGGTTTCCGGCTACGCCACAATACAAGCCGTCGCTACCTTCCAGCCCGGCGAGTGGTACGCGTTCCCGAACCCGTCGAAGACGGGCGCGGTCACGTTCCACTTCGAATGCGGCGTGGCCGACAACGCCGAGGTGGTGGTGTTCGACATCAGCGGCCACAAGGTGCATGAAGGCAACATGGGCGCGGCTTCTATCATAAACGGCAAGTACGCCTACCGGCACATTTGGAACTTGAACAATACGGCCAGCGGGGTGTATATCTACATCTTGCGTGCCAAAAAGGCCGGCGAGGGAACCATAGTTAAAAAAGGCAAGGTTGCGGTGATCCGCTAAGGGGGCTATTATGAAAAACAAAATTATAACCCTGTCAGCGGCCGCGCTGCTTGGCTTAACAGGAACGTTGAAGGCGGAAATAAGTTCAGCCGCGTTCCTTAAGATAGGGGCGGGGGCCGAAGCCGCGGCCTTGGGCGGGGCCTACAGCGCATCGGCGCAGGGCCCCGACGCCATTTACTGGAACCCGGCAGGGCTGGCGGGTTCCGAGCGCGCCGTAACGCTAACCCATACGGCGCTTTACGAGGAAGCCTCGCACGACTTTGCCGCCTTCACGGCTAAAGGTTTTGGGGGGAACCTGGGCGCGGCCATCACCTGGCTGAGCTACGGCAGCCTGAACGGCCGGGACATCAACGGCCTGAGCGCAGGCGGCTTCTCGGCCGAGGATATGGCCCTTAGCCTGGCCTATGCCAGAAGTTCTAATAAAGACCTGAACCTGGGCGTTGCGGGCAAATACCTCCACAGCCGCATAGGCGGGGAATCGGGAGGGGGCTTTGCGCTGGACGCTGGCGCTACCTGGACCACGCCGGTAAAAGACCTGAAAGCCGCGCTGACGGCGCAGAACCTGGGGCCGAAGTTTAAGTTCTCGGGCGACAAGAGACCGCTGCCGCAGACGTATGCCCTAGGCGCAAGCTACGGCGGCATAAACAAACTGGAATTAACCCTGGAAGGCAGGACCCGCCCCAAAGACGGCGACGACGAGCTTTGCCTGGGCGCGGGCTATAAAGCGGCCAAGGGCCTGATTATACGCGCCGGCTACAACAGTAAGTCTGCCAAGACAGGTAAAAGCGAAGACACCAAGGGCCTGAAAACCCTGGACAACCTGCGCGGCCTTAGCGCCGGCTTCGGCGCGGAGATAAACACCTTCAAGCTGGACTACGCATTCACGCCGTACGGCGAACTGGGCAACGCCCAGCGGCTGACACTGACAATGGGGTTCTAAACTAACCACATATAGTAGGCTGGCCCGTGTTAAAGTCACGGGTCATGTTGCGCTGCGTGAAAATATAATAGAATAGCTGGTAATCATCACAATCGTTCTGGAGGCAGTATGAATAAAAGCGTCCTTATACTTTCCGTCCTTTTGGCTTTTTCGGCGGCGGAAGCCCGCGCTTATGAGAAAATAGATTTCAAAGGCCAGATCCTCAATCCGGCTTTTATGAAAATTTCCGCGGTGGCGCTTTCCGAGGGGCACGTCTACGTGACGGACGCCAAGGCCAACGCCGTGTTCATCTTCAGCCGGGACGGCAAGCTCCTCAAGAAGGCTGAAGCCGGCCTTAAAGGCCCGGAAGCCGTGACCTTCGGCGACGGCCGCATCTACGTGGCCGATACCGGCAACTCCCGCATAGTGGTGCTCGACTCCGAAGGCAAGCAACTCTGGCTGTTCGCCGGGGACGGTTCCGCGCCCGGCCAGCTCAGCGCCCCGGCCGGCATCGCCTACGGGCCTGACTCCAGGGTGTATGTTTCCAATACCGGCAATGCCCGCATCGACGTTTTCAACTCCGACGGCATCTACCTTTACGGCTTCCCTGTGATGAAGGCCGACGGCGTTACCAAGCTGGCCCCGGCCAAGCTCTCGCTGGACCTTTCCGGGGATATCTACGTTTCCGACCCCGACAACGCGCTGGTGCAGAAGTACGACCGCACCGGCAAGCTGCTGAAGGAATACCCCATGCCCAACGACGGAGCGGCGCCCGACGCGAACGGCCTGCTTTACGTGATAACCGCCAAGGAGGGCAAGGTGCGCGAAGTGGCCCCTACCGGCGAGGTGAAAGGGACCTTCGGCACGCGCGGCAAGGGCAAGAGCGAATTCCGCAAGCTTACCGACATAGCCATAGACGAGACCGGCGCCATTTACCTCTGCGACGAGGAGAACAAGAAGGTGGTGACGATAGCGCTGGAAGGGGAAGAGGGCGGCGTCAGGCTGCCTAAAGCCGCCATCCTCGACCGCTTCACCGTGAAAGGCCCGGCCGCCAAGTACCCTTTTAAGGCGGACGCCTTCGCCGTTACGCCCGATAACAATATCGTGGCTTATCTGCCCGAGGCTAAGGAAATTGTGCTCCTGGCCGGCGGCACCAAGAAGACCCTGATCGGCACCGGCTCGCTGCAGGGCCAGGTGAAGAACCCGAAGGGCATTTTTGTGGACCCCAAGGGCCTGATCTACGTGGCCGACACCGGCAACGACCGCGTGCAGATCTTCAACGCCGACGGTTCCTATTCCAACATGTTCGGCGAGAGCGGCTCCGGAGACGGCAATTTCCGCGCGCCCACTTCCGTGGCCGTCAACAATAAGGGCAATATTTACGTGGCCGACTCCAAGAACAAGAAGATCAAGGCCTTCAACGCCGACGGCATCTTCCTGTTCGCGGTCGGGCCGGAAATAGGGAACCTCGCCATGTTGAACCCGGTGTCGGTACGCTGCGACGCGGCCCGCAACGTGTATATCCTGGACGCGGAGCGCAAACAGGTCATAGTGACCGACGCGATGGGCAAGTTCCTGCGCGTCTGGGACGATTCCGGCAGCCTGAAGGACCCGGCGGCGCTGGCTTACGACGACAAAGGCTTCTTCTACATCCTCGACAAGGGCAGCTACAACGTGAAGATCTTCGACGAGGCCGGGAAGTACACGGCCGGCTTCTTCGCCAAGGGCCGCGGCGAGCGCGAGCTGTGGGAGCCCCAGAACCTGGCGTTCCGCAACGACCGCATCTTCATCTCCGATATGGAGAATTCGCACATAGTTTCCTTCGACATCAGCTACCTGCCCGAGGCCCCCGCGCTGGTGGCGGCCCGGACCGACGAGAAAACCGTGTCGGTGTCGTGGCAGGCTAAGACCAACGCCTGGACCGACGCTTTCAAGGTGTTCAGGAAGGCAGGCGAGGCCGGCGAACTGAAAGAGGCCGGTTCCGCCAGTAAGCTGGCGTTCGAGGACGCCTCCCTGGCGCCGGATACTACCTATTTCTACTACGTGGCCGGCGTTTCGGTCAGCGGCGTGGCCGGCGGGCTTTCGGAGGCCGCGCAGGTCTATTTCAAGGGCCCCGAAGTTCCCAAACAGGACGCCGCCGCGGCCCTGGCCGCGGGCGCCGGGCTTGGCGCCGGCGATAACAAGAACCTGGCCCCGATGGAGATACTGCCGGGCTCGCTGAACTACCTCTTCTCGGCGAATTACAAGTACTACATGAAGAACCCCATCGGCACGATCACCGTCCGCAACAATACCGACAGCACCTTCAGCAACCTCAAGGTGTCGGTGGACCTGAAGGACTTCATGGACTATCCTACGGACACCAGCATTACGGAGATAAAGCCCAAGGAGAGCGTGGCGGTGAACCTGATGGCCACCCTTAACAACAAGATCCTGACCATCAACGAGGACACGCCCATCCAATGCCACCTGACCGTGACCTATTACCAGGACGGCGCGGAGAAGACCGTTTCGCTGAACCAGCCCATAAAGGTGCTCTCCAAGAACGCCATCATCTGGGACGATTCCGCGCGCCTGGGCAACTTCGTCACCACTAACGACACGCCCGTGAAGATGCTCAAGTCCACGATCCTCAACGGGAAGGAAGCCTACATGGACAAGGCCGACTTCCTCAACGACACGGTGGTGCAGACCCTGATGGTCTGGGAAGGCCTGGGCGAGCTGGGTATAAACTACCAGGCCGATCCCGTGGGGCCTTTCGCCGCCAAGAAGTCCACCGGCGCGGCCGAAATGCCGCTGGACACGGTGCAGTTCCCCCGGCAGACGCTCAAGCTCAAGAGCGGCGACTGCGACGACCTGACCGCGCTTTACGCCTCGCTGTTCGCCGCCGCCGGCGTGCCCGCGGCGATACTCGACTACCCGGGCCATATCGCGCTCATGGTCAATACCGAAGAGACCGACGCCAAGAACGTCGGCATCCCCGAGGAGTTCCTGATAAAGTACAACGAGACCTGGTGGGTGGGCGTCGAGGTCACGATGACCGGCAAGGGCTTCTACGACGGCGTCAAGCACGAGGCCGACCTCTACAAGAGCATGGCCGCCGAAGTGAAGGTGGTGGACGTGAACGCCGCTACGAAACTGTACGAGCCGGTCACGCTGCCGGAGACGGAGTTCGAGGCCAAGCTGGACCCGGCCGTGTTCGGCAAGCGCGTTACCGACGCCATAGACGCGCTGCGCGGCACGCGCTACGAGTACTTCAAGAACTACTACGGCCAGATCCTGCTGGGCGACGCGGAAGACGTGGACGCCAACATGAACCTGGGCATCCTCGAAGCGCAGTACGACAAGGACGCCGCCGCCGAGGGTTATTTCGGCAAGGTGCTGCAGAGGGAGGCCCTGAACGCCGCGGCGCTTAACAATATGGGCAACCTCAGCTTCAAGCGGGCCAAGTACGACGAGGCCAAAGACTATTACTTCAAGGCGACCAAGGCCGACCCGTACGACGCCAACATCTGGCTGAACCTGGCCCGCGTGGCCGACAAGCAGGGGCAGAAGGACGAAGTGAAAACTTTCGCCGAGAGGGCGGCCAGGATCGACCCCGCCGTCAAGAACGTCGGCGATAAGCTGCTCAACTGAGGCGCGGTTTTTTAAGGAGCTTTTATGAAAAAAATACTTATTGCGCTGGTCCTTATCTTTTCCGTCAACGCCGTTCACGCGGCCGACTACAATAAAGGCTGGTACGAGACCTTCCTGAAGGGCCTTAAGAGCAAGGTGGGAAAGAACCTGATGTCCAAACGCCAGGTTTCCGCGGTGGCGGCCGTGCGCGGCACCAAGCAGGGCGGCGACGCCAGGGCGCTTTACTGGAAGGGCGGCGTTTCTGACGCCGCCGCCAAGAAGCTGGACGGCGAGCGCGCGCAGCTGGCCGACGCGATACAGCCGGCGGCGGACGGCGACGCGGCCGGCGCCAGGGCCGCGCTGGAAAAATTCATTAAGACCAACCCGGACAGCGTGCTGCTGCCCGAGGCCAAAGAGGCGCTGGAAAAACTTCCCGCCGCCGAAGCCCAGCCGGAAGGCGGTAAGCAGCCGGCCGGGACGGCCGCCCCCGCGCCGGAGAAGCCGGCCGACAAGCCCGCAAATTAGCTGCAGCGAACGGTTCCGTCCGATGGCGCAAGGGCGCGGCAATAGCCGCGCCCTTGTGCTTTTCCGCCCGGGACGGCCCCCGCCGGTACTAGGTACACTGGCCCATACCCCTCTAGGTAGTTGCTCCCTTGCCGGTAAGCCGCGCGCCGGGTAAACTATACCAGCGGTCGGGAACACGGCATGAACTACAAAACTATCTTACTGGCGCCTTTTCTCCTGTCGGCGCTTTCCTTTTCCGGGGCTCCCGTCCTGGCCGAAGACTTGCCGCCGGCGTATTACCAGGCTGGCGCCAGCCGGGTCTCCGTGGAGGAAACTTTTACCGGCGCCGCTTTCCTTCCACCCGTACAATTGCGCGCGTCGGAAAAAAACCCGCTGGTGCTCGGCCTGGTCAACGGCGGCCTCGCCGCGTGGAAGGTTTTCAGCAGCGGCGCTCCTTCAGGGGAAGCGTCCTCGGCCTACGCCAGCGCCATTCCTCCCGGTATGGCCAACAACTGGAGTTCCGTTGCCGACTGGAAAGGGCCGAAGGAACAGCTCTATACTTACACCGTTACCAACCGGCTGGGCATGGACGTTATAAAGGTAAAATACGCGGTTTCCTTCTACTATGGCGGCACCGGGAAAACCGCCAACAGCCCGGCCGGCAGCTATATCGCCAATTTCACCGTGCGTCCCGTTTCGCTGGAAGTTAAATGGGGCTGGCATTTCGATATGGACGTGGTCATGTCGGACCCGATGAACATCGGCACCGTGCAGCGCCCCGTCGCCCTGATGCAGGCCGACCTCAAATGGCGGGTCTCGACCATGCTGAGCAAGGACGGGGAGGTCGGCATCTGGACCTATTCCATAGACGGCAACGGCAATTTTAAAGACCTCACCTCCAAGTTGGCGGCGCTGACCAAAGATATCCACGCTCCCGCGGCCGCGGTCAACCCCGCAATTTCCTGGAACTGACCCCATGCCGGCCACGCGGACCGTGCCGCGCTAATTATTTTGCCTGCCCGGGTGAATAAGGTAAAATATCGCTTTAGGGGAATTATGAAAAGACTCACTGCCACCAACGAAGATATCGCGGTGTTCACGGACATGTCCCGGAAGGTCAGCTTTTTCAGCCAGATGACGGTGGGGCTGCTGGAGAAGGTTTTCGCCTTCGTCATGCTTTTCGAGTATAAGAAGGGCGAGAAGATCTGCAAGCAGGGCGGGCCCGGGGACTCTTTTTACCTGGTCTATTCCGGCAAGCTGGCCGTAAGCGTTAAAAAAGGATTTTTCAGCTCCGATAAAAAAGTGGCCGAGCTCGGCCCCGGCGATTTCTTCGGCGAGATGGCCCTGCTCGACAGGACGCCGCGCTCCGCCACGGTGGAATGCGAAGAGGACGCGAAGGTTTTCGTGCTGCTGGCCGAGCACTTCAACGAAGTGGCCCGCGGCAATCCCGAGTTCGTCGCCTACATGAAGAGCCTTGCCGCCGGCAGGAAGTTCGAGCTTAAGCAGCAGGAATGATCTTTTCCGCGTGAAATGGCCGCTCCTTACGGGGCGGCCTTTTTTTGCCTTTCCGGGAGCGGGAGTGGAACCCCGTTAATTTAAACACGAAACAGGCGCTTAACCCGCGGCCGGAGGTCGTGCTATTATCATTAGGGGACGGAGCGAGGGGGAAAAATGCCATCAGAGAGGAAAGTGGTTTTGCTGGTCGACGACGATTCAGACTTCCTGGCCGAGCTGCAGGAAGCGCTGGCGCTCAGCGGCTATGTCCCGGTGCCGGTATCCGGCGGGTACGACGCGGTGCGGCTGGCCCGGCGCATTAAGCCGGACGTGATCCTGCTGGACCTGAAGCTGGGCGCGGAAAGCGGCCTGGAAGTGGCCGCCAGGATAAGGAAGCAGCACGGTACCTCGCGCATCCCGGTCATCATGATGAGCGGCTATTTCAGCGAGGCGGCCCGGGCGCACGCGCTGCGCCCCTCCAACATTAATGTATACCTCAATAAACCTTTCAGCCAGCGGGACGTGGTCCGCGGCATACAGCTGGCTTTGGACACCCGGAAGGAAAAGAAACCGGGCGTTAAGCCCAAGGTGTTCCTGCTCGACTCCATCTGACCGGCCTCCCAGCCGCGTTTCCTTGAACCTCCCCGCCTATTTTAGGTAAGATATTCCCGGGGAAGGTTCATGCTTACACTGCCTCGATTCACTCTGACTTAACGTCATTGGCGTGCCCGCGCGTTTACGGGCGCCGCCGCAGCGTGACTTGAACGTGTCGGAACTAATGAAAAACGACAATCTGAATATACTACTGGTGGAAGATAACCCGGCCGACGCCAGGCTGGTGTTCGAGATGCTCAAGGACTGCGGCGGCCAGGTCCTGAAGGTGAAGCATGCCGGGCGCATTGACGAGGCGCTTAAGCTGCTGGAGGCGGAGCCTTTCAACGTGGCGCTGCTGGACCTCAACCTGCCGGACAGCGACGGCCTGGAGGGGCTGGAGCGGATCACCGCGAACCATCCCGCCGTCGCGGCTATCCTCCTGACCGGCATAGACGACGAATCCCTGGGCCTCAAGGCCATGCGGCAGAACGCCGGGGACTACCTGGTCAAGGGGACTATCGATTCCGGCCTTCTTTTCCGCAGCATGCGCTACGCGGTGGGGCGCAAGCAGGCGGAAGAAATACTCCGGCGCGATAAGAAAACCCTCGAGCGGCTGGTAAGCGAGCGGTCCAGCGAACTGCTGGACGCCCAGCGGGAGCTGGAGAAGACGAAGCGCCTTTCCGACATCGGCACGCTGGCCGCCACGGTGGCCCATGAGCTGCGCAACCCCCTGGCCGCCATAGCGATGGCGGCGTCCAACGTCAAAAGGAAGGCCGCCGACCCCGCCCTGGACCGGCATTTCCAGAATATCGAGAAAAAGATAGCCGAAAGCAACCAGATCATAAACAACCTGCTCTTCTATTCCCGGCTGCGGACGCCCCAGTACGAAGAGGTGGACCTGGACGGCATCATAGAGGAATGCGTCAGCACCGCGCTGGGCATGGCCCAGAAAAAGACCTCGCTCCTGATAGACCGGGGCCTGCCGGGGAACCTGGTCATAGAGGCCGACCCGCTGCAGATGAAGGAGCTCCTTGCCAATATGCTGGGCAACGCCTGCGACGCCGTTGCCTCCACCGCCGGCGGCACCGTGCGCATACGCACGGAGGAGAACGACGCGGCGGTGCTCATCAGCGTCGAGGACACGGGACCGGGGATAGATAAAAAGATACTCGACAAGATCTTCGAGCCGTTCTTCTCCACCAAGGCGAAGGGCACGGGGCTCGGCCTTTTCGTGTGCCGGCAGATAGCGGGCCTGCACGGCGGCAGCATCAAGGTGGAGAGCAGCCCCGGGAAAGGGACCGCGGTGCGCGCGGAGCTGCCGAGGAACCATAAGAAATGGCAAAGAAAAAGATCCTGATAGTGGACGACGACCCGGAGCTGGGCGAAGAGATGGCCGAACTGCTGGAGGCCGAAGGTTATTCGGCGGAAAGGACCTCCGGCGGCCAGGGAGCCAGGGACCTGCTGCGCGGCGGCTCCTACGACGTTTTTTTACTGGATTTCAAGATGGGGGACATGACGGGGCTGGAGCTCCTCAAAGAGGTAAGGAAGGCCGATCCGGACGCCGCGGTTTTCCTGGTCTCCGGCAAGCCCGGGCTGGAGGCGCTCCTTGAAAAAGAGAACCTGGCGGGCGCCGTCAGCGGGATAATAGAAAAGCCTTTCGCCCCGGACCTGCTGCTGGAAAAGCTGAGCGCGCTGAAGGCCGCCGGCCTGTAGACAACGGGGCGGCCCGTACTAATATCATGCAAAAAAAGAAGCGGGGAAAAGACCTTCCCGGGCGGGAGCAGATACTGCTGGTGGACGACGACGCCGTCTTCCGCGAGGAGTTCGTGGAATGCTTTTCCGGCTACCGGTTCACGCTGGCGGCCTGCGCGGAGGAAGCCCTGGCGATACTGAAAAAGCCCAACGAGATAGACCTTGTCATAATGGACGTGAAGATGCCTGGGATGGACGGCCTTGCGCTGCTGGAGAAGATAAAGGAGCTGGCGCCGGGGACCAGCACCATAATAGAGACCGCCTACGGCTCGAAAGAAGTGCTGCTCAAGGTCCTGCGCGGCAAGGCCGACGACTATATCGAGAAGCCTTTCGACATCGAGAAGACCCGGGGCGTGATAGAGAATGTGCTGAACGGCCGGAAAGGCGGCTACAGCAACAGCACGGCCGGCACCGAAGACAAGATCGCGCACGTGAAGCTGTTTTTGAGCAGGAACGCCTCGCGGAAAGTGTCGCTGAAGGACGCCGCGGCCGCGGTCTGCCTCAACCCCAAGTACCTGAGCCGGCTCTTCCAGGAGCACGCCGGGGTCGGGTTCAACGAGTACCGCCTGCGGCTCAAGCTCCAAGAGGCCAAGGCCCTTTTAACCGGGACCGGCTGCAACGTGGACCAGGTCTCCGACAAGCTGGGGTACCAGAACACCGGCTCCTTCATCCGCCAATTTAAAAAACTGTCCGGCCTCACGCCCGCGGGCTATCGGAAAAAACACCGCGGCCGCAGGCCCTGAACCGCGCCCCGGCGCTCTCCGCGCCGGCTCTCTTCCGTCGTAAAATAACACACAGGTGGATATAGGTTAAAAAAAAGTGGAGCCGCCCACTCCTGGCCGTTCCTGCATTGCGGTAGTATCAGGTTATACCCGCCGAAGGGGGAGCGCGGTTTGGGCGGCGGGGGTTTTCGCGGGGGCCGGCTGCCGGTCCGGGGGGGTACGGCAGCCGGCCTGGGATTTAAACCGGCGGATAGGGGAAAGGGGGGCTTATGCTGCGCGAAGGTACTGTATTCGCTCAAAAGATAATAGAGTTCTACTCCGATAAGAATGTGGAGTGCACGGTAGTGGACGAACACCTGTCGCTCTTGGTCACGCTCGCCGAAAGCGGCAGGACGCACGAGTTCCGCTACGGCAACCGGGCGTTCGGCAAACACACCTGCTGGAAGAAGTTCTACCGGGTGCTCGAACGGGAGTGGCAGACGCTGGAAACAGCCGCGGCGCCGGAGCAGACCGGCCGGCGGCGTCCTTTCAGGTACTGGCAGGTACAGGACGAAGCCGGCGAACTGTGAATACCGCGCGGCGCGCGGAGGGGGGGCTATGGGGTACGAATTGATAAAGTGCGAGGCGTTCAAGCGCAGGGACCCGGCCGTGAAAGAGATACTCTTCAGGATCAACAGCAGCTCGCGCGGCATGCGGGAAAAGGCGCTGCTGGCGGAGAAACTCCGCAGGGACGCGGAAACGCTGCTGGGCTGCGGCGGGCACGACCCGGCGGTGCCGGACTGCGGGAACTGCCGCGAGATCTCGCGGCGGCGCAAAAGGCTCGCCGAGCTGATACTCGACAGGACGGCGTAACGGCCCGCCAAATAAAAGGCCCGCTCAGGAAGAGCGGGCCTTTTCTCGTTCCGCGTTCCCGGGCTAGAAGCTTATTTTCGCGGAGAGGTCGCCGGCGGGCTGCGCCAGTTCCACCGCGGGCATATCCACCGGTTCCAGGGCTTCTTCCTTATTGCCGGGGAGCGCGGGGATGTGTTTCTTGAGCATGGCTATCTTGGTGACGGCCTCGCCTTTGCCATCGTCCTGTCCGCTCCTGAGCTGCGTAGCGCAGCCGGAGGGGCCGGGCACGAAATCCGTGCCGCCGCGCACCAGGATGCCTTCAATAAGGTTGGTCCGCGCGTTGAAGACCGCGCTGCCGGAATTGCCGCCGAAGGTGTCCAGGTCGGTGGTAAACCAGGCCCGGTGGCCGTTATCGCGCACCTTCGCGTCGCCCGCTATCTTGACCGGCAGCCCCACGGGGTGGCCTATCACGAACACCGGCGCGCCTTCCTTCAGGTCTTTGTTCCGGTTCACCGGCAGGGGGGCGCGGTCCGCCACCTTGCGGTCGAGCTGCACCAGCGCGTAGTCGGGGCCCGCTTTATTGAGCACGGCTTTTATGATATTGAGCGCCAGCCCGATGATGCCGGGATACTGCTTGTCCAGGTCGCGCTTGATTATCTTTTTGCAGCCGTAAACGTCCTTGGCGGGGACGGTGGTGCGCGCGGCGCCGCCCGCGGAGTCTATATTGTAGCCGAAGACGAATTTAGTGTCGGCGCATTTGGCCTCGTCGGTTATGCAGTGGCCGGCGGTCATTACTATGTCTTCGCCCACAAGCGTGCCGGAGCAGAAAGCGCCTATCGGCTGTTCGCGGAAGGTTTCCCCGGGGCAGAGGTTGAGGGCGTCCCCGAAGCTGACGGTGGCCAGGTCGTAGCCGCCGCCGTTAAGCCGGGTCTGCGCGGAAGGCCACAGCGAGACCACGGAGTCCGCCAGGCGCTTCATGTCGGGAGAAGCCTGGTAATAGTCCAGGCGGTTGTCGTCGCCGTAGATGCTTTTCACCCCGGCCATAGAGAGCGACGGCAGGAGCACTGACGCGGTTAAAAACAAGCTGAAAGTCTTTTTCATAATCCTCCCGGTAATCTTATACCTATAGTTTATCAGCCCGCGGCGGGCGTTACAAAGGCCGCGGACCCCTTATCTTTTAGGCCCAAAGACCTTTAACCGCCGTCAACCGCCGTTGGGCCGGCCAAATAAAAGAGGCCGTCAAAAGACGGCCTCTTTTCTGTCCATTCCTTATAGTTATCTGGCCGGTACGGCCTCTATAAGCTGGCCCAGGGCGGGAGAGTTCACGCTGACGGGCGCTTCCACGGGCGGGACGTAGACCACGTCCTTGACGGTAAGCGGCAGGGGCGAGGGGGCGTAGGGCTTGAGGCCCTCCAGGACCGGGGCCTCGCCTTTCTTGGGGGCGGGGATGAAGAGGGTCTGAGTGCCGTTGGTGGTGGAGAAGATCTGGGCGCCCACCGCAAGCAGGCGGTCGATGGCCTCCTTGTGCGGGTGGCCGTAGGAGTTGCCTACGCCGGCCGAGATTATCGCGACTTCCGGCTGCACCCGCCCCAGGAATTTTTCGGTGGTGGAATAGCGGGAGCCGTGGTGGCCCGCTTTAAGCGCGTAGGATTTCAGGCCGGATTTGAAGATGCGGGTCATGGCGTTCTCTATCGCGGATTCGGCGTCGCCCATGAACAGCAGCCCGGTGCCGTTGTAATAGAAGCGGACCACCAGGGAACAGTCGTTGTTCTCGTCGTTGTTATGGACGATGACCGGCTCGTAGCAGGAATTCAGCACTTTCACCGTCACCCTGGAATCGAAGTTCAGCTCGTCGCCGGGTTCGGGGAAATGGGTTCTGCAGCCGGGCTCGGCCGCGGCCAGCTCGCGCAGATTGTTGTCGCCCGCGGCGTCCCTGTTCTCGGCCTTGGTGTCGTAGAAGTGTTTCACGCTGAAAGAGTCGAAAACCTTCTTCAGCCCGCGGTAATGGTCGCTGTGCGGGTGGGTGAGCAGCACGTGGTCTATGGTGGTCACGCCCTTTTCCTTGAGGAATTTTTCTATGGGCGCCCCGGCGGGGCCGCCGTCGATCAGTACATTGTGGCCATTGGGCAGTTCTATGTAGGTGGCGTCGCCCTGGCCGACGTTGACGTAGTAAACGTTCAACTGGGCCCGGAGATTGGATGAGGTGAGGAGCAGCAGTGAGATCAAACCGGCAAGTTTTGTCATTTCTTTCTCCCGCGCGAAATGCTTGTACCGTCAATGATATTCTAGCCGAACCTCCGCTTTTTTAAAGGGCCTAAGGGCCTATACCGGTCCGGACAATCGTCAAAATAAAATATAATTAGAGCGTTGCGAAAATGCCCCCAGGAGGCTTTTATGAGCATCTATACCCGAATACAGCTGGAAAAATACGCCGACGCGCTTATCTGGGGGCTTAAAGCCGCCCATCCCCGCCTGAAGAAATACGATTCGGTCCTGGTACGCTGCGGCCTGGAAGGGCGCGAACTGGGCGAGGTGGTGAACCGCAAACTGGTGAAGGCCGGCTACAACGTGATCTTTCGCTTCCTGACCAGCCCGGTGCTTGAGCGCGACTTCTATGAATTTTCGGACGATAAGCAGCGCGCTTTCGTGGCCGCCGGCGACAAGGAGTTGTACACCGCCCTTAACGGCAACATCTACATCCACGCCCCCTCGTCCCTGACGCACCTTAAGGGCATAGACACCAAACGCCAGGCGCAGGTGGCTATGGCCCGCAAGCCGCTGGTGGAGATCATGAACAAGAACGAGGAGCAGGGGAAGTTCGGCTGGACCCTCTGCACCTATCCTACCGAAGAGCTGGCGCGGCAGGCCAAGCTCCCGCTGAAGGAATACGCGCGGCAGATAGCCAAAGCCTGTTTCCTGGAAGAAAAGGACCCGGCAAAAAAATGGGGGCAGATCTACAAGGATTCCCAGGCCATCAAGAAATGGCTTAACGGCCTGAAGATTGACACCATACGTACGGAATCGAAGTCCGCCGACCTCGAGGTAAAACTCGGCGAACAGCGCCGGTTCCTGGGCGTGAGCGGCCACAATATCCCCTCTTTCGAGATCTTCACCTCGCCGGACTGGCGCGGCACCAGGGGCGTCTACTTCGCCAACCTGCCGTCCTTCCGCGGCGGCAACTACGTGGGGAACGTGCGCCTGGAGTTCAAGGACGGCCGCGCCGTAAAGATAGCGGCGAAGAAAGGGGAAGAGTACGTGAAGAAGATAATGGCCACCGACAAAGGCGCCTCGCAGCTCGGCGAATACTCGCTGACCGACCGCCGTTTCTCCGGCATCAGCAAGTTCATGGCGGACACGCTGTTCGACGAGAACCACGGCGGCAAGCACGGCAACTGCCACGTGGCCATAGGCAGTTCCTATTCCGATACCTACGCCGGGGACGTTTCAAAGCTAACGAAGGAAAAGAAAGCGCAGCTGGGCTACAACGATTCGGCCGTGCACTGGGACCTTGTCAACACCGAGGATAAAAAAGTGACCGCTACGCTCAAGAACGGCAAGAAGGTCACCATCTACGAAAAAGGACAGTTCAAGCACTAAGCAGCGGTCGGGAGTCGAAGAATAAAATGCTTCAAATTCCCTTCTCTTGACCCCCGACTCCCGACTTCTTCCTATGTCCACACTTCTAGCCGCATTGAAAACCGAAAGGGGCCGGCACGTGGCCTCCGCTGTGTTCCTGGCCGGCCTCTCGGCCATGTTCCTCTTCTGCG
>Ga0209417_1004869_pt1 | contig 15513 bp, 14 predicted proteins | sample RifGroF2_FD_184002 | JGI IMG/M metagenome (GOLD analysis project Ga0209417, IMG submission 184002) | Groundwater microbial communities from Rifle, Colorado, USA - Groundwater F2 (SPAdes) (version 2) | ecosystem: Environmental > Aquatic > Deep subsurface > Groundwater | place: Rifle, Colorado... | reverse complement strand
CATTGGTGTCGATGGTGGCGCGGAATCCCGGCGTGTTGACGTTGGCCAGATTCTGCGACACCGATGCCTGCTGCTGCAGGATGTGCGAGGCGCCGGTCATCGCGGTGTAGATCAGTCTGTCCATGTCATGCTCCTAGGCCATGTCCGCTTAACGCAGGTTCACCAGCGTCTGCAGCACCTGGTCCTGCGTCTTCACTGTCTGCGCGTTGGCCTGATAGATGCGTTGTGCGGTGATCATGTTCACCAGTTCTGCAGTCAGGTCGACGTTGGAGTCTTCCACCGCCGAAGTCTGCAACACACCGAGACTGGCCGAGCCCGGCGAGCCGGTCAGCGGCGTGCCCGAGACGGACGACTCCGCCCAGTTATTGCCGCCCAGCGGCTGCAAGCCCTGTGCGTTGCTGAAGTTGGACAGCACCACCTGGCCGAGCGTGCGCGTCTGGCCGTTGGAGTAACGGCCGGCGATCACGCCGTCGGAACCGGTACTGAATCCGGTCATGCGGCCGGAGGTGTATCCGTCCTGGCTCAGCGAGTTGACGCCGAAGATACCGCCGAATTGCGAGGTGGAGCCAAAGTCGAAACTCAAGGTCTGCGCTGCCGCACCGGTCGGCGTGAACGACGCGGAAGCGACTGCCGTTGCCGGGGTCAGGATGGTACCGTTGGTGCCGAAAGTCATCGTCGTCAACAGGCCGGTCGCAGGCGGCACCAGGGCGCCATCAACCGTGAGGTAGGAGCTCCAGGCATTGGTCGCAGTCTTGGCGAAATACACCGAGGCCACGTGGCTACCGCCGAGACTGTCGTACACCGTCATCGAGGTGGAGTTGTTGAAGGTCGCCGAGTTGTTCGGGTCGAACACGGGTGCGGCCGGGATGGTGGTGGAACGGGAATCGAGATTCAGGCCGGCGACGACATTGGCGGTCTGATTGGGCAACAGGTCGGCCGTGGAGATCAGCAGATCGCCCGGCGTGGTCGCGATGATATTGCCCGCCGCATCCGGCAGGAATCCGGTCAGCCGGTAACCCTGGCTGGTGACGATGTAGCCGTCCTTGTCCATCTGGAACTGGCCGTTGCGCGAATAGACGATGGAACCGTTGTCGCTCAGGCGGAAGAAGCCGCTACCACTCACCGCCATGTCCAGCGAATTGTTGGTTACAGTGATGTTGCCCTGGGTGAACTGCTGCGCCACGGTCGCCACGCGCACACCGATACCGACCGCGCCGGCACCGCCGAGCGAATTGGCATACACGTCGGCGAACTGCGCCTGCGAAGCCTTGAAGCCGACGGTGTTGGCGTTGGCGACGTTGTTGCCGATCACATCCAGATTCTTGGATGCTGCATTCAGACCGCTTAATCCCTGTTGGAAACCCATGACAACCTCCTGTTAATATCGATCACACGCCGAAGACGCGACGTTCATCACAAAATCTGCCGTACTGCATCCAGCCCCACATCACCCAGACTACCCATGTTCAGCAGCGGGCCGAAGGAAGTCAGCGAAACACTTTCCACCAGACCGTAAGACAGCGTAGTCGGCGTGGACTTCTTGCCGCTCAGTTCCGCAGAGGCACTGAACTTGTAAGCGCCGTTCGCGACTGCATCGCCGGCGTCATTCTTGCCATCCCACTGGAAGCCGATGGTGCCGGTATCCTGCGCGCCCAGCTGCAGCGTGCGCACCACATTACCCTCCGCATCGGTGATTGTCACGGTGACTTTGTCGGCCGGCTGGGTCAGTTCCAGCGCCGCATCCGACTTGCCGTCGACCACGTTGATCTGCTTGCCCGGCACCAGCGCCGCATGGCCGATCATGGAAGCCGCCTGCAGCGATTGCGCGGCGGTCATGCTGTCGCTGAGCGCCTGCACTGTGGCATTCAATTTGTCTATGCCGGTCACGGTGGAAAGCTGCGCCATCTGTGAGGTCACCTGCGCATTGTCCAGCGGATTGAGCGGGTCCTGATTCTTCATCTGCGTCACCAGCAGCTTGAGGAAACGGTCCTGGGTGTCGGCCGCCTGCGAAGTCATCGTCGAAGCCTGGGTTGCGGCGGCGGTACTGTTTTGTACTGGTGCGACCATGATCTGTCTCCTTATTGTCCGATGGTGAGTGTCTTGAGCAGCAATGTCTTGGAAGTGTTCATCACATCCACGTTGTTCTGGTATGACCGCGATGCCGAGATCATGTTCACCATCTCGTCCACCGGGTTCACGTTGGGCAGGGTCACGTAACCCTGTTCGTTGGCCATCGGGTGTTTCGGGTCGTACACCACCTTCATCGGCGAGTTGTCTTCGACCACCTTGGATACCTTGACACCCGCCCCCGGTTGCCCGGCGATGGGGGTGGTCTCGAACACCACTTGCTTGGCCTTGTACGGTTTGCCGTCGGGTCCGGTGGCGCTGTCGGCGTTGGCAAGATTGCTCGCCACCACGTTGAGGCGTTGCGATTGCGCCGTCATGGCGGAACCGGCGATGTTGAATATATTGAATAGAGACATGATTGTTATCCTTGTAATGCGGCCAGTACATCCTTGGCCTTGTCGCTGATGAAGCGGACGCTCGCTTCGTAACGCAGGGCGTTGTCGGCGAACTGTGCGCGCTCCACATCCATATCCACGGTGTTGCCGTCGGCGCTCGGCTGCACCGGTTTGCGGTACATCACCGGTGCTCCCATCACGGTCTCGCCCGCCGCACCGGACAGATGCCCCGGCGCCGTCTTCGCTACCGTCAGCGCCGCGCCGCTGCCTTGCAGGGCACCTTTCATGGCGCTGGTGAAATCGATATCCCTGGCCTTGTAGTTGGGCGTGTCGGCATTGGCGATGTTGGAAGCGATCAACTCCTGCCGCGCCGCGCGCAGGTTCAATGCTGTCTGGTGAAAGCGGAACATATCGTCTATGCTGTTACTCATCTTGCCCTCCTGCTCGCCTGTTAGGACTTTTCATGGATTGCATACTAATCAGGGCATGTCTCCGGCCATCTGCCGAATAAGGGTGAAAACCCGCCTTATTTCCCCCTTTGGAAAAACCCTTTCAGTTCCACAATATGGCCATGAAAAACCATGCTCCTGTGTTGCTGATGTTGCTAGCGCTGTGCACCCCGTCCGTTTGGGCCGCAACGCCGCAAAGCCATGAGCGCATACGCGAGGCTGCGCTCACTTACGCGCAGGCCCAGTCGCAGTCCCTGCCCGGCAAGGTCAGCATCCAGATCGGCGAGATCGACCCGCGCACCGTGTTGCGCGCCTGTGCCGCGCTTGAAGCCTTTACCCCCAGCGGCTCGCAAATGATCGGCAAGACCAGCATCGGCGTGCGCTGCAATGAACAGCCGGGCTGGACCCTGTTCGTGCAGGCGAACATCCGCGTCACCGCGACCCTGCTGGTCGCCAACCGCCCGCTGTCGCAGAACACCGTGTTGGGCGAGAACGATTTTTCGCTGCAAAGCGGCGAGCTGGGACAGCCCGGCATCCTTACCGACCCGGCACAAGCGATCGGCAAGACGCTCAAGTTCGGCATCGGCGCGGGACAGGTATTGCGGCAGGATATGTTGCGTTCGCCCTTCGTGGTGACCCAGAACCAGACGGTCGAAGTGCGGGTGCACGGCAAGGGATTCGCCGTCCGCGCGAGCGGACAGGCGCTAAACAACGGCGCCGAAGGCCAGAATGTGCAGGTGCGCATGGCTTCCGGCCAAGTGGTCAACGGCGCGGCAACCAAGGACGGCAGTGTGGATGTCCGCCCCTGAGACGACTATAATGCGCGCCAATTATCGATAGCACCCTAAAGTTTCTCCCGGTTGGGCCGATGTAGTGCTTAACCGAGCCAGTGAAAAGGGGAATACCCAAATGAAGATCGAAAAAACAAGCAAACCGCTGCCCACCTCTCCGATCGGAGAGGCCACCGCGCGTAATCCGGCAGCACGCCCCGCCAGTACGCAGACTTCCGCAATCGGCAATAGCGGAACCAGCGTGCATCTGGGTTCGACTACCGCGCAGTTGCGCAGCATGGAAACCAGCATCGCCAGCACACCGCTGGTCGATATCCACAAGGTCGCCGAGATCAAGCAGGCCATCAGCGAGGGCCGCTTCCAGGTGAACTCCGGTGTCGTCGCCGATCGCCTGATCGACACCGTGCGCGACCTGATCACCGCGAGCAAGCATTGACCGATACCCGAACGCCCCCTTCCACGACAGAATTCCTGTCCAACCTGAACGACGAATGCGCAGCACTGAGCGCATTCGTCGTTTTGCTTGAAGACGAGCAACGCACCCTGCTGGGCCAGCACAGCGAAGCCTTGCTGCAACTGGCCGAAGCCAAGATACAACTGACCAACAAGATCGCCACCCTGTCGGATACCCGCAGGCGCTTCCTGCCCGAAGGTACACGCGACACGGTGGAATGGCTGAAGAAGAACGCCCCGCAGGGACTGCCGAAATGGCACGAGGCAAGACAATTGGCCGCACACGCCCACCGCCTCAACCAGACCAACGGCGAACTGATCCAGATCAAACTGCGTTACAACCAGCAAGCCCTCGGCGTCCTGTTCGGCGCCGCGCAAAACGCCGCCGGCCTTTACGGCGCCGACGGCCAGACCAGCCTGCCCAACAGCAGCCGCACGCTCGGCAGCGTCTAAATAATCCTATTGCTGCTCGGTCGAGACCGGAGCCGGCTCCGTCTCGGGCTCGGGTGTGAGCACAGTGATGGTTACGCGCCGGTTGCGCGTGCGACCTTCGGGAGTGTCGTTGGAAAGTACGGGACGATTATCGGCCGCGCCTTTGGCGGTCAGGCGTTTCGCGACGATACCCTGCTCGATGAACAGGCGCACCACGCTGCTGGCGCGCGCCGATGACAGCTCCCAGTTGGAGGGGAATTGGGCGGTGCTGATGGGCTGGTTGTCGGTGTGCCCTTCCACTTCGATGGCGAATTCTTCGGCGGATAGCTGCTTGGCGACAGCGGCCAGTGTCTGTCGCGCCTCTGCCTGCAGTGCAGCTTCTCCCACATTGAACAGTGCGCTGGCGTTGATCTCCAGTTCGACACCGCGTCCGGTCTGCGAGACGTTCATCTGTCCCTTCTTCACGAACTCGGCCATGGATTGGTCAAGGTTCCTGGCCAGGTTCTGCATGCGCTCGTTCTGTTTGCGCTGCTTGTCCGCGAGACGCGCGTTGCGTCTGTCGACCAGGGATTTGAAATAGATCTCTTCTTCGGTCAGACGGATGGAACCGCCCTCCGTTTCGCTCGATTTGGTGCCGAAGGCTTTGTTGATGGCAGCGCCAAAGACCTTGTACTTGCCCTCGTTGACCGATGAGATGCCGTACATCACCACAAAGAAAGCGAACAGCAAAGTGATGAAGTCGGCGTAGGAGACCATCCAGCGCTCGTGATTGTCGTGCTCGGGTCTTTTCGGACGGCGCGCCATTTCAGGACGGGATGTAGCCCTTGAGTTTGTTTTCGATGAAGCGCGGGTTCTCGGCGTTGGCGATCATGCACAGACCGTCGATGAGCATCTCGCGCATGTTGACCTGCTCCTGGATAAGTATCTTCAGCTTGCCCGCGATGGGCAGGAACAGCAGGTTGGCGGAACCCACGCCATAGATGGTGGCGATGAAGGCGACCGCGATGCCCGCACCCAGCTTGGCCGGTTCGCCCAGACTCTGCATCACGTGGACCAACCCCAGCACCGCACCGAGAATACCGATGGTCGGCGCATAACCGGCTGCCGCTTCCCACACCCGCGCTGCCTGCCAGCGTACGGTCTCCCAGCTTTGCAGTTCAATGTCCATGATCTCGCGGATCTTCTCGGCACTGTTGCCGTCGACCAGCAGTTGCAGGCCTTTGCGCACGAAGGGGTCTTCGATGTTCTTGAGTTGCGCTTCGAGCGCGAGGATGCCGTCTTTGCGGGAGACACTGCCCCAGGCGGTGATCTGATAGCTCAGTTTCTGGATGTCGACAACGGGGGTGACGAACACCCATGCAGCCATCTTCATGCCGGTGACGAACACCTTGGCCGGGTGTTGCAGCATCACCGCACCGATGGTGCCGCCGAATACGATGAAGAACGCGGCCAACTGAATCAGCACATTGACCGAACCGCCTTCCAGCAGTTGCCCGCCGAGGATGCCGACGACTGCAACCAGGATCCCGAACAGGCTGAGCTTGTCCATCAGTGCCCCTTCATCGAGGCACGCAGTCGCGCCACCGCCTGGGTGTGCAACTGGCACACGCGCGATTCGGACACGCCCATCACTTCACCGATCTCGCGCAGATTCATATCCTGTTCATAGTGCATGCCCATCAACTGGCGCTCGCGCTCGGGCAGGCGCTCGATAGCCTTGATCAGCGCCTCGCGGAAGCGTTCATCCTGCAAAAGTTCGAGCGGGTTGCTGTCGCTGTCGAATTCGAAGCGATCGAAGAAGTCTTCGTCGCCCTCGCCGTGAAAATCCTCGTAATAGATCAGTTGCGCGCCGCGCGCCTCCTGCAGCAACTGCTGATATTCCGGCAGCGCGACGCCCAGTTCCTTGGCGATCTCGGTCTCGCTGGGTTTGCCGCCCAGTTTCTGCTGCAGACGGCTGATGGCGCTCTCGATTTTGCGCATGTCGCGGCGCATGCTGCGCGGCAACCAGTCGGCACCGCGCAACTCGTCCAGCATGGCACCGCGGATACGCTGTGCCGCATAGGTTTCGAACTGCGCGCCGCGCAGTTCGTCGTAACGGCTTGCCGCGTCGAGCAAACCCATCATGCCAGCCTGAATAAGGTCATCCACTTCTACACTGCCGGGAAGTTTGAGCATCATGTGATGGGCGATACGCTTCACCAGGTGGGCGTATTCCTTGAGGCACTCTTCTTTGTCGCTCAATCCGTTCGGCGTGTACATGGCCTTCGTCTTCAGGTTGGTGGCGATTCTCATGTGATGGTCGCCATTCTATTGTTCGTCGGGCGCGCTTGCCGCATCAGGCGCTGCATCACGCTGCCCAGCACATCATGCCCCTCACCCGTCGCCACAGGTGCACGCAGCAACCCCTGGGCGACCTCGCGTATTGCATACGAGGAAGGTGCGGCCGGGAACGCCTCGGTCACCGGACGCCCCAATTGTGTCGCACGTTTGAGCTTTTCATCAACCGGAATATGGCCCAGATATTCCAGATGCACCTGCAGGTGCCGCCGCGCGACGCCCGCCATGTTGTCAAAAACCGCCAGCGCCTCGCGTTCGCTGTCGACCTTGTTGACCACGATGTCGAACGCCTGCCTGCCATTATGCATCGCCATCTGCTTGAGCAAGGTATAACTTTCGGTGATGCCGCTGCTGGTGGCGTTGAGCACCAGCAACAGGGGCTCGTCGCCGGACAGGCTGGCGCAGACCGAGTGTCCGGCACGCGCCGCATCGACCAGCACCACATCCATATTCTTCGCTGCCGCGCTGAGTGACTCCAGCAGCCGTTCGCGTTGCATCTCGTCCAGTTTGGGCAGGCTCTGGATCGCCCGCGCCACCGGCAATACACGCACCCCCTGGCTGCCGTGCAGGATCACATCCTGCCAGGTCGATTCACCGCGCACCACATTGAGCAGATCATGGCGCACTTTCAAGGCCAGCGTGTTGGCCACGTTGTCGTGCGAAAGGTTCTCGTCCAGCACCAGCACATCCTTGCCGGAATTGCCCAATACCGCCGCCAGGTTCACCACGATGCTGGTCGCGCCGAGTCCGTCGCGCGCACCAACCACGGTGACCACACGCGAGCTGGAACGTGCCAGCAGACGCCGCAGGCCGGCCGCTTGATCCTGGACATTAGATCGCATATTGCCCCCGAATCGTCTGTGCGTTACCCATCCCAGCCATGAAATTCGGCAATTCGGCTTCCGGCATGTCGAACGCGGCCGCAGTCTTGCCCACATCCTTGAACAGGCGGTGCAACAGGTATTCCAGGTTCACTTCGTGCAGGTCTTCCGGCACGCGCTGGCCGCTGGCGATGTAATGCATGTTCAGTTTGTGGCGCACCACCACATCCAGCACCGTGCCCAGCGTCACCGCTTCGTCCAGCTTGGTCGGGATGCAACCGATCACGCCGCTGCCGCCGTACATCTTGACCACATCATCCAGCGTGCTGCCGGAACTGGTGGCGTTGAGCAACAGCAGACGCTGCACGCCCACATCGTCGAACATCTGCGCCTGCTCGGCCACGCGGCTGTCGCGCTGGCCCACGCCCATGGTGTCGATGATGACCAGATGCTTGTGCTTCAGGCCGGACAGGGTGAGTTTCAGGTCTTCGGTGTCGCGCACGGCATGCACCGACACGCCGAGGATCTTGCCGTATATCTTCAATTGTTCGTGCGCGCCGATACGGTAGCTGTCGGTGGTGACCAGCGCGACCTTGTCGGCGCCGTAGCGCACCACGGCGCGTGCCGCCAGTTTGGCGGTGGTGGTGGTCTTGCCGACGCCGGTGGGACCGACCAGTGCATACACGCCGCCGCGGGTGACCACGTCTTCCTGCAAAGTCGCGACGCGCAGGTTGTGCGCCAGCGCGCGGCGCAGCCAGTCGAGGCCGCCCTTGGCCGGGCTCTTTTCCAGCAACTGGCGCGACAGCACCGGGCTGAAACCGACGTTGAGCATGTCGCGCAGCAGTGCGCCGCGTTCGGGATCGTGTTGCTGCATGTCCGCCCAGGACATGCGCGCCATCTGTTCCTGCATCATGTTGCGCATAGTCTTGATCTCGGACAGCAGCGACTGCTGTTCAGCGCCGGCGTTAACGCTCTCGCGGGCCACGCTTTCGCGTTTGCTGTTCGCTTCCAGCACTTTGGCGCCCAGCGCCGCGGCCTGGTTGGCGCCCTGCACGCTGAGCGTGCCGCTGCCTTGCGGCTTGGCTGTGTTGTCGGGAAGGCGCGTCTCGCCCACGCGCGTCTCGCTCAGATGCGCCAGCTCGGCACCGGCCATGGCCACGATCTCCACGCCTTCCGGCACTTTGCGGTTGGACAGGATCACGGCGTCTGCACCGAGTTCGACACGGACCAGCTTGAGTGCGTCACGCGAACTGGCTGCGATGAATTTTCTGGCTTTCATACTCTACCCCCTACCATGGATGTGACTCGTACCGTTTTGAATCCGGGTACTTCTTCGTGTGAAATGACTTTGAGTTGCGGCAGCGCGCGTTTGAGGAAGCGCGCCAGCAGATCGCGGATGCCGCCCGGCACCAGCAGCACCGTGGGCAACCCCATCTGTTCCTGCGACTGCGTGGCGTTGCGCGCCTCGCGCAGCAGCGTGTTGGCAAGACTCGGCTCGATGGCCGAACCGCCGGCCTGCAGGGCCTGGCCGAGCACGTATTCCAGCTCCTTGTCCATGCCGATGACCTGCAGTTCCTGCGCGGCCGGATAGAACTGCTGCACGATGGCCGGGCCGAGTGAGACGCGTACCAGCGCGGTGAGCACGTTGGTGTCCTGCGTGTGCGGCGCGTGTTCGGCCAGCGTCTCGAGGATGGTGCGCATGTCGCGGATGTGCATGCCCTCGTCGAGCAGGTTCTGCATGACCTTCTGTACCGTCGCCAGCGACAGCAGCTTGGGCACCAGGTCTTCGGTGAGCTTGGGCGCGAACTTGCCGAGGTGGTCGAGCAGTTGCTGCACTTCCTGGCGGCCGAGCAGTTCTGCCGCATGCACATTGATGAGGTGACTCATGTGTGTCGCCACCACGGTGCTCGCATCGACCACGGTGTAACCCATGGCCTGCGCCTGATCGCGCACGTTCGCTTCCACCCAGATAGCGGGCAGGCCGAAGGCCGGATCTTTGGTCGGAGTTCCGGGCAGGATGCCACTTACGTTGCCGGGATTGATGGCCAGGAACAGATTGGGAAAGGCCTCGCCGCTGCCGATCTCGGCACCCTTCAGCGTGATGCGATAAGCATTGGGACGCAGATCGAGGTTGTCGCGGATATGCACGGCGGGCGGCAGGAAACCCATGTCCTGGGTGAATTTCTTGCGGATGCCCTTGATGCGGCGCAGCAGGTCGCCGTCCTGCGCCTTGTCCACCAGCGCGATCAGACGGTAGCCGACTTCAAGCCCCAGCACATCCACCTGTGCCACATCTTCCCAGCTCGCTTCCGGCGCTTCGTTGGTCGGCGTGAGCACGGGACTCTCCGCTTCGGCCGCTTTTGCCTCGTCGAGTTTGGCGCGCTGCAACAGGTACCAGGCGAACCAGCCCAGCCCCCCCGCCAGCAGCAGGAAGGGGAAGTGCGGCATGCCGGGGATCAGCCCCATCATGCCGATGATGGCGGCGGTGAGAATGAGCAACTGCGGGCTGTTGATCAGTTGTTTGACCAACTGCTGGCCGATGTTGTCGTCGCTGGCGACGCGGCTCACCACCATACCGGCGGCGGTGGAGATCACCAGCGCGGGGATCTGCGCCACCAGACCGTCGCCGATGGTGAGCAGGGTGTAGTTCTTGGCCGCGGTCGCAAAATCGAGGTCGTGCTGCAGCACACCGACCGCCAGGCCGCCGATGATGCTGATCAGCATGATGATGATGCCGGCGACGGCATCGCCGCGCACGAATTTTGAGGCACCGTCCATGGCGCCGTAGAAGTCGGCTTCCTGCGCGATCTCGGCGCGGCGTTTGCGCGCCACGTCCTCGCCGATCAGGCCGGCATTGAGGTCGGCATCGATGGCCATCTGTTTGCCCGGCATCGCATCCAGAGTGAAACGCGCGCCCACTTCGGCGATACGCCCGGCGCCCTTGGTGATCACGACGAAGTTGATGATGACGAGGATGATGAACACCACGATGCCGACGGCATAGTTGCCGCCGACCAGGAAGTGGCCGAACGATTCGATCACCTTGCCGGCCGCGTCCGGACCGGTATGGCCTTCCAGCAGCACCACCCGGGTGGAGGCGACGTTGAGCGACAGGCGCAACAGGGTGGAGATCAGCAGCACGGAGGGGAACACGGCGAAGTCGAGCGGCCTGGTGGTATTCATCGCCACCAGCAGCACCATGATGGCCAGCGCGATGTTGAAGGTGAACAGGATGTCGAGCAGGAACGGCGGCAGCGGCAGCACCATCATCGCCAGGATCATCACGACCAGGATGGGGCCGACCAGACCGCGCATGCCACCGCGCAGTAATGCATCTTTCAGAGTTTGCAGCAGGTTGTCCATATACGCCTCGGTTGTTTCGCCTTGCCGGAGCCCGATAAAAGGGCTCACGGCTCATGCGTATTATCGAGAGCGCCGGGCAAATCAATGGGGGAAACAGAGGGGGAATTGTGCGGCTATTTGAATGGCCGCAGCGGCGGAGGTCACCAGCGGTAGGTCTTGATCGCCTCCGTCAACTCGGTCAGGGCCTGTTCCAGGTCGACGACCGCCTGCGCGGCGTCGTCCCGGGTCGACAGGTTCTCGACGCGTTCGGCCATCTGCATGGCACGCTCGGCGGAGAATATGCTGACCATTCCCTTGAGCGTGTGGGCACTGTGCCGTATGGTCTCCGTATCGCGCACCGCCAGGGCTGACTTGATGGCTTGCAGGTGCGGCGGCGCATCCGCCAGGAACAGGCGCACGATCTCGTCGAAAAGTTCGCGACTGTCGTCCATCAGCTTGCGCGCCCTGGCGAAATCCGCCACGAGCGCCTGTTGCCGCTCCTCCCCTGCGCCCGCGGTCGCGGGTCCGGCATCCGGGGCGCAGGCATTCAGTTCGCGCCAGAGCGCCTCGGTATCGATCGGCTTGGAGAGATAGCTGTCCATGCCGGCGGCAAGACATTCTTCGCGGCTACCCTGCATCACATGGGCCGTCAGGCCGATGATGGGGATGTGGCCGCCTTTTTCCCGCTCCAGTTCGCGGATCTGCCTGGTCGCGCCGTAGCCGTTCAGCACGGGCATGTCCACGTCCATCAGGATCAGATCATATTGCCCGGCTTGCCATTTCTCGACCGCGATCAGCCCGTTGCCGGCGACATCCACACTGTGCCCGAACTTCTCCAGCAGCCGGATACCCAGTGTCTGGTTGACACTGTTGTCCTCCGCCAGCAACACCCTGAGTTTGCGCTTGCCTTCCCGTACCGAGTGGCGTGTGACCAGCGGCGCCGCCTCCAGACCGGCCATCCCCAGCGTGTTCATGATCGCGTCGAACAGGTCGGACTGGGAATAGGGCTTGAGCAGGTAGGCGGAGATGCCGAGTTCGCGGCAACGCGCCGCATCGCCGCGCTGCCCTTCCGATGTGAGCATCATGATGGGAGCCACATGCTGGTCGCTCTGGGCGCGCAATTTCTCGATCACTGCAAAACCGTCCATATCCGGCATGCGCACGTCGAGCAACAGCAACTGGTAGCTCTCGCCGGCATCCTTGGCGCGGTCGAGTTCCATGATGGCTTCGCAGCCGTTCGATACGCCGAAAGGACGCATCCCCCAGCGCCGCACCAGTTCCACCGCCAGCAGGCGATTGGTCGCATTGTCGTCCACCACCAGCACGCGCATATCCTTCAGCCGCACCGTCTCATAGTGCGGCTGGATCTCGGCCGCACACCGTCCCAGCTCGATCTCGATATAGAAAGTGCTGCCCTTGCCTACTTCGCTCTCCACCCAGATGCAGCCGCCCATCAACTCGATCAGTCTGGTGGAGATGGTCAAGCCGAGTCCGGTTCCGCCATATTGCCGTGTGGTCGAGGTGTCGGCCTGGGAGAACGACTCGAAGATGGCCTGGAATTTCTCGCGCGGGATGCCGATACCGGTGTCGCGCACGCTGATGTGCAGGGTCACCGTATCCAGACTGCTCTGGATCGAGCTCAGTGCCGCCTTCACCACGATCTCGCCGCGGTCGGTGAACTTGATCGCATTGCCGACCAGATTGACGATGATCTGGCGTAGCCGCCCCGGATCGCCTTCCAGCAGCTCAGGGATATCCGGATCGATATCAAGCAGCAGCTCAAGCCCTTTCTGATGGGCACGCAGCGCGATGGAGCGGGTGGTTTGCGAAAGCACTTCGGGCAGACTGAACTCGATATGTTCGATCTCCATCTTGCCCGCCTCGATCTTGGAGAAATCGAGGATGTCGTTGACGATGCCGAGCAAGGCATCGGCGGAAGACTTGACCAGACCCAGATATTCCTTCTGCTCCGGGTTCAAATCGGTATCCAGGGCGAGCTCGGTCATGCCGATGATGCCGTTCATCGGCGTTCTGATCTCGTGGCTCATGTTGGCCAGGAAGTCGCTCTTGGCCCGGCTGGCTTCCTCGGCCGCCACCTTGGCCTGACGCAGCGACTCCTCCGCCTGTTTGCGTACGGTGATGTCGCGCACGGTCGCCTGCAGGACCCGTCTGTCGTCCAGCACCATGGCATTCAGCAGCACCTCGGCGTCGAATGGATTGCCGTTGTCCGCGCGCCGGTGCACCCACTCGAAGCGGTTGCTGCCGTTCTCCATCGCGACGGCGATGCGCTGGCCGGCCAGTTCCATGGAATCGCCCCCTCCCGGCTGCTGCTCCGGCGACAGGTCGGCGGGATGCCTGTTACAGAAATCCTCGCGCGTCGCGCAGCCGAACATCTGCAGGGTCGCCAGGTTGCAATCGAAGAACCCTTTTTCGTCCAGCAGCATCACCGCATCACTGGTGGAGTCATACAGCGTGCGCAGCTTCGTCTCGGACTTGTGCAGTGCCTCTGCGTCTTCGCGGCGCTCCGTGATATCGGCGTTGGTGCCGGTCATGCGCAGCGCGCGGCCGTCCGCATCGCGCTCCACGACCTTGCCGTGCGTGTGTATCCAGGCCCAACCCCCGTCGTTGCGGCGGACACGGAATTCGACCGAATAGAACTGGTAATGTCCCTTGAGCACCCCCTCGAGCTCACCCCTGATCGCCGTGCGATCGTCGGGATGGACCATGTTGAAGAGCTGCTCGGTGTTGATCAGCATCTCCTTCTTCTCGCCGCCCATCATCAGCGCCCAGCGGTCGCTCAGATAGACCCGGTCATTGGCGAGATCCCAGTCCCACAGGGCAAGGTTGGATCCGTCCAGCGAGAGGTTGAGCCGTTCCTGCGTCAGGCGGATGAACAGCTCGCTCTTTTTGCGCTCCGAGATATCCTGGAATGCCACCACGACACCGTCCAGCTCGCCGTCGCGCATGATCGCCTGCGACGACACTTCGACCGGGAACACGCTGCCGTCCTTGCGCACGAATACCTGGTCGTCGCTGCGCGAACTGCCGTGTTCCTTCACCCCCAGCATGATGGGGCACGCGGCAGCCGGCAACGGCGCACCTTCCGCATTTTGCTTGTGGATGGTGTCATGCACCCGCATCCCGATGAATTCGGAACGCTGCCAACCGAGCAGGCGCTCCGCTTCCGAGTTCATGTAGGCACAGCGGCCGCGCACATCCTGCACATACAGCCCCTCGCCCAGTGTCTCGCTGATGCGCTCGTAGAATTCGCGCTGCTGCACGAGCCGTTCGTCCATCGCCTTGCGCGCCGTGATGTCGCTGCGGATGGAGACGAAACGCTTGGGCTTGCCCTGCTCGTCCATGAAGGGAACGATGGTGGACTCCACCCAGTAGAAGCCGCCATCCTTGCTCCGGTTCTTGACCTCGCCGCGCCATATCTCGCCACGGCAGATGGTCTGCCACATGTCGGTGAAGAACTCGCGCGGGTGGTAACCGGAATTCAGCAGCCGGTGATCCTGCCCGAGCAACTCCGCTTCCGCGTACTGGCTGATCTCGACGAATTTGGCGTTGGCATAGATGATCTTGCCGCTGCGGTCGGCGATGCTCACGATGGAGTGCTGATCGAGCGCATATTTCTGGAAATTCAGTTCGGTCAGGGTATCGCTGAGCCGGTCATAGGCTTCGTGCAGCTTGCTCTCTGCCTGCTGCAGGGTGCTGATGTCCTGGAACGACACCAGCGCCCCGATCACTGCCCCGTCCAGTATGGTGGGGCGCGAACGGTATTTGACCGGAACGGTACTGCCATCGCGCTTGTTGAAATATCCCTCGCCGTCGACCGGCTCATTGCTGCCGATGACACGGAGTTGCGGACATTTTTCCGGGGGAGTCGCTTCGCCGCCGGGAAGATGATGCTGCACCGCCTCATGCACGACTTGGCCGATCAGTTCACGCTCCTGCCAGCCCAGCATCTTCTCGGCAGCCGCATTCATGAAAGTGAGCCGGCCCTGCAGATCGGTGGCGTACACGCCGTCACTCAGCGTGTTCAACAGCGTGCGCGTCATCTCGGCGTTCTGCACGCGCATCCTGTCGTTCACCGCATTCAGCTCGGCGGCGTTCATCTTGAGCGCGTTCTGCAGCAGCCTTTGCTCCTTGTCCACCTCGTGGTAATAACTGTCGACGATACCCAGGAACGAGTTCAGTCTCTCGTCAGGTTTGAAGTCGTTACCAAAATGGCGCCGCAACTGGCGCTCGAGCAAACGGTGCATGCGTCAGCCTACTCGTAGATGGTCGTCAGTGTCATCGTCTGGTTGTGCAACTCGCACTTCATGACATCGCTGAACGGGGCCAGCTCGCCATAGGAATAGAAGCCGGTGATCGCCGTGGCATCGCCGAGTCTTTCACGCACGATGTCCAGTTCCTCCTCCGT
>Ga0209417_1004866_pt1 | contig 15529 bp, 9 predicted proteins | sample RifGroF2_FD_184002 | JGI IMG/M metagenome (GOLD analysis project Ga0209417, IMG submission 184002) | Groundwater microbial communities from Rifle, Colorado, USA - Groundwater F2 (SPAdes) (version 2) | ecosystem: Environmental > Aquatic > Deep subsurface > Groundwater | place: Rifle, Colorado... | reverse complement strand
ATATTAGGCCGGTAGCCCATTGCCCGCGCAATATTCTTTACCTTATTCTTAGTCTCTTCCGAACTGAAATTGCACGGCTTATCATTCAATATCTGAGAGACAGTGGCAATAGAAAGTTTAGCTTCCTGCGCTATGTCCTTCAATGTTTTTCTTGTTCTGCCGATACCCATAAAATAAACCTATACAAAATATTTAGTACTAAATCATTTGTATTATAAGGGAAATCTGGTCCAATGTCAATAGGGAAGCGGATATTTTACAAAAAATTATCCGGCAAACATCAGGAAGCAGGGGAAATGGCGAAATTTTTAATTCTGTTTACCATGTTTCAAGGCACATGTCTTTAACATCATATTGTCCCGGCTCGAAGAATATTGTAATCTCGGCTTTATTCCATGGATTTTTATTGTCCGGGGGCAATATTATGACGTTTTTCTGCCCCCAGATATTCTCCGGCTTGAAATAAAACCAATGGTAAGACTTGTTATCAATTTTCTTGTCTGTGATATTAAGATATATCACACGGACATTTACGGTATCTTTTTTTATGTTCGCGGCCTTTCCTCTCAGCTTAAAACTGAAGCGGTACATATTTTCATCCAGAGGAGTCGAAAAATTCAGACTAGTCAACGCGCCACAAGTGATTTCCAGATAATTTTTCTTCTCATCTGCTGCCTCAGGCTTTAACTGTATGGAGTTGTCTTTCCCTGAAAACCTCCACTTTTTATTTATACTTTTGCCATCTGAGATAAGGCTGCTTAGTAAAGTCTTATCTACTTTTTTTTTTCGAAGAGAATGAAACAGGGTTTCCAGATACCGCCCATCCCTCCCTTGTCCTCCACCTGAACGGCAATCGTGTTCTTTTCAGCAAACTTTACAGCATCAGTTATTTCAAAACGTTTTGGTTTTTCCCATGCTCCGGGGTCTTCTTTGGGATTGAAATTGAAAGACCAGACTTTCTGTCCATTTACCCACGCCGTGCCGCTTTCGTCGACAGCGCCGAGTTCCCAAAAGACCTTCTCGTCTTTCCGTTCTTGCGGGATATCGATACTCAGTCTGTACCATCCTTTCCCGTTATAACCCTCGCTTCCGTTCTCCGGAAATTTTTCTTTTCCATATCCCTGATTTTCCCAGAAAGTATCAACGCGGATTTTATCCCAGTCCTTATCATTGAAATCAAGTTTAAACCATCCTTCGCTTATTCCCTTTTCAGCAGGATCAATCTTAAAAGACCATGTGGCAGGCAATATCATAGCGTTTGCGGAAACCACCGCATACAGGTTTTCAACAGTCTTTCCAAATGCTTCCGTTGTGCCTTTGTCGTAAATACGTTCCGGTATAGACCATGATTTTTCACTCTTGCATTTTTCAATAATCCCTTTGTATCTTTTCCACTGAGCATACGCATTTGAAATTTCATCGGTTATCTCTTTTTGAGAAGCAACAACCGGTTTCGTCGTTTTTATTCCCTGAGGCACAGATATTCCCATTGCCTTCAGTCTTGAGAGCGATAAAACAAACTCGCAATAACTGTCCAGATATTCCCAGGCTGGTTCCGAAAAACGCACCCTTTTTTCACATTCAGTGCCTGCCGTCTTTTTAATGGCTTCATCCAAATATTCACGCAATTTTTTGCGGACATCCGCCGTCCAGTTTTCCGGCAGGGTATCCGGGGTATGATAAGAATTCATGACATTATACTGCATTGATATTTTTTCCTGAAGCTCCAGATATTTTTTCATTGTTTCCGCTCCCGGCCCGTATGCAGCATTGAAATAATCATCTACTACCGCGTCCACATCCAGAAACGGGTCCCACTGGGCCTTTTTATTAATCACGTATTCAATCCAGTTGAAACCGTATGTCTGCGAAGCTTCCGCTATATGAAATCTGCAACCGACGTTATAAAGGAAACGGAATGTTTCAGCAATACGATGCGGACGGGAACCACCCACCGAATAGTAATAGCCCCTTATTCCTAAATTACGGGCTTTTTTTGCCCATTCAAGAAAAATATCTTTGCCTTTCCGGTATTCTCCAGGACTGCCGACTGCCAACTTGTATTCACATATTCCCACGATGATATTATCTTCTATTTTTTTTACCTCTTCCGGGGGTTCTACATACATGGCATACGCCAAACCAGCCAACATGACAGAGAGATTTTCCCTTGCCACTCCCTGTGCAACTTGATTATTGAATTTCCAGATACGATTGGAAAGGCTTGATGCCCAGCCGGACTTTTCATTGTAACATTTTCCGGGAATTCGTCCCCCCGTGGCGTCTTCAGGCCAGGGCTTGATATTTCCATCCATTTTTTTACATTCAGGGCACATGCAGAAGAAACCGCCATCATTGGACGTAAGGCTGAAAGTAGGCATTGTCCCTTTACTGTTTTCAGCTTTTTCCAGAATTCTCCTGACAAACAGGTTTACGACATCAGCGTTGGAATTACAGACCTGACCAACAGAACCGCCTCCTTTGCGCCACCATGGTTTGCGCTTCCCTTCTATCATCGAAAAATATTCCGGATGGGCTTCAAATTCGTTGGCTTTTAAATATGCTTCTCCATAATGTCCCACCGGCATATTAATGGAAACACCCATACGGTGCTGCCTCTGAAATACGGACCATTCACGAAAATGTTCACCCTTAAATGCTATCCAACTACCGTCAGGTTTTTGTGTTGCAGTCTCCAGCGGAGGACGATTGTTTCGGCAGAGATAAGCAGGATGAGAACGGTAATCTGTTACAGGAAGAGATATTTCCTTTTTGCGCGGGATTACAGTTCCCAGTTCACCAGGCCAAAGCCAGCGGACGCCGCAAAAATTTTCCAGAAAGGTTGCTACAGCATAATATGTGCCTGTTTCTCCAAACTCGCGTTCTCCGATTTTTGACCCATCTTCCGAATCGTCACCAAGGAGCGCCAGATTTCTACCGATTGTTTTAATCAGGAATCCTCCGGCCCCGAACTCATACTTACTGTTGCCTAAATTCAGCGCATCGGTATATTTTGACGGCCCGACAAATATCACGCCGCCGGAAGCAATTTTATCTTCTCCAATTTCAGTTACTATTGGTATTTCCAGTCCTGTTATCAACTTTAAATAGTCTGCAAGTTCCTTTGCAGCATACGTTCTGTTAAAAGATGAAGTACTCTTATTTGCCGGGGCTGTAACTATAATATTCTTTTCATTGGGAGAAATATGAAAACGGCCTTCCGCCATAACTTGCCCGGAACAGGCTGCGACAAAAATCCCCAGTAAAATCAATACACTTGTTTTCAGACAATTTCTCATGCTGTCACCTTTCCATTATTAAGTTTGCTTCTTTCAATAGTAACTATAGAAAATACATTTGTCCTGTAAGTCAACACTTGCCTTTTCATAAGAAATCCAACCTGTATGAAAATCGAAAAAAAGAATATTACTGCCCTTTGAATGGCACATGGAAAAATTGTTTCCAGTCCCTATGTTGTTAGGATTCATATATGCGGGCAATGAATTAACATCCACCAGCCATGCTTTCTCGGACGGTTTGTTAATCTTATTCAAATTAGCCCTGTACAAGATAGGGCTGGAATTCAACAATACGCCCACAGCAGCCCTGCTTGAAGGCGCGTATGTTACCGGATAAGTGCACGGATAACTCACTTTTTGGGAAGGACATGTAAAAACACAGGGACTATTTATCCCGGTTGACGTAACTCCTAACCGGTAAAAATCATATACCGGAATGCGGAAAAACGGAGCAAGCAATGTATACCATGCACCGATACTTGTGCCGGCATAACCAGAAAAATTATCGCCTTCCGCATATCCAAATGGCAGCCAGCCGTTATAATCCCCTGTATAATCCCCTGTCGCAAAACCTATCTGGCGGAAGTTGCCTTTGCACTTTATCTCATAAGCCTTTTCCTTGCTTTTTTTCAAAGCTGGAAAAAGCAAACTTGCCAGTATCATGATGATTGATATTACGACCATGAGCTCGACCATCGTAAATTTCCAGTAAGCTCTTATTTTAAACCCCCTGAATAATTCCCGATTTTCCATTTTCATGGCATATCCCCTAATCAAAGAAATTTAATTTTCATTTACCTTTGAGCATGATTTTCTGACGGCAAGACTGCTCTTCATGACTTCAGTCCGGATATCTCTGTTTTCCGTTATCCGCTTTAGAAGCATTTCTACCGCTTTTTGCCCTATTCCGTAATAGGGAATTTTCACAGTAGTCAGCGGCGGCTCAAAAGTGTCAGAACCGGGTATATCGTCAAAACCCGCCACAGAAATATCTTCAGGCACTCTCAATCCAGCCTCTCTTATGGCGTCAATAACACCGTATGCTTTGATATCCGTATCCGCAAACACCGCAGTGGGACGCTCTTTCAGGGACAAAAGTTTTTTCATGGCCTTATAACCGTCTTCCCTGCCTAGCAACAAAGACCGTATAACAAAGTTTTCGTTATGCGCTATGCCATAAGCCCTCAGGCCGATCTCATAACCGGCGTAACGGTCGGCATGATACTCCATTCTGTTTCCTCCAATATAGGCGATTTTCCTGTGCCCAAGTTCCTTTATCAGATAACTCATGAGTTCATAAACGCCCATAATCATTTCTCTAGTTACCGAGTTGAAATCCAAACTAACTTCACGCCTGTGATTGATGATTATATATTTATTTCTGGAGTTCTGGATTTTTTCCATTTCATCTTTTTCGGGAGTAAGTATTATGGCGTTCATTCTCGGGTTGCTCAGAATTTCGTCAAGCGAGACTATCTTGACAGGGCCGTTGTAACTGTTTATTATGCCTTTCTTCATTTCATCAAAAACAAACCATGCAAAAGGCATACTCACGCTGTCGGCCCCAAAACTTTTACCGCTTATATACAGAGGACCGCTTTCGATTTTTTCAGGGCGGCAGGTGTTTAACGCGTATTCCGTTACAAATGTGCCCTGCCCTTTTCTGCGGACGAAAAAGCCTTCTTTTGCCATATCACGGAGCGTGTGCATTACGGTCGGATAGCTCAAGCCGTATTTCCCCATCAGTTCCTTCTCTGAATGGAATTTGTCCCCGGCATTGTAATAACCGTTTCTGATTTCCTCAATAAGGACTTCTTTGAATTGTATGTATTTGGGTATTCCATTTTTCTTGAATTTATCCATTCCATATCATCCTTTATGTACATACTATTATAGTGGTGCTTTTTAATTTTGTCAATAGCCAAACTGTTATTTTCATATATAATTCTATAATTTTTGCACTAATAATAATATAGGCGCAAAATAACATTGAAGCCTCATTTTCGATATAAGAGGCAGGATGCGTTCGCAGGTTTTGAAGGCTTTCAAAATATAATTACAAGGCATTCTTCTTGAATTTAAGTGTTTTTCAGTTACTGTAATTGTATAGAAAATTGTTATCTGTTTTTCTTTTTTCTGCCGCAATGAAATGAGCGACAGTAATGTATTTTGTGTTTTAACGGGTTTCATCATATCCCAATAAAGGAGGTTTTGAATGAACTCTAAATTATATGCGTTGTTTTTAGGCACTATGCTCGCCGGCGTCGCGGCTTCCGCTCAGATTGGTGATTCACAGATAGACTGTCAGAGAAAATACGGTGCCAAAGTAACGGCAACGTGTCCGGTATATGGGAGAATCAAGTGGGAGAGACTTGACTTTTACAAAGACCCTTATAGGATGGCTGTATTTTTTCTGGACCAGAAAACCGCGGCGGTTGTATATAAGGTCGACAGAACATTCGCGGGTGCGGAAATAAGCCATCTGCTGGCGATAAACGGAATTGCCGCCGGTCCCGTGGAGCTCCCCGCCGCCGCTCCCGCAACAGTAGTGGCCCCGGTGGAAGCAGTCGCGCCGGAAGCAGTGCCGGAACCGTCTGTTGAAACAGAGGAGGAAGTCGTTTCAGAAGCTGTTCCTCCAGCCAAATATAAAGTAAAAGCTAATGACTGCATCTCAAAAATAGCCCATAAGTTTCATATCAGTCAGTCCGCTCTGATAAAAGCAAACAATCTTGATCCCAAGAAGCCTTTGAGAATAGGGCAGACATTGAATATCCCGTCAAAAACGCAGAAGCGTCTTGTTGTGACAACGACTACAACCACTACTGTTCAAGAATCTCAGACAACCGTAACGCCTCCCGCTCCGGCTTATAAATACAAATGGGCAATACCCGGACTTACCGCGTATCTTAACAGTACCGGCAATATCCTGACAATAATGACGGATTCGGCAAGGGCTTATGTCATAGCCTTGGAAGGACTCAAGTCCGAAAACGACAAGGCATTCCAGAAGGAAGAATTTGACAAGGAACTTTACGACAGGGCATTGGAACCGTAACAATGTTATGGGCTGACAATGCAAATTTACATATCATAAAGGCGGGGTATTTCCCTGCCTTTTTCATTTAAAAACAGGTGGAAAACATGCTTAATTTTACTTTCTGCAATCCCGTTAAAATCGTATTTGGAAAAGAGACTATAGCCGAGCTGGAAACCCTGATCCCGATAGAGAAATATGTAATGATGGTTTACGGCGGCGGCTCCATAAAGAAAAACGGCGTTTACGAACAGGTGAAAAAAGCGCTGAAGCATCATGACATGGTGGAATTTGGCGGCATCGAACCCAATCCCCTTTATGAGACATGCATGAAAGCCGTTGAAATATGCCGCAGAGATAAAATTGATTTCATTCTTGCAGTCGGCGGCGGCTCTGTGCTTGACGCTTCCAAATTCATAGCGGCATCAGTCGATTTCGACGGAGAAGACCCTTGGGAGATACTTGTCAAAGGTGCGGAAATTACTTCAGCCATCCCTATCGGCTCTGTAATGACCTTGCCTGCCACGGGTTCGGAAATGAATTCGAATTCGGTAATATCCCGCAAGTCCACAACGGAAAAGTTTCACTTCTCAAGTCCGCTTGTTTATCCGCAGTTTTCCATACTTGACCCCGAAACAACTTATTCCCTGCCGGAAAGGCAGACGGCAAACGGGATAGTGGACGCCTTTGTGCACGTGATGGAGCAGTACATGACTTTTGATGTAAACGCCCCCCTTCAGGACCGGCAGGCAGAAGCTATTCTCCTGACCCTGATTGAGGAAGCCCCGAAGGTAAAAGCAAATCCCAATGATTATAACGCGCGGGCAAATATAATGTGGTGCGCGGCAGAGGCCCTCAACGGCGTCATCTCTTCAGGGGTCCCGCAGGACTGGGCCACTCACATGCTAGGGCATGAACTGACTGCTGTTTACGGGCTGGACCATGCTCAGACACTGGCATGCGTTCTTCCATCTCTGCTGCGCAATCGCAAAAATGCTAAACTGGGAAAACTCGTTCAGATGGGCAGGCGCGTTTTCGGAATAAATGAAAATGACAATGAAAAAGGCGCGGAAAAAACTATTGGTTCCATTGAGGATTTTTTCCATTCAGTCGGCATGAAAACAAAACTTTCGGATTACAATATAGCCTCCGGTGACGCGGCAAATAAAATATTAGAGAGGCTCAGTAAACGTAATGCCATATATGGGGAACATGAAGACATAACGCCGGATATTTCGGCTGAAATAATAAAAAACTGCTGAAGGGTTTATCATGCGTACATTTTCACTGAAGACAAAACTTGTAACCGCGTCTTTAATATTGGTAATTTTGCCGATCCTGATAATAGCGGGCCTCTCTCTTTTTCAATTCCGTTCCATGGGCAAAAAAATAGAGCACAAGGCCTATGTCAATATCAAAAGTGAAATTTCGGCGACCGCCAGGGCCGGACTTGATTCCGACATAAGGACAATTCAGAATATAATACTCAACAGCTGCGAGGACGTGAAGTTGCTGGCGAATTTATCCGTCATGAAGACATATCAGGAAGCGATTATGGGGGAAAGTGATTTTTTCAACAATCTCGCGCGCCAGGAAATATCAAGGGTAGTTGACGGCATATTTCAGACGTGCCGCTCCCAGATGGACTTTCTTTTGAAGATGATGAAAACCAATATGAATATAGCTTCAGAAACCCTGGAAAATACAGGAAAAGCAATTCTGGACCCTAAAAGGAAAATAGAATGGAACGCCGTTAACCAGTTTACAAAGCAGAGCGGAAAAATAGAACTTCCATTGATGGAGATAGGGGGAATGCCAGTCCTTCCAAATGAAAATCCTGAAACCCCTTCCCCTATTGTTGACAAGGTTAAAGCCATCGCAAATTGCACCTGTACTATTTTTCAGAGAATTAACCCTGAAGGCGATATGCTCAGAATTGCGACAAATGTGTTAAATTCAGATGGGAACAGAGCTATTTCTACATATATTCCAGCCGCGCATTGACAACAAAAGCCCAATCCCGTTATAGCCTCAGTCATCAAAGGCGATACGTACCGCGGCAGAGCTTTTGTCGTCAATGCGTGGTATATAACCGCCTATAAGCCCATTTATGACGCTGAAAAAAATCTAATTGGGATGCTTTATGTCGGAGTAAACGAAATGGAATCTGATGAAATTGTCAAATCCATTACTCAAACAAAAATCGGTTTGCGCGGTTATCCTTTTATCATGGACTCAAAAGGCACACTGCTTATACATCCAAGAAAAGATCTTGTCGGAAAAAATACGATTACAGATCTCGGGCTCAATGAATTCAAAAAGATAATTGAGAACAAGGAAAGCGGCAAAACCAAATTTATTTCTTATACATTCGAAAATGAAAAAAAGTTTGTTGTCTATACCTATTTTCCTGAATGGGACTGGATTATAGGTGGCTCCGGTTATTGGAAAGATCTTTCAACTTCCGTAGCCGCATCTTCCATGGAAATGCTTAAAAAAGAAATTGCCGCTTTTGCTGTCTCATCAAAGAGAAATTACTCGGGAAAGATTATCAGCATATATTCCCAGATAAGATATATAGATAAAGGCGGTATGGAATTAATAAGATATGAAAACGATAAATTCGTCTCTGAGCTCAAAGATAAAAAAGATAAAAACTGGTTTATAGAAGCATCCGCTTTAAAACCGGGAGAGTTAAACATTTCAAGAGTCGAAAAGGCGGAAAACACAGATGATGTAGTTCTCCGTATTTCCATGCCGGTCTATACGAACGGAAGCTTCAGGGGCGTCATGGTGATAAACATGAACTGGCCCGTTATATGGGAAGAGCTTAAAAATCACAAATATGGAAAAACAGGATATTGTTATATTATAAACAGTGACGGCATAATCATATCACACCCGACACATACGATGAATGACAGTGTTCACATAGACGGCGCGTTGTCCCTGCTGGCAAAAGATTGTATCCAGAAAGGAACAGAGGCATTTGGAGAATATGACTTTGAAGGAAAAAAGAAATATGCTGTTTTAAAGTCGTTTAAGATAGGAAAGGAAAAATATATTATTGCTATAACCGTGCTTGCTTCAGAAATGATGGAATCTGTGGATGACCTCAAAAGAGATACGCAGCTAACGACACTCAGAACGGCAGAGCTTACAATGTTTTTTGCTTTGGTACTGATTATATTGGGAGTTGCAATCGCAACACTTTTCAGCGGCAGAATAACTGCCCTGCTTAAAACAGTCATCAGCGGACTCAACAGAAATTCCGAACAGGTGGCGCGGGCTTCCGTAAATTTGGCTGACGCCAGCCAGCAGATGGCTGCAAGTGCTTCCGAACAGGCTTCAAGCCTTGAGGAGATTTCCAGCAGCCTGGAGCAGATGTCGTCCATGACCAGACAGAATGCCGAAGATACCAATACCGGCAAGAAAATGATGGATAGCGCACGCGTGATAATAGATAAACTGGTCAGGCATACAAAGAATCTTTCAGAGGCAACCGAACAGATTGCCGCTACCAGCGAAAAAACAGGAAAGATAATAAAAACGATTGATGAAATAGCGTTCCAGACAAATCTCCTCGCTCTGAACGCCGCGGTGGAAGCGGCAAGGGCCGGCGAAGCCGGAAGAGGCTTTGCCGTCGTCGCAGAGGAAGTCAGAAATCTGGCGCAGAAGAGCGCGGAGGCCGCGAAGGAAACCAGCGCCATGATTGAAAACACCATGAATGCCGTTAAACAGGGAACGGCACTGACGAAGGAAACACAGGAGGCAATACTTCAGAATAATGAGATAGAAATGAAAATAGCCGATATCATGGACAAAATAAATGTCGCTTCCCATGAACAGGCACAAGGGATAGAACAAATCAATAAAGCCGTTTCCCAACTGGACATGCTGACCCAGTCCAATGCTTCCAATTCGGAGGAAGCCGCGTCTTCAAGTGATGAACTTAAATCCCAGACGAAAAGGCTCAACAGCCTTATCAACGCCCTCACCAAAATGGTAAACGGAAGTTCCTCGCGGCAACATGTGTCTCTGGACACTGCTGACAGCGATAATTTGCTTTCATTTCACGGAAAAGCAGAGAAGAAACTTCCTTTTAATGAAAAAGCTAAAAAATACCTGTCAGGAAAATAATGAAATTTCGAAGACAGAGGCTCAGAGATCGGCTTGCATTCTTTTTTCGGCACAGTCGAAATAGGCTTTGTTTATTTCAATACCGGTAAAGTTTCTTTTTCCATCAAGACAAGCAACGCCTACGGAACCTACGCCCATAAAGGGGTCAAGCACAGTGTCACCGGGTTTCGACGCTATTTCCAAAATATGTTTCAGGACTTTCAAGGGTTTTTGCGTGGGGTGCAGGGGGTCTTTTATTCTTTCATTTCCCATGCAGATGGGGGACTCTATGAAGTTGTGCATTTCATTCTGTTTTTTGAAATTCCAGTAATGCTCTTTGTCCCACATACAGACGATAAGTTCGCAGCTGTTGAGGAATCCGGCTTTTCTGATTTTCGGCGCGGGGTTGGTCTTGTGCCATACCATAAACTGAAAAGTATCAAATTCGGGATCAAAAACCTCATGCCATTTGCCAAGGAGATTATAACTGGTGAAGGCAAAAATGTTTCCCGTCGGTTTAAGCACTCTCTTCAATTCGGAAACCCAGTCAGCCGGATTGAAATCGACGGTATCCCATTCAGCCAGATCGTTATTGAAATCCTTTCTCCAGGACATCTTTATGTTTCCAGTGGAATATTTCCCCAGATTATAAGGAGGGTCTGTCAGGATAAGATCAACAGAATTGTCGGGGACTTTTTCCAGGATTACGCGGCTGTCGCCTAAAAATAAACGGCAGGTTGTTTTCATTTAGTTCCGGCGCAGTATTTATTTACAATTTCGATGATATTGGTTTTTCGTATGGGCTTGGAGAGATAATCATCCATCCCGGCAGCAATGCATTTTTCCCTGTCGTCTTTCAATGCGTGAGCTGTGAGCGCTATGACGGGAGTATGTTTTTTCCCGTTTTCAATCCGCCTGATTTCGGCGACCGTTTCGTATCCGTCAAGTTCAGGCATCTGGACATCCATCAGCACGATATCGTAACTGTGTTTCATAAATATTTCCAAGGCCTCCCTGCCATTGACTGCCGAGTCCGCCTGAATGCCCATGCTACCGAGAATTGAAAGAATCACTTTTCTGTTTATCTGATTATCTTCCACTATGAGTACTCTTGATTCACGGCTTTCTGACCGAACACGCGGTTTTGAATCGCTGCCGGGAGAAAGTTCGCTCAATTCTCCCTCCAGATTTTTCCTGCACGCCTCTTCAATAACGCTTATCAGCTGTGAAGTTTTAACAGGCTTGTTCAGGAAGCCGGAGAAGCCGTATTTCTCCAATTTCTTTTCAGAAGTATGTTCAGTTATTGACGCAAGCAGCAAAAGCGTAATTTTTCCGAAAACGTGATTGTTTTTTATCCGTGCCGCGAGGTCCATTCCGTTCATATCCGGCAGGTGGTAATCGAGCAGCGCGAAATCGTAGGGGTCCTTTTCTGAATTGGCCTCTTCGATCATCCAGAGCGCTTCTGACGCGGAAGAAGCGGTTTTGCATATTACATGCCTTGCGGAGAGCCTGGATGAAATGGATTTCGCGGAAAACACGTTATCGTCAACGATCAGGATTTTCAGTTCCGATATATCAGGTCGTTTTACACTGTCGCCCAGCTCATAAAATTCATTGTTTACAGGGAGAGAGAGCGTGAGGGAAAAAATGGAGCCCGCGCCGGGACTGCTTTTGACTCTTATGGAACCGCCCATCATTTCAACAAGATGACTGCTTATGCTCAGGCCGAGGCCGGTGCCTTCGTATCTCCGGGTTGTGGAAGAATCTGCCTGTGTGAATTTATCAAAAATCCCTTTCTGTTCGTGTTCATCCATTCCTATGCCGGTATCGCTGACCCTTATTTCCATTTCCAGGTTTTCATCTGTTTTATGTATGCATTCGGCTTCTATGTAAACGTGTCCCTTTTCAGTGAATTTGACGGCATTGCCGGCGATGTTGACAAGTATCTGACGGATGCGGCCCGTATCGCCTATGAGATATCTTGGTAATTCAGGCGGATAATACACAACGACTTCCAAGCCTTTTTCTCTGCCCTGTACCGAAACCAGCGTACCTATTTCCTCCATAAGCTCAAGCATATCGACGTTTCCGCTTTTCAGTTCCAGTTTGCCTGCCTCTATTTTTGAAAAATCGAGTATGTCGTTGAGGATTCTCAGGAGGGAATGCGCTGAAACATCTATTGTCTTGGCAAATTCGCGTTGTTCGTTTGAAAGTCCAGTCTCCATCAACAGTTCGGACATTCCCACAATTCCGTTCATGGGGGTGCGTATTTCATGAGACATATTGGCGAGGAAATCGCTTTTCGCCTTGTTTGCCGAGGTTGCTTCTACAGCCAGCCTGTTTGCTTTTTCGGTCGCGTCCTTCAGGCAACTGTTGGCGGTTATCAGCGCGTCCTCCGCTTTTTTCCTCACGGAAATTTCCCGCTGTAAGTTTTCCGTTCGCTCACGTACCCGCTTTTCAAGCTCCTGATTCATGTTTTTGAGCTCGGTTTCATCTTTCTTGCTTCTCATGATGTAGCGTATTACCGAAGACAGTATTGCCAGGAATGTCATGATTACGAGCGTGATGATAATGCCTCTGAGCAGGCGGAACGGAGACTGTATGAGCTCCGCTATCGCATCCCTTGGAAGTATATTGACGACGACCCAGTCGGGGCCTTCTATTTTTCCGATTATGGCAATACTCTTCGGGGTCTCGATGCGGAAGCTTCCGGCATTGGGGTTTTCCTTGAGTTTACTGTTGATTTCATCCGTGATTTTTTTGACTTCATCATCCGTTATATCGCCGATATTGAAATTTCCGCCCGAACTTTCAATATTTTTTCTGAACGAATTTGACGCAAGGGCCTTTCCATATTTTCCAAAAATGAGAAAACTGCTGCCTTCCACCCGGGTGATTTCCTCAGAAAAAGTCATGATGCCGGGCATTGTAATATCATGACCCACTGTGCCCGCCCATCTGCCGTTCAGATAAAGAGGGGCCGTTATGCTTATCATCCACATTTTTGAAACGGGGTCAACGGATATATTCGTCCATTTTGCTTTTCTTCCGGGATTGTTTTCAGGTCTCTGCGGTTTCATCCATTCCGTTTCAGAATAATTCGTTGAAGGAGGCGCGCGATAGATGAAATCAGGGTTTGACGGCCAGAATATGTTATATCCGCCTTTATCCAGAAGAATGCATATATTGGAGTATATCCTGTCAGGAATATTGTTGCCGAAAAACTCGGAGAATTTTTTTGCCTGCACATGAAAGCTTTTGATTTCGTCATTTAAAAGCGTCCCTTCCGGTATGAATATCCCCGCTTCGGTTTTGCCGGAAAAGCCGTCCTTTTCTAAACGCCATGCTCCGTCCCCGCATTTTTTGACGAGCCTGTCAAATTCCGATATGTGTTCAGGAAGAGGCGGAGTGATGGATGCCGGAAGAAGCTTTGAAAACCTTGTTATGCTCTTTTCAGCCTCATCCACCTGTTTGTTGAGCCGTCTTATGAAAAACCTGTCGTTTTTCTCGATTTCATCGAGTTTATCGGTGACTAGCGTGTCCCTCAGTTCAGCTTCAAAAAAAAGCATTATCGGTGTAAGTATCAGAAACACACCGATTATTACGTAAAAACATATTAGAAGCACCAGCTTCAGCGGTTGTATATACTGGCTGAAAACATCGGTCCGGGCTTTTACTTTTTTGAAAAGCATATATTATAAAGTTCCATTGCGTGAAAATTACTGAATGCTGATTATTATATTATATATAGGCTAGACAGCTATTCAATATTGAATTAAATGTTTTTCAGTGTCATTTCTTATTGTGCTTAACGTATTGACGGCGGAGTTTTTCATATATGATCGAAGACAAGATGACCCCGATGATGAAACAGTACCGGCAGATGAAATCCGAAATACCTTCGGACGCTTTTCTGTTTTTTCGTATGGGGGACTTCTATGAAATGTTTTTTGACGACGCTGACAAGGTGAGCAGGATACTTGGCCTGACACTGACCCAGAGAGGCGGAGTACCTATGGCCGGAATACCTCACCACGCGCTCCAGAATTACCTGCCGCGCCTCCTGGAGGCCGGATACAAGGCCGCTATAGCCGAACAGATGGAAGACCCGAAATTCGCCAAAGGCATCGTCAAAAGAGAAGTTGTCCGCGTCATTACGCCGGGAACTGTCATTGACAGCACTATTCTTTCTCCCAAACAGAATAATTTTCTCGTAGCCCTTTCTTCCTCAAAGGACCGTTTCGGACTTGCCAGCCTGGACATCAGCACCGGGGAATTCAGAATAACCGAACTGAAAAACAGAAGTGAACTCGAAACGGAACTTCACAGAATGCAGGCAAAGGAATGCATCGTCCCCGAAGCGCTTTTCAATTCCTGGGAAAAAGAAAAATCGCATCCCTATGTTTATGAAAAAATTCTCTGGACGCCTCTTTCCGACTGGGTTTTCATGTACGATAACGCGGAAGACCTTCTCAAACGGCATTTCAAGACGGCATCGCTTGACGGTTTCGGGTGCAGGGATATGAACCTTGCAGTTTCGGCCGCAGGGGCCATACTCCATTACGCCTCTGAAAATCTCCGCCACAACGTCGGCCACCTGAAAAAACTCAGAACATATCAGAACGACGACTATATGACCCTTGATTATATTTCCCAGCGCAATCTCGAACTGGTCGAACCCATGTCCGGGGGCGCTAAAAACAGAACCCTTCTGAGCATACTCGACGAATGCGTTACCCCCATGGGCAGCCGCCTTTTGCGGGAATGGATACTCAGGCCGCTTTCCGGAAAGGATGCCATCATTTCGCGACTTGACGCCGTCGAAGCCCTCAAAGACGACCCGCTGACACTGGCGGAACTCCGTGAACTCGTAGGCGTGATAAGAGATATGGAACGCATCACCGGCAGGCTCAACGTGGGCAGCGCCAACGCAAGGGATATGATTGCCCTCTCCAACAGCCTCGCTATCATCCCCGGACTGAAAGCGCTCCTCGGCAACTTTGACAAACCGTTGCTCCGGGAACTCACGGACAAGTTTCATGAACTCCCCGAACTCGTCGAGAAAATTAATAAATCA
>Ga0209417_1004863_pt1 | contig 15541 bp, 11 predicted proteins | sample RifGroF2_FD_184002 | JGI IMG/M metagenome (GOLD analysis project Ga0209417, IMG submission 184002) | Groundwater microbial communities from Rifle, Colorado, USA - Groundwater F2 (SPAdes) (version 2) | ecosystem: Environmental > Aquatic > Deep subsurface > Groundwater | place: Rifle, Colorado... | reverse complement strand
CAGGGGCCGGTGCCGATCACAACGGGGCGCTCGCTCAGTCCCTGTGGAGCTTGTGCCACCACGCGGTAGCTCATGTCCGGCGCGGCTCTGGAAACGTATCTCCGCCCCCAGCTTCTCCATCTCGTGGCGCATCTCTTCCACCATGCCCACCAGGCGGAAAGTGCCGATGTGCGGCTTGCTCACGTACATGATCTCTTCCGGCGCGCCGGCCTTGACGAACTCGGTGAGCACCTTGCGCCCGTAGAACTTGGGGTCCTTGATCTGGCTGTGCAGCTTGCCATCGGAGAAGGTACCCGCGCCGCCCTCGCCGAACTGCACGTTGGATTCCGGGTTGAGCTTGCCTTTGCGCCACAGGGCCCAGGTGTCTTTCGTCCTTTCGCGCACTGAATTGCCGCGTTCGAGGATGATGGGCTTGAAACCCATCTGCGCCAGCAGCAGCCCGGCGAAGATGCCGCAGGGGCCGGTGCCGATCACAACGGGGCGCTCGCTCAGTCCCTGTGGAGCTTGTGCCACCACGCGGTAGCTCATGTCCGGCGCGGCGGCGACATGAGGTATGTTCTTCTTCAGCAGTGCCGCCTCGTTCTTCACCTCCGCGTCCACGGTATAGACCAGCACGATGGCATTGCGTTTACGCGCGTCGTAACCGCGGCGGAAGATGGTGAATGAGGCCAGGTCTGCGGCAGGAATACCCAGTCGCTTGAGGATGGCGGCCTGAAGATCTTCTGCGGGATGGGCCAGCGGGAGTCGGATTTCGGTGAGACGTAACATGGCGCTATTCTACCCGATGATAACTGCGTTATCCTTGCAGCATTCAGTCAGAGGCAGCCATGGCAAAAGCAAAAACGATCTACAGCTGCACCGAATGCGGCGGACAATCCCCCAAATGGCAGGGCCAGTGCCCGAACTGCGGCGAGTGGAACACGCTGGTCGAGGCAGTGGTCGATACCATGCCTGCGGCGGGCAAGAACCGCTATAGCGCACTGGCGGCATCGGGCAAGTTGCAGCAACTGGCCGAGGTGGAAGCCAGCGAGGTTTCGCGTACGCCGACCGGTATCGCCGAGTTCGACCGCGTGCTGGGCGGCGGACTGGTGGAAGGTGGCGTGGTGCTGATCGGCGGCGACCCCGGCATCGGCAAATCCACGCTGTTGTTGCAGGCACTGGCGCATCTCTCCACCACCAAAAAAGTCCTCTACGTCAGCGGCGAGGAATCGGCGCAGCAGATCGCATTGCGCGCCAAGCGTCTTGCACTCGATGCGAGCGAAGTGCATCTGCTGCCGGAGATCCAGCTCGAAAAGATCCAGTCCACCGTTGCCCACGAAAAGCCGGACGTGGTGGTGATCGACTCCATCCAGACCGTGTATTCCGAACAGCTCACGAGCGCGCCCGGCTCGGTGGCGCAAGTACGCGAATGCGCGGCGCAACTCACGCGCCTGGCAAAGAGCAGCGGCGTGACCATCATCCTCGTCGGCCACGTTACCAAGGAAGGCGCGCTGGCCGGTCCCAGAGTGCTGGAGCACATCGTCGACACCGTGTTGTATTTCGAAGGCGACACCCATTCCAGCTTCCGCCTGATTCGCGCGTTCAAGAACCGCTTTGGCGCGGTGAACGAACTGGGCGTATTCGCGATGACCGAGAAAGGGCTGCGAGAAGTCAGCAACCCCTCCGCGCTGTTCCTGTCGCAGCACGGCGCACAAGTGCCCGGTTCCTGCGTGATGGTCACACAGGAAGGCACAAGACCTTTGCTGGTGGAGATACAGGCGCTGCTCGACGATTCGCATTCACCGACTCCGCGCCGCTTGTCATTGGGACTGGAACAGAACCGCCTTGCCATGCTGCTGGCCGTGCTGCACCGCCATGCGGGTATCGCCTGTTTCGATCAGGACGTGTTCATCAACGCCGTGGGCGGCGTGAAGATCACCGAGCCGGGCGCCGATCTTGCCGTGCTGCTCGCCATTGTCTCCTCCCTGCGCAACAAACCCCTACCGGAAAAGATGGTGGTGTTCGGCGAAGTCGGTCTGGCCGGTGAAGTGCGCCCGGTGCAACGCGGGCAGGAGCGTCTGAAAGAAGCCGCCAAACTCGGCTTCACCCACGCCATCATCCCCAAAGCCAACGCGCCCAAACACAAGATCGAGGGCATGCAGATCATCGCGGTTGAGCGGGTGGATGAAGCGGTGGAGAAGATGCGCTGATCTGAAACACCTCATGAGCCGCGCCGCCAGTGTGCGGTACCTCACACAACCCTTTGTTCAAGAGGGAAAATAAGGCAATCATCGTTGTGGTAGAGTGGCGCCGGCTGATTTCAATCTGGCGGGTACTGGGTGGAGTTTCTGCATGACTCAGTATCGTTGCGGGAATCGGCTGGTGGCATTTTTCTCGACAGGTCATGAACAAAAGCGATCCGGACTTTTTGCAAGACTCCCTGCGCGATTCGATCGTCCGGGCGGGACTGTTTGTCCTGCTGATATTCTTTATCGCCATCACGTCAGCCGAAGCTGCGCAGCCTGTGCGGATCGGCGTCTTGGCTTTCCGTCCAAAACCGATCACGCAGGCACAATGGCAGCCGCTGGAGGGTGTCTTCAGGCAGGCCATGCCCGGGCGCGAATTCGTGATCGAAGCACTTACCCTTCCGGAATTGGAAAAGGCGGTCGCCGAAAAGCAGCTGGATTTCGTGCTGACCAATTCCGGCCACTACGTGTTGCTGAACAAGCGCTTCGGGCTGACTTCACCCATCGCCACTCTCATCGTTGATGAGAGCGGCAAGCTGGCCCGCTCTTTTGGCGGTGTCATTTTCACACGGGCTGATGAGACACAGATAGACACATTGAACTCTCTGCGTGGCAGGAAGATCGCCATCGTGAATACCGATTCGCTCGGTGGCTACCAGATGCAGGCATATGAGTTGAAGCGGGCGGGGATACGTCTGCCGCAGGATGCAAAACTGATCGTTACCGGATTGCCCCAGGACACGGTGATCGACGCAGTGCTCGAGGGTCGTGCCGATGTCGGGTTCGTGCGCACCGGGGTGTTGGAGGCGCTGGCACGCGAAGGTAAACTGGATGCGTCCAGACTCAAGGTGCTGAACCTTCAACATCCGCCCGGATTCCCGGTGCAGGTCTCCACCCGTTTGTATCCGGAATGGCCGTTTGCCGCTTTACCGCAGGTCGATGAACATCTGGCCCAGCATGTCGCCGCCTCGCTGTTAATGCTGGAAGAGAACTCGGCTGCCGCGAAGGCCATGAAGATACATGGCTTCGTCATTCCCGGCGATTATGCATCCGTGGCAGAGGTGTTGCGCGAACTGCGCGCGCCGCCGTTCGAAGAGACACCGCTGTTCACCATTGAGGATGTGATTCTCCAGTATAGCTGGCAGGTATTACTGGTCCTGTTCGCCAGCGGTCTGGTCATGTTCCTGATGCTGCGGCTGATGTGGACCAAACGCAGGTTATACGAAGAACATCGCCTGGTCCTGCACCAGCAAAAGCAGATGCAACATATGGCGTTCTACGACATGCTCACACTGCTGCCGAACCGGCGCTTGCTGCATGACCGTCTGGGGCAGGCCATTGCGGCAAGCAATCGCAGCAAACGCTATGCCGCACTGATCTTCCTTGATCTGGACAATTTCAAGCCGCTCAATGATGCCCACGGGCACGAGGTCGGCGACCTGTTGCTGATCGAAGTGGCGCGCCGTCTAAAAGCCTGTGTCCGCGAGATGGATACGGTCGCTCGTCTGGGCGGCGACGAGTTCGTGATAGTCCTGACAGAATTGGGGGCACGCAGGGAGGAGTCCGATGTGCAGGCAAGTATTGTTGCCGAAAAGATCCGCGCGGCTCTTTCTGAAACCTATCGACTGACTGTCAGGGAGAATGGATGCCCGGATGCCGCTCCTTTGCACCATTGCAGCGCCAGTATCGGTGTGACCTTGTTCATGGATCACGAGGGAAGACCAGAAGACATCCTCAAGCTCGCCGATACTGCGATGTATCGTGCAAAGGAGCTGGGTCGCAATCGCATCTATTTCAGCGAAGAGTTTCGCTGATCTGTCTGCCTTGCTGAAACCACCGACCAGAAGCACTTCATATTCATGAATCCGGATAACGACCCTCGCTGGACCCATCATCACATCTTCAACCAGGGCAATCCCGCCGCCGAGCGCGGCACCCGTGCCGTGATGTGGATCACCGCCGTCATGATGGTGGTGGAGATCGTCGCCGGCTGGTGGTTCAACTCCATGGCTCTGCTGGCCGACGGCTGGCACATGAGTTCGCATGCCTTCGCCATCGGCCTGAGCGCTTATGCCTACGGTGCGGCACGGCGTTATGCACAGGATCCGCGCTTCGCCTTCGGCACCTGGAAGATAGAGATACTGGGCGGCTTCGCCAGCGCCATCTTTCTGCTCGGCGTTGCCGCCATGATGGTGATCAGCTCGGTCGAACGGCTGTTCTCGCCGCAGCCTATCCACTATCAGGAAGCCATCTTCATCGCCGTGATCGGCCTGCTGGTGAATATCGTCTGCGCCGTCATCCTCGGCAGATCGCAACACGGCCACCATCACCACGAACATGCCGGGCATGGCCACCACCGTCACGATCATCACCACGACCTGAACCTGAAATCCGCCTACCTGCACGTCATCGCTGATGCGGCGACATCGGTGCTGGCCATCGTCGCGCTGGCGGGTGGCATGTTCTACGGCTGGTCCTGGCTGGACCCGCTCATGGGCATCGTCGGCGCGACACTGGTGGCGATCTGGGCGAGGGGGCTGCTGGTCGATACCGGCAAGATACTGCTCGACCGCGAGATGGACCATCCCGTCGTGGACGAGATCCGCGAAGTCATCGGGCAGTTTGACCAAGCCGATGAAACCAGGATAGTCGACCTGCACGTCTGGCGCGTCGGTGCCGATGCTTATACCTGCGCAATCAGCCTGGTGACGCGCAGCGCTACGCTGACACCGGATCAGGTGCGCGATAGGCTAAACCAGCACGAAGAGATCGTGCACACCACAATAGAGATCCATCGCTACGGGGGAATGTATTGAAGTGCCCTGACGCGGTCATACGGAGGTGCCATGCATAAACTCAAGAATGAAGCCGCCTTGTTCAAGGAAGCGTTCCTGGCCGGCGTAAAGTATGCCGAAGGGCGCGGCGTGGTTGTGTTCGAGCCGAAAGACTCGGCCAGCGAGAAGCTGCTGTATATCTACAGGCTGCTGGTGCACGACAAGGTCATCGTGCCCCTGCCCGAAGATCAGGTGGCCGAAAAGACCATGCGGCACAAGCTGGCGATCTGGTACTCAAAGCAATTGCCTGCGGACCATCCGCTACTGAAGTAGTGATGTGAGGTGGGCGCAAATTGTGTTTGTCCCGCCTATCAAGATAGCCACAGCGCAATAGTTCTGCTAAAAAGCGAATTGAGTAGAAGCAAGAAACCTGGAGGAGTGCATAGATGCAATGGGAGGATGAATACTCAGTCGGCGTCGCCGAGCTCGACGACCAGCATAAGGGCATCATTGACCTGTTTACCGTGATCAACGCGGCGATCGACAGCCGGGAAGGCTGGTCCGATGTCTTCTTCAAGCTTGAAAAACTGCGCGAACATGCCCGTTTCCACTTCGCGGTCGAAGTGTCCCTGATGCGCATGCACGGCTATTCAAAACTGGCGGAACATGTCGAACAGCACAAGCATTTCCTGGACAAGCTGGACCAGTTGCAGATGACCACCCTGAGTCGGCAAGTAACCATGAACACCATCGAATACCTGGGCAACTGGTATTCGGAGCATATGAAAACGCAGGATCGGGAATTTGTCCGCTACATCATCGACCATGGCAAAGTGAATCTCACCCATCCTCCAGCTGCATAACGCTGTCGAACGGCTTGCTACGCGCCATCAAGCAGCGGACAGCCAAGATCCACCCGCCTGCGCCGACGCGAGCCCCGCCAATTATTTTTCATTCCGCCTAACCCCGTTTTACTCCTTCCTCCGTTTATAGCTGACATGCTGTGCAATTCCGCATAGTTGTCCGATTAACCGATACATGAACTGCGAGGATGCGATGAATCCCTTATTTAATAGAACACTGCTTTGCTGCCTGTTGCTGCTGACCGCTTGCAGCAGCCAGAACCAGACAACCACCGGGCAAAATTTGCCCACTGGGGCAAGCGTTGCCCAGCACGAAGTGGATGCCAAAGATAAAAGTGGCGAGCCTGCCCTGAAGAAGGATGAGCTGTCTGCTGCCGGTACCATTTTGCCCAACAAGATCATGGATAGCGCGGTTGCGTCCCCTGCTGAAAGCAAGAGGGCGAACCTCGGGGTGATGCGGGAAATGGTTGCGGCCCCGGCTGCGCCCATGGCTGTCATGCCCTATATGCAGCAGCCCAGGGAAGAGCGCGAGCAATACGGCAAGATTGTCGAGAATCCGATCAAGCTGGTGGCCGAGGCGCCGGTTTCTACTTTCAGCATCGACGTGGATACCGGGGGTTATTCCAATGTGCGGCGCATGCTGAATGAGGGGCGGCTGCCACCGGCGGATGCGGTGCGGGTGGAGGAGATGATCAATTACTTCCCCTATGCCTACGCATTGCCCAAAGACAACGCGCCGTTTGCCGTGCATACCGAAATGGCGCCTGCGCCCTGGAACAAGAACCGCACGCTGTTGCGTATTGGCATCAAGGGTCAGGACATCGCCAAGACGAGCCTGCCGCCATCCAATCTGGTTTTCCTGGTGGACGTCTCCGGTTCGATGGAGTCACCCAAGAGTTTGCCGTTGTTGAAATCGGCGCTCAAGTTCCTGGTCAACCAGTTGCGTCCGCAGGACAGGGTCTCGCTGGTGACTTATGCGTCGGGAACGCAGGTGGTGCTGGAGCCGACTTCTGGCGCGCACAAGTCCAGAATTATCGCCGCACTGGATAACCTGAGGGCCGGAGGCTCCACCAGCGGCGCAGCCGGGATTGCATTGGCGTACAGCATGGCGGAGCAGTCCTACATCAAGGGCGGTATCAATCGCATCTTCCTGGCGACGGATGGCGACTTCAATGTCGGCATCACCAATTTCGATGAGCTGAAGAACATGGCAGAAGAAAAGCGCAAGAGCGGCGTGTCGCTGTCCACGCTGGGCTTCGGCATGGGCAACTACAATGAACAGCTCATGGAGCAACTGGCCGATGCGGGTAACGGCAATTACTCCTACATCGATACGCTGAACGAAGGCCAGAAAGTGCTGGTGGACGAGATGACCTCGACGCTGGCAACCATCGCCAAGGATGTGAAGATCCAGATCGAATTCAACCCCAACGTGGTGAGCGAATACCGGCTGGTCGGTTACGAGAACCGCATGCTCAATCGCGAAGATTTCAACAACGACAAGGTGGATGCGGGTGAAGTGGGCGCGGGACACACCGTTACAGCGATCTACGAGCTGACCCTCAAGGGCAATGCAGGCAGCGTCAATCCTTTGCGTTACGGCAGCGAGAAAGTGTCCGGCGGCGGCAAAACCGGTGAACTGGGTTTCCTGCGTCTGCGTTACAAAGCACCCGATGGTGATGTTTCGAAATTGATGGAGTGGCCTTTGCAGCACCAGGATGCAAAACCCGCATTCGATCAGGCATCGACAGAGTTCCGCTTTGCTGCCGCCGTTGCTGCCTTCGGCCAGCAGTTGCGCGGCGGCGCGCACACCGGCGAAATGGGTTATGACGATATCGCAAAGATAGCAGCCGAAGCTCGCGGTACGGATGCCTTCGGTTATCGCGGGGAGTTTCTGCGGCTGGTACATCTGGCGCAGTCATTGTCCACCGGCAAGCCAACAGGGGTGAGTGTGGATTGAGGTTGTAGGGTGGGCAGTGCAAACAGGTAACGGCGCAGTCGTTGGGACCCGTCGGCCAGCCCACCCTGCGATATTTTGAGAACAAAGTTACCCTGGAGGGGTGGGGAAGGGCGAAGAGCGTCCTCATTTATCCGGGGCATTTTATTCAACACCCCCATCGTCGCTCACATATACTCGCCCCCATGCGCGAAGAAGTGGCCGACGAACAATTGATGGAGCTCTATCGTGACGGTGATGCAGGTGCTTTTGACATCCTGTATCGCCGCCACAAAGGCGGGCTTTACCGTTACTTGTTCCGCCTGTGCAAAGACAAGGGCGTGGCCGACGAGCTGTTCCAGGATGTATGGAGCAACATCATCCGCAGCCGGGAACGCTATCAGCCCATCGCCAAATTCAGTACATTTCTGTATCAGGTCGCGCATAACCGGCTGATCGACCACATACGCCAAAACCGTGAAATTTTCCTATCGCTGGATGCCGAAAATGAAGACGCGGAAAGTCTGGCTGAATTCATTCCCGCCGATCCCGGAGGCCAGCCGGAAATACTGGTTGAACGTAAACGTCTGGTAGAAACTTTGGTCAATAACATTGAGGCGCTCCCCGCCTTGCAGCGCGAAGCCTTTATTTTGCGCGAAGAAGCGGGGCTGTCGCTGGAAGAGATCGCGCTGGCTACCGGTGTCACTGCGGAAACGGCGAAGAGCCGGTTGCGCTATGCGGTCGCCAAATTGCGTGACGGATTGAGAGGTCTGCGATGAACCAAGATCGTGAATTGGATACCTACCTACAGGGAAAAACCGGGCTGTCGCGGTTGTACGCCGATGCGCCGCAAGTCGAGCCGCCCGACCATCTGGATGCCGCCATTCTGGCGGAAGCGCATCGGGCGGTGAATGCGCGTCCGGGTGCGAAGTCAAAACGCCGCTGGGCGATTCCGCTGGGGATGGTCGCCAGCCTGTTCGCGGTGGTCATGATTGGTTTGCAGTTGCCGTACCTGCTGCAAGAGCCCGCGCTACAGCAAGCGCCGATGGAAGCCAAGGTTGCTGCGTCCATGGATGAAAGTGCCGCCGCTCCCGCCGCAAAGCAAGCGCGTAGCAGGAGCCTGGCAATGGACAGCGCCAAATCCGAAATCGCAGCCAGCAAGCCAGCGCTGGTCGCAGCTGAAGCCTATGCACAACCCGCTGCGCCGATGGCTGCCACGCCCGCACCGGTCGCCAGGCAAAGCGAGTTAAGGGAAGAGGCGGCGTCCCAAAGTGCGGGGACGCTTGCAAAAGAAAAGAAATCCAACGACGTTGGCGGCAGCAACGTCTCCGATGCGCTCGAACCCCGTGCGCCCGCAGCAGCCCGGCTGGCTTCACCTCCCACTGCCCAGTTTGAACGTTCGCTGAAGAAAGACGAGGCCGACAAGGCAAGCCAGAGCCCGGAAGACTGGCTCGCGCGCATAGGGAAGCTAAAACAGGAAGGCAAGCTGGAAGATGCCAAAAAAGAACTGGCCGAGTTCAAGAAACGCTACCCCGATTATCCGGTTCCAAAGGCGCTCGGGCTTTAGTGCAGCCCTGCTATGCATCAAGTTGATTGCCGTGCTGTTCAAGCAGTATTACTTGCGCCCGATCCTGACGATTACCCACTGATTCTTTTCGCCTTGCATCATTTCAAAGCGCACCGCGTCACCAGCCTTGAGATCCTTGGGCAAGGGGTCGCGCAACGCGAACCACATTGTCATCGACGGCCAATCCAGCTCGGCGATGGGTTCGTGCGCGATCTGCACCTTGCCGTCCTTGGCGTTCACCGCTTTCAGCACGCCTGTGCCTGTGTGCGTGGCGGCGGGCTGCTGTGTAGCTGTGTCGTGATGATTCTCATGCTCGTGCGATGCGGCGCGGGCTGCGGTGCCGGTCGCCAGCAGGGCGAATAAGAATGCGAGAGTCAGAGTTTTCATGGTGATTCCTTTCGGGGTTGGTTAATGGTTGGAGTAGATTCGTTTCGTTTGATCAGCGCATAGATCACCGGTATCACCAGCAGCGTCAGCACAGCGGAAGAGATCATGCCGCCGACCATGGGGGCGGCGATGCGCCGCATCACTTCCGAGCCGGTGCCGCTGCTCCACAGGATGGGCAGCAGGCCGGCCATGATGGCGACCACGGTCATCATCTTGGGGCGCACGCGTTCCACTGCGCCGTGCATGATGGCGGCTTGCAGGTCGGCGGCGGTCGGCGAACGTCCTTCAGCGGCGCAACGCGCCTGGATGTCGCGCCAGGCATGCTCCAGATAGATCAGCATCACCACACCCGTCTCCGCCGCCACACCGGCCAGCGCGATGAAGCCCACGGCCACCGCAACGCTCAAGTTGTAATCAAGCAGCCAAAGCAGCCACACGCCGCCCACCAAGGCGAACGGCACTGACAGCATCACCACCAGCGATTCGGTGACGCGCTTGAAGTTGAGATAGAGCAGCAGAAAGATCAGCAGCAGCGTGATGGGGATGACGATCTTCATCTTGGCGATGGCGCGTTCCATGTATTCGAACTGCCCGCTCCAGGTGGCGTAGTAGCCGGGCGGGAACTTCACTTCTGCCGCCACCGCCTTGCGCGCCTCGTCCACATACGAGCCGATGTCGCGCTCGCGGATGTCCACATAGATGTAGGCTGAGAGCAGGGCGTTCTCGGTGCGGATGGACGGCGCGCCTTTGCTGATGCTGACTTTGGCGACCTGGCCGAGCGGGATCATCGCGCCGGTTTCGGTCGTAACCAATACTTCGCGCGCGATCTGCTCTGGCGTGCCGCGCAGTTCGCGCGGATAACGCACGCTCACGCCGAAGCGCTCCAGTCCTTCCACCGTGGTGGTGACCATCTCGCCGCCCAGCGCGGTGGCGATCACGTCCTGCACTTCACCCATGCTCAGACCGTAGCGCGCCAGTGCCAGACGGTCCGGTGCTATGTCGAGATAGAAGCCGCCGGTGATGCGTTCGGCATAGGCGCTGGTTGTGCCCGGTATCTGTTTCACCACGGCCTCGATCTGCTTGGCCAGACGTTCCATCTCGTCCAGGTTTTTGCCATACACCTTGATGCCGATGGGCGTGCGGATGCCGGTGGAGAGCATGTCGATGCGCGCCTTGATCGGCATGGTCCACGAGTTGGCCACGCCGGGGAATTGCAACGCTTTGTCCATCTCGGCAATCAGCTTGTCGGTGTCCATGCCGGGACGCCAGTCTTCCTGCGGCTTGAGATTGATCACCGTCTCGAACATCTCCAGCGGCGCCGGGTCGGTGGCGGTCTGCGCGCGTCCGGCCTTGCCGTACACCGAGGCCACCTCGGGGAAGCTCTTGATGATCTTGTTCTGCGTTTGCAGCAGCTCGGCGGCTTTGGTCACCGACATGCCGGGCAATGCGGTGGGCATGTAGAACAGCGTGCCTTCGTTGAGCGTCGGCATGAATTCGCTGCCCAGCTTAATGGCGGGATACACGCTCAACAGCATGGCCGCTGCGGCGACCGCGAGCGTGACCCGTTTGTGCTTCAACACGGCGGCGATGAGCGGTCGGTAGCCTGCGATCATCCAGCGGTTGAGCGGGTTCTCCGCCTCCGGCTGGATCTTGCCCTTGATGAACAGCAGCATCAACACCGGCACCAGAGTAACCGAAAGCAGTGCGGCACCGGCCATGGCGAAGGTCTTGGTGAAGGCGAGGGGGGCAAACAATCTTCCTTCTTGGGCTTCCAGCGTGAACACCGGCAGGAAGGAGACGGTGATGATGAGCAGGGAGAAGAACAGGGAGGGGCCGACTTCCTTGCAGGCGGCGAGGATGGCGTTATAGCGGTCCCCCATTTTTTCCCCGTTCGCCCTGAGCCCTTCGACTTTGCTCAGGACAGGCCCGTCGAAGGGTGGACGGTCCACTGCACCAAGGTCAACACCGGTTTCGACAATTTCGTTCGGCGCGCCGCTCGTTCCTTCGACATCGCCTTTAGTCCTGAGCAGAGTCGAAGGATCAGGACGAACGGGATTAGAGGGCTCAGGTTGAACTGAGGAACGAGTATCTAATCTCTCCAAATGCTTATGCGCATTCTCGATCATTACAATCGCCGCATCCACCATCGCGCCGATGGCGATCGCAATCCCGCCCAAACTCATGATGTTTGAATTCAGATTCAGAAAGCGCATCGCGATAAATGCGATCAGCACGCCAATAGGCAGCATCACGATGGCGACCAATGCGCTGCGCGCATGCATCAAAAACACCATACACACCAACGCCACGATCAATCCTTCTTCCAGCAGCGTCTTCTTCAATGTGGCGATGGCGCGCTCGATCAGTTCGGAACGGTCGTACACGGTCTGGATGCTCACGCCTTCCGGCAAACCGGGCGTGATCTCGGCGATCTTGTCCTTGATGTTTTGTATCACCTCCAGCGCGTTCTGGCCGTAGCGCGCCATGGCGATGCCGGATACCACTTCGCCTTCGCCGTTGAGCTCGGTCAGGCCGCGCCGCTCATCCGGTCCGAGTTCGACGCGCGCGATGTCGCGCAGCAGCACCGGCGTGCCAAGTTCGGCTTTCACCACCAGGTTCTCGATGTCGCTCTTGCCGCGCAAGTAACCTTTGCCTCGCACCATGTACTCGGTCTCGGCCATCTCGATCACGCGCCCGCCGACATCGCGGTTCGAGTCGCGTATCACTTGCGAGACTTTAGCCAAGGGGATGCCATAAGCGCGCAGTTTCACCGGATCGACCGTCACCTGGTACTGCTGCACGAAGCCGCCGATGGAAGCGACCTCCGCCACGCCGTGCGCCTTGGTCAGTTGATAGCGCAGATACCAGTCCTGCATGGTGCGCAGTTCGGCGAGGTTGTGCTTGTCGCTGAGCACGGCGTACTGGTAGACCCAGCCCACGCCGCTCGCGTCCGGCCCCAGTTGCGGCGACACACCCTGCGGCATGCGGCCCGCGATGCTGTTCAGATACTCCAGCACGCGCGAGCGCGCCCAGTAGATGTCGGTGCCGTCCTCGAAGATCACGTACACGAAGGACGCGCCGAAGAAGGAGAAGCCGCGCACGACTTTCGATTTCGGCACGGACAGCATCGCCGTGGTGAGCGGGTAAGTGACCTGGTCTTCCACCACTTGTGGTGCCTGGCCCGGGTATTCGGTATAGACGATCACCTGCACGTCGGACAGGTCGGGCAGGGCATCCAGCGGGGTCTTGATCAGCGCATAGATGCCCGCCAGCGTGATGAACAGGGTCGCGAGGAGAACCAGGAAGCGGTTCTTCGCCGACCACTCAATGATTGTGTTCAGCATGGCTGGTCTCCGCTTGTAGTTTGGTAATCAGCCATTCTCCCTCGCTGCGCTCCAGGATCTCGAAGGTGATTGCACTGCCGGGCTTGATGCCTGCGACCAATGAAGAATTCGTCAACGCAAAGTCCATGGTCATTCCCGGCCACTTGAGCGCAGGGATGGGTTCATGCGTGATGCTCACCGTGCCGTCGTTGTTGATGGCATCGAGGACGCCCTGTGCCTGATGACCGACAATCTTCTGCTCGGTAGGTGCTTTGGCAGGAGCGCTGGCCATGCCGCCCAGCGCCGCCTTGAGGTTGCTTTCCGAGTCGATCAGGAAATTGGCGGAGGTCACCGCCTGTTCGCGTTCCGCGATCCCGCTCAGCACCTCGACATAGTCGTTGCTGCGGCTGCCCAGCGTGACCGTGCGCGGTTCGAAGTGGCCTTCCGCCAGACGCACCAGCACCACTTGCCGGGTACCGCTGTCGATCACCGCCGAGGTCGGCACGGTCAGCACCTTGTCGGCTTTGCCCACGGCGATCTGCGCGTTGGCGAACATGGCGGGTTTGAGCAGCGCTTTCGGATTAGCTATTTCGATACGCACTTGCACCGTGCGCGTCGCACTGTTCAGCGTCGGGTAGATGAACGCCACCTTGCCGTCGAAACTGCGCTCCGGCCAGGCATCGACCGTAACCTGTGTCCTGGTGCCGGGTTCAACCTGTCCGATGTCTTGTTCCGGCACTTCGGCGATGACCCACACCGACGACAGGTCGGCGATCTGGTACAGCATCTCGCCCGGCATGAAGCGCATTCCTTGCACGGCTTTCTTTTCCAGCACGATGCCGGAGGCGGGGGCACGGAAGGTCACACGCGGACGAGAGTCGCCTGTGTCGGCATGCACAGCTGCCATGTTCCAGTTCTTCAGGCGTGCGGCGCTGGCATCCGCAAGTTGCTGCATGCTCTGCTTCGCATCGTCGTCGGCATCCTTGAGCGCAGCCAGTCCCTGTATCGCCAGGGCATGTTCGCGCTGGGCCGAGACCAGTTCGGGACTGTATACATCGAACAGCGCCTGTCCCTTGCTGACGGCCTGACCGGTGGTGTTCACATACAGGTGTTCCACCCAGCCCTCGAATCTCGGCGCGATGGTATGCAGGCGGCGCTCGTCGATCTCGATGCGTCCGGTCACGCGCAGTGTCCGTTTCAGTTCGCGCAGGGCGGCGGCTTCACTCTTCACGCCCAGCTTCTGCACCTTGTCCACGCTGATGCTGAGTTGACTGCCGGATTCCGCTTCACCCTCATACACTGGTACATAGTCCATCCCCATCGAGTCTTTCTTGGGCACAGGCGAGGTATCCGGCAATCCCATGGGATTGCGGTAATAGAGCGGCTTGCGCTCGGCCTGAGCCTCAGTACCCGGCACCCGGGACTCAGCACTGGTCTGTCCATACCAATATCCGCCCGCAGCCACGGCCAGCAACAGCACTACGCCCAGGATCGTTTTGACGGCGTTGTTCATATTTCTTCTCCCAATATTCTTTCGATGTCGGCCAAACGCAACTGCATGTCGGTCTGTATCTGCAGCAATTGCTGGCGGGCTTTCAGGATCTGCCGTTGGGCTTCGATGAGCATGGCGAAGTCCACTTTGCCGGTCTCATAACCCGCCAGTGCGGACTGGTAGGTCAGATCGGCCTGCGGCAGCAGGCGTGTGTTGATGAGTGTTTCGGTGCGGCGTGCCGACTCCAGCGCGGACAGGTTCTCCGACAGTTCCGACTGCACCCGGTTGAGTACCGCCTGTTTGCGTGCGGTCGAGGCGGACAGCAGCGCTTCCGACTCGCGTTCCTGCGAACGCCGCGGACCCTGCTGCAATGGGATATTGAGCTCGAGCATCAAGTCCCAGGTCTTCACCGCTGCACCGGATTGTGTGGGGGAGAAGCCGAGCGTGAAGCCGGGATAGCGATTGGCGTGGGCCAGGTCGCGGCTCTTTTCGAAAGACTGGATATTGGCTTCGGCGATGCGCAACTGCGGATTCTGTGCCAGCAGGCGTTCCTGCAATGTCGCTTCGTCCAGTTTGGCTGCCGGGGGCATGACGCGCAGTTGCGCTGCTTCCGCCAGCGGCGCATTCACCGGACGCGACAGCAGGGCGTTGAGCCGGGCATACGTGTGGTGGGTCTCGTTCTGCAGCGCGATCAGTTCGCTCTTCAGCATGGTCTTTTCGACCTGTACGCGGATCGTATCCTGCTGTTGTCCCAGCCCGTTGGCGTAGCGCGTCTGCGCGACCTGCTCCAGGTCATCCAGCAGATCCAGCGTCTGTTGCGAGAGTTGAATGCTGGAGACGGTGAAGTAGCGCATGGCGTAAGTCTGTTTGATGCGCGCAGCCAGATCGGTCCAGCTTGCCGCGACTTGGCCGCTCGCCTGCACAGCCTGGGCATCGGCCACTTCGCGGCGCAGATCGCGGGTGCCGTACCAGGG
>Ga0209417_1004861_pt1 | contig 15558 bp, 16 predicted proteins | sample RifGroF2_FD_184002 | JGI IMG/M metagenome (GOLD analysis project Ga0209417, IMG submission 184002) | Groundwater microbial communities from Rifle, Colorado, USA - Groundwater F2 (SPAdes) (version 2) | ecosystem: Environmental > Aquatic > Deep subsurface > Groundwater | place: Rifle, Colorado... | reverse complement strand
AGCCTGTTTGTGTTTGTTGATTAGCGGCTGTTTCTTCTGTGCCTGAAGCTACTGCCGCCATAGCAGTTCCGCCGGCTTGTTCGTTAACTTGATAGCCTTTGTTAAAAATGCTTGCTTCAAGAATTTGGGCAACTTCAACAGGGTTTGAGTTATTAAGTTTGAAGGTTTTTATACACCTTCTGTTTAAGCCTTTTTTAGCCATTGCCGGTCTGGAAGCTACAAAAATAGTGCTGTTGGAAAGTCTTGCTTCCAATTCCTGACTTGTTAAAATTACCTGCATAGCTTGATTCAGTGAGATTTTTTTAAGCTCTGCGCTGATATTTCCCATTACACTCTGGTCTATAACAACGTTTTTATGACCTTCTTTGGCTATAATTCTTAAAATCGAAGCTACATCAACATCTCTAAGCGTTAAATCTATGGTTAAATTTTCAGGGAAAAATTTAATATCGGGTTCAAGATTTATTAATCCCGTGTTTTTATTGAAAACAGAAAGTTTATTAGCGTCAGGAGCTATGTTTTTTCTGGCAAGACCTTGAATTGTATTATCGTTAATTTCGTTTAACGAGTTGATGTTTATAATTTTTTCCGCAGAAAAAGCAGGCGCATTAATCAGGCATAAAGCTAATAATGCTGTGGCCAGGCAGAGAATTTTCGGGGTTAGATTGTTAAGCAGCTTCATAATATACCTCTTTTATGTTTAATAATGCAAATTTTTAGCAAGTTGGACTTCGCCGTTATAGTCGTCCGTAAGACTTTTTATGGTTTTTGTAATGAGTTTTCCGTCTATTTCAAATTTGGCTGTTAATATTTCAGGATTTACGGATACTACTTTAACATTGCCAATTTTTTCATTTTTATTTAAAGATTCAACAACTCCGTCTATTTCTGCTATGACTTTGTTTCCGATAAAACCTTTTACTATAATTAAATCTTCGGGTTTTGGGGAGGGAGGAGGAGCTAATCCTGCTCCAGACAGTGAATCAAATCCGGGTAATCCCGGAAGAGTTCCCATTGTTCCTGCTCCCGGAACAGGAGGAAGATTTCCCGAATAAGTCGGATTTGAACTCTGACCCGAGGTAAATGGAGTGAATTGACTTTCGCTGTATGAAAAAGGATCTTTTTTTCCTGAATTTTTTCCGGCAAGACTTAAAAGAGCCGATTTATCGGTTGGTTTAAATTTTGTTTTTAGATTCGATTTTGGTGTTGATTCTTCGGTTTTTGCAATTTTTTCTATAGCTACCTTGTCATCCTGAGGAGGGACAGCTTCGCTGTGCCGACGTGAGGATCTATCCAATGTTGTTTGTTGGTTATATTGCTTCGTCGCTTCGTTTCTCGCAATGACAGGAAGTTGTTTTTCCGCCGTTTTTTTCTGCTGAAAATTACTTATTCCCGCATAGTAATAGCATGTACCTCCAAAAATAAGTGCTACAATCAGCAATATAACTATTTTTTTGATTTTTTCTTCTTTTAATTCAGTTTCCTGAAGCTTTTTTTCAGTTGTTTCCTGTTCCATTTTAGAAGTATCCTTAAATTATTGTTCCTGCAATTCCGCGGTTTCTGTATTTTTAACTGCTTTAAAGGTGGAACCTTCTATTTTAAGTTCAATTTTTGGATTTGGATTTGTTTCGTCATTTTTGGAAATTTCGGCTGAAACGCCGTTTATAATGAATTTTCTTTGATAATTTTCAAGACAGCTTACAAAGTTTATTATTTTGTTATAATGACCCAGAGTTTTGATTTCAAAAGGTTTTTCGTAGATGGTTAAAGGATATACAGGCTGTTCTTCTTGTTTCATTCTTTTACTTTTTCTTTTTTTAGAAGTTTTGTTTTGATCATCATTTGGATTAGTTATTTCAAAAGGTTTTTCTTTTTTGGAATCAAGAGCAATTATTTTTGTTGCGGTATTGATTGAAAATTTTCCAAGGTCTACAAGAAAATATTCATCTTCAAACTCGGAAGGGATTTGAATATCAAAATCTGCAACCTGATTATTAAGCTCTGCAAGTTCTGTAAGTATTTTTTTATTGTTTTGAAGCTGTTCCACACTTGTTTGGGTTTCTTTGTAAGTATTTTTTGTTTCAATAAACTTATTTCGCAAGTCATTATAATTTTGAATTGCAGGACATAACACCTGTGTTATAAAATACAGAGTTAATGCAGCAGGTATCAGAGTTATAAGTATAGTTTTTTTGGAATTTTTCATGATTTTTACCTTAATTTGATCTTATTGAAGTTTCTATTTCAAACTCATAAGCTCTTGTTTTGTCGTTAAAATCGAGTTTTGAAATTTTGGCGTTTGAAAGAAGAGAATTTTGATTGTCATTCAGGTTAAATATAAATAAGGAAATTGCCGTTAAAGGTTCTTGTTTTTTATTTGTCGGAATTATTCCGGAAATTTTTAATTTAAGAGAGTCATCAGTTTTTCTTGATTTTTGTGCTTTTCCTTCTTTTTCAATCTTGAGAACAATTATGTCTTTTGGGATTTTAACTGCTATTTCTTGTAAAACAGCGCTCCAGGGGAAAAAGGTGTTGTTTAGCTGATTTTGAATCATAATTTTTAATTCGGTTATTTCTTTTTCTTTTTTTAGGTTTTTTCTAAAAAGAGAAAGTTGCGTTTCTTGTGCTCTTAATGTAGTTAAATTTTCATTTAGTTGTACAAGTTTTTTATCAAGGTTTGAAGTCATTTGTCTAACAAGAAACCATCCGCCCATGCTGGCTGTAAACACTATAAAAACTCCAATAATTAGAATATAAGCAAGAATCTGGTTTCTTGTATCGAGAGAAGACCCTTTTTTTGCAATAGGGTTTGTTTTTGAAGTTTTTCTTAAATCACCTATCAGGTTTATACTTATGGTTTTCAACTTTCAAGTTCCTTTTTGTTGCTATAATTTTTGGTAAGTTGAGCTAAGATAAGTGTAATGCCAAGCCGATACTTGTGGAAAGAGCCGGAATATTTATCGGATAAAGAGTATTTTCTGAAATTTCAAGATTATGAGAGATATTTTTAAGAGAATTACAAAGTTCTGTTTGGATTTTTAACTTGTTTGATATGTATTTATCAATATTTTCAATACATATTCCGCTTCCGCCCAGAATAATTTTTTCTATTTCGGTATTTTCACCGTTTTGAGAATTATAAAACTCAATAGCTTTTTGTATTTCGGAAGAAATATTGCTGTAAATATTTCTTGCGGCATTCGATGCTTTGTGTAAATCGGGATTGTCGTTAATTTCCATGCCCGGAAGAATTAAACTGAACTCCGGAAGTCTTTTTTCCGCGTCTTCTTTGCCGATTTCAAAGCTTTTCATTATAGCTTCAACTATATTTTTTTTGCCTGTTTGTGTGTTATGTGAAAAAACGGGCATTCCGTTTTTAATAATGTTTATATCAGTGTTTTCATATCCTATTAATACTGAAATATAAGTTAAATCAGGGTTATTAATCATTTCAGCGTTTGCAAGCGCTTTTATCATTGCAAAAGAAGAAACAGTTATTGCTTCTACTTCTAAATCTGCTTTTGCAAGAGTTTCTACTAGATTTTTTGCAATTGTTTTTGAAAGAGCGCAGAGAATTACAGCAAGTTTGTTTTCTTTTGTTGTTTCAAGAATATCAAAGTCAACATTTATTTCGTTTGTTGTGAAAGGAATATGTTTTGACGCTTCCTGCGGGGCGATTATTTTCAATTCTTCTTCCGGCAAGTTTGGCAGCGTAAGGGTTTTTATGAACATATTGCTGCTGGAAATACATATATTCAGTGTTTTTATATTAAAATTATTTTCTTCAATTATTTTTTTTAATTCTTCCGCAAAAATATCCGGTTTTGTTAGCATTCCATTTTGAAGAATTTCTTCTTTAAACTTTTTACAAACAAAATTTTCCAGGTGACAGCAGCCGCTCTTTTCAAAAGAAAGAGACGCAAGTGTAAAGCCTTCCGGTGAAATATCAAGACCGGCATGAATTTTTGGAGTTTTTTTAAATAAATTTAATACCATCTCTAACACTCACTTGCTTTTATTATTCATATTTTAATAATACACATGTTTTTAATAAAAATTAAGTATCTGAAAATAAAAAACAGTATTCCGAAAAACGGAAACACCCCATTCCCTTTATAGTGCTTGAGTTTTAGTAATTTTATTTTCTTCTTTACATTTTTAACATTCCGAAATGTATTTCTTAAAATCAGAAATACATTTCATTAATTGGCGTTTGTTCTGTGATTGCGGATTTGTTTTAGGTTAATATCCTTTTGTTTGAACATTGTTAACCTTAAAATAAATCTTATTGTCTTGAAAAATATTATTTGTGACAATGTATAGCCAAAATATTTCCGGCGGATTTTTAATATTTTTTTTTCGCTGAAATGTTTTGTTTCATACCCAAGAGACATAGTCTTTTCACTGTGTACCTGATGAAAATCCGCAATAGTTTTTCTTTTTAGCTTTATACCGAATTTATCAGGGTTTTCAAACCATGGCGCGCCCGGCTCCATTTCAACAGGGAAGAAAAAGTTTCTGGTTATGCATTTATATTTCTTTTTCAGGTATTTTTGGTATTTATAAGTCGATTTAATATCTTTCATTGTTTCGTCAGGCAAACCAAAAGTAAAATACAACTGCGTTTTAATATTTTTTTCTTCTAAAATATCAAGGATTTCTTCCATTTGGAAGTTTGAAAAATAAAATGCCCTGTGTTTTTTGCGCAGTTCTTCATTTGCAATCTCAGGAGATAATAAAATTAGCGATTCAGGATGCAAATTCTTTTGGAAAGATTCAATAAATCCTTTTGTAGGCAGTCCAAAACACTCAAAATCAAGTTTTATTTTAGGTGTAATTTTCCCCAGTTCTTCAAAAACACTTTCTAAATAAGTTTGATTTTCAGGACTTGGATCAAAACACGCGTAAAAATTGTTTATTCCAAATTTATGGGAAATAGTTTCAAGAGTTTCCCGAATCTTTTCGGGGCTTCTCCAGACTGTGCCGCATCTTCCCGTGATATTTTTAATCGTGTTATAACTTCCTCCGCACCATGTGCATGTGCCGGGACAGCCTCTGCCGAAACATATTCCAAAAATTGTAGGGGTTAGCTGCCGGTTAAATAAAACTCTGGCGGCTTTTTCCCAGGGCAGCATCCATTGCAGGTTAACATAAGTCGGATAATTTTTGACTTTATCAATTGCTGAAAAGCTCCAGCTGTTAATATCTTCTTCTTTAGCAATAAAAGTAATGGGATTTTCTGTTATTGCTCCCTCTTTGTTTCTCCAAACAAGATTGGGCACTTCTGACAAATCAGAATCTTTGACCAGTATTTTTTTTACGAGTTCTGATAGTGGTTTTTCTCCTTCACCGCGAATTACGGCATCTATAAACGGGTAATTTTCAAGAATATCTTTTGCAAAATAACTTGAAGTATATCCGCCAAATACGATAAAAACGTCGGGGTTGTCTTCTTTTACCTGTCTAGCTGCTTCAATACTGTCATAAGTTTGAGGATGCCAGTGGAGAGAAAAAGCCGCCACTTGCGCTTCAAAATATTTAACATGGTTCGCAATAGAAAACAGGGGATTTAAGGTTTTTTCCGCTGCCAAATTAACAATATGACTTGAAAATCCTGAATTAGTTAATTCTTCTACAAGGGAATACATTCCCATTGCAATAAAATTAACTTTGGAATTCCAGCCTAAAAGTGAATCATATTCCAATAACTTTGGCACATGAATTAAAATACAATCTGCATGTTCAGAACTTTTCATTTTTGTTTTATCCTAAATCAGTTCTTCTTTTACAGCTTTCATTGCAGCTTGCGTGCGGTCTTCAACTTCAAGCTTCTGGAAAATGTTTTTAATATGTGTTTTTACGGTGTTCAGGCTTATAAATAGATTGTTTGATATTTCCTGATTGCTGCATCCTTTTGCAATAAGATTGAGAACATCAACTTCTCTTTCTGTCAAATCAGACATGGTATCGCTTTTCAGGAATTTGCCAAATCTGTCTACAAATTTGTCAAGAACGATTTTTGCAATTCTCGGATCAAGCCATGAGGCTCCATCGTAAGTACTTTTTACCACTGCGACAAGAATATCGGGATCAACATCTTTCATGCAATATGAATTTGCGCCTGCTGAAAGTGCATCCAGCACATCCTGTTCCGTTTCATGAGAGGTAAGCATAATTATTTTTGAGCTTGAACCCGCTTTTTTAATTTCTTTTGTTGCTTTAATGCCGTCCATTATCGGCATTCCGATGTCCATTAAAATTACGTCAGGCTTAAGTTTTTGAGTTGCTTCAATAGCAATTTGACCGTCATTTGCTTCACCAACGATTTCAATGTCATCAAATTGCTTAAGGGTGGTTTTTAACCCGACGATGGTAAGCTTTGAGTCATCAACGATTAGAACTTTTATGGGTTTTTTTTCACTCATTTTTTTAATTCCTCAATTCTTTTATTATCTTATTCATATGTTTTTGTCATTGCGAGGCATGATACAAGAATTATAAACTAAAATTAATTTAACGAAGCAATCTTCTAAAATGGCGCGTTGTCATTGGGAAGATTGCTTCGTTAGCCTAATAAATACATTTTGCAGATGTTTTATGCCTCGCAATGACAGCAGAAATCATATTATGCTGGTTGAACAGGCAGAGTAAGTTTAAATGTGCTTCCTCCTTTGTCAGAGCTTTCTGCCCATATATTACCGTTGTGCTGAATAATTACCTGATAGGAATAATATAATCCCAATCCTGCCCCGGAGGGTTTTCTTCCTTTACTTAATGAAAATCTCTGAAACAATAAAGGCATATCTTCTCTGGCAAGACCGATACCATTATCTTCTACGCTAAATATAACGCTATTTGTCAAATCCAGAGTTCTTGTTAGTGTCGTATAAGAATCTATATCTGTTTTTGGCTTATAAAGGGTTTTTTCACTCATAAGATCAACATTACAGTTGATAAAACCCCTGTTAATCCCATTGTTAATGGCATTGCTTATCAGATTATGCATTACTCTTTTTATTTCGCGTTTATCTGCTTTTACGTGGATTGCATCGTGGTTGCTATTTATATTTATTTGGATTTTTTTGTCATCAGCAAGTGATTTTATTTGACTTATGGAATCTTTTAAAAGGTCAATAATATCAAATTCTGACTCAAAAAGCCTTACATTTCCGCTATCATATCTATAAACTTCCAACAATGTTCCTATCATTTCAAGGGAAGAATTATTCGTACTTTTTATAAGCTCAAGAACTTCTTTTTGTTCCTGTGTAATTTCTCCATAAGCTCCTTTTAGCATATATGTAACAGTTTGATTTTCGGCAAGCATTGGAACTTTAAGATCATGAGTAAGAGTTGCAACAAAATTATCTCTTAAATGTTCTTGTTTTTTAAGATTTATGGACATCTGGTTAAATGTTGTGGCAAGCTGCGCCATTTCGTCATTTCCTTTGATTTTTACCTGATGGTCAAGATCCCCAAGAGCTATTGATTCTGCCGCGTCAACAAGCGCAAGTACAGGATTTGTGATTGTTCTCGCAAACCAGCCGGCAATTAACATTGCTACAAAAAGACTTATTACTGCAATAATTCCTATTGACTTAATATTTCTGTCTCCGGGAATTATAAACTCATTTTTTGGAATTCCAATATATGCATTGCCTATTGTTTCATTAAAGTAGTTTGTTAACGGAGTAACTAAATTATATTCAGCCGGATTTTGAAGTTGAATTCCATTAAAAAATTCATTTTTAAATAATTCAGAAGATGGTTCAAAAACAGTATTATTTGAATTGAGAATCAAAGCTTTATCCTTTGTTATTTTATAAAAAGCTATGGTTGAGTTGGTAAGGGTTTTTATTTCCTGAGGAATAGAAATTTTGTCAAAAGATTTTCCGATTATTAAAACTGAAGGAACATTATTGGTTCCATTAAAGACAGGAGATACAACTATTTTATAAATATTATCGGCAGTGCTTTCTGTAGAAGAAATAGTTTCACCCGAGAAAGCAATATTAATAATTTTGTTAAAAGAAGATGAAATTTCTTTTCTGCTTAAATTGCCTGTATTTACTAAAAATTCATTATCTCTTGTAATTAATGCGCAAAAATCAAGATCATTATTTTTTTGTAAATCACTTAATACAGCATTTTTAGAAGATTTATCGTTAATAATTCTTTTAAGGCTGTTTTGGGCTAAAAATTTAAGTTTATCTCCTTCCGAGTTGTATTTTTGGTCAAAAATCTTTTTATTTAAAGTTAGCTGGCTGGTTGAACTATCATCCATACTCTGGTTAATTATATCTGTTGAAAAATTGTTGATAACCATAATAGGAATGGTAATTACAAAAAGAACCAGGGTTAAAAGTTTTGTGGTAATTGTATCTATGGATTTTAAAAAATTATTTATTTTTTTTCTAAAAAATTTTATAGGATTCATAGTTTATTTTTCCAATCTTCTCACTAATAAGTTTTACACAATTATTTTTATATAAGTTCATCATTTTTAAGTTTAAGTTTTATTCTATCAAGTCCTGTTTGAATAATCCTTGTGATTCTTGAGGATGTTACATTTAATTCTGTTGCTATTTCCTTAACTTTTTTGTTTTTATAAAACCTCATTTCAAGCACCATTTTTTCTCGTGGAGGGAGGTCTTTCATCGCTTCTCTTATAGCTTTGCTCATTTCGAGAAATTCTATTCTTTGATCCGGAGTAAAAGCCGTATCTTCTATTTGAACCGGGTTATCAGCTTCCGCAAGTTCTTCTATAGAAAAAATCGTTTCATATATTGCTTCTCTGATATTATTTTCGTTTAATTCTTCGTTTTCTTCTTCATCATCGTCAGTTTCTTTTGATAAATACTTGCAGGAATACCATTTATAGCGCCTTCGAAATTCGTTTCTTATCGCCCATTTAATGGCTGTAGATAAATAAGCATCCGTATGCTTTGCGGCAGGATGAGAAGACAAGACAACATATACAGATGTTGCTCCTATATTTACTAATTCTGAATAATCTATAATGTGTGTAGATAAAGACAGCCTTGAATATTCAATACGCGCTACAGTTTTTATAAGCTCTGTATAGTTATTCACGGTTTTAGCAAATATCTTATTTAACGGATCAGGAGTTTTCATATTTCTACTTTTACCGGATTTAAATGGCACAGGATAATTGGCAATCAAAATCAATATTACACTTTTTTGAAATAAAAATAAATGTTTTTATAAAAATTATCATATTAATGAATCATGATTTAAAAAACTTAAATCATAAATATTACAAAACATTAAGACCCGAATTAAATCCTTAAAACTCCTTTAGTTAAAGAAAAAAGAGGATTTTGAAAAAATTTTTTAATGCTATTTAGGCATGAAATAATCAAAGGTTGTTTTTATAAATATATACAAAATATTTATAAAGAAAATAAGCAATACCTACGGAATAATTAAAAAGCAATTGTTTAGTTTTAAAATAATGAGGAGTAAAATTTATGAGTATTAACAACCTTAATGGGCTTAACCTGTATTCTTCCCCCTTTTTAAATTCAAATGTAAGTCAGAGTTATTACGGACAATCTCAAGATTCACTTTTTGGCAATAATATATTTAGTTCTAATGTAAATAATTTTGATACAGCGATGTTTGCCGGATTGACCAATTCAGGTCAAAACAGTTCAAGTACTCTATTACAAATACTTTTACCATTATTAATGTCTCTTTTTAGCGGACAACAAAATACACAGCAATCAAGTATAAACCAATTATTTGCGCCTGTTAATAACAGCGCTCCTGCTAATAATCAAAATCTTTTATCATTATTAATGTCTCTTTTTAGCGGACAACAAAATACACAGCAATCAAGTATAAACCAATCATTTGCGCCGGTTAATAATGCAAATGTTTTTCAAAATCAGCCTGTTGTAAATAATAAAGCTGCAAATACCACAATAGTTGAGAAAGCTGTTGCAGATCTTCCTCGATTGTTTGCTGACCATCCTGAGTGGGTATCTACTGTAGAAAATTCATCATTGAATGATAAAACAGGCGTTTCAAAACTGATTAGTGATGCTCTTGCAAATGATACATTTTCAGGAAAAGAAGTAATATGTGATCAGCCTAATTATATAAACAAAGATGGAAAACTTGAGTTTGGAACTAAAAGAGGATATTTTTATGATGAAAATGGAGTTATTACAAAGAGCATTAGTTACGATAAAGGAAACAATGACGCAATACAGTCCATAATCTTCTATGAAGACGGCAAATATGCTAGATCCTTAACCACTAACAAGTCTGATGGCTCAACTGCAGAATGGCTACATGCCGGTGGAGACGAACAGCCTTCAGGATTTAACCGTTATGGTGCTGACGGTAAATTAGTACACTCAACTAAATATAATCTTATCGAAAATAACGAAACATATCATACATTGAGCAATGAATATTATGCAAACGAAAAATTAAAAGAATCTTTTGAAATGATAAAAACCCCTGATCAAGCTATTACATTTACCGCTTTAAGAAAATTTTATGACGAAGAAGGAAATGTAACTCATACAAGGCTAAATACACATAATTCTGATGGAACATTTGTCACAACAGAGTCCGGTAAGGACGGAAATGTAATTTCTAAAACTACAGGCGTTACTACTAAAGATGGCGGATATTCTAATACTACAGTAGATAAAGATGGCAATGTAATTTCTAAAACTACTGAAGAAAGACCTGATGGAAAATTTGTTCTGACAGATTACGATAAAGACGGAAAAGTAACTTCTAAAATAACAGCAGACGCAAAATTAGTACAAGCTGGAAAAGTAACTTATACAGCTAATGCGGATGACGGTTCAAAAACCACACACGAAATAAATGATGACGGCACAAGAATTACAACAAACTACGATAAAGACGGAAAAGTAATTCCAGAAACAGCTAAAACAGAAGAAAAACCTGTTCCTACAGAAGCTGCACAGGCAGATCAAGAACCTGCTGAAGAAGAATAGTTTGATCTATAAAAAGCAAATTGGAAAAATAAAATAAAAAATCAATGTAAAAAACCGAAGATAATTCTTCGGTTTTTTATTACAAATGTTACAAAATATTAAATTTAATTATAAAGCCTTGAAATGCTTTTAATAAAGGGCAAAGAAGATTTTGAAAAACTGGTTTTTATGCGATTTAGGCATGAAATAATCAAAGGTTGTTTTTATAAATATATACAAAATATTTATAAAAACAATAAATTATATTTATTGGGTGATTAAAGCAATTGTTTAATTTTAAAATAAATAGGAGTAAAATTTATGAGTATTAATAACCTTAATGGACTTAACCTGTATACTTCCTCCTTTTTAAATTCAAATGTGGGTCAGAGTTATTACGAACAATCTCAAGATTCACTTTTTGGCAATAATATATTAAGTCCTAATGTAAATAATTTTACTGCTGATCAAAACAATTCAAATTCTTTATTACAAATTCTTTTGCCTTTATTAATGTCTATTCTTGGCGGACAACAAAATACACAGCAACCGACTTTAAATAACACTGCACAAAACCAGTTATTTGCACCGGTTAATAATGCAAATATTATACAAGATCAGCCTGTTGAAAAAAATCATACACAGCAAAATACAAAAAAATCAGGCATAAATAATGCTCGGCAGGATCGATTATCTGTAGCTGTTAATAATTCAGTTACAAATCCCGTAATCGCTCAAACTCCTGTAAGTGAAACAGTTGAGACTTCTACATTTGATCCTGCTAAACAATACTCCGATTTTGAAGGTAATCAATATAATGTGAAAAACACGTATAATGAAACATACGTCGATAAAAACGGTAATTATATTACAATGAGAATGACATATTCTTCGGGTAGGGATTATGAAAAAGCCCCTAACAGTATAACCATGAAGGGTGTAGGACTTATAACAAAAATAAAATCCGAACCTCTAAAAGATAATATGATAGATGCTAAAGACTCAAATATAGAAAGTACAACACTCTTCAAGGACGGCACTAAAAAAGTTACTCTGGGGAGCAATCTCGGGTACAAGATGTACGACAAAGATGGTAAATTAACGGCTTCTTATGATGTAAACGGAAAAGTGATTTCCGAGGAACCTAAAGCAGAAGCCGCACCTGCAGCTGAAGAACCTGCAAAAGAAGAAGCATTTTGATGTGTAAAACGCAAATTGGAAAAATAAAATAAAGAATCAAACTAAAAACCGAAGAATTATCTTCGGTTTTTTAAGTTCATAGCAATTTTCTCAGAAAATTTGTTTTTATAAATATATAAGGGCTACAAAAAGGAGGGATTTATGGCAAAAAGTATTTGTGATGTAAATTCTAATGACAGTTGGCTTCCATTGGGAATTAAATACAAATCAGCCTGTAATATTGAAAAAAAGAGCGGAGAAAAAAATTCTAACATACCAATTTTTTCACCTGAAGGTTTAGAAGGGGCTAAAGAATATGCTAAGGGCAATTTTCCCGGTTGTACAGCCGTTTCGGGCAGTAAGCTTGATTCGCTTTTTAATCTTTACAATGTAGATTGCTCTAATAAGCCTAATGAGTAAGTTTAAAAATTTATAGAATGTTTTTTAAGTTCTTTATTAAGCTCTCTTGCCTCAACAACAAAGGAGCTTAATAAATTCCAAAAGTTTTTGCCATGATTTTTTTCTTTTGTATGAGCTAATTCATGCAAAATTACATAATCAATAAGCTGATTAGGCAGGCTCATAAGATGGAGATTCAGATTAATGTTGTTCTTAGCAGAGCAGCTTCCCCATCTTGATTTTAAATTTTTAATAAAAACCCTGTTATAGTTTAAATTATGCTTTTCTGAAAGTTGTTTAACTCTTTCGGGAATGTAATTCTTTGCTTCTAAACGCAGGTTTTCTATTGTCTTTTCATCAAAAGGTTTTTTCTTGTTTTCTATTTGTTTTAGTTTTTCAAGGTTTTCTTTTATCCAGAATATTTTTGAGTGTATAAAGTCTTCAGCCGTTTTAAAAGGTATTCTAAAAGGAACCGTAATTCTTGGCGGTTTATTCGGCTTCAAGATAATTCTTAAATTTTTGGCGTTTTTGACTTTGTAAAGGTGAACAAGTCCTATATCTTTTATTTCAAGAATTTTTTTTGTCATTTTATTTTAAAAAACCTCATAGAATTTTTCTGTTATAATTTTTATTAAAACTCGAATTGTCAATTAGCCAAGATTGTCATTGCGAGGCATAAAACATGAACTATAAATTAAAATTGACCAAACGAAGCAATCTTCCAACGTAGTATGGTGTCATTTAGATTGCTTCGTAAGAAAAATCAATGAATTAAAAGATGTTTCAAGCCTCGCAATGACAGTAAAAAATTGAATTGCTGACATAAACAATAATAATATAAAAATCCGAGTGAAGTGGATGATAAAATTTATAAAAAAACTTATTGATAAGGTTTTAAAATTTAATAATTCGATTTTAAGTTATAGAGCTGTTACTAAAGAAGTTGTTATTCCTTCAAGAGCGTTTGTTAACTGGGGAATTTATCTGGCAAATTCCGGAGAGGTTGATCAGGCGTTGGAAAAATTTGAATCGTCAACTTATATGAGACCACAGACTCCGGAAAGTTTTAATAACTGGGGGATAGCTCTTGCTACGCAGGGAAAATATGATGAAGCTATAGAAAAATTCAGAAAAGCATTAAAAATTGATTCAAAATGTATAAAATCTTATGCTTTATGGGGAGCAGCCCTTGTTGAAACCGGTAAATACAATGAAGCAGAGGAACTGTATCAAAAAGCGCTTGATTTAAATTCTAAAAATGCTGAAATTTATGTTAACTGGGGAATTGCTCTTGCAAGACAAAATCAAAAACAATTAGCGGAAACAAAATTTCAAAAAGCTGTAAGTCTAAGTCCAAGAGCACATCAGGCAATTTTTCTCTGGGGAGTTGTTCTGGTTGAATTAGAAAGATATGATGAAGCGATAGAAAAATTTGTTATGTCTACAAAAATTAATCCTAATAATCCCGATGCTTGGTATTATTGGTCTATCTGTCTTTTAAAAAAGCATCAACTTGAAGAAGCCTATGAAAAAGGGAAGATGGCTGTTGAGATGATTTCGTCAAAAGTGGATTTCCAGCTTAATATTGCTGAAATTTTAACAGAAATGAAGAAATATGATAAAGCAATCGAATATTATAAAATAGCTGAAAAAACAAATCCTGAAAACACACAGCTATACCTTTGCTGGGGAATTACGCTTCAAAAATACGGTGAGCATTTTGAGGCAATTAATAAGTTTAACAAATCTCTTGAAATTAAACCTGATCAAACACAGGCAATGTATTATTTGGCTATTTCGCTTGCTGAAGTGGGAGATTTGGATAAAGCGGAAGAAATGTTACTTTCTGTGGTTGAAAAAGATACACGTTATATTGAAGCTTATATGAAGTTAGGCACTATAGCCAGTATTAAAGGTGATGTTTCTCTTGCAATAGAAAGATATAAAGAAGCTGCTAAGTTTAATCTTAAGAAAACAGAAGCAAATTATATGATAGCTTCAGCGTATAGCACATTAAATGACTTTAAGAGCGCTATAGAATATTATCAAAAGTCTATAAATGAGGATTCTGAACATTTAGATTCTTATGTGGGTTATGCTGTAGCGCTTAATGAAGTTGGGGATGATAAAGAGGCAATAAGAAAAATAAGAAGAGCCTATAAAATGGCTCCTGATTCTGCGCAGGTCTGTATGATTTACGGAATAATTCTCTCAAAAGATGATAAAACTTTAAAAGATGCAATAGAAAAGTTTAATAATGCCATAAAAATTAAATCTGATATGTTGCCGGCTTATATTGGCAAAGGTGAAGCGTTGATAAGACTGAAAAATTTTGATGAAGCCTTGGCTATATTTCATGAATTGCTTTTTAAAGACCCGAAGCTATTGACGGCTTTGTTTTTTGTTGGCGGAACATATATAGAAATGGCTGATTATTATAAAGATGATAATTATTTGACGCAAGCTGAAGAATTTTTCAATAAAGTTCTGGAAATTGAGCCTGAACATATTGATAGCCTTGCTAATGTTGCTTTTATAAAGGCAAAAAACGGTGATATTGAGTTTTTTGAACGTGAATTCAGAAGATTAAATGATGAATACCCTGATAAAAGAGAACTTATTCATATTTATCTTAATAAGAGTTTGGAAAAGCTTGACTATGGCAAGAATTTAAAAGATTAACAAGAAACGTGGTTATCTAGAGCCTTTGTTTTTAGCGAGAATAGTTACCGGCAAGCTTATAGCCCTGAATATTTAGCATAATCTGAATAAGACCGCATACACCGACTAAAGCATCTATTAATCTTTCTATAAGTGGAATACTATAGCTTGTTGTTGCGGCAAAACCCCATGAAACAGCCGCCATAATTACTATGGCATAAGTAATTGTATAAAGATATCTCATCATAACCTATAATCTCCTTTTTTAGCCCTCAATCAAAAAGACAGGGATTTTTATTTATTCCCTGTCTTTTTAACCGTTATTTTTTAATGAGCA
>Ga0209417_1004857_pt1 | contig 15569 bp, 14 predicted proteins | sample RifGroF2_FD_184002 | JGI IMG/M metagenome (GOLD analysis project Ga0209417, IMG submission 184002) | Groundwater microbial communities from Rifle, Colorado, USA - Groundwater F2 (SPAdes) (version 2) | ecosystem: Environmental > Aquatic > Deep subsurface > Groundwater | place: Rifle, Colorado... | reverse complement strand
GCCTTGGAAGAACTCGAATCAGGTTCTAAAGCCGCATTTATTTTTGCATTAAGCTTTGTATTTATATTTTTAATACTTGTAGCGCAATACGAAAGCTTTATGAACCCTGTTGTAATATTAATGGCTGTACCTGTTGCTATTTTTGGAGCATTATTGGCGCAATTTGCCCGCGGGTTTCAGAATGACGTATTTTGTCAGATTGGTATGGTAATGTTAATAGGACTTGCAAGTAAAAACGCAATATTAATAGTTGAATTTGCAAATCAGCTTCGAGAAAAAGGGTTATCAATAAAAGATTCGGTAATGCAGGCAGCAGCTATTCGTTTTCGTCCTATTTTAATGACCTCGCTTGCATTTATGCTTGCAATTTTGCCTTTGGCTATATCGACAGGAGCAGGTTCTGCGAGTCGTCAATCTATGGGAACAACAATACTTGGAGGAATGTTCGCTTCATCAGCTTTGAATCTCCTTTTTGTTCCTGTTTTTTATATCTTAATAATGTCGATAAGAGAAAATTTTAAAAACAGGAAATCGCTTGTACAGAGCAAACAAAAACTTGAATTATCAGATGATAAGGAAATAAAAAATGAAAAAATATAGTTTATTAACAGCAATTTTGCTGGCAATATTTTTAATGACAGGCAATATTGCCTATAGTGCTGATAATGATAAAATAAAGCCGGAACAAAAACAAAAGCAAACTAAAAAACAGGAATTAAAAGCAAAAATTACTGATAAAAATGAATACATCAATCAGGATTGGTGGAGCAGCTTTAATGATCCTGTTTTAAGCGGCTATATTAATAAATCGGCAAATTTAAACTACGATCTTAAAATAGCGTCATTAAAAGTATTAGAAACTCAAGCTCTTGTGAGAGAGTCTTTAGGAAAAGAATTTCCTTTATTAAATCTGGGCTCTGATTTTTCAAGAAACAAAACATCAGATAATGTCCAGATAGCATCTTCCACACAAAGTTCCTTTTTATTTCCGTTAAATGTAAACTATGAACTTGATTTATGGAGAAAAAACAGGGATAAAACCATACAAAAGGGCAAAGATTTAGAAATAGCAAATTTTGATGAAAAAGCTTTGTTTATTTCTATAAATTCATCGATTGCTTCAGCTTATTTTAATGTTGTTAATATTGATAAACAGCTTGAATTGCAGAAAAAAATCGTGAACATTCGCAAAGAGATTTTGAATTTAACTAAAGAAAATTATAAATACGGACTATCAACTGCCACGGAAGTTACATTATCAGAAAAATATTTGACGGAAGCAGAATCAGCATTAAGTGATATCGGGAAATATCAGGTAATATTTTTAAATCAATTAGCAGCTCTTACAAGTGATACCGTTGATAATTCATTATCTCTGGAAAGAACGTCTATTGATAAAATCGAACTTCCTGAACATTTGCCGGAAAATTTTAAAAATGAAGTTATACAAAAAAGACCCGATATATTAAAGGCTGAAGCTGAATTACAAAAATCTAAAATTGATGTTAGTCTTGCCAAAAAAGATTTTTTGCCTGACATAGCTCTTACAGGTCAGTTTGGTTTTAACTCTAATACTTTTTCAAAATCTTTTAACTGGGACAGTTATATGCTTTCAGGCGGTGTAAGCCTTTTAGAAACAGTATTTTCAGGAGGACAAAGAAAAGCAAGATTAAAAGCTAAAAAATATCAGTATGAACAAATGCTGCAACGCTATCAAAAGACAATTCTCACTTCATTTCAGGAAGTTAATGACAGCTTGGCTATGTTAAAGTTCGACTCACAGAAAAACTTAAACAATTTAAACAGAATTGACCACGAAAAAGATAATTTATACAGCATAAATATTAAATACGAAAATGGCGCTATTTCATATCTTGATACACTTCAGTATAAAGAAAGAGTTTTAACTTTAGAAAAAGAACAGACGCAAAGCAAAACAGATTGTTTTATTGATTCTTTAAGCTTATACAAAGCCGTTGGTGGAAGTTTGTAATAATCAACAATAACAACTCCAAAGTAAAATACCCTTTGAATAAATTTTCATAATTATTTTATTTTTCTGCTTTAGGCATTGAAGGGGTTAAAATCTTTTCTACGGGAATTATAAAGTTAAAAGTCGAACCATAGCTCAATTGGCTTGTAAACCAGATATTTCCGCCTAAAATATTAAGAATTTTCTTTGTAATAGCCAATCCTAAACCTGTTCCACCGTATTTTTTTGTCATTGTTTTAGTAGACTGATTATATTCGTCAAAAATCACTTGTTGGTCTTCTTCAGCAATGCCAATGCCTGTGTCGGATATTGAAAATAAAATATATGATTTTTCCGTAAAATAATGAACAGGATAAATGCCCATATTTTTAACAGTTTCCATATCAGGATGCGTCAAAGATAATTTTATCAATCCGACATCGGTAAATTTTACGGCATTTGCGCACAAATTTAATAAAATTTGTCTTAGCAGGCTTTCATCAGAATAAATATTTTTTCTTTCCAATTCGCTAAAATCAATTTCAAAACTTATATTTTTTTCTTGTATTAAATGATTAATATTGCTTTTTACTGATTCAACAATTTCTATAACATCAAAAACTTTGTATTCGGGCTGGATTTGTTCAATTTCTATTCTTGAGAGAACAATCATATTTTCGAGCAATGTGAGTAAATTATTAGCATTTTTGTTAATAATAGAGAGGTATTTTTCTTGTTTTTCGTCTATTTGTCCGCAAACACCATCAAGTACTCCCTTAGAAAATCCTATAATCGCATGAACAGGTTTTTTAAGTTCATTTGAGTGTGCAGCCATAAAACCGCTTTTATTCTGTGCTATTTTTGATACTTTTTCATATTCCAGTAAAAGTTTTTGTATTACTTTTTGACCTTTTGTTACATCTCTTATGGAAATAATTGTTTTACCGTCTTTATTAAGCTCACCGCAGGAAATTTCAATTATTATATCGTCGCCGTTTCTGGTTTTTGCATTTATAATATGGCTTGTTTTTTCAAAAAGTGATTCATGTATTTTTTCAATGCAGTTGTCAAAAAGTATGGCGATATTTCTGCCGGTGATTTCACTTTCTAAATAACCAAAAATATTTTCAGCTTTTCTGTTCCAGGCAACTATATCGTTAAGGGCGTTTATAATAATGATTGCGTCGGGATAAGCATCAAGCTCCATCGGCTTTGAAAATTTTTTTATAAAATCAGTTATATGCATATCTACCCTTCAAGCTTAAAACTGTTTTGCAATAGAATTATTCTAAAATGCAAAACAGTTTTTGGCAATTTTTTACTAATTTTTCAGTTTTTTGATTAATCGCTATTTACTGCGAGGTTTAATCTCATTTTAAATGATTCGGTTTCAAAGAGCTCGCCAACGCTGCAAGCAATTACTTCACACAGCCTGTCCATATTGTCATAAGATGGTTGTGTTCTGCCGTTTGCCCAGGAATAAACGGTTTGTTGCGGTAAACCCAATTCTTTTGCGAGTCTGTATAGACTCCAGCCTTTTTTTGTCCTGGCGACTTCCTTAATGCGTATTTTCAAGGTTCTCACCCGCTCTCTCTATTTTTACACTAACTCATTCACAGTTTAGAACTGTAAAAGTCAACATATATAATATATAGTCGACATCTCTGTATAACATTATAATAGTAGTGTAAATTTTAAGATACTTATGCAAATATATTTCATATTAAAATATGAGTACTATATGAATGATTGTTTGTATAAAATTAAGAATTATAATTGGATATCAAATAAAACCAGTTATTTGAATAATCTTGCTAAAAATTATTGCTTAAATTAAAAAGATGATAATGGATAAATAAATTCATATAAATACACTAGAAAATAAAAATATGGATTGATAGTATGATTATTAATCATTACAATAAATAAAGAAAGGATTTAAAAGAGGTGAGTAGAATGAAAAAAATAATTATTTCATTAATACTGGCTGTTTCATTTGTTACGTCGGCTTTTGCTGCAGGAGTTTCTCCTCAATTGAAATATGCAATAAAACTATATAAAAATAAAAATTATTTAGGATCAATGCAAGCTTTAGAAGCTATTACCGCGAATGATCCAGGAAATGCTCTTGCGCATTATTATTTGGGGATGTGTTATGTGCAAGTTGGTGATACTACAAAAGCTGCAACTGAATATGATATGGTGATTACTTTATCTCCAACTTCTGAGCTTGCTTCAAATGCAAATACAGGAAAGGCTAATTTAAGTGGAAAGCCACAGCAAGCGGCTCCTCTTGATAAATTTATAAATCCTCTTGTTCAAAAGAAAGAATTTCTTTCTGATGAGGCTAAATCAAAAATTCAAGAAAAAAATATTAAAACAATTATTGAAAACGTAAATAATAAAAGAGAAAATGATCCTGCTATTTATAACAGGATTGAAAATTTAGAACCTAAAAAATCTTCTAATGATAAACCTACACCGGAACAAATAACCGAAGCTATGGAAGTTTTGAAAAAAGCAGGAATTAATCCTGTTAATTCTATAAATTCTACTATGGCAAATATGCAGGCTTCACAAATTAATCCTGAAATGATGCAGATGAATATGCTTATGAACACTATGGGTGGCGGAAATAATATGAACGGCAGCGGCAATTCAATGAACAATATGCTGCCAATGTTAATGATGATGCAAAATAATGGTCAAGGAAATAATAAAGTCGATCCGGAAACTATTCAGGTAATGATGTCGCAGATGATGATGCCTGGAATGATGAATTTATACGAAAATAATAACAATAATAATTATTAAATATGAATACTTCTAAAAATATACTAATAACAGGAAGTTCTTCTGGAATCGGGGCTAAAATAGCTGAAAAACTTTCTTCTTCAGGACACAAAGTGTTTTTAACAGGAAGAAACGAAGAAAGACTTGTAAAACTTGCAGTAGAAATAAAAGCTACGGGCTTTTTAGCGGGGTGTCTTATTGAAGAAGATTTTCCGGCAAAACTTTTAATTAAAGCCAGTAAAAATCTGGGGCATATAGATGTTTTGATTAATAATGCAGGAGCTTATTTTTGGTCGCCTGTTGAAAAAACTTCAAAAGAAAATATTGAAAAATTTTTGAATCTTAATTTGAGAGTTCCTTATGAATTATGCGCTCTTGTTGTGCCTGAGATGAAAAAAAATAAATGGGGAAAAATCATTAATATAGGTTCTATTAGCGGAGCGGTCGGTGAAGCAAACGCCTCTCTTTATTCAGCGGGAAAAGCGGGTTTAATCGGGCTTACAAAATCCCTTGCGTTAGAGCTAGCAGAATATGGCATTACGGTAAATATTATAAACCCAGGCTGGGTAAAAACAGGTCTGACTGATGAGTGTATTCAATCAGGAAATATTGATGAGCAGGAACAATTGGACATGATTCCGCAAAAACGCTGGATTGAGCCTCAAGAAATAGCTGATCTGACGAAATATTTGATTTCTGATTCTGCTCAGGGAATTACGGGGCAGTCTTTAAATCTTTGCGCAGGCTTGAGCTTGGGTTAAGTTTTTACTCAATATTAGGTAAATGTTTTGCCCAATCATCTCCTAACTTGCTGAAAAATTGATGCGCTTCCATAACATTATCATAGGTTATAGGAGAATCATCGGCGTTTATGGAAATCGGCATATCGGAGTTTTTAGCGGTATCTTCAGCAAAATTAAGACTATTTTTGTATTCGGCGCGGTCAATTCCAAGAATAGCAAGCCCGAGATTTTTTCCGCAGTTAGCGCAGGTTATTCGGACAACAATATTATTTGACTCTTGCCGGACAAGTTCAATGGAATCATCTTTGAAAAATTCATGACAATTTGCGCATTTTACATGCGAAAAAAACTCATTTATGTAATTCAGATATTTCATTCTTGAAGCCTTTGTTGCTTATTACTTATATTATGTCATTATTTAGTGGCTTTTAACAATATTTTTATTTATTTTTGAGCAACAGTCAATGTAGTAAAACCTATTTCATCTTTGTCAATTAAAGTGTATAAATCTTCGGGTTTTGATTTTCCAAGCAATCCCATTTCATAAAAACTTTGATATTGTTTATCTAACCCTGAATAAAAATCTTTTCCGACAAGAAATACTTCCGGTTTTACATTTTTTTTATTGTATTTAGCCGATGTAATTAATGATACAGCCCTTTTAAGAGTTTTTGTTCCGCCCGGAAAAATATAATAGTTATTTCCTATTTTTTCCATATTGGCATTGATACGGTCATTACCGCTTATAAAATTAGTTTTTTCAGCAAAAATATTATTTTGATTTTGTAAAATATGGTTTACCAGATTATCTTTATCTAAATCTTTTACAGGTGTGTATAAATCTTCAGCCTTTGTTTGCCCTAAATAACCACTCTCTTCTATTTTTTTAAGTTGTTTCCGTATTCCTTCATAAGGTTTATCGCCAATTAGATATAATTTACTCGGCAACCCCTCACCCCTAGAATATTTTCTGTCTAAAAACGATGTGAATTCTTTTAGTGTAGCAGCTCCGCCGGGATTTATAAGCTTTACTTTTGATTTCTTATCGAATTTAATGATTCTTCCGCCTTCGGATTTTGCTTTATCAACAATAACGCAATTTTTTACATCTTCATCACCGTATAGCGGATCCATAACGATAACATGGTTTTTGTCTTTTTCAACATCAGCAGCTCCTCTATAAGCAGCGCCCATTATGCCATACTTGCAATTACCTGTTAAAATCCTACAATCTTTTTTTGCAAGTTCGTTTGAAACAGCATAAATAAAATCTTCATAAGGTTTAAGTTCTTTCGAGGAGCGGGCTGCCCCAAGAACAGATACAGTTTTATCACGATTTAAATCTACTTTTTTAACATCATCATTACCTTTAAAAGTAATAAAATCCGAAAAACAAACCGGCTTAATCATTTATAATTATTCCTTAACAAATAATTTATATAATCTATTTACATAAACCGCCTGAATAAAAAAAATTGCCATGCTTTTATAAAATTCTTATTAAGATTGTTTATTTTCTCTTATCAAAATGGTATCTTATAGTCATGAAAATATTTATGAGAAAAGGAGTTATTATGAAACCAAGAGTTTTAATCACTGATAAAATTGACAAAATAGCCGGAGATATTCTTTCGCAAGTGGCTGATGTGGAGTTTGGCGAAACTTTGCCTGAAGACGAATTGATGAAAATTATTGGCGAATATGACGGTTTTATGGTTAGAAGCCAGACAAAAGTAACTCCGAAAATAATGGAAGCCTGCAAAAATATGAAAATTATAGGTAGAGCAGGTGTGGGCGTTGACAATATTGATTTAGAAGCTGCTACAAACAAAGGCATCATTGTTGTAAATTCCCCCGAAGGCAACACAACCGCGGCAGCCGAACATACTATTGCGTTAATGCTTTCCATGACCAGATATATCCCTGAAGCAGCAGCTTCTATAAAAGACGGCAAATGGGAACGCTCTAAATTTACAGGAATAGAAGTGTTTAATAAAACCCTCGGAACCGTTGGACTTGGCAAAATAGGCTCGCGTGTGGTAAAAACAGCAGTCGCTATGGGAATGAAAGTCCTTGTTTACGATCCGTACGTTACAAAAGAACGAGTCGAAGAAATCGGCGCAACTTATGTAAAACATCTTGATGAATTTTGGAGTGTGTGTGATTTTATTACTATTCACGTTCCAAAAACAAAAGAAACAGCTTATCTCATTAATAAAAACACTTTAAACAGAATGAAAAAAGGCGTAAGAATAATAAATTGCGCAAGAGGCGGAATTATTGACGAAGATGCTCTTAAAGAAGCTATCGAGTCAGGACAGGTAGCAGCAGCGGCTCTTGATGTTTTTGAAAAAGAACCGATTGATCCTAATCATCCTTTGTTAAAAACAAACGGACATCTTATAATGACACCGCATCTTGGCGCAAGTACAGAAGAAGCTCAGCTTAATGTTGCAATAGATGTTGCAGAACAAATAAGAGATGTACTGGCAGGAAAATCCGCCAGAAGCGCTGTAAACATTCCTTCTCTAAGAGCTGATATTCTCGAGCCCGTGAAAGAATACATGAATCTCGCAGAAAACCTCGGACTTTTTGTAAGACAAATAAGCGAAGGGGGCATTAAACAAGTTGAAATCACAACAAGAGGAAATCTTGCGAAATACGATTCTTCTCCTCTCAAAGTTGCTATACTGAAGGGCATACTTTCCCACAGCCACGAGGGAATTAATTATGTAAACGCTCCAATCGTTGCAAAGCAAAGAGGAATTGAAGTTATTGACTCCAAATCAGAAAAGTCCACAAACTATGTAGGGCTTATAACCGTAAAATTAATTACGGATGCAGGTTCACATGCTGTTTGCGGAGCGATGATTGCCGACAAAACTCCAAGAATCGTTCAAATTGACGAATTTAACACAAGTTTTGAGGTTGCAAAACATATTTTAATTGCCCCACATTATAATAAACCGGGTATGATTGCGAAAGTTTCTACTGTTCTTGGAAATAACAATGTTAACATTAGCATGATGATGGTTGCCAAAAAAGAAGAAACCGCAGGTGTTGAGTCAACAATGATTATTACGACAGATGAACATATTTGTCCTGAGTTATTAACTGAAATTAAACTAATTGACGGTATTAATGACGCTAAATACATTTATTTAACTCCCGACAAACAAAAATCTTCGCAAGAAGCAGTTGTTGTATAAAATCCCAAAAAGAGAAAATCCATGATTCACAAAATACTAATATATGGCATCACAACAGGAGGTGTCTTGTCTATAGTGATTGGACTGTTTCATACTTACTTTTATCGTTTTTTCAATTGGGATAATGATTTTTCAAAAATAAGCGTATTAAATGCAAGAGTTTTATACACAATTCATGTTGCAACTATCTTATTATTGATTGGATTTGGGATTCTTTCCTTACAGTTTACAGAAGATCTTTCAGCAGCAAATGGTTTAGCAGCAGGTATTTGTATTTTTTATTCACTATTCTGGTTGTGGCGATTAATATGGCAGATTATTTACTTCAATCCTTCAAAAATGAAGCTTGATAGCAAATTATTATTAACCCATTATATGCTTGTTTCGCTGTTTGCAATACTATTTGTTGTATATGGAGCACCGGTGTTTATTAGATATCAAAACTTTTAATGGGGGTATAAACACCCCATTTTCCATTGATTTGTAACAATTTGGTAATTTAATGTTTGTATAAAGACAATTTTTTATTTCAGGACTCTTATATAAATATGAATATAATTTCAAAAATAAGGAGATAATATGCGGATTAATTCAGTTAAAACAAATCAATCACCGGCTTTTGGATGCAATATATGCAAAGCGGCAGAAAAATCTCTTGTGCTCGCTAACATACACCCTAAGAGTGCTGAATATATTGTAAGTGCAGCTAAAGAAAGAATTTCACCCCGCTTTAATTTCTGTGAGTTGCCTGAATCATTAAAGATTAAACAACTTTTAAATCCATTTTTTGATACTGCTGAAACAACTGCAAAAAATATTGAAAAAGGAAAAAGTCTTGAAGCATTATTAGACGATGTTTTTCAAAAAGCGAATTAGGTGACAGATTAGAAACTTTAGTATTTTCTCTTAAGCACTAATATCAATGTTTAAATTTTAAAAAGTGATAGTATTTTTTATGATAGTCATAAATTACTGTCATTTTTTAAATTGGGAGAAAAATCATGAAATGCAGAGATATAATGTCAAAAGGAATAAGGGTCTGTTATCTTGAAAGTACTGTAAAAGATGCTGTACAGTTAATGAAAGAATTAAATTGCGGAGCTGTGCCGATTGTTGATGACAATAATAAATTGCAGGGTATAGTAACAGACAGAGATATAGTAATCTATACAGTATTAAACGACAAAGAACCGGAATTGACTTTTTTAAAAGAATTTATGACAACACCTGTTTATACCTGCCACGTAGATGATGATTTGGACACAGCGATACACAAAATGAGCAAGCATCAAATCAGAAGAATTCCTATAGTGGATGATAATTACAGGCTTAAAGGTTTGATAACACTTGGTGATGTTGCTGTAAAGGCAGGAGAAGAGCACGAAACTTTCGAAGCTCTCGAGCATATCTCCGAACCTGCAATGAAAAGATGGTAATATTAATTTATTTAAAAAACAGCAGTTCTTGCAGCTACAGGGTTTTTAAACTTGGTTATGCTGCCTTGAAATAGCAAATCGACACTGCCTATAGGACCGTTTCTTTGTTTAGAAACGATTATTTCGGCTTTGCCTTTTTTGTCTACATTATCAGGCTCATAATATTCTTCCCTGTAAATGAACATAACTATATCAGCATCTTGCTCAATACTTCCGCTTTCTCTAAGGTCGCTGAGCATAGGTTTTTTGTTCTGTCTTGATTCTACAGCTCTTGATAGCTGGGAAAGAGCAATTACAGGAGTTCTTAATTCCCTTGCAAGGTTTTTTAAACCTCTGGAAATTTGCGAAATTTCTTGTACCCTGTCAAATTTCTTTGTGCCGCTGCCTTCCATAAGCTGCAAGTAGTCGATAATTACTAGACCTAGCTCTTTTTGTTCAATGCAAAGCCTTCTGCACTTTGCTCTGATATCTGTAACAGTTGCGCCTGCAGAATCATCAATAAATATAGGACAATCTCCCATATCACTCATTGCCTTAGCCAGTTTTGACCAGTCTTCTGCATGCATGTGACCTGTTCTTAAACGATTAGAATCTATTTCAGCTTCTGAACAAAGCATCCTTTGGACAAGTTGTTCTTTTGACATCTCTAGACTAAATATACAGACGGGCTTTTTCTTTCTAATACCGACTTCCTGAGCAATATTAAGACAAAAAGCTGTTTTTCCCATTGAAGGTCTTGCTGCAACTATTATTAAATCAGAAGGCTGAAAACCTGCCGTCAAACTGTCTAAATCATAAAATCCGCTTGGAATACCTGTTAATTCATCCCTGTTATTGTAGCGTTTTTCAATCTGGTTATAGCTATCAAGGACGATTTCCCCGACATGCGTTAAATTCGTGGTGTTTTTTCTTTGAGAAATTGCGAAAACAAGCTGCTCTGCCTGGTCTACTGCTTTTTCAACATGTTCATCTTCATAACCAAGAGACGCTATCTCGCTTCCGGCTTTTATAAGTTCTCTTAATACAGATTTTTCGGTAACAATTTTGGAATAATATTCAAGATTTGCTGAAGTAATAACAGATAGAGCGAGATCGTTTATATAAGCTCTTCCGCCAACAAGCTCGAGCTTGTCGATATTCTTTAAATTTTCAGAAACAGTAACTATATCGATAGGTTCATTATTATTAAAAAGAGTTACTATGGTAGAATAAATGAATTTATGCGACTGTTTATAGAAGCTGTCAGGTCTTAACGACTCAACAACTCTTGTTATTGCGTTGGGATCAATAAGCAAAGCCCCAATAACAGCTTGTTCCGCTTCAATACTTTGAGGCGGAAGCTTTTCTATTCTTTCTTCCATTATATTTTTAACTCTGACATCAATATAACTAACTTTTACTTGAAATATAATATTATCATGCAAAAAATATAAAAAATTTTAATTTTAATTTATATTGCAATATCTAATCAAAACTTAATAAACTGGCGTTGTACCTTTCGTCAAGCTTTCTGGTAATATTTGTATCAATCAATTCCTGAACGATTCCTTCAACAGTAAGATACACTTCTGCTTTAGTTCTTATACAGCCTAGTTTTGTTTCTTTTTTGTTTCCAAATCCGGCATGAAGATGAATTTTAGGCTCATCGCCTTCCCACGCAAAAATCCCGAGTCCTATAATTTCTTTGACATCTTTAAAATTCCACCATTCAGGATTGGGAGGATATTCCTTCTTTTTAGGACCAATAACAGCATCAGTATTTGTAAGCGCCCCAATAAGCTGAATCACGCCTGAGTGCACATTTTCTTTTTTTATTAAATCTTTAAGTCCGAAAAGAATATCTTCTTCCGCATCAAATTTTACTGCAAAAATTCTGCCGATATTTGCTTGTGTATATTGCATTATTCACACTCCGCATATTTTAAATACAGCAATAATTTTATCATAATTTTTATAATATTAGATATGATTGGACTTTAAAATATTAGGTATTATTAAGTTTGATTTGACTTCGGCATCATACTCAACAGCATATGATTGAACTTCTAATTCTGCCTGTTTTATTAGGTTTTCTTGTAATAATTGATTACTTTGATATAAAACATTAATAGTTTTAGATATAGATATAGGATCAAAAGGCTTTCTGATAATGCCTAAAACTCCAAGCTCCCTATATTTAATAAGTTCAGGACCTTCGGCTACTGCTGAAATAAAAATTGCTGGAGTATTTTTAAATTTAAGATTTTTTCGCAGTTCCAATAATATAGCAGGACCATCCATTACTGGAATCATTACATCAAGCAAAAACAAGTCAGGAATAAATTTTTCAGCTTCAATTAAAGCTTCTTTTCCTGAGTCACAAATCATTAATTTATATCCGCCTATGTCTTCGAGAGACATAGTTACAATTTTTTGAATATCGAGATCATCTTCCACATAAAGAATTTTTTCTAAAGTTCGGATGTTCATATTTCTATATCCTTTAAAAAAGCTACATTTTATTATTTCAAAATGTCCAGTATATTTTTAATACTACCATACCAAAAAATAAACAACCAAAATATACTTAAAAAATTAATAATTAGAAAACCTCCTGAACTGTAATTTAATTCAGGAGGTTTTTGTTTTTTCTATTTAGTCAATTATTTAACTTTATTTTCAAGCTCTTGTGTTGCTCTAATATCCAAATCAGCATCTTTAATCAAATTGCCTTTGTTAGCCTCATCTATAAGAATTCTGATTTTTTTGTTTAATAATTGTACGTCTTCAGGTTTTTTGTATTTTGCCTGCCAATCATGCAATTTATTCGCATAATCTTCGCCGGTAAGATCTGCACAGTTTTTAGGGTCTTTAAATTCGTCCGCATATTGCTCTATAAAGTCTCTATGGAAATCTACAATTAGGTTTGCAACTTTAACACCGGTATTGCGTATCAATTTAATATCCTTAGATACTTCATCACCATATGCTTTATCCGTGAATTTACTGTTCTCATTAATGGAAATAGCCCCTGTATTTGGACCTAAACCTATTTTCGTAACAGCGTTTTCAATCATGCTGGTTGTTTGTTGAAGATCCTGAGATACTCCGCTTAAATTTGTTCCAAAGAATTTTCTTTCAAATACGTGGCTGGCAAGTGTGCATCCTATATTGCCTATCAAAGAATCAAAGGATACAAAAGGATTATCTCCTTCTCCGGTAAGAACAGCCGCAAGGAAACCGCTTCTTGATTTATGGGTAATAACTTCATTTTCTCTTGCTTTTGCCCATGCTTTTCCGTCATGATCTTTGTTGCCTGTTTTTAAAATGTCTTCTTCTGCTTTAATCATGTCGTTCATTACCTGACCAACAAGAGCATGAGAGCATTCATGACCTGCCACTAGGAATCTTTGCCATGGATCGGCATCAGATGTCTGAATCGGACCTGCAAATTGTTGGAATTTTGCTTCTCTTAAGTCTCCGATGGTTATAAACGGATCCGGTGATTTTAATATCTGTCTTTTTGTAGCAGATATTGCTGCTTTATTCAGCATATCTTCAATTTGCGCGCCGGACATTCCTTTTGTTATATTAACTGCTTCTTTCATGACAGCTTCTTTGTTTTTTGTGGATTCAGCTTCTGTTCTTCCAAACTTTTTATTTCTGGAATGAACATCGAGTATTTTTTCTCTTGCTGTCTTACTGCGTGAAGGATTTGGCACTTCAAGCTTGTAAGAGAATCTTCCTTCTCTGATTGCCGCTTGATCTAAGCCGTCTTTGTAGTTAGTAGCAGCCAATACAATTATATTAATAGGCTTGCCTGTTCTGTCTTTATGGTCTTTTATTCCATCCATCTGTGTTAAAAGTTCATTTAATGTTTGTTGTGCTTCATCATGTGTTTTACCATTACTGCGACTTTTTGCCAAAGCATCAAATTCGTCAATAAATACAATAGCTGTTTTGGATGGGTTATAATCGGCAGTTGCTACTTCTCTTGCATAGTCAAACAGTTCACGCACTCTTTTTGCGCCAACACCAACAAATTCCTGAACAAAACCACTTCCTGAGCAAGGTATGAAAGGCACGCCTGCTTCTCCTGCAATTGCTTTAGCAAGTAGTGTTTTTCCTGTTCCCGGAGGTCCGTATAGTAAAACACCTTTTGGCATTTTAGCGCCCTGTTGATTATACGGCTCAGGATTTTTAATAAAATCTAAAATATCTGTTTTAATTAAATCTTTGATTTGCTCGACACCGCCGACATCATCAAGTCTGAAACCTGTATCATGCATAACTTCAAATGTGCCGTCTTTGGATTGAGGCATTTTGCTTTTATCAATAAGTCCTTGCAGTGTTACGTTGTTTTCTTTAAACATATTCTCAATATGATATTTGTTAGCGGCTTGCTTGGATTCTATTTCATTACTTGGAAAAGTAAATCTTAAAAATTTATCTTCTCCAAAAATCATGCCTTCTTCAGCTTTTGTTTTTAAATTAAAACCATATTCTGTTAAACCAAATTTTATTTTTTCCTGTTCGCTTTGCATAAAATATTTAGTATCTTTATTTACGGCAACACCGCCAATATCCATTTGGTCATCTGTAAGGTTTGTTAATTCCAGTTTCCCTGAACTACCTTTTTGAATCACAATTGAACCGTCAATATTTTTATCATTCACGAAAAGAACTTTGTTTAAAAGATTGGGGCATCTTTTTAAATATTCCATTCCTTCATTTAAACGGCTTCCAACAATTAAAACATCTTTTTCCGACTCAAGAGTAGTGAAAAGTGCAGGAATAATATTTTCCAATTCTTTTGGCGTCAGCTCTTTTTTATCTTTACTTCCAAAGCTTATCGCAGTAGCAGGAAGCATATTCGCTTTAATGTGACTTAAAGTTGGTCTTACCAAAGGCGATGAAGAAGATAAATCCGTTTTTATATCTGTCTTTTGATCTGTATTATTGTTGTTATTTTTATATCTAAAACTTGTTTCCGTAGGTATAGATCGATTGAAATTTGCTTTAAGCATTATTTACTTCCTATTACGCTAATATACGATTAAATGTTTATTTCCAGACAAGATTTAATTTTTTACATAAATATACCGTCTATATTTTTATAAACGTTTATAAAACAAATAATTGCGCCTAAAAACAGAAAAATTTTTCACGAAAATTCAACAACTGCTTATAGTGGGTGAATACAACACTTAATTTTTCTTAACATGAAACCAGATGTATTATTTATAGGACAATAAAACAGCCATAATTATTTACAGGACTTACGCAACAAGTTCAAAAACATCTTGATTAGTGAATTTTTTCATATAGAAATCCTGCAAGAAGTCTCTTTGTGAGGCTTCTATATACTATGCCCATAAATTAGAACAGAAAAAATCTAATTTATTCGTTTTAGAATAAGAAAAGGAAATAGATTTAT
>Ga0209417_1004856_pt1 | contig 15570 bp, 17 predicted proteins | sample RifGroF2_FD_184002 | JGI IMG/M metagenome (GOLD analysis project Ga0209417, IMG submission 184002) | Groundwater microbial communities from Rifle, Colorado, USA - Groundwater F2 (SPAdes) (version 2) | ecosystem: Environmental > Aquatic > Deep subsurface > Groundwater | place: Rifle, Colorado... | reverse complement strand
TTCCGTGGTTGTACAATTTTAAACTTGATTTCCGTTTTAAATAATGTTTATTTACACCTCTCTGTTTGTAACAATAGTCAAATTAATACCGCCCAGAAAATCCCTGCCCAAGAGGGGACTTTCTTACTTGAATTTTGAAGTGATTATGCTGCGTTAGTGTGGAAACCTACAAAATAAATGTGTTTTTTTGACTTCCGTATTTTATTATGTTTGAACGGTGAGAAGTAGATGTAAGAAACTACTTATTTTGTAAAGAGTGCAGGATGTTTTGGCAAAATTCAGTGAGTGTGTTGTCGCGAGCCCCCATAACGAGGATGCAGTCACCTGTTTGGGCCCGTTCTTTGATCTCAGGGAGGATATCGGTTCTTTTTTCTATGAAAAAGGCATTTTTACCGCTTTCTTTAACTCGTTTGATAATATCGGCGGAAGAGATATTTTTACTTGCAGTGCCGCCTGCATAGTATATCTCTGGCATGAAAAGAACATCCTGAGGTGATAAGATGTTAATAAAGGCATTGATGAATTCTTCCTTCATAAAGATTGTAGGACTATAACCATGAGGCTGAAAGATTGCAATGACCCGCTTGCAGCCAAGCTTTACGGCATTTATCGCAGCCATAACTTTTTCGGGGTTATGGGCGTAGTCGTCCACTATTCTTATACCATCGGTTTCTCCAATAATATCCATCCGGCGTTGTACACCACGAAACTCCCTGAGCGCTGCTGCTGTTTTTCTGTCGTTGATGTTAAGACTTCTGGCCACGACGATGGCCGCAAGCGCATTCGATACATTATAAATGCCCGGAAGATTTATTTCAAAAGAATGACTATCGACTTCAAAGGTGGACTGGAACGGTTTACAAATAATATTTTTTGCGCGTATCATAGCGTTATTATTTAGCCCATAGGTAATAATGTTCTTATGCTTGAATTCTATCATTTTCAGACGTGGACAATCGGCATTGATAATGAGCGTTTCAGTGGTATTTTCTGAAAAACTCACAAACATTTTGGAAATTTCATCGATGGATTTATGGTCTTTCGAGATGTTGGTAATGACGGCTATGCGCGGGGTATACAGGACAATGCTGCCGTCACTCTCGTCTGCCTCAATGGATATAATGTCCGATGTGCCTGTCTTTGCGTTGCCCAGATGAAAGTTGTCTATATAATTTTTAATACACCCGCCGACTATAACCGTAGGGGATAAGCCTGCATAATCGAGGATATAACCTACCATACAACTTACCGTGGTCTTCCCGTTCGTTCCCCCAATGGCAATTCCATACTTACGGTTAAACATCCCGGCGAGTAAGTCTGCGCGCTTGATAATGTTTTTGCTTAATGTACGAGCCTTTTTGATGTCCGGGTTGTCTTCTTCGATGGCAGAAGAAACGACTACAAAATCTGTATTTTCCTGAACACCGGAACCATCCTGGGGGTGTAATGAAATACCTTTTGACAAGAGCTTTGAAAACACGTACGGGGTAATTTGTTTATCGTAGTTTCTGTCAGAACCACTGACGGTGTGGCCTTGTTCACTGAGCACCTGGGCAATTGCGCTCATGCCAATACCGCCCACACCAACGAAATGATATGAAAATTCCTTTAAATCATCCCGGTTAGCGTTAATTTCTCCTGCTTCCTCTTTCATAAATTTTTAGAACTATACAGAATGAAATATAAATTGTCAAAATATTTCTACTCTCTATATTCATTCTTGACAAGTCTAACGATTCATTCTAGAATCAAAACGCTTATTTAGCTATCGAATATAATTTTGTAATGGGAGGAGAATGTTGTCCACATTAGGCAAGCATATTATTTTGGAAATGTGGGGATGTTGTAAAGATACCATTGACAACGTTGAAGTTGTAAAGGAAATTCTTGTCAAAGCAACAGAGTCTGTTAAGGCAACCCTGGTGGATGTGGTATGTCATAGATTTAGTCCCTATGGTGTAACTGGTGTAGCTATTTTAGCTGAATCGCATATTGCCGTTCATACGTGGCCTGAACATGGATATGCAGCGGCAGATATCTTTATCTGTGGCAGCGCCATCAACCCGCGGGATGCCGCTTCTTATATGACAGAAGCATTCTATGCAAAAGAAACTTCATTCCTGGAACTCAAAAGAGGGGATTTTGTATCAAGAACCCCCCAGATGGCGGTCAAATCCTAGGAATTTTCATTTTATTTATGCGGGTTTTAGGGTGGCATGGACTGTCTTCCAATCTATAATATTGCAAAAAGCTGTGAGAGTACAGTGGGCGGTTGTCCCCCGCCGGCGGGGGACAGTTACCATTACATCCCCACAAGCTTGGAACAAGGGAGGTTGTAAGCTTGTCCTCGTGAAAACGGGGAATAGAAACGGGAAAAAACAACCCCTTATATCTAGTGGCCAAAAATCTTCAGCCCCTAACTTGATGTACAGGAATTTCAAACCGACCATGTAGTGGCAAGGCGCGCCTTGCCACTACGATGTTATAGAAGTCGCCGAAGGCCTAATTTAACAATATATATCTAGAGAGACGATTTATAACCTTATGGAAAAAGCCCAAATAAATTGGATAGATGATTATTTCAATAATCATGAACTTCATAAACATGCCTTTCGGGATGTTGTTTGTCAGGTTCAAACAAAGATACAAAAAATCATCATCGTAGATACCTATAATTACGGAAGGTGTCTCATCCTTGATAATGAATTCCAATCCGCTGAGGCGGATGAATTTATCTATCACGAGGCGCTCGTGCATCCCTCTTTTATTTTGCATCCGTGCATCGAACATGTGCTTATTATAGGCGGCGGCGAAGGTGCAACCCTGCGAGAAGCGCTCCGTTATAAAACAGTAAAAAGGGTCGTGATGGTTGATATTGACAAGGAAATGATAGAATGTGCCAAAAAGTATCTCCCTTCATTTCACACGGGTTCATTTGATGACAGTCGTCTGGAACTCGTTATAGAAGACGGCAGAAAATATCTCGAACGGATAAACGAACAATTTGACGCAATTGTCATAGACGTAAATGACCCATTGGAAGGCGGCCCTTCATACATGCTTTTTACGGTGGAACTTTATCGGATTGTCGCCAAAATGCTTAAAAAAGATGGAATACTTATCGTGCAGTCCGGCGCAGCGTCAATTACGGAAAATGATGTGTTTACAAGCATTTGCAATACCTTGAGCAAGGTATTTAACCACGTGTTTCCTTATGTCACCTACATCCCTTCCTATGCGTTACAGTGGGGCTTTGTCATGGCCACGGGGAATCCCGGTAAGTTGGATATTACGGGTCAAGAGATCGATGACAGGATTGGTTCAAAGGTCACCGGCACACTTCGTTTTTATGACAGTATCACACATCACGCGCTATTTAATCTGCCAAAGTATTTAAGAACAGACATCAGGAAGCAAACACGGATAATAAGTGATAAAGACCCTTTGACAGAACATTACCCTGGCATTTCTAATCGTACATGAACTGGAAATTACCCTATTAAAATATTTTATCCTGCGGCGTGTAACCTCATGTAAACAATACAGTTTCTTTCTCTTCCAAATTTTTCAGCCGAGAGCATATCAAATTATTATCAGTATTTTAGAACACCCTAGAAAATGTTTGACATGGATTACAAAAGCATTATACTGAGACTTAGTTTCAATAAATATCTATTTGTTATTCGGGTTTTGGTGTGATAGGAATAAATGAATGTTTGAAACGGGAGTGAGTACGTTTAAGGTTGCTTTGGTGGGAAATCCCAATGTCGGGAAGAGTGTGATATTTGGCTTGTTAACGGGAAAGTACGTAACTGTCTCGAACTATCCCGGAACCACAGTGGAGGTTTCTAAGGGTATTTGCAAGGGATTGGACGGCAGGATTGAAATTGTTGATACGCCGGGCGCTAATAGTTTAATTCCTCTGTCAGAGGATGAACTCGTGGCGCGTGATATGCTGTTGGAAGAGTATGAAAAGCGCGTTATTCAGGTTGTGGATGCAAAGAATCTTCGCCGTGGTTTACTCATTACCACGCAACTCGCCGAGATGGGATTGCCTGTCGTACTGACATTGAATATGTGGGATGAACTCCTTGACAGGGGTATGAACGTTGATGTGCATGCATTACAAGAAACATTGAACATCCCGATTATAAAAACTATTGCAACACACAGGGTAGGAATAAATGCGTTGCTGAGTTCGATATCATCTGCAGGAGTACCCAATCTTCATATTGATTACGGGAACGTAATCGAAGAAGGCATTTTAAAGATACAGAAAATATTGAACGGTGATACTGCCGTTAATACACGATCATTGGCTATCATGCTTTTATCGGGAGACGAAGCCCTTGAAGAAAAATTGAGGGATAAACTCCCAAACGGGTCTCTTGATGAATGTCATCGTATCCGTGACAATATTCAAAAACAATTTAGCAATCCCCTGAGTTATGTAATCAATATAAAACGTGCAAATTTCGTGAATGCGCTGGTTGAAAGGGTTTGTACTACCGTTTCAAAAGAAGGGAAAACGCATCCGTTTATCAGAGGTGTTCTTTTTTACTTCCTGGTTCCATTAGCGGCTTTCTTCATTGGATATAAGCTTGCAACATTATCAATGTCTTTAATTGCTTCCAAGCTTCAACCAGAAAGTTTTATGAATTTTATTATACCGATGGCTGTTGGCGGAGTAACGTCAATATGGTTTTCGTTGTATCTATATTTGAGAGAATACAAGGAAAGAAGCACTATTAGTGAAATATTGGGGCGTATAACGATGCATCCAATAGCGGCATTTCCTATATTGATTACCATTCTATGGGTTGTTTATAAATTAGTGGGGGAATTCGGTGCAGGTACGTGTGTCGATTTTTTTGAAAATAAGGTATTTGGAAGTTCGTTAACTCCTTCGGGTGGTTTTGATATTTACATCTCTCTACCGTTTATCAAGAAAATATACAACATCACCCACGTAAATTTTCAGGGATTTAATTATTATTGTGGACTGCTTGCACAGAAAGTAATAAGTAAAGATTCTATAGTATTTGAATTATTTTTGAATGAACAGTCGGGACTGATACAGGTAGGACTTACCTATGCCATTGCCATTGTTTTTCCTATTGTAGGCTTTTTCTTTCTTGCATTTGGCATTATGGAAGACAGTGGTTATCTACCGCGTCTTGCTGTAATGGTGGATAAGGTATTTAAACGTATAGGACTGAATGGGAAAGCCGTGCTTCCGATGGTATTAGGTCTGGGTTGTGATACCATGGCAACGTTAACAACCCGCATCCTCAATACAAAAAAGGAACGGATTATTGCCACTTTATTGCTTGCATTAGCCATTCCATGCTCAGCCCAATTGGGCGTTATTTCAGGCGTACTGGGCAAGATTTCCGGAATGTACTTCGCCATTTATGTTTTTGTCATAGGCACACAGCTTCTCTTTGTCGGTTATTTGTCATCAAAGGTGCTGCCGGGAACTCCTTCTGATTTCTTAATGGAGATTCCCCCATTTCGCATGCCAAAATTATCAAACATTTTTATCAAGACATTCTATCGAGTTCATTGGTTCTTAAAAGAGGCAGTGCCATTATTTATGCTTGGCACCCTCGCATTATTTGTAGCCACAAAACTTGGCGTCTTGTCACTTATAGAAAGAATTGGCGCACCAGTAACAAAAAATTTTCTGGGATTGCCTGTAGAAACAACACATGGTTTTATATTAGGATTCTTACGCAGGGATTATGGCGCTGTGAGTATCTTTAAGGTGCTTGAAGAAAAAGGCGGCGACAAGGGTATAAATCCCGAACAATTGTTAGTTTCTCTGGTTGTGATTACGCTATTCATCCCATGTCTAGCAAATTTTCTGGTGATGATCAAAGAGCAGGGGGCAAAAAACGCATTTTTAATGTTCGCATTTATATTGCCGTATTCTGTACTTATCGGTGGTATTTTGAGGGTTATTTTACAGCAGTTTTAACGGATGCAAATACGCGGAAAGGTAGTGTCTATTTCAGGTGACGTTGCAGAGGTGTGTATTATCAGAGAAAACACAGCGTGTGGAAGTTGTTCTACCTGTCTAAAGAAGATGGGTGTGCGGGATATTACAAAAGTAGCTGCTATTAAGGGGATTCAGATCGGACAAGAGGTTGTCCTTCGTGATAACATAAACTGGCTTTCTAAAAACAGAATTATGCTTGTCGTAGCTGCCTTTGTTTCGGGCATTATATTAACAGAGGTCGTATCCATCATTATATCATTCGGTTCCTACAGAGGTGGAATGGATTTGCTGGTAGGGGGAATACTAACATTAATGGTGTTAATTGTTTCATGGGTCAAGAAGCCGCGATATCTTTTTAGGATAGTCAAGTAGGTCAGGCGTCCTCGCCTGACATTATAATGACAGACGGGGACGTCTGTCCTACCAATAGAAGAGGGGAGAACATAATATGACCGAACCGGGTTTAGAAGAAATTCTGGAATTGATATGGACAATGAAAGAGGAAAGCGATACGGTCGAAAAGGATGTATTGATAAAACGGATGAAACCGCCTGCAAAAGAAAGTATGTTGAAGACTTTGACACAAGATGGCTATGTTAAGATAACAGACACAAAAGTGGAATTTACCAACAAAGGTATGGCAGATGCGCGATTGATTATCAGGAGACACAGGCTTGCCGAAAGATTGTTGAATGATGTTTTAGAGGTAAAAGAGGATACCATGGATTCCAGCGCATGCAAGTTTGAGCATTTTCTGGATGAGGAAGTTACGGCCAGTATATGCACCTTATTAGGACATCCGGTAAGTTGCCCTCATGGAAAGGCTATACCGCCCGGAGAGTGTTGTGAAAAGGCGAATAAGGAGATAAGACCTGTTGTATTGCCATTAACAGAACTAAGGTCGGGAGATAGGGCAAAAATATCTTATATAGTAACAAGATATCACGAACGGCTGGACAGACTATCTTCAATGGGTCTGTTACCGGGCGTTCAAATCCGTCTTCATCAAAGGCAGCCAACATACGTCATACAAATGGGTGAAACACAAATTGCCTTAGACACTGCCATAGCGCGGGATATTTACGTGCGTCTTGTATAATTCCTCATAAGAACTAATTTTACTTTACTTTATAAATAATTTTAAATATCATATTTCCATATAATTATGCAGAAGTTCGTTATGAATAATCTTGATTTGTAAGGAGTATTAAGATTTATGGATCCGGGTGTACTGATTGGAATGATAATTGGGGGTGCATTAATCCTCGTATCTATTATTTTTGAAGGCGGCGCTGAGTCTATACCCGGATATATTAATATGCCGGCAATGATGATTACGATAGGCGGTACACTGGCCGCGACTATTATACGATTTCCAATTCCCATGGTAATAGGTGCAATCGGGGTAGTTAAAAAAAGTGTCTTTGTAAAATTAGGATCGGCTGAAGGAGAGATTGCCAGATTGATTCAATATTGCAAGATTAGCCGTCGTGAAGGTCTTTTAGGACTGGAGAAAGAGATTGAAAAAATCAAAGACGAATTTCTGATCAAGGCGGTAAGATTGCTCGTAGATGGTTCGGATTCAGATACATTAAGGGGCATCCTGGGTACGGAAATTGACAATATCCGGTTAAGACATACAACAGGTAAGGGAATTGTTGAATTCTCAGGTACCGTATTTCCTGCCTTTGGTATGGTTGGAACTGTGTTGGGACTTATTGCCATGATGAGAAAACTCGATGACCCATCACATATCGGAGAAGCCATGGCTGTTGCTTTTATTGCAACATTTTATGGCGTTACTTTTTCAAACCTTGTTTTACTGCCGCTTGCTGGCAGACTGGATACCCTGAGTAAAAAGGAGCTTTTTTTGAAAGAAATCATTATGGAAGGCGTTATTTCCATTCAGAGGGGAGACTCCCCGATGGTGCTCGAGGAAAGGCTAAAAGCGTTCTTGCAGGCAAAGGCAGCTAATAAAATGTCTGCAAGTTCAAAAGAAAAGGAAAAGACACAATGAGTGATGAGGAGGGTGGCGGAGGAGGACACGGTGGTCCTGTTTGGTTGCTCACCTATTGTGACTTAATTACGTTGCTGGTAGCCTTTTTTGTAATGATGATTGCTTTTTCTACAATTAATGTGAATAAATGCAAAGAGGATTTGCCTAAAATTGAAGGGGGTTTTGCCGGTGGTGGAGAATTTTTGTTGGAAAGCGGTACGAGTCCTGTGGAAAACCTATTCGAAAAGGATTTGGATGTGCTTGAAAGTCCCGAGGCAGAAGAGCAGCCTGTAGAAAGCCAACTTGAACCCGAGGAGATGTTCAATTACATATCGGGTTTTGTAGATGAAAGCGGGTTAAAAAAGTCAATTGATATCGAAGATGTAAAGATAGGATGTAAGATAAAAATCCCCGTAGATTTGTGTTTTGAAAAGGGTGAATCTGTATTAAAAAGAGAAGCGTATGTGGTCTTTGATAAACTCGGTATTGTGTTACGAATTCTCAGAAGTAAACTGGTAATTGACACAAATATGGGAAAAGCCGAAAAAGAGATTGATCTGTCAATAAACAGGGCAGCAAATATTTGTGAATTTCTGGTAATCAAGGAGGATATTGAACCGCAAAAGATTGCGATATCAGGTTATCGTGTTGCAGAAGCCGAAGAAAATACAATCACTATGATGATATTTAAATAATAACTTTAAACATTCATAAGACATCTTTTATGTCGTCATCATCGCATCATAAAAAGAAGAAAAAATTACCCGGTGGCGGCACTCCTGATTTGTTTTGGACATCCTACGGTTCGGTGATAACGATATTATTGGCTTTTTTTATCATATTTACAGTCAACTTTACCGAGGAAAAGAAAAAAGAGCTTATTGAAGAGTTTAAAAAATCAGTAAATAGGAGCAATATAACCTTTGGTATGGGCGGGATACTGCCCGAATGGAATGCAAAATCAACGGAAGATATCCAGAAGTTGAAGTATATTTATCCCGAAAGTAAAAGCGAACCTACAGAGAGTGGTGATAAAGGAATTGATTTATTCGATCGGGAAGAGGCTCAAATACCAGCGGCTGTAGTTGTTTACTTCGATGAAAACGACAGCGCTCTTTTTATGGAAGGAAAACACTCATTGGACAATTTAATTGACTTAATTGGAGAAAGGCCGTGTTCTCTTGTTATAGAGGGTCATACGAGAAAAAATTTTGTTCCCTCAAAAGGATACGACAATTGCTGGAAGCTTTCCCTGGACCGCGCAAAGGCAGTAGCGGATTATCTCCATGATAAAGGTAATATTTCATGGAAGAGATTGATTACTGTTGGATATGGGAATAACAAACCCATGGTGAAAGACATTAAAAGTGACCGGCATAACGACCGGGTATCCGTAATTATAAACATTTTGAAATAGAATGAATTTCTTTTGGCTTGACAATAGAACTCAGGTGTGATATTAATTCCCGTCCATGAAAACAATTCAAAATTCTTTATTAGTCATTTTCTTCACTTATTTTCTCTCGTTTTTATCCGCTAACGATATTGCCTTTAGTGCTGAAACACCTGATTCCGAAGTATCTGCTGAAAGTAATCAAGAATTGCCTGTTTTGTTAGTAAAAAAAGACGAAGATGCCGTCATTTACAAAAAAGACATTATTATCCGTTCCGATGAACTTAAAGCAGCGCCTATAAAAGATAAAGATGCAGAAGAATTCAAGCCTATCGAAAAACCTGTAGAAAAAAAGCAAGAGGCACCCAGCCTGGACATCGTCGACAAGTATTTAAAAGAAGGGAAAAAATATGAGGCAAGAAATGCCTTATCAGATATATTTATTAATAAAGCAATACAAGAAAAACAAAAAGAGATAAAGGAATTATTAGATAAATTAAACGAAGAATTAATCTTTTCATCCTCGCCCTTTCCTGATGCCACAATGTATACAGTTCAAGCCGGCGATATCATGGCGCGAATTGCCAAACAATTTAACACAAATTATGAACTGATTATAAGAATTAACAACAAATCCCCCACGAGGCTGAATATAGGAGATAAATTAAAGATACTTACGGGAAAGACAAAGTTATTAATTAGTAAGAGTGATTTCACTCTGACTTTGCTACTCAATGACCATTATGTGAAACAGTATCGTATTGGCACGGGGAAAAATGACAAAACCCCGGTTGGTACGTTTGAAGTAAAAAATAAGATGAAAGAGCCCGTGTGGTATTCACCTAACGGTGGTATATTCCCTTATGGACATCCGGAAAATATTCTTGGTACCCGATGGATGGGTTTTAAAGACAAACCGGACCTGTATGGTTATGGGATTCACGGTACAACATTACCTGATTCGATTGGTACTGCTTCATCAAATGGATGTGTCAGAATGTTAAATAGAGACGTGGAAGAACTGTATGATTTCGTAACACTGGATACGGAAATTATTATTCAAAGGTAAAAACTTATGTATAGAAGCGAACCTCTCGATAAATACCTGAAAGATGCGGCATCTGGAACGCCGACACCTGGCGGTGGAAGCGTAGCAGCATTGGTTGGCGCCTTAGCGACGACGATGTCTTCAATGTCTGCAAACTTTACTGTCGGTAAGGAAAAATTCAAACACTATGATTCGCAGTTGAAGCGAATACTCGGAGAGTGCGAGAAGAGCAGAGAAACTTTATTATCCTTAATGGAGGAGGATATTAAGGTTTATAGTGGGATCACGAATGCGTATGGATTGCCGAAGTCGACCGATGCAGAAAAAAACAAACGGTCGGAAGAAATACAAAAAGCAACCATTACCGCTATGGAAGTACCATTCAAGACGACAATGTGTTGTCTTTATGTATTGGAGCAGACACGAGAATTAGTAGATATTGCAAATCCTAATCTCATCTCTGATGTTGGAGTAGCAGGCTTTTTAGCCGAGGCGGCATTTCAATGTGCAAAATTAAATGTGGATATTAACCTCGCCACGATTAAGAACCAGGGTCTTGTTGAAAAGACACAAAATGAATTGAGCCACGCTGAAGAGAAGGCAAAAACGTTTTTTAAAGAAATACAAGTTAAAGTCCAGAAAATAATAAAGGGATAAGGAATAATGCATAACTATGGAATGGAAAATAAACAAAGGTTCTAAGGGATGCATCCTTTGTAATAAGGAGTTTTGCGAAGAGGAAGAATATTATTCCGCGCTTTTTGATGAAAATAATACCTTCATACGAAAAGATTATTGTGCTTCATGCTGGAGCAAGGATAAGGGAGATGGGCTTTTTTCATTTTGGAAAACGAGACTGCCAAAAAGGGATAAACCCGTTCAAAAGTTTGTAAATAATGAAGTCTTTCTGGATATGTTTATCAGATTAGAGGGAAAAAACGAACCAAATCAAAGAAATCTGCGATATGTGCTGTCACTCTATCTGATACGGAAAAAAATATTTAAATTGAAATCTTTTAAAAAGGAAAATGGAGAGGAGGTAATTACCCTGCATTTTCCAAAAGAAAATAAAGAATTCAACGTATTTAACCCGGACTTAAAAGATGAAGAAATTGACGCTATAACATCAGAAATGAGCCAACTCCTGAACTATCCTTACTTAGAACAAGAGGTCCTCATCAATACAGATTAAACACTTCCTGGATTTCCCAAATGTCTGAGGCTTTTGCCTGGACAATGGTTATTGTGAAACGGGAGCCGCTGCACTTGCAGTTGTATTATAACTACAGGTTTCGCAGTCTACGGCAATCCCTCTTATTTTCCTTCCTTTTAATGCCGATTGAAGTTGTACTACCTGAGCAGTATTGACGTTATTCTCTCTCTGCAATGCCAATAACCGAATACGCAAATGTCTTGTCATTTTAATACTCGGACACCTGGTTTTTTGAATACCTACAGGACAAACACCTACTATTTTCTTCTTGTTTATTTTCTTTGCCATAGTGAAGCTCCTTCCCATTTTTTAGTTTAAGTGTAAGACTAACTATCAATTTCCTTAATTAAATCCGGAACCACGATTTTCAGGGTTTCTTTTGCAGCTGATTGTTCTGCTTCCTTCTTGCTCTTGCCCCATCCTTTCCCATATTCATTACATTTTATTGAAACAATCACTTCAAACGATTTCCCATGATCAGGACCAACTTGCTGTAAAACCCGATAATTGGGTGTAATGCCATATTCCTTTTGACTGTAATGCTGAAGAATAGATTTGTAATTCTTATCGTGCTGATTTTTGCAAACGAGGTCAATTTCTTTTTTTAAATGTTTTATGGTAAAATTGTAAGCCGCTTCAATACCTCCGTCCAGACATATTGCGGCTATAACTGCTTCAAATACATTGGCAAGCAAGGATTTTGGCAGGTAATTCCGATCATTTAAACCCTTGCCTACCAAAAGAAAATCTTTTAGACGAGCCTCTATACTGACATTGGCAAGTGTTGTTTGACTCACCACAACGGACTTTATCTTTGTTAATTCCCCCTCACTACACTGTGGTAAGGTTTTGTAAAGATAGTCTGAAATAATCATCCCTAACACCGCATCTCCCAAAAATTCCAGTCGTTCGTTAGAAAAATTATTTTCTAATCTGCATGAGGTGTGGGTTAGCGCTTTTTCAAGAGTAATTGGATCATGAAATGAATATCCTAACGCTAATTGGCACTCACTGAGTTTTTCCGGATTTAAATGATTATTCGTTTGGAGTATCATTTTTTTGAAACTTTTTTTCCTTGAAAAGCATCGATTCTTCTATGGCAGTGTATTTTGTTGCAGCATTTATAAGCTCAATGGCAGTGCTGCGTCTGAATGAAACAACTTCTACCCTGCAACCATGTGCTTTTAACATTTCTACAAGTGGTACGAAATCCCCATCCCCACTCACCAGGACTACGGTATCCAGCTTTGGTGCAATCGCTATGGAATCGATTGCAATGCCCATATCCCAATCTCCTTTTGCTGTACCGTCGGGTCTTAGTCGAAGCTCCTTTGATTTTATTTCATACCCTAAGCGGCTCAATGCATCTGTAAAGCTGGATTGGTCTACATCGGGTTTTTGTACAACATATGCTATAGCACGAATGAGATTTCTGTCACCTACAATTTCTAGCAAGAGTTTACTATAGTCAATCTTTGATTGGTGTAACGCCTTTGCCGAATAAAACATATTTTGGACATCAACGAATACCCCTATCCTTTGCTGGGATCCTCTGATTCGTCCACCTACCATGTATATCTTCCTTTCTAATAAAGACTTAATATTATGAAGATTATGTATAAGTACCTAATTAAAATTTTTTAAATAATGAATAACATTGCGAAAATTAGGTAGGTAAAATAAAAATACTGTGTAAATTCAAAGAACGTTAAGTATGCAAGACGGGTTACGTCATAACATACCTTTTTACAAAATATTAGAACAATACAAATTTATATTTTAAATTTATTTTAACAGCCTTTTGTGGACAGTCAATTAAAAAAACTGAAATAACTTAATTTTATTGACTCTTATATCAAATTCTGATAAATTTACCCTAATAAATATATAAATATAACTGCTTTGTTGACAATAACTAAACATAAAATTAAAAAATTGGAATTAACTAAAACTCGCCATGGACATAGACTATTTGAGAAAGGAAATTGATGCACTGGATTCTAAAATAGTAGACTTACTCAATGAAAGAGCCAAAATCGTATTGAAAATTGGTGAGATAAAGAAACAAAACCAGGCACAAATCTACGTCCCAAACAGAGAGCAAGCGGTATATTCAAGAATTAAGTCGCAAAATAAAGGCCCGCTGACGGACGAATGTCTCGTTGCGATATACCGTGAACTGATGGCTGGGTCCCTGGTATTGGAAAAGGCAATCAAAGTATCCTATTTAGGGCCTGAAGGAACTTTTAGTTATTTTGCAGCTAAACAGAAGTTTGGATCGTCTGTTGAATACGTCCCGGCACGGGGCATTGACGATGTTTTCAGAGATGTAGCAGGGGGGAGAAGTGATTACGGGATTGTACCTGTTGAAAATTCAACAGAAGGCGGTATAAGAGAAACACTCAACATGTTCGTAGAGTTCGATACAAAAGTATGTGCCGAGATTATTTCGCCAATTCACCACAACTTAATGGCAAATTGCACAAAAGAGGAGATCAAAAAAGTATATTCAAAACCGCAGATTTTGTCTCAATGCAAAAATTGGTTGGCAAGCAATCTTCCTCTTGCTGAATTAATAGAGGTCAGCAGCAGCGCCGAGGCTGCTCGTATTGTTAGGGACGCTTCAAAATCCGGAAACGAAGGGCAATATTATGCAGTAATAGCAAACGCAGAAATAGCGCAATTGTATGGGTTAAACATTCTTTTTAAAAACATCGAAGACAATCCAAGCAATATAACAAGGTTTTTTGTTCTCAGCAAAGATTACGGTGCGCCAAGCGGGAGAGACAGGACTGCAGTAATGTGCTATATAAAAAATCGAGCTGGCGCTTTATTGGAGATACTGGAGCCTTTTAAAACATATAATATCAATCTCACAAATATAGAGTCACTACCTACCAGAAAAAAAACGTGGGAATATTGTTTTTATCTGGATTTTGAGGGTCATACATCGAATGAAACCATTCAGAAAGCCCTCAAAGAGGTATCTAAAAAATGTTTTGATATGAAGATTCTTGGATCGTTTCCAAAGTGTGATTAAGAGGACATAATTCAAAAATAATGGGGAAAAAACCTTTTATTGTTGGGAATTGGAAGATGAACCTCACACTTGCAGAAGGGGTAGAGTTTGCCGAATCGCTGAGAAAAAGTTTACAGAATAAAAATGAAGTTATTTCCGGGATTTGTCCACCATTTACATCCTTGAAAGATATTTCCAGGGTGTTGGAAGGCAGCGGCATTTGCGTAGGAGCACAAAATATTCATAGTGAAATAAATGGCGCTTATACGGGCGAGATTTCTGCGCCGATGGTAAAGGAAACAGGCTGTACGCACGTATTGATTGGGCACTCGGAACGGCGGCATCTCTTTGGTGAAATTGACTCGTTTATTAATGCAAAAATGAAGACTGCGCTATCTATTGATTTAAAACCAATTTTTTGTATCGGAGAAACATTAAATGAAAGGGAGGAAGGAAAGACAAAATATGTAGTAAAAAACCAATTAAAAAACGGTTTGCTGGGAATCGCCAGGAATGGTGTAGAAGAACTTGTGATTGCCTATGAGCCTGTTTGGGCTATTGGCACGGGGAAAACGGCTTCTCCTGAGCAGGCCAACGAAGTTCATTCGTTTATCAGAGGCTTTTTGACAGATGAGTATGGGAAAGACGTTGCCGATAGTGTGTATATTCAATATGGGGGAAGCGTTAAACCGGAAAATACCAAAGAGTTGATAGCGCAGCCAGAGATCGATGGGCTTCTCGTGGGGGGCGCAAGTATTAAGTTAGAGTCTTTTTTGAAAATAATTGATGCTGCATCAATTCAGTAATGTTTTAGCAAGTGGATTTTTAATATTGGGAGAGTTACATGGTAAAGGCTGAAAAGGCATTTAAGTGGGGAATTGCAATCATTGTTATCTTTGG
>Ga0209417_1004854_pt1 | contig 15577 bp, 29 predicted proteins | sample RifGroF2_FD_184002 | JGI IMG/M metagenome (GOLD analysis project Ga0209417, IMG submission 184002) | Groundwater microbial communities from Rifle, Colorado, USA - Groundwater F2 (SPAdes) (version 2) | ecosystem: Environmental > Aquatic > Deep subsurface > Groundwater | place: Rifle, Colorado... | reverse complement strand
GTCAGATATGATGTTTCAAAACTATCAAGTATCACATCAAATGTTTGAATGGATTCATTATCTAGTTTTGCGCGGTTTTCTTCCAAGCGTGCCAGGAATAATTCAAAGATGGCAGCCGAACCAATAGCTGCAAAATATCCTATTTCATCAATGTGTCGAATCTTATTGAATGTATCATTAACCGCCGAACCAAAATCGCTATACTGCACAGCCCGCTTATCGGCGCATAACAACGTACCATTCTTTCCCCTATAAGCCACTACAACCGACATATGTACTCCTTGATTTTTAGCAATCTATTAGCTGTTGTTTTTACCAGAATATCACACTTGCCAAAACTGGAAAGAAATTGCTTACATGTTTTTTGAACCACGCAAAACATTTTTCTTGACAAATGTGGCGTAACATGTGTTACCAATAATTTCCCAAATCAACAACTGGAAATCTCACACTGCCCTTACCAATCATTAACACTCCGTTTATTACCGCACTATCCTGATCGAATATCCACTTACAGGTTAGAAATCTTATTAAGGTGACGCCACGTTCCCGTATACGATTTCTAACCGCCATGGCGGATTGGCTTACTTTGGTTAATCCGCGATAACGCATTTTATCGTTTGATGGTACTGGAATGGCCGACACAATTCCTTTATCATTCTCGCTTGCCCATTTAATGGCAGCGACATAAAGGTCGGTACCATATCCCTTACCACGGACATAAGCTTCGCTCTTGTTAACCCACCAATAATTTCCAAGGCGTTCCAGCGTTATATGTCCAAGTCTAGTTCGCTTGCGTTCATAGAGATCTTCGATATCGGTAGCGCGTTTTGCCTTTATTAATGGTCCAGCGCGTGTCAACACTAACGCCACAATACCACGACTGATGTCAGCTTTGTCAATTGCTATAATGGGTTCTGTTGGTAGTATGTCGATATTTGGAAGCTTGAATTCAAGCAACACTTTGTCGATAGTGTTAGAAATATATGAAGTGTCAATATACATAATCATTTCTCCCTTATGACTAAGTATATTGACATGTTGGCGGGATGTTATGCGGCTTCTTCTTGTGTTTCTTCCCTGTCAACGTAATTCTCGTCAGATTTCATGCCAAATTCGCATAATGTGAATAGTAAGGATTTTTCTTTCATCCACAATGTTCTACCATCTGGCGTTTCGGCTCTTACCACAATACCTTCCATTAAGTGTCGTGCATCAAGAGTTGATGCCTTAATTCCATCGTTGACCATATGATCGACCTTATCTCGTAATGCGCATTCATTGCCATCATATACGAAACATTCAAGCGTTGGCACAGTCTTCAATCCAAGTTCCTTACATCGCCCAACAACTTGACTCCATGGCAATTCAATCTGTGTTCCATCATCGCAAAGATGTGTGATGCGATACACGAACAGAAGACATTCTCCCTTATTGGCACCATAAGTATAGTTCATGGATTGACCGAACATTTTGGTCAACTGTTTCTCGCCAGACTCCACGGTTGACTGATGCTGAATTGCCACACCAGTATCCGTAAATCCGACCAATTCACCATAGATCATTTCTCCTGGATGCAACTTGATATTCTTTGTCGCGTCATACCGGAATTTGTCTGTTCCATAGTATCCTTCACTCGGACGTGTTTCAAGCGTTACACGACGCGTTCCATTGACATATCGCCATGGGCGAGGATCAATTCCGATGCGATTCAACAATCCTGTTGTGCAATCAACTGCACGCTCAATCTGTCTTGAGACACCGTAATCAAGGCGTGTCAGTTTTGTCTTGACAACCTTGTGAAGGTTTCTGGTTTCATTAACAAGTTTACGTTTCATCAACGTCATACCACCAACACTTCCATCCAAATCTTCAACTGCTTCGGTGAAAATAGTTTCAGCACCGAGGCGTTCCTGGATTGACTGGAACTCCTCGCCAATCTTGACATTGCGTTTTCGTGCCAAGTCGGCATAAATGCCAACAGCGTCATTAACAGGTTCACTTCGTGTTAAGGCAAGCCTATGACTTGTTCCATGTACCTTCTCTGTCAAAATGATCAGAGAACCAACCGGAATAGCATGTGATGTACGCTTAAAGTGTGATGTGTCGATATGTTCAGGGAACATTCTCAACGCGCGCTTGCGTAGCGTCAACTGCGTGTTTTGTAGTCTATCGGTGCGAGCTTGTCTGGTCGCACGCGTAACATACTTTTCACAAACCTTATGTCCATTCAACTCACAGAATTCATCGCCTTCCTTGACTTTGGAAAGGTCGGCACCCGTCCAGTCAAGCAACTCAACAGGACAACAGAAACCCATGCTGTATTGGCCTTTAAGCTTGATCATTTTGACGCGACGATCCAACTCAAACATCCCACCAACCTGGTTACCGTTTTCATCTTTCCGTTTGTACAGATCCTTTGCGCGCAGAAACTCATCAGATAGCGCACCATCTACAGGGAAAAAAACAACCAATGAATTGTCAGTAGTGTCACGACCAACAATAACCTGGTGTCCGCGACAGTCGCCCAACATTAACCGTTCAATCTTTTCAACCTTACCATCACCCCTGACGAAATCAGGGAATGACTTGACGCGAATTCGCGCTACAATTGCGTTGTACATGACGTTTCTCCTTGTTGTTGTAAGGAGAAAATATCACACATTCACGAAACGTAAAGGAATTTTTGGGAGGAATTGATAAAATCTAGCGCGGGAAACAAGAAATCAATTTGTTCATTTCGCTCATGCTTTTTAGTCGCATATGGCGTGAAGTGCGATTGTAGTTATTGACTGTCAACAATCCCCATATAAAGGATCTTAGCTGACCATATCTGGCAGGAATGCGAGCAACAATGTGTTGCAATGTTTTTAGGTCATTACTTGACAATTGGTATGCGTCAATGAGATCCATCGAAAAGCGAAAATGGTCGGCATCATATTTCCATGCCATACCATCCAGCTCACACCAACAATCATTACCGACAAGATAAAGCCCGTCGCGACCATATACTGTCCTGTGGTCAGGCGGACGTCCCATGCCATAATGATTATAGGTGTAATGACGACTCAATGGACACTTTAATACTTTTACGTTCACGATGCCAGCTCTCGCCAGCCTGACATTGAACTATAAAGTTTTACATGATCAACCGCTGCGATGCCAGCCGACTTGGCGGTAAAACCCTGCTGAAAATACTTTTCTGCCAACCCACGTACCACGTCAATAGTGCGTGGACCAGAATGACCGCCCGCCCGCTTATACTCACGAACGCATGAATCAATCCAGTTGTCAGTTAGTTTCTTTTTCATTATCTGTCTCCTGCAATCAACTGCATAATAGGTGTTGCGATTGACGTAAACATCACCGCTCCAACCAACCATCCGAAAACACAAACATGACCAAACCTTGACATATTGTCCCCTATATCAAAAATCAATCTTTTCGCCAGTCGCGACCACCGAAAATTCAACGATCGCCAATTCTGGAAAATGTTTGTCCATGGCAATCCGCTGAATATCCACCATACACGTGGCAGGAAACTTGATGCCATCGGGGGCATGGTATTTTTTACTCAAATAACAAGAAATAGTGCCCTGTAAAGCATCCAAAAGCATGTTTTGATCATGTAATGCCCAATAATCGGCTCGCGACATTGACATTTGTACATCATACCGCACAGAATTATTGTCAAGTTCGTCATCATCAACCTGATAACAATATTCTGTTTTGAATTGCTGTCCCTTATGCGTATACATAATACTCACCCCATTTGATAAAAACCTAACAGTGTTGTCAGGAATATCCCAACAACACTACATACAGTCAACATCAACCGATCCGACACAACATATTTCACCCTGGTACAATACCAGGTCTGTTGCGGTTCCATCCTACCATCCACAACATCATAAACAGTTCCGTCGTGCATGATAGCATCACTGGAAGGACCAGTTACCAAATTTGTCTCGCTGATAATCATCATTGCCTCACTTTTAAACAGAATAGCATGATATCGTTTTTTTGTCAAGTTATTTTTCAGGAAATTATTAAGTGGGCTGATTTAGGCTTGAATATCGGGGCGATAGCAGCCCATTCCGGAAAGAATGTCCAACACCTTGTAGGCATCGAATAGTGTTATATTGTTGCAAAAACGTGACATTGTGTCCATCATAAGCTTCGCAAGCTCGTGTTCCCGAAAATCATCCCAGCGTACATGAAACAGTACATGTTCATAATAAATTAATCTGACATTTCTGTCGTCATCGTTCTGAAACAGCTCTAGTGTGAACACTTTGTTATAAAGAGATATCGGCGAAACGATACATTGATAACATGTCATGACTTACCCGTAAAATAGTTTTCATCATCAAGCGCCACACCAACTTTGCTGGCACCCTTTTTACGTGTAGCACTTTTCTTTTTGCCTGTTGCCGCAAAAAATTTCCTTTGATTTTTCAAAAGGAGTTTCATGGTTGTTTTTTGTTGGTTGTTTATACTATCGCCCAGACCCTGTCTTCCCTTGAAACCAAAAGACATATTGGGTGAAGCTTCTGCATCCACGATATCATCATCTGGATTTGACATTGACAATGGTGCAGTGGCTCGTATCACCGCAACATAATGTTCCCATCCCGCGAACCCACATGTATCAATTTTGAATGACAGTTGTTTCAAATAAGCACCCGATAAACCACGCGTCACAGAAATCAAACAATCTAGCTGTTGTTCTGTTAAATTCGAAACAAGATAGTATTTAAGAATCTTCTTTCGCGTTTCATCATCGTGTGGCTGTAACAAGATGATTTCATCAATACGGCCAGGACGCATTCCTGGATAATAGAAACGCGATGGCTCGACAAGTATCGTACCATCATTCATAACCGTCCCGACAACCGTATAATTCTGATTCAATCCCTCAAGACTTGTTAACAGTGTGTCATAATTTTCCTGATTTTCCAAAAGATATTGGATATCATCAAGAAGAAGTATGGATGGTTGCAGGTAACCGAGTAAGCTAATGATCCACTTTAGTGGGAAATCATTGAATTCCCGTGAAGCAATCTTCAAGGTATTTCCGCCAATCTTTTGTGCAATCAAGTGCGACATAGTTGTTTTGCCGCTGCCCGTGTTACCAATAATGATAATGGAACGTGATGTACCATCATGATTCTTGATACTGATATCTTCAATCGCTGGCGTACCAATATACACAGATGCTGGATGAAATGGGCATAATTCCAGAGTGTCATAATCACTGCTGTCTTCATCGTCAATATTATGTTTCTTTGACGAAAGAATCAACGATTTGTCGTTTTTCCATGTCAATTCTGCTATTAACTTTTTAAGCAATTCATTGTCTGTTGCGTAGATTTGCGTTACATCACCCGCCTCGTTTTGGGTTGACACAATATGATCTGTCCAAAATGTCAACGATGTCTTGTCAGCAAATTCAAACATACGATGATACGACATGTTTTCCGACATGATATTGTGAAACAATCCTATAAACTGTGCAGGTACTGTGAGTCTCTTATAGCCAGCTTCCCGCAAAAACTTATCCAGTCCTTCATCATCGAAATCCACAAAATGACGTACAAGATCTTTTACCGTTCCAGCAGCCATCAATACTGTTGAAATGGGATCTTTAAGCTGAATCTTTGTCCAACGATTAAACATTGTATCGATGATTTTCAAGTGTTCGGTAGCCCGCGAAAGCCAATCATAGAAATCCATTTTTCTCTGTAGACTCTTCAGCTTCTCATCCTTACATTGCATCACTTTATCTCTCATCATTGTCTCCTTATTTTGTTTATCATCAAGCGTTTTGCCACAATATCACGTTACTTCATTTTGTCAAAGAAATACTATTTAGCGGAATGTGGATTTTAGTCGTCGCGTTTGACTGTTTCCATGTGTGCAATGTACCTCCATCTTTTGGTTCATCGCCATCACCGAACGTAAAAGCTATCATGTAGTCAGATTGACTAACAAGCAAATTTCGTTCTTTGAACCGATCCATGCCCATTGTTCCTGTCGCAATATCAATTATTGCACCGCGACTTTGTGCTTCTAAAATTCCTAACCTGGTGTTCCGTCTATTTGGAGCAAGTTGCGTGAACTTATCGTGATAATAGTTGGCAGCCCGCCCTTCCCAGCAACCATCATCATATCTACCATTGCAATTGAGTGCAGCTGGCAAGTAAAGCTGTAACGCTGGACAAAAGTTCATCAAAAACAATGTTACCGCAATATGGTCACTAAACGCTGCACCTCCACTTACAAGCGTGACATTTTCTGGTTCTATAATATCGGCTATAGTCTCTTGAGTCTTTCGCACCATTGAATGATATAATGGCCATGAGATCTTGCATGCATCTTCATGGCGACCTGCTGTACCAATAATTGCTATTTTCATTATTGCGCTTCAATAAAACGTGCATCAGGGTTTTTAGCTAACATTTCAGAAATTTCATGTTCATAACACCACGTAATCACATTAGATTCTGGTGTCTTGACAAGATAATATTTCGGTGGACGTCTCCTGAATTTGATCGAAATCACATTTTCAATTTCATCAACGCTGGCGATATCACAACACAAGTTGTCAATCATAACAAATTCATTCATGTAGGTTGCCGCTATACGGCTAGAATCGGAGTGGGCACCAACAATCAGCTCAGTGAACTTCACGAATTCAATTTTCATGCCAATATTCCTCTCATCCTAGTTGTTTCTACCTGAATAACACACTTTCCCAAAAACGCAAGCTTTTTGCCCTTGAAAATATTTCTGAAGATTTTTCTTGACATCTCGAAACGGATCAGTATAATGTTTAGCATAACCTCAATCGAAAGGATAAAAAATGAAAAACGGAACAATCAACGGACACACTGTAACGTATTTCGGCTTTGTTGACATGGACAACTTGTCTGGCATGCTTATTGCAATCAATGGACAGTTTATTCTCTTAGTTGATGATCCGACCGACGCTGAGGATAAATGCGAATATGGCGGATGCGACCGTGTTTACGTCTATCATAACTACACGCCTGGCAAGAAGCCGGATGTTGAGTATCAGTTTTTCGCCCCGGTTTATGGGGCTTATGAGGATGAGCTGATCGAGCGCAAAAATCCTACGCGTATCTTCGGCGAAGATGATTTCTTTAACAGTGTCGAAAACCTGAACGCGATTTATGCGCTCGCAAACGAGCCAGACGACGATAATTCAGACTTCTAGCATCACTGCCCGCCATTTTTAACTCATCGTTCAATCATCTCTATACCTTCAATAACAGTAACAGCTTTTGGGTTCACAGCTTTACATAGATCCCTTACTATGTAAGTCTTGAATCCAAGTTTTTGTGCGTCTAATGCTGTTGCTTTGACACAGTAATCTAATGCCAGACCACAACAATAGACTGTATCGATATTTCGCTCTTTCAAAAAACCGCCAAGTCCAGACTTGTTATACTGTTCATCCATGAATGCTGAATAAGAATCAACATCCGGGTTGGTGCCTTTGCGCATGATCATATGGGCACGATCGACGCGAAGATAATGATGAAACTGTGAACCAACACTATTGGCAATACAATGCTCGGGCCATGTCTTGAATGAAACATGGTCACGTGGATGCCAATCTTGTGTCAATACCACTGTATTGAAACGTAACATTAAGTTGTTGATACCGACGACAATCATTTCACCTTCCTGTACATACAATGAACCGCTTGGTGAGGCGAAATCATTCTGTACATCCACAACTATCAACGCGCTATTAGGGCTTGGGTTAATCATTTTGTTCCTTACTGTTCAGAAATAGTGTTTAATCGCCTATAATCGGCCACTGCGGCTCGAATATAAGTTTTAGGATCTTGTGGGTGAATCCACTTAACTATTTTCCTGTATAATAGCTGCCAATACCGCCAGTATGTTTTCCCCAATGTAACTTTTTGGTATGATGCTTAACCGTGCCAGCATCTATTCTGACCAATTTATGGTTGACAAGTAGTTGCGCTGCTGACAATGGTATATGCTCGTTACCACGGCTAACCGTAACCGTAAGTTCATCCCAGCCGCCAGTAGTATTATTTAACGCCACAATAAAGCGTTTCAACGCGTTAAGAAGTTTTATGTTCATTGATAGCCTCTCTCATCAATGCGAAACAATACCTATTTAGATGGAATTCTTTAGAACCTAGAATAAAATGCTTCAACTGGCGATTACCAGTAAACAAGGCCCATCCGAGAGCAATCGCGGGCGAACGAGAATAACCATATCCACAATGAATGATCATGAACGGATTGTCATGGTTTACGTGTTCAAAGAATGAAAGTATGTCTTGTGCATGATATGGTTTCATATACTGTACATCATATCCAGCCATTTGACTCGACAACGACATATCATCGCCATCTACATCATAGAATGATGTACAATGCATTTCATTGCAATCAATAGCAGGCCGCGCTGGGATATGGTCCGGGTCATGAATCCTAACCATGACAACCTTGTCGTCTGGCGACAAACCAAGATGTTCGCGTGTCAGGTTGTTAGACTCTGGCTCACCGCAAATATAACAACGTAAATCAATCATTTCTTGCTGGTGTGATGTCATGATATGTCCTGTCATGATATGTCCTTTTCGTCAAAATCTAACAGATTATTTAAATGACTCCATAACGGTTCTGACGGACTATACTGCACATGTAAGGTTTTGTAAAATTCAACATGTTCTTTTCGATACATATCAATCAATGTACCACCTTTTGGCGGGTCCTTCATCTTTTGAATAGAAGCAATACCTGCTTCCACATTAGCGATACGATCACAAAGCTTCACCAAAATAGAACCATTAGTCACGGGAATCTTGGAATAAGGTCCAGGACATGATGGCGTGTCCCAATGACGTAGTTTGCGATTGGCGTTTGGCAACTTAGCGTCCGTAACAGCATCCACCAACCTTGCAACAGTATCACCAAATACAACCCGTAGAATGCTCAACGGTATGCAGGTATCTTCCACAACATCATGAAGCCATATAGCTTTGATGATATCTTCTTCCGACAACCCGTATCCTGATATCATGTCTGAAGTGACAAAACGCTGCCTGACACTCTGTACTTTTTCCAGGTGATATTCGTATGGAAATGTTTTACCATACAGTTGATCACCATGCGATGCAACAGCAAACTGTCGTGCCAACAAGATTCTATTCAATGTGCTCATAGAATATCCAATATGTTTTGTTGTTTCGAACACAATAGCACAACATTCAAGAAATGTAAAGGAAATTTTGAAATGGATTGGCTAGGATGCTAATTAGACTTCAACAAAAGCGGAAAAATTGAACAATGGGTTTGCTTGACGATAATCGGCGGGATTTCTAACAAGCCTCATGGTGTCAAACATCATGTCAAGGCTATCATGTGAATGTCCATGAATCCATGCCTTGGGCAATTTCTTTTCTCTCATCTCCCTGTCCAGTACGTCGCAAACATAGAATCGGTTCAAAGGATCGCCTTTGTATTGGCTTGATATCGCGGCATAACTTGGCAAGTGATGAGTAATCATCACGTCAACTTCAGATGCTGACACGAAATCAATTGCACGCTGATTCTCCTCATAAACCCATGGTTTGAAGCCAGGTATCTGTGAGAAATCATTTAGTTCTTTTTCGTAACAACAATTCAAGGGATCATCCCTAAACCAAAGTGTCGTACCCCCGAACTTAATGCCTTCATAAACCGTATGGCAATTATGTAACCAATAGAAATTACCGATATTTGCATCAATGCCCGACACAAAATCGAACGTTTCACGAGTATTGCGAACATGATAGTGTTCATGGTTTCCCAACACAAAGAAAACACGCTCGAAATTATCGCAAAGAAACTTCATATTAGCTTCAGGGAATTTCCCGAATTCACCGTTCCTGTTTACAAGTTCTGAAGTATCGCCAGCCAACACTAATATTGGAGCGACCTCGAATCGCACAAGTCGTTTCAGAAGATCACGGCCTTTATCCTGATAAAAATCCAAGTGAAGGTCGCTTGCATATTGTATCTTCATTTCCTTAAATACCTCGAAATAACCGCTTCCGCATACAGAGATTCCGTGAATTCAGTCCACTTGTCAATGTCAATACTTTTGGGCAATGTTGATGTTTCATGTGCCACCAATACATCACTTAAACCCTGTTCAATCAAGCCTTGTACTGCTTCATAGGCCATATCACCAACACGAATCCTCTTCAACAGATCTGCATTCGGCCTTGGCAGCGTAATAACGCCATACCGCAACAGCTCAACCGCTTCCTGGGCAATTCTAACAGCATGCATTAATGACTTCCAGTCAACACCATCATTTGTTGCACTGGCCTTGGCACGGGCACCGTATTCGGTATAGATTCGATTATAGATCTTGAATGCTTCCTTGACCACAAAGTGAATAGGACACATCTTATTACACACAACAAGGTGTGGTATCAAACCTGACTCACATGGATGATCTACAATCTTGATTTCATCATTCTGTTGGCTTACCACAAAACAGTAAATATCTGTTTCAGATAACTTAACGTGTTGATTCTGACTTTTTAGCCAATCAACAATCAGTTTTGCAGCGATAACACGGTTGCCCTTTGTGCAATACTTGGCAGCCTGTGTTTTACAATAACCCACGAACGCGCTGGTGCCTGAATGTATCAATTCGTTACGATGCTCAACAATATATTCCCATTCGGGCGAAGTATTGGTCCAAAAACTTTTTGGCGTGAAAAGCATTTCAACTGCATTCGTCTGTCCGTCGCGACAAAGACGAAAGAAACCACCAAGCGTGTAAAGCTCAATGTCCGTGTCAAGCGCTGTATTCTTGCCCGCTACCTGCTTACTACCCACGTTTATTGAGGTGGCGGGAACATTCTGCAACAGTATGTCTCGAGCATCGGGAATATAGATGCCCTTAAAGTCAGTGTCACTACTTGGCAAATTTGTGCCATAAAGTTGTGAACCAAAAATGGTTTTAAAAAGCAACATCACCAGTCCTCATCCATGGGCATGTCCAGGTTAATAAAAATCGTGTCACCAACTACCTTTCCCGCAAAAAATGCCTTACCGGATGCCGCTTCGGGAAAGCTGTCTTCCAGCTTCTTGATAGTTTTTGTTATGTTGCCTACCATATAGGTATGCGATAAACAGACGAACTGCCTTGACTCATCGTAAACCAATACAGAACCTTTCGGTGTCAAGGATAACTGTACCTTGAATACTTGAGTAAGCCCCGTTTCGTTTGTAAGTGCTAATTTCATTTTTATCCTGCATTTGATTGCATGACTTCTGTGAACTTCAAGTCACTATCATAACTCGATTCACAATAAAACGAACCGTTGTCCTGACACCATGTCCATTCGAAGCGGTAAGACTTTTTATCCTCACATTCAACCATTGCCACAATACCGCCACTTTGACCGCGAATCGCCAATCGATATTCAACATGCTCCACGCTGACAAGCTTGACCGGACAAGGCGCGGGTGACCAATCAACCGTCTCGCCAAATTTCGCGTAGTGTTCCTGTTCTTCCTGCCAAAATGCCTGTTGTTCCAGCACAGCTTTCTGCAAAATTGACAGCGCGTCAGCCTGGTAGCGGTCTTCTTCACGCTTAACAGCTTCGGCCATACTGTCAAACATTTCGTTCATCAATTCATGTGGTTCGATGCCTTCTTGCTTGGTGGCTTCATCCACAATGAATTCGCCAAACGTAGCAACCTGACAGCCTGACACTGGATCTTTTCGTGGCATAATATTCTCCTGTTTGGAATAGTATATCACATTTGGCTGGAATGTCAAGGAATATTTGGGGGCATGACACCATTATACATGCTATAGTTTTTGGGACGCTGGTCCTCGGACAGTCTATTATCTCTACGACAGACCTGGCAAGTTATTTCGTATCTATACAAGTATCCTTCATCGTATGAATCGTATGGATCTGGATACTTTATGACAGAAATGTCAGACTCGGCAATCTCCAATACTGACTTACAGTGTCGGCACGTAACATCTCCGTTCCAACGTGTCAAAGTTCGGTTTTTTACCTTCATGTTAATCCTCAATCATATCAATGGCAATGCTGACAAACTGTGTAACCAATTCAATTTTGTCAATCAGTCCATCCAAATATTCTCCATATACTTTATTGGAACGTTCCAAAAGCTCCAAAAGATGTGGTGTGTCTGGGTTAACATAGTTCCTCGTTATAGAGAGGAAATTATCCAACGAATAATAGCTGTTAAGTGATGCGCATGGTGACAGTCTCATGATACGATCGAATTCAGCCTCGAATGCAAGAATACCAATCATATCAGCACATTTCCGCACCGCACCATCTATTTCACCCGACATATTTCTGATATTGGTATCGGCAACGCATGCTGTCAATTCTCTATGCGTCGCAGCATATTGTTTATAGAACGCAAGTCGTTCCTTGTCTTTCGCCGATAACGCAAACTGAAACGCCAACACCACCAACTCTACATAAGAACGCTTCATTGTATACTCCTATAGGTCTACCATGTATCGCCAATATTCAAATCTCTCACAGAATCAACAACAATGATATTCAGATGCGGTTTGGAATTGCGCAAACGGTTGTAAGCCGCTAATGCAAGTTTTCTGTTTTTGTGTTTACTAACAACACACTTTGTTGCATCGACAATATATGCCCAAACCATGATTCGCCTCAAAACAACCAATTAAATGTAAGCTTGATGTTCGCCTGATTAACGACGACACTAACCATCAAACAATACAACAGAAAAACAAGAAGCAACTGTTGCAACGCCTCCGTAAGCAGCTTCAGTTCTTGCTTGCGATTTTCAGCAACCACCTCAGCAACCACCTCGGCCATCATTTTGACAAATTCTTCTTTTGTATCCATAGTTTTTTCCTTTACAGCCAGCTGACAACATCACCAGCACCAGAATCGTTTAGCGCCTGTTTAATATTGTTCACTTCATGTGGAAACATGTTAGCGCGTTCTTTCGCTCTAATCACGATACGACAGATATTGATCAAGCTGGAATGGATAGTGATCAGATGTTCAATAACACAATCAGATTCTTCTTTTGTCATCAGCGCTAGCTCAGCTCGACAAATATGGATTGATGTCATGACGTTAAGAACTTGACCGAAATATTTAAGATCCATGATATGCTCCAGCATTGAGTGTTGAATTGAATACAGTATAGCACGGGGCTTCGGGAATGTCAAGGAAAAAGTGAGGCTAGAGTATAATCATCTCGATATCACCTATGATGGACAGAGATTCCTGAACGGTTTTGCCACTATTTAGCAAAAAAGCAAGTTCCTGTGCATCGCTTTTATGAATGAACACACGGTTGCGGTTTTGACTGTCTGTCAACTGGCTGTCCGTCAATGGCACTAGTGTACCTAGAAGACGACCATTAACTATCGAATAGCCTGTTTGTTCCTTAATGACACGATACATATCAACAACTATGCCTCAAAAAACATACGTCCAGACTGTCTTGCATCGTTAGTTGGATGGTGTGATGGCAACTCATTGTCAATCCGCGCATATGTACCAATCGGGTTTTTGCCCCGTGATAACAACATCGATGATACATCCAACAATGGATAGGGTCCACTCCACTTCCTGTATTCCATGTCATCAGCAATCATTGCTGACAGAAAGTTGGTTTCCACTGGCCATCCGCAATCCGACAACAAAGCACCATTAAGGTCTCGATACTTCTCCCAAACCGCCCAGAACGCATTCCTAATGTCATGTGGACAACTATGTGTTGATTCTGGCAAAACAGGAATTACGTTAATATTTAACCATTCGATATCTGCCTTTGAATCTGTTTCCTTCACAGCCGAAGTAAGTGGACAACAAAAACAACCAGATTCAACTTCATTTCCATTCTTGTCCAGTACCACATAACCAACCGCGAAACCTGTTCCATGCAATCCAACAGACTCCACATCAAACGAAACATAATAATCATATCCCATACTGTTCCTTTTAATTCCTTTTTCGCTTCACAGCCTCGATGATCCGCTGCTGTTCCGATTCGCTCTTTCCACGTAACACTTGACGCAAGAACGCGAACTTGTCGTGTTGTTCCTCAACTGTCAAGTCACCATCCACAGCTTCCTGGCCGAAAAACTCCCAAACAATGAGATCTAACTCAAGTGTTGTCATCTTATCAAACGGTGCAGCTGGATCAAGTGCCCGCAGTTTTTCGGCGCGTTCTGTTGCACTTATCAACATATTGTGTTGTTTCACGGAACGCACAAGCGATGACGCAATACAAGCCGCGATGGTTTCTTGCTCAGTCATGTTCGATCTGCCAATACGTTGACGTTCCAACATCAAGTTGGCATATGCGTTCTGTAATCTCTGGGTTTTTGTCAACACAGCGAGATAATTTCCAGCACGCAGCAACTTATCAAATCGTTGAATCCATTCACGCCGTGTCACGATCGGATCCACGACAACTATCCAGCCGTTAATTCCACAAGCTGTGCATTTGATTGCACGACGCTTATTGGTCTGCATCGGCACAACACCTTTTCCCTGACATTCTGGACACAACCTTTCAAGCCTGAAACCATTCGGCCCCCCGAAAAGTCGGTATCGAGAATCCATCATTATCTCCTGTTAATCATCAGTTACTTCAGATATTCTCTGAAGTTTCCTGGCTTCAATATTCTCTTCAGTGTCATAACTGCCATCCCAACGATCGTGATACAGAATTTCATCGCCAAAAGTGTCGCGAAGATCGTTGATTGTACTGATACATTCGGCATGTACGGTTGTCAGCCGGATATTGTTTCCTTCGTCAAAATAATGGCCGTAATCACAGCCAAGTTCAAGCCATTCAATAACATCATGCTTGTAGTCGGTAGCACTCCTGAATGAACTATAGGTCATACCACCATGCCAGGATGTATTTCTAAATACCCGCTCAGGTGTTTCCTGCTTGGAATGTTCATACAGATCTGGGATCTGATGCCGATACAACATTACATAATAATTCCAATGCAAGTGTATAACATCTCTGTCGTCAGGCAAGCCATTTGTCCAGCAAACCACTTTATATTGAATATCGCGATGAGTGCCCCACCATTCCCAATGTGGGTAGGTTCCTGGCAACGTTTCAACAGCTGGACAGACTTTAAGAGTCTGCCCTATGCCATCTTGAAGACCACTACCGTAACCAACATCTCGCCCACGAATAAACGCGTCTTCAACATCTCGTTTACTTGCCATTATAAAAACTCCTTGTTATTTTGCACGACCATCATTGATTCGATCACTACAATACTCAATTTCAGAACGACAGATCTTTTCTGCCCACTTGTTTCGTTCCCAACCAGCTGGCGGATTCCATCGGAAATAATCGTCACTATCACGAGGCCAGCTACCATCCAGTATGGCAGCAAGCTCGGCTCGCCGAGCATCAATCATCCGCTGACAATCTTCACGCTTCATGAGATTATAAGATGACATACTGTTCTCCACATTGGGATCTATAGAATATCACA
>Ga0209417_1004851_pt1 | contig 15583 bp, 31 predicted proteins | sample RifGroF2_FD_184002 | JGI IMG/M metagenome (GOLD analysis project Ga0209417, IMG submission 184002) | Groundwater microbial communities from Rifle, Colorado, USA - Groundwater F2 (SPAdes) (version 2) | ecosystem: Environmental > Aquatic > Deep subsurface > Groundwater | place: Rifle, Colorado... | reverse complement strand
GGATAAAGAAGATGATGACCGCCACTTATTCACCCGACGACAATAAATTGAGACTTTATGCTTCGAGCCGCCTTGACCCCGACACCTATCAACGAGTCAAGGCCGCTGGTTTTATCTGGGCGCCGAAGCAAGAGCTTTTTGTTGCTCCCATGTGGACCCCCCAGCGCGAAGACCTCTTAATTGAACTCTGTGGAGAGATCGACGACGAGGATAAGAGCTTGACCGAGCGAGCCGAAGAACGAGCGGAGCGGTTCGAGGATTACAGCGAACACCGAGCCGAGGACGCCGACCGAGCGCATAAGGCAGTGTCAGCGATCACGGATAATATTCCGATGGGCCAGCCGATCCTGGTCGGACATCATAGCGAGAGGCACGCCCGAAGAGACGCGGAGAAGATCGAGAACGGAATGAGGCGAGCCGTCAAGATGTGGGAACAGTCAAAGTACTGGCAGAGCCGAGCCGCCGGAGCAATCCGCCACGCGAAATATAAGGAGCTGCCAAGCGTGAGAGCGCGGCGGATTAAAGGGCTTGAAGCCGAGAAACGGAAGCATGAGCGGACCAAGAAGGAGAAAGAATTTCAACTCAAATTTTGGCGGGGAGAATTAGGCAAAAAAGGCGGCGGGACTTTTGAAGTCAACCAAGCTACCGCCCTTTGGTTCTGTAATTCTTACGACCACGCCTCAAGGTGTTTCCCGTTGGCCGACTATCCACGGACGCCCCCAGCCTCACAATATGAAGGGTCAATGTCTTTATGGAGTGCCCTTGACGGCGGAGTTATTACCGCTGAACAGATCCCGGCTTTGACAATCCCAGCAAAGGAAAGAGTTATCGAAAACTGTGACCGCTGGCTTACCCATATCAACAACCGTCTGGAGTACGAGCGCGCCATGATGCAGGAGAGCGGCGGCATTGCCACGGACAAGACCGAGCCAGAGAAGGGCGGCGCCTGTAAGTGCTGGGCCTCGCATCGCGGCGGGTGGTCTTATATTGAGAAGGTCAATAAGGTATCCGTGACCGTCTTGGACAACTGGGGCAACGGCGGCGGGAATTTCACGCGGACAATTCCTTTTGATAAACTGAAAGCCGTTATGACAGCGGCACGGGTGCAGGAGGCAAGGGATACCTTGCAACTCATCGAGACCGGAGACAAGACCGGCTTTTTCTTGAGGGGAGAAGTCACCGGGCAGCCAAGAGCAAAAGAGCCTGAACTGGAAACACCGCAAGCGGAAAAATTCGACACCTTGAAAGATCAACTTGCGTTAGGGGTGCAGGTAGTCAGTGCCCCGCAACTCTTCCCTACTCCGCCGGATCTAGCGGCGCGAATGGTGGAGCTTGCGGAGATCGAACCGGGGCAAGAGATATTAGAGCCGAGCGCAGGAACGGGGGACCTTTGTCGTGCCGTTTTTCGCTTCGGCAGTAGAAACCCACTAACATGCGTCGAAATAAATATGGCTCTTGTAAAAGGGTTAAAAGATTTACTCAGTGAGCACCCGGCCAACATTCACTGCGCCGACTTCCTCACTTGTAACGGCGACCTCGGAACTTTCGACCGCATCTTGATGAATCCTCCCTTTGTCAATGGCGCGGACATTCAGCACATCACGCACGCGCTAACCATGCTCAAGCCTAGGGGCCGGTTAGTGGCGATCTGTGCCAATGGGCCGCGGCAACAAGAGAAGCTAAAACCCTTGGCGAACACATGGGAAGAACTTCCGGCCGATACGTTCAAGGAAGCAGGGACCGGGGTTAGGGCCGTACTACTAACGATTAACAGCGCCGCTCAAGCCTCAAGGCCAGTCCATCAAGCTGGCCGCTAAAGAAAGGAGCAAGTAAGATGCCACTACATACAATCTGTTGGTGCGAAAAATGTAAAGCTCAGGAATCCGCTATCACGGGGCTGGTGAAGGCGGCGGAGGCAACTAAAAATCTGCTCTCACAAATGACAAAGTTACGACCGGGTAACGAAGCAAGAGTCAGAGAAAGTTTAAGATGGCTTGAACAAGCCCTGAAAAACTCGAAGGGGGAATAACGTGAAAAAGCTGAAACACGGCGAGAAAATCATTGATGGAATTTTGGTCAAATACATCTGCCAGCCATGCCCGGAGTGCAAGGCCAAGCTAGAGGCGGCGGAGGAGATGGCGGAAATCCTAAAATATACGCATCGGGAATTTGATCCATATCATTCTATTTTTTACGATAAGTGCCGACTTTGTAAAGTGTTGTCCGCCTGGGAGAAGGCGGGAAAGGAAAACCCATGACCATCTTCCCACTAACCCCATTTGAAATTTCCCTGCTTGTCTCTGGTATCGCGCTGATCGTTTACGCACTGATGAGCTTAGGAAGGTATGGAGAAAAGCCTTAACATGGACCTAATTAAAATTATCTGGATTGATCCCGACCGCAAAGAGCGAGCCTCATTTGAGATGGAAGCCGGAGATCTGGAAGCTACAAGCCGAATCTTCGCGGAGATGGTAAAAACGCTGACAAAGGAAAAGGAGAAAGAACCATGAAAGTAAAATATCCACAAGTGAAGTTTAGTCTGTCCGAGAGCGATGGCAACGCCTTTATGATTATCGGCGGTGTTCGCAAGGCGATGCGCCGAGCTGGGGTCCCGAAGGAGGAAATAGAGGCTTTTAGCATAGAGGCACAATGCGGCGATTACGACCACCTACTGCAAACCGTGATGAAAACGGTGGAAACGGATTAAAAACTCACCCCCTAATCTCAACGAGGACGAACGTAAGAGGGAAGGTTGAGGCTAGGACATGAGGGAATTTTGAAAAAGATTCAAGTCGAGCATCTTTGCCCAGTCCCGGAGTGCGAGGCGAGCCTTCCGACCGCCGGCCGTCTTTACTCACACCTGCGGGATCATGGGTACGCGATAGACCGAGCGCATATCCAGTACCTAGCGGCGCTGGCGATTGAAAGGATGGCGGTGCCAATAGCCGGATAGCTCCGGCAGAAAGAGAAAGATAATGGGCTATAAAAACGCTCCAACTGTTACCCCCCGAATAGACGACGTTGTGCGCTGGCACGATGGCAACGAGGTAACGGTGACGCACCTCAAAGATCCGCCCTTGCATACAGAGAATTGCCAGATCATCAACTGTCAGTTCGACGACGAGTTTTACCTGAACGAGCCGGAAAGCATGGAGATCGTCAGGGATGCAGACGGCAAGGAATACGATCCTCAATAACGCTTTCTCCTTGGGTTCCCATCTCCTTACCAAGGGAAACGGTGCTGGGTAGCGCCCTCACGGGGGTTCCGTAAAGACCCCTAAAGATTTTTGTTGACAGCCTCAAAATAAGGTGTTATACGGCGTTAAACGCTCAAATGGGACCCCGTACAACATGCCGTGGCTGCAATGGCCCGATAACCCCTAAAAAGGGCAAAAAATATTGTTCCGACTATTGTCGATTGACAGCTTATTGGGTGCGGAAGCTTGCAAAATCCAAGAAGGAGAACAGGTGAAGCCACTACCCGAGGGAGACCCTAACAGGCCGGTCCGTCACTGGAGCTGGAAAGCAGCTTGGGAGGCCGAGAGAATGCGCCGGGCACGAGAAAGGCGGCAACTCCTCCATGCTCAGCGCCACCGGGGCATCGGTCAAGGGGTGCCGTTTTTCTCTCCAATCCATCGGTTACTCTTCCTCTCTGTTGTCAAAATGCAGCGTGCCCACCCTTGGCCGTGGCGTAAGAGGAAAATCCATTGACGGAGGTAAACTGCTATGAGCAGAAAACACCCTGAACCTGATAGCGATAGGCTGGGTCTGATCGTTCTTATCTTAGCGGTCTGCGTGATCGCTCTTTATGGTGGCCTAGCGTTGATAGGAAACCTCCGCTGGCTCCGACCCGAAGTAAGAACCAGGCAGAGTTACGCCGCCGCAAGGCAGGACTGCCAAGAGAAACACGGGTTTGTCGGGGCGGAATACGAAGGCTGCATGAGCAAGGCGCGAAAGCTGGCTTGGAGGTAGGCAATGAGAAAACGTAAATGGACTCTCCGTAAGCTCTTCCGGTCCGTCGCAAGCCGGTTGCCTGTCCATCTGCGTCTATTGCTCGGGATCAAACTGAGAAGGGTGAAGAAAAAGGAGGCAGGAAATGGAAACCTTTAGCATGATAGCCGCCCTTCTCGGCCTCTGGTTTGGCGCAGTAGTAGTTGTTAGTTGGATTTTCTGTCAGTGGGCAAAGGCTCAGGAAGAGCAACCGATTGAGTTGAAAGAGGAGTGGGTGGTAGATGAAATCAAAACTTAAACTTTTCGTTTGGACAGAATTTAGCCCTGACTACACTAGCGGTCTAGCATTTGCTATTGCCAAAGATGAACCTGAAGCCCGCAAACTTGTTGAAGCGTTTCGTGGCTACGAAGTTTTTGAGTGGGGAAACCTTGTCATATATCCGATCAACCATAAGATCGCTCGGTGTGTCAGTGGAGGAGGATAATGAATAAGCAAACCAGGGTTGACCTTTACGGGATGCTGATTTCAGGGGCGATATTGGCGTTACTCTTACTGGCGATATAGGAGGGGATATGGCAGAAGAACAAAAACCGCAAGCACCGATTCAGAGAACCGCGCGCGAGATCACTACAGGCGTGGACGCTAAAGCGCCGACGCTCTCGCTCCAGCCAAGGAACTTCGCAGAGCTTTGGGACTTCGCCAAGATGATCGCAGACACTGATTTTGTGCCGCTCGTGCTGAGAGGCAAGCCTGGCTCTGTGATCGCGGCCATTCAGTACGGAAATGAGGTAGGACTCCCGCCTATGACGTCGCTCCGATGGATCGCAGTTATAAACGGCGTGCCGTCTTTGTGGGGTGATGGGTATTGGATGTTGATTCGATCCCATCCGCTTTGTCAGAGCGCCAAGGAACTACCGCCCGACGAGGCATTGGCCAAGGGGTACGGCGAATGCACGATTCATCGTCGCGGGGATTCTGAGCCTACCGTGCGGCGCTACACTATAGCAATGGCGGAGAAGGCCGGACTATGGGGAGGGAAGGGCTCCACGCCAGAGAAAAAGCAATACTCCCCTTGGTTCACTAACCCTGGCCGTATGCTTCAGATGAGGGCTCGCGCCCTATGCGGACGGGATACCATCCCGGAGGCGACAGGTCCGCTCTACATGCGCGAGGAGGTCGAAGACTTTGAAGCGATTGAGACCACAGCAACCGAGGTCAAAGAAGAACCGCTCAAGATCCCGCAGGCGGTAAAGGATGAGACCAATGAGCAGACTCAGCCGAATCCTGTGGAGACTCCAGTATCGAGCGGAGACGGCAGCTTATCATCTGAAAGTGCTGAATCTCAACCTCAAGGAACTGGCACGCCTCCTGCGCCAAGTGGAGCGGGACAATCAGGGGAAAAGCCTACGGAGAAAGTCAAGGCGGAAGGAACGAAAGAAAAAACTCCTATCTCGTCCCGGGAATGGATAGCCAACATCACAGACTGGCTGGAGAACCGAGCGACCACTGACGAGATCCTCGCCACGGAGAACTATGCCTCGCAGAACATGCGGGGGCTGACGGGCGCCCAGCAACTGGAGGTCTGCAAAATCTGGAACAACCGGCGGAAGCAGATCGTGAAGGAAAGAGAGGCAGCTAAGGCCAGTGAATCCTCCTGACTTCACCTACGACGACGACGTCCATATTTACAAGCTAGGTGGCAAGAAGCTCTGGGGCGTAACTGAGGTTTTGGATCAATGCGGACTGATATCCGAGTTTGCCAAATCCGAGACCGCAGCGCTCAGAGGTTCGCTTGTCCATCGGGCCTGCCACTTTCTGCTATTGGGCAAGCTCGATTGGTCTTCAGTAGATCCCCGTATCCTGGGCTATGTGCTGGCCTATCAGAAATTTTTAGAGGAGAACCCTGTTGAGCCGGTGGAGGTCGACGCTTGCCACTATCACGGGGATTATTTATATGCTGGCACCCTTGATGCCCTAGTGAAACACCAGAAGCTAGGGCTGTTTCTTTATGATCTAAAGACAGGCTCGCCAGCGAAGTATCACGCAATTCAAACAGCCGCGTATGCCGGCTTTTTCCCTGGCCTTATCAAGCGGGCAACGCTGTTTCTCTCCGACGATGAACGGTACAACCTGCGGTTTCACAATGACCGAAGCGATTGGCCGGATTTTATTAGCTGTCTAAACGTGGTGAGACTAAGAGAGGCGGCATGAAGGCAAAACAAAAACCACGACATAAAAAGGCGCGTACTAAAACTGCTAGGTGTCCGCACCAATGGATTTTAAAGGAAGGGAAAATCGTAATCGAGCTAAAGGCGAAGGAGTTGCAAGCTCAAAATTGCGTCCCGACGATGTTCGAATGATTCGGCATCTAGTGGCTAACGGGACTTCTCAAGCGCGAGCAGCTAGAAACTTTAACGTCACTCCGCAGGCGGTGAACTACATTGTTAAAGAAAAAACATGGAGGCATATACAAGATGGAAATCTCCACGATTGAGGTTGAAGCAAAATCGCTTATAGGTCAAGCGAGTTTTGAAATTCAAAATCCTGACGCATACACACACGCAGGTAGTCTCTGGAACGCTATCAAAGAAATGCGCGCGAAGGTTGCGGAAGTTTTTGATCCTATCATTGAGAAGGCCCACAAGGCTCACAAGGAAGCCGTTGCTCAAAAGAAAAAATTCGATGAACCGTTGGATCAAGCGCAACGCACATTGAAGCAAGGCTTGATTCGTTATGACGAAGAAGAGAAGCGCAAGGCCGAGAAAAAGCGTTTGGAGCTAGAAGCCATCGAAAGAAAGAAAGCCGAGGACGAGGCCCTGGAGGTTGCGGAGTTGTTAGAACAGGTCGGGGACAAAGAGGCCGCTGAGGAGTTGCTTTCCAAGCCTGTGGAACCGGCGCCGGTGGCGGTGCAGAAGGCGACGCCGAAGATTACGGGATTCAGTTCTGCGACCCACTGGTATGCGGCCATTACCGACCTGAAAGCCTATCTCCAAGCGATAGTGAATGGTGCTGTTCCCCTCAATGGAGCCTTGGGTATTAGCGAGCATAAGGACGCAGCCGGATGCTACGGGTGTTCCTATTTGACACAGCGAGTCGGGACGGACAAAGAGGCGCTGCAAATCCCAGGCGTGAAGGTGTGGAGCAAGAAGGTGTAGCATGCAAGAAAAAACGATCAAATCGGTCTTAAAGAAAAAGCTGGACGACTGGTTGGAGCATGTGAGCGTTGAACTTCTCCGGGACCAGATTCGCCGTGATGCCATTTGCACAGGCGGGGCAATCACTTCCCTATTGGTAGGCGAACAACCCAACGACTTCGATATCTACTTCAAGACGAGGGAGACCACGAAGGCCGTTGCCGAATATTACGTCGATCACTTCAAAGAAAATCCGCCAAGCAGTTTCAAGGATGATCCTGCCCGATTGGTGGCTATCACTGTCCGGGAAGAACTCGATCGCATCAAGGTCGTCGTGAAATCACAGGGCGTCGCCAGTGAATCCGGGACCAAAGACTACCAGTATTTTGAAGGGTTGGACGATCCTTCTGAACCGGAAGCATTCGTTGAGCAGATAGCCAAGGATAAAGAGGAGGCCGATAAGAAGCCGGAGAAGAAAAAGTACCGCCCGGTTTTCCTCACTACGAATGCAATCACGCTATCGGACAAAATCCAGCTTATCATCCGGTTTTTTGGGTCGGTGGAGGAGATCCACGACAACTACGACTTCATCCATTGCACCTGTTCTTGGCAAGCGGAGACCGGGGAATTGCGGCTTCCCAACGCGGCGCTCGTCTCGCTCATCAACAAGCGGCTCAAATACAAAACGTCGAAGTACCCGCTCTGTTCGATCATCCGCACCCGGAAGTTTCTCAAACGTGGCTGGCACATCGACGCCGGACAGTACCTCAAGATGGCTTGGGACCTGAATCAGTTGGACCTGACCGACATGGCGGTTCTGGAGGATCAGCTCACGGGAGTGGATTCTGCCTACTTTTATGAGGTCATTAGGTTGCTGGAAGAAGGGAAAAAGGCTGGCAAAGAGATCGACTCCACGTACCTGATGGAAGTCGTGGACAAGATTTTTGGATAGAAAGGAGGTAAGGCCAATGGAAAACGAGAAACCCGAAAGACCGGAACCGGAAGGCGACACGCAGCAAGCGCCGTCCAAGGAACCGGAAGAGCAGAATGGCAGCCAGGAGCCGCAGTCGGAACCGCCCCAGCCGGAGACCCCGGCCGCGGCGTAGCAAGGGGCATAGGCTCCCTGCGGTGGGACCCCCGGCCCCTGGTGATCCTGGGGGCCGGGGGATAGATTCAACCATTGGAAAAAACATGATCCGCATATCCGATAATCTCGCGCTGCCCTTGGAGGCCGTCACTCAAACCTTTGGGATTTTGGCGGTCAGGGGCGCAGGTAAAAGTAATTGCGCCGCTGTCATGGCCGAGCAGATGTTCATGGCCGAGCTTCCTTTCGTAGTTGTGGATCCCGTGGGCTCATGGTGGGGGCTCAGGGCTTCGTCCGATTCTCATCGCGTAGGACTCGCCATTCCCATTTTTGGCGGCCGGCATGGCGACGTTCCCCTCGAGCGCACTGGCGGGCAGGTGATTGCGGACCTTGTGGCTGATGAACGGCTTTCCTGCGTACTGGATTGTTCCGAGTTCAGTGAAGGCGATAAAATCCGCTTCCTCATCGACTTTGCCGAACGGCTCTACCGCCGCAACCAGGACCCCCTTCATTTGTTCCTGGAAGAGGCCGACGACTACATTCCGCAACGGCCCTTTCGGGAGCAGGCGCGGTTACTCCGGGCTTTTGAGAACATCGTCCGGCGTGGGCGAGCTCGGGGCCTCGGCATCACCATGATTACGCAGCGGTCGGCAGCCCTGAACAAAAATGTGCTGACTCAAATCGAAACGCTGATTGTTCTACGGACTACCAGCCCGCAAGACCGCAAGGCAATCGAGGGTTGGGTGGAATATCACGGACAAGCCAAAACGCTCTTGGAGTCCCTGCCTGGCCTTGAGGATGGCGAGGCGTGGGTATGGTCTCCCTCTTGGCTCAAAACCCTAAAGCGCGTGAAGATCCTCCGACGCCTGAGCTTTGACAGCGCCGCGACACCAAAGGAGGTCCATGGGAAGCGGCCACCCGCGACGCTGGCCGACGTGGATCTAGGGACGATCCAGAAGCGCATGGTGGCCACAATCGAGCGAGCCAAAGCAGAGGATCCCAGAGAGCTTCGTGCCCGGATTGCCGAGTTGGAGCGAGAAGCAAAGAACAGGCCACAAGCCGAGCCTGAAATCATTGAGGTCCCCATCCTTAACGCCAAAGACCTGCAGCAGCTTGAGGATTTCCGGTTAGCCACAGACCGCTGGGGCGAGATGGCCACGACTGTCACTACCACCCTGACACGGCTCATAAGCCTCGTGGAAAATCATCCCAGACCAGCCGTCCCAAACCGTCCCAATTTGGCCCAAATCGCCCCATTGCCGAGCCCGCCACCCCGGAAGGCATCTACCTCAAGCCAGCGGTCAAACGGCCCAGAGGAGGGCCTGGACCGCGGAGGGCTGCGGGTTTTGGAGACAATAACGATGTTGAACCACCGGCAGCTTCCAGTGGATCGGGAGGCCGTAGCACGATGGATGGGGATACACCCGAATGGGAGTCGATACCTGCGAGCTCTCGCTACTCTACGAGCCGAGGGTTATCTTGAACACTTCTCTATTCTGAAAATGAGTCCGGCCTGCAGCAACTTCTATGAGAGAGGAGACGATGGCGCACTGAGCGCCCTCAAAGAGCCATTCAAGCAACGAGTATTCAGAGAGGTTCTGGCCGCCAAGGGGCCTTTGACCCGTGAGACCTTGGCTGAGCGCCTCGGGATTCATCCGAACGGTAGCCGCTATCTTCGGGCTTTGGCCTGGCTCCGGCAGATGCACCTGATTCCCGAGCGAGGGTCTATTGTCCCCACGGAAGGAGTTTACCGATGATGTTCATAGGTATCGACCCTGGCCTTGATGGAGCCTTAGCCGGCTTGGCCGATAGCGGGGAGCCGTGGTTGTTCGATACTCCCACGCTGACCGTAGCAGGGGCAAAGAGCCGCCGTGATTACGATATCCCTCAGATGCGTAACTATTTGATGAGGGCACTCGCTGGACCATCATCGAATTGCCGAGTGGGTATCGAGTCCATCCATTCCATGCCGAAACAGGGGATTTCTTCGACCTTCAACTTCGGCAAGGGCTTCGGGATCTGGTTAGGCTTGGTAGTTGCTCTCAGGATGCCCTACGAATTAATTACTCCACAAATATGGAAAAAACACTTTTATCTTCGTGGGAGTGATAAAGAAGCTTCAAGGCTTAAAGCGTCTCAACTGTTTCCCTCTAGTGATCTTACTTTAAAGAAACATCATGGGAGAGCCGAAGCATTACTTATAGCTGAATATTGTCGTTGGCGGTACAATGAAGAACGCTAAAAAAGTTATTGGACAAAACTAAAAACCATTCGTAGAGCGTGTGTGCGATGCGGGAAATATCGTCAACCCGATTCCATAGGCTCTGATCTTTGTCATGCTTGTAAACAAGCAGAATGGCGATCAGAAAATCCAGGAATAGGATGAAAACAAAATTAGATTATATATTACTGGACAATCTTAAACGGTCCGGTAACTGGTTTGTTCGCACCGATACCAATGAAAAAAGTTATGGAGATTTCCAAGTCGCGCCGAATGGAAAATGGAATAAATGCCCTAAGTGGGGAGAGCAAACTAAAGCCGACTGTACGAGCGGCGGATTTTTCGGGCAAGCCCCGGATGGGTGGGGATACGCCCATCCAGGTAATAGATTTACATTTTGCCAGACCAGGGGAAAACGGATTATCGTCGCAGCGGATAAAGTCAAGGTTCCAGAATTTATGGTCCTGTACGAGGATCAGGAAGCTTATGATGCTCTGGAATATGTTTGTCCCGATTTTCGGGGATCTTTGCCCATTTGCGCTCGATCAGGAATTTCTCTCACCCTACCCGCGTTGACAGAAGTGACTGGCTACGTGTGGGCTGAGCAGGGGGCTACTCTCACCCTGCCCGCGTTGACAGAAGTGACTGGCTACGTGCGGGCTGAGCAGGGGGCTACTCTCACCCTGCCCGCGTTGACAAGAGTTGGCGACGTGTGGGCTGAGCAGGGGGCTACTCTCACTCTGCCCGCGTTGACAGAAGTGACTGGCTACGTGCGGGCTTATCAGGGGGCTACTCTCACTCTACCGGCGCTGGAGAAGGCAGGCGATGTGTGGGTTAACCAGGGGGCGAAAATAGATGCACCGAAATTGAAGCCCGGTCCCTTGAGGACGTGAGGAAGGAGATGGGATGAGCCATGAATGTCCAGATTGTTACTCACTCTGTTTCTGTAGGGGAGACATGGATGATTGCATGTTAAATTCAGACGACGCAGTTGATAACTGCGAACATTACAAACAATGCGAGAGGGAACTGGAGGATTTTGAAGAAGATTGGTGTATCGAAGATGAAGAAGATTAACCCGGCCAGCGCGACTTGCTTGTTGGATAGGCGCGGCAAATCAATCTCTAGCGTCCAAGCAAGGCCACTACGAGCTCCGTTTGAACACGGTTCAATCCGGGTGGTGCGTTGGCCGGGAAACAAACTGAAAGGAAAATTTTATGGAACATCCAGATAAAGATATAACCCAAGCATTGACCAGGCTCAATGATGCCCTATGTGCGTGGGAGCGCAGCACAGGGCGAGAATCAGTGTTGATCTTGCGTGAGCAAGGTGGCTTTGTCCATCGTACCGCTTCTGGTAAGCCGGGTATTCCAGAGGATATCGAAGATGACTTTTTGCTACGGCGAATCAGAGAAAGCTAATCCCTGCTTAGCGCGTTGGCCGGGGAGAAAGGGAGAAAATAAGATGGCATTTCTTGAGCCAAATATTACTGGAACATGGCATAGGATTAAGCTGCCAGAACCAATCTGTCTCCGATGCGGCTGGCGAAAAGCAAGTTATGAAGTCTTTAACTCTGCTAATTCATCAAACGGGTTTTACTGTGGTACTTGTAGCCGCTCTTTGATTATCGCCTCAAAAGAAAAACGAAAGTAAGGACACTCCATGAGAACAATCGACAAACTCAAAGCGGATTTGCGAGGGGTTGAAACAACGGGAGCGGCGGGCATTGTGATAAGCACAAAAAACCTTGCCCTCTTGGTTGAATATTTTGAGGCAAACGAAGTACTTGATGGGCCTCCATTAAAAAATTGGCGTTCAGTGATTGATCGGCTTAACCAGGCCCGCGCCAGACTGGAGGAGAAAGATGGGTAGCATAAAAATTCAAAAGCAAGACCGGCAGACAAGGTTAAATGAGTTGGTCGAAACTCACAATTTGGCTCTTAGTTTCCAACGGCTTCAAGGCGCACCTTATGATCATAGACGTTGGAAACGTGCTCTTTATCATGCACTGGGGCTTTCCGGGTGTGTTGATTCTGAAGAACTTCGCAGTATAAGAGAAGCCCTTAAATTGCCGTGATGAGAAAGGGAATTTATTTTGAGGAAGTCCTATGAAAAGTAACCTGACACCGATCTACTTAAGGGCGATGGGTAAAATAGCACGGGAGGTTGAAAAATACTCGTGTGCGGCTATTTCTACTCATTACGCCGTCGCTAATCTATCTCATTCCGAGAGCGCAAAGGCCGTTCGGGTTTATGCCAAAATATTTAGCCCTGATGGAAGATGCGGAGGCATGTGGGACATCTTTGCCCGCACTGTCAGGAATGGACATGACCCCAAAGGTCATAGATTGACCATGCTGGCTTTGGCGGCGGTCTGTTGGAGGGATTTTATGGAGGCGAAAAGATGAAATTTTTATTGTTAGCTTTTTTGTTGCTCTCTGCTTGTGAAAGCTCTAGTGAGACAATCAGAACCATAGAAAATCAAAAAAGGGAAACGATGGTGTGGCAACGTTGCCTTGATCTAGGAGGAATCCCTATTCGATCCATTTGGGACGGCAGGCTGAAGAGATGTGGTTTTCCGTCGAAGGCTAACAAATTACCCCCTTACGTGAGATCGTAGAGACGCTGTTATTGTATGGTGGTTGGCCACGCAGAGAACGCTGGCTCGCCGAACTGGTGTTGAGGTTGGTGGAGGAGAGGGAAGAAAAACTGCGAGCAAAATACCCGAATAGCCACCCTGCTCAAGCTCTCCACGACTTCGACATCACCCCGGACCAGTTCGCGGAGATCAAAAGGAGGTTGGTGAAATGAATCTGGAAGAACGGGCAAAAAATATAGCTTGGGATGTAGTCAATCAGAATAGAGAATTTTTTGACAGCATCACCAAACAATGTGCGGTTGATATTCTTTCCCAGACACTTCTCACCTTTGCTGTCGAAGTGAGGAAGCAAACAAAAAAAGAGGATGCGAAGATTGCGGACATCAAAGCTAGCGCACTACATCAGTCCGGACATGAGGACCTCGCTAATATTGCCCATTCTATAGCTGCCATTATAAGGGAAGGATATCAGCCATGAAAAAGCCTAAGAAGTGGTGTGAGCATATTACCTGGGATATACACCTTGAACGGTGGGTATTTGATTACGACGATGGGATTTATCTTGGTTATCTTGATAAGTGGGATCGCTGTCCCATCCGTGGTTGTGGGAAAAGGAGACCTAAATGAAACCGGAAGATGTAGAGTTTGTGAAGAAGTGGCTTCAAAGTGTTACCGGAGGTTATCCACATGCACTCGCCAAGGGTGAAGAAGGGACCAAAGTGAAAACCAAACCGCCTACTTCGATTCGATCTTTACCACGCACCCAGGCTCAACCGTAAGAGACCCCTTGATCCCCTTGTCAATGCTGGCTGTCACCAGGGTTCCGCCTCCATAAAGCAACGCATCGGCCTTAAAGCAGAACACTCCGGCATCTTTGATCTTTGCCAAAGCCTCTATCTGCTTTTCATTGAAGCCGACCATGCTACCGGGAATGGCGCACCCTTGAGCCAATATCAATAGCCCAAGAAAAACCAAGGCGATCAAAGAACCGATCATCCCGCGAAGGGAAATTTTCTTCTTTTTGTTCATTTTACCTCCGGTTTTTCGTTTCCATTTGGGGTATCCCTGGAATCGAACCAATATTTGATGACTAAGACAGCGATTCCCAAAAAAGCATCGGCGCTAATAAGACCCGCAAAAAACCCCCAAATAAAGGCGCCTGCAAACATGAGGGTAATAAGCGGCCTGACGGCTGTCCTGAAAAGACCCATAAGAGCTTCCATAAACCCCCCTTATTTTCTTAACATCAACTGCCTTAAAAGCCGGTTCGTTTCTTTGATTTCCTCACTCGCCAGCTTCTGATTTTCCTTGATATCATTCATCTCCCGCTGGATTTGCTCGCGGGTATCCCTGACTGCATCTTTCAGTTCTTGGCGGTCCACTTTATTCCCAAGTTTTTCAGTGACGGACACCTGCGCTGTCACGTATGCTCCACCAAGCGCCAAGATAAGTGAAACAACTGGAACCCAAACCTTACCGTTATTTATGCTCATTTTCCCCTCGCTGTTTTTCACAATGGCACAAAGAAAGTGTGATTCCCGATCTTCGTTACCGCCTTGCATTTCTTTGCCCATCCCGGTTGAACAATGCTCAAATTAACATAGAACAATGCCCCCCCGGTTAAATCGCTGGTCTCCGATTCCTTCCACGCAGCGATACAGTCCTGAACGATTGCGTCCGCGTCGTCTATCTTGAGTGACGCAATCAACTGCTGGTTGTTACCGTAATCATCGTTCCACCCGGAGAATTGATATCGCAGTGCTACGGTTCCGGCTACCGTTCCGTCACTGGAGTATTTCTTCTTCATGCGGTTGCGGATCACTTCCCCGACTGCCACCCGACCTTCATGGGGCTCACCACGGGCCTCCATCCACATAGTAATAATGCCCAAAGCATCTTCGGAAATCAGTTTCATCTCCCCGCTATCCTTTCCAGGTTTTCCAGCCGCGCCTTGAGGTCTCTGTTTTGCTTCTCCAGCGTCTGCACTGCGATCATCAGGATTCCCACCATGTCGCCGGAGCTGAGCGTCGTCGGCGTCCCGATGGTCCCTATGCCGTCTTGTCCGAAAGCCGCAAAGAAATCCTGAGCCATTGGACCATAGTGGCGGAACTGTTTGGGATCGTGTCCGATGTAATTCCAACTCGTGAGATTAAAATCTCTGATCTTCCTTAGCACCTCTTCCCCATCCACCGGCTGAAAGTTTTCTTTCTTGGTCTGGTCTGAGATAAAAGTAAAGTCCACTTGACCTTCGATGACAGTTACATTTGCGTCACCCAATCGGATTTTGTTGCTGGCATTCACTGAGGCGTTTGCGCCGATGGCCGTTGCATTAGTCAAATTGCCTGTAGAGACATTGGCAGAGAACCCGATTGCGGTGTTATTGGTGCCGGTGGTGTTGCTCTGCAGCGCCTGGAGCCCGATTGCGGTGTTTTGGGAGCCGGTGCTGTTGGCAAGAAGCGCATTGAGCCCGATTGCGGTGTTATAGAAGCCGGTGGTGTTGATCTGCATCGCCAAGGCCCCGATGGCGGTGTTTTGGTAGCCGGTGGTGTTGGCAGGAAGCGCATTGGCCCCGCTGGCGGTGTTGTAGGTGCCG
>Ga0209417_1004846_pt1 | contig 15601 bp, 17 predicted proteins | sample RifGroF2_FD_184002 | JGI IMG/M metagenome (GOLD analysis project Ga0209417, IMG submission 184002) | Groundwater microbial communities from Rifle, Colorado, USA - Groundwater F2 (SPAdes) (version 2) | ecosystem: Environmental > Aquatic > Deep subsurface > Groundwater | place: Rifle, Colorado... | reverse complement strand
CGCCCGGTAGTTGCTCCGCCTTTCAGATCAGGTACATCGGCCGCCGTAATGGTCCGGCCGGGAGTCATGATCAGGATCCGTTCGATAATATTTTTCAGTTCCCTGACATTGCCTGGCCAATCATAACCGGCCAGCAGTTCCACCGCCTCGGGCAGGAAAGCCTTTGCCTCACGCCCTTCCCTGCGATAGAACTGGGCCACGAAATGCCTTACCAGCAGCGGAATGTCTTCAAGCCTCTCACGCAAGGCCGGAGCCCGGAACGGAACCACATTGATGCGGTAGTACAGGTCTTCCCGGAATCTTCCCTGCAGGATTTCCTGGTCAAGAGATTTGTTGGTGGCTGCCACGATCCTGACATCCACCGATACCAGGCGGGTTCCACCCACACGTTCGAAGCAGCGTTCCTGAATAATGCGCAGCACCTTGGCCTGGGTCTTGAGAGACATGTCCCCGATCTCGTCCAAAAACAGCGTGCCGCCGTCCGCAAGATCGAACTTGCCCTTCTTCTGGGCCACCGCGCCGGTAAAAGCGCCTTTTTCATGCCCGAACAGTTCGCTCTCTATCAGCTCCTCGGGAATGGCGGCACAGTTGATCGCTATGAACGGCCGGTCCCGGCGCGGACTGTAATAGTGGATGGAACGGGCAACCAGCTCCTTGCCGGTACCGTTTTCCCCGGTAACCAGAACCGAGGCGGATGTGGGCGCAACGCGCATGATCTGATCCCTCAGGTGGGCCAGAATTGGTGCATTTCCGATCAGCTCGTACTCATTGGCGGCGGTTCGCTTGAGTTCGGCATTTTCAGCCTTAAGTTCCTGCAGTTTAAGCGCATTGGCAACGCTGATCAGGACCTTTTCCAAAGAGAGCGGCTTTTCGATAAAATCGAATGCACCCAGTTTTGTGGCACGTACCGCGGTCTCGATCGTACCGTGCCCGGAGATCATGATCACCGTTACCTGGGGAAAGATGGACTTGAGCTTCTCCAGGGTTTCCAGGCCGTCCATGCCGGGCATCCAGATATCCAGCAGGATCAGGTCGGGCAATTCCTGCCTGGCGCACTCGATCCCGTCGGCGCCGCTGGCGGCGGTGATTACCTCATAGCCTTCATCCTCAAGGATTCCGGAAAGTGAAGTCCTGATATCCTTTTCGTCATCAACTACAAGAATCGTGTGTACCATTATGGCCCCCCGTAAAATTTCCTGACTATCTGCAAATTTGCTAACCCGCCGGCAGCTCGATCACGAAAACCGCACCATGAGGTTTGTTGTCACGCACCCTGACAAAGCCGCCATGATCGTTGATCACGCTGCTGACGATGGCGAGTCCCAGCCCGGTTCCGCTTTTTTTGGTTGAAAAGTACGGCTCGAACAGGCGCTGTTTGTCTTCGGCCGGAACACCGGGACCATCGTCGGCAATGCTGATCACGGCCATCTTCAGCACAGCATCGTACGTAGTCGTAAGTACGATGTTGCCACTTTCCTCCATCGCCGCGACAGCGTTTTCCAGAACGTTTATTATTACCCTTTTGATCTGATCCCGGTCGATGGTAAGTTTCGGCATCAGCTCGTCCTCGACGAAAGCAAAGGTAACTCCGCGATGAGCTTCCTGATAAAGGGTCAGGGTTTCACGGATCAGAGCGTTGATATCATTCGGTTCCGGTTGGATGGCCGGCATACGCGCGAAATTGGAAAACTCGTTTACCAGGTTTTTAAGATCGTCAACCGACTTGATGATCATCTCGGTACACTCATCAAAAACCTTCTCGTCATCGCTGAACCGTGAAAGGTAGCGTTTGCGCAGACGCTGGGCCGAGAGCTGAATCGGCGTCAAAGGGTTCTTGATTTCATGGGCTATGCGACGGGCAACCTCGCGCCAGGCCGCCATGCGCTGGGCGCGCATCATCTGGGTCAGATCGTCCAGAACCACAACCATACCCAGGTTTTCGCCCCCCTCATCCCGCAGCATGGTCAGATGCAGGTGCAGAGCCAGCCTCGTACCACGCACATCGAGGAAAATCTGACGACTGATGCTGTCGTGCTGTGACTTTACCAGGTCACGTAGTGACTCATTGACTATTTCAAGGTGCTTGCCCTGGACGACATTGCGGAAGTTTTGCCCCAGAACCGAGTCAAGCTTGACGTTTAACAAGCGTTCCGCGGATTTGTTGATGGTGCGGACCACCCCCTCGCGGTCAACGGAAATGACACCGGCGGCCACATTGCGAAGCACTATCTCCATGTACTGGCGACGTCGCTCGATCTCCTGGTTTATACGCGACAATTCGAGATTGGAAATATTCAGCGCCTGCTGCTTGGTACGCAGATCTTCGGTCATGCGGTTGAAAGAACGCACCAGCATGCCGATTTCATCATCGGAATGTGCTTCGATACGGACATCCAGGTTGCCGTCGGCTACTTTCAGAGTCGCCTCGGCAAGTTCCTGGATCGGCCTGGTCATGCTGTTGGCCAGATACACACCCATCCAATAGGCGAAAAAGACGATCACGGTGGTGATCAGAAACAGAGTAATTATGTATCCTGTCCGGATCGGATTCTTGAGAATCTTCAGCTGGCGGAACTCGTGATAGGACTCGGTGATTTCCTTCATCTTGCTGACCAGGGAATAAGGGACATAGTAGTTCACAACCACCACGCCCACCACGTCGTCCTTGTTCCAGGTGGAACGGATCGGCACAATCCCGCGAATCAGATCGGCCTTGCCGGCCTGGTTGATCCTGGTCAGCTCCTCCCCGGTCAAGCCGCGGTTGATGTCTTCCGAGGTCGGGTTGGTAAACTCCCCCTTTGGCACCGACGGATTGGCGGCCCGCACCAGTTCCTCGCGCTGGGCGGAATAGACTTCCACAACACCCAGGTTGTACTCTTTCTGCTTCTGCCGGATCAGATTTTTCAGTTCCGGCAGATTGTCTTCATTCAGCAGTTTCTGATCCTTGATGAAACCGCTGATCTGCTTGCCGTAGTAGAGTGCATTGGAAGCCGAGTTCTTGTAATAGGTCTGGGCCACTTCAAGCGATTCACTGAGTGAGGTCTCCACCTGTGTATTGAACCAGTTGTGTACCGTGTTGTTGATAAAACCTGCGGCGGCAAAGAACAACAGCATGGTGGGAACCAGCGAAAGCCCGACAAAGGAGAGTACAAGTTTGGTGCGGAGACGCTTGGCAAGCGGGTTTGATCGGCTTTCGACAAACAGTTTAACAACATTGCGGCTGACCAGGTATACCAGAAGAATCACCAGCAGGATCACGACGTTGATCACCGCGAAGATCGCTATGTTGCTGCCCAGTTTGGTGTCCGAACTCAACTGGGTAAGGCTGATCTCAGCCTTGGTCAGGAATATGATCAGAATAACCGACAGGACAATGATGACAGCTTCGCGAATCCTCTTTTTTCGTTCCTCCGGAGGCAGCCTGTTAGTCATGCGATCAGATTCCCCTTACATCCTTCCGGAGCGGATAATTGCATATACCAGCCAGAGGCCCAACAGTCCGGCCACCACGTAACCGATAAAGGCAAGCACCGGAAATCCGAGGAACTGGATACCTTTGTCAGTCTGCATGATGATGGATGATCCGATGATGAGAGCGGCCAGGATCAGACTGGAGGAGAGACGGTTCATGGAACGATCGAAATCGGTGTTGAATTTGTCAAGGCCGCGATGTTCGAGATCAATTTTGAATTTGTTGCGGTTGAGGCGGTTGATGATTTCCTTCAGATCGCGGGGAAGGTTGCTTGCAAGGCTGGTGTAGGAGGAAAGTACCGTGCTGATGTCCTTGTAGATATTTTTGGGAGACATCTTGCGGCGCACCGCTTTTTCCATGAAGGGGCGCACATGCTCCACCATGTCGAAGGCGGGGTTGAGAGTACGCCCCATCCCCTCCACTATCACCAGTGACTTGGCCAGCAGCATCAGGTCGGGATGGATGCGGATATTGTACAGGGTAATGATCTCGATGAATTCGAGCAGCATCCGTCCGACTTCTATCTCCTTGAGCGGCACCTCGTAGTAACCGTCGATGAAATAGGACAGATCGCGCTTCAGCGAGCGGATATCCAGGCTGTCGGAGATATCGCCGGCAAACAGCAGCAGCGAAACGACCTGATCCATATCACGATTCACGATGGCGATGATGATGTCGCTCAGAAACGAAGTCAGGCTCTCGTCGATGCGCCCGACAATGCCGTAATCAAGCAGGCAGATCCTGTTTTCGGGCAGAATGAATACATTGCCGGGATGCGGGTCTCCGTGGAAGAAGCCGTGCTTGAGAACCATCTCCAGGAAAGCATCCGCTCCCCGCTTTGCTATCAGCTTGCGGTCAAGCCCGGCGTTTTCGAGCGCTGAAAGATCCGAGACCTTGATGCCGTCGATATACTCCATCGTAAGCACGCCACGGGAGCTGTGACTCCAGTAAACGTGGGGAAAGTGCATCCATGCAACGTTTTTGAAGTTGTCGCGGAACTTTTCGATGGTGTGCCCTTCGCGGGAAAAATCCATCTCGCGCCTTATGGAACGGGCAAACTCGCGCATCACACCGACCGGGTCGTAAAGTTCGCTGCCGGAGACGTGGCGTTCCGCCAGCTGGGCAAGCGCCATCATGGCGCTTATATCCGACTCGACCAGTTTTACCACGCCAGGGCGGCGAACCTTGACCACGACCTCTTCGCCGCTTTTCAACCGAGCCCTGTGGACTTGGGCGATGGAGGCCGCAGCCAGAGATTCGTGGTCGATAAATTCGAACAGGTCCTCGACCGAAGCCCCCATTTCCAGCTCGATCTGGGTACGCAGTTCCTCGAAGGAGATACTGGGAACCTGATCCTGGAGTTTCTCAAATTCAGTAAGAAATGCGGCAGGAATAATATCCGGGCGGGTTGAAAGAATCTGGCCAAGCTTGACAAATGTGGGCCCAAGCTCCTCCAGCGCCATGCGCATTCGTTCGGCGGAACTGTATCCGGACAGGTCCAGCGCGCCGCTCCGAAACAAACGTCTCCCTTTGGCGGCCATATCGGCAAGGCCAAGCATCTCCAGGGCATTGTCAAAACCATACTTGCTCAAAACCCTGACGATATTCCAATAGCGACGGATACTGCGAATATTGCTGTTTATCTTGAAAAATGAAAACATCCGGAACCTAGTCGGAGTTCCTTGATTCCAGATCCTGAACCCTCTTCACCAGGCGGTCGTACTCCTCACGCGTCACCAGTCCAAGGCGGTCAACCACCTTTTGAACTTCAACCTCGGCCATTTGCTGGACCTTCTCCCGGCTGTCCTTGGCAATGGACTGAATCCGCTCAACAAAATTCTTGCCCTCGTCCTCGCTCATTTTAAACTTGTCTTTCAGCTCTGCCACAAGTTCCTCGCCTTTTTTCTGAGTAATCGCCACGGTTCCGATAGCTGTCATGACAGCTTTTTCCAATAGTTCGAGCATGGTTAGTTCTCCTTTATGAAAAGCTAATATCAATTAGCGAATGATACCATAGACCGATTCTGTTGCAAACTGGATTGTTGCATTTTTGCATCAATTGCCGGAGTATTACGGCTGTGCTATTGTCAATAGCAGGACAACAACCGGGAAAAAGGTATGATCATGCGCATTCAGGACAACTCTTCACTCAGGGATATTGAAAAGAAGACCAAGGGTTCCTCTCCAGCCAAAGGGGTTCTGAACTCTTTTTTCTCGGCCGGTCTCAGTCGTCAGGAACGTCAAACTGAAGAATATGACGCTGATATTGACTCCCTGCGCAAAGAGATCGAAGAAGCCGGCAACAAACTGACGGTTGAACCTACGCTGCCGAACTTCAAGCAGTTCCGGGATCTCCTGAGCCGGCTGGCAACGAGGATAAACGCCGAAGCATACCGTTTGGAAAAGTTTGGCGGGACTCCCCAAAATCCCCGTTGCTACGAGATAATTACCGTGATTAACAGCGAAGCCGACAAGCTTTACAATCTGGTAATAAAGGAAAATCGCGACAACATGGCCATCACAGCCAAAGTGATCGGAATCAAGGGGTTGGTTGTAGATCTTGTGACATGACACAAACATATTATCGCCGGAATCAGCAGGCGACTTATTTTGGAACAAGGACTCCGTTGCAACCATGAAGATGAATAATGCAAAGAAAACCGCATATATTTTAGCCGCAACCATCTTCTGCCTGCTGGTCGCGCTTGACCAGGCTCATGCCGAAGAGGCGCTCTACAATTTGTCCCTGGGTTTTGATAAACTCACCCAAACAACCGATGACCCGAAAGCCCCCCCACCTACCAGCCTGCTCACCGCCAAATACGGCTTCAAAGGAACTAATGACTTCAAGCCCTATCTCGGCACCGGACTAGCATACACATTTCAACAGGAAAACAAACCGGGGGATAAAACCAGGATCAATGCCGGTGTCGCAGGTCAGGCCGGATTCAACTACCTGCTCGGGGGCAATTCTTTACTCAACATAGATTACAAGTATCTCCACATAACACCCGACTCAAAACATGGTGACACACCGCCGCAATCGATCGGGGTGGGAATAAAGATCAAGTTTTGAAGTACTTTGCGATATTTGAACCTGATTTACTCTGTCAGTCTTGACAATCAAGCATTTTAAAAGCTATAGTGCCGGACTCGAAAGGTATCAACCAATCGATGAATCATCCATAATTCAGATTATCCACAATTTGCGCTCGTAGCTCAGCTGGATAGAGCAACGGCCTTCTAAGCCGTAGGTCATAGGTTCGAGTCCTATCGGGCGCGCCATACATCATTGAATCTAATAACTCCATCAGGGGTTATTAGATTCTTTTTTTTCAGCTGCAATTTTTACCGCTCCCACCAGTATCCGACTATCCCCTTTCATCTGAACCTCATTACCGGTCAGCACAATTTCAGAAATCAGCAGTTTCAGATATTCCTTTGCAAAAGCACAATCCTTCCCCAGTATTTTCCCCTTCAGCAGTTCACTGATCACTTTGATCTGCGCTTTCAGCTCCGGCAGGATCGATCCGGGCAAAAGCACAATCGGAGTCTTACCCTTGGGAGCAAATCCCTTGGCATTGTTAGCGTCAACTCTGAACGCCGGTTTCAAAGTGAAATCGAAAAAAAACTTGACTCATTGGACTGACTGGTCTAATTTATAATCATGAAACGAACACACAACAAAAACGATATTGTTCAGGTAGGACTTGACCTCGTGTTAAGCAGAGGTTTCAATGCTACCGGTGTTGAAGCAATTCTGAAGCAGGCTAACATTCCAAAGGGCTCATTTTACAATTTCTTCTCCAGCAAGGAAGAATTTGGTCTTGCGGTAATTGACAAATTTGTCGCAGACAGGTTTGAACTCTTATACCCCATTTTCAGCGATGAATCGTTACCACCGCTGGAGCGCGTCAGAAGAAGCTTCGAAATCCTGATTGAGTGCTTTGAAGGCAACGACTGCTTCAAGGGGTGCCTGCTTGGCAACCTGAGCTTGGAGATGTCCGACGTGTCCGAGAACGTACGGCAACGCCTTGAGCAGGCATTGCAGATCTGGGCCGGGGAGTTGACCAAACTACTGCTTCAGGCACAGAAGGAAAAGGCGATACCCTCTGACATGAACACTGAGATGCTGGCGGAAAATCTGGTCTCTTCATTCGAGGGAGCACTGCTTCGCTCCAAGGTTAAAAAGTCACCAGAAACGTTAAGAAATTTCATTCATTTTTATTTCGATATATTCCTTGCTCGGAAAGAAGAGTAGCCGCTAACTGATTTTTTTGATTGACATTACGTAGACCGGTCTAGGCGTTTTGAGCCAACGAACCAGTGGGAACCACAATGACAACATCAGTCACTTCATGGGTTCTCATCACAGGTGCTTCAAGCGGTTCCGGCGAAGAGTTCGTCCGCCAATATGCCGAGCAGGGAACCAGACGCGCTTCAACTAAGAGACGAAAGACTCTGATATTTCGTCGCAAACAGACCACAGCACGGTAAACAAAAGGAGGAACCAAGATGGTAAGAATCGTAATTATCACATGTACCAACATGACGAATGCCTGGCCTGTAGCTCTGTAGGTTGTCTTGAGGACCGCTAAATAAGTAAGTCAAGCTTAATGTTAATTCATAAAAAATGGAGGAGAAAAATGAAAGCATTTGAAGAAATGAAAGTATTTGAGGAAATGAAATTTAAAAATCTAACGATTAAAAACAGAATTGTAAGATCAGCGACACATAGCCATTTAGGGAACCTTGATGGTACGATTAGCGATGAAGAACTGGATATGTTTGAAGAACTGGCGAGTAATGATATTGGCCTAATCATAGCGGGACAATTTTTTGTATCCCAAAAAGGGATTGTAAGACCCGGTTCTAATGAACTTGCTGAAGATTATCAAATCGAACGAACAAGTAAAATCATTTCAAGAGTTCGACCATACGGCACTAAAGTGATTACACAACTCAATCATGCAGGTGCCAAAGCCTATCTGGAGGATAATAAAGTTGGACCATCAGTTATTGAACTTGAAGAAGGTATACAAGCCCGAGAGATGCGGGTGAATGAAATTGAGTCTGTGATTGAGGATTTCATAGATGCTGCTTATCGTGCAAAATTATCAGGGATGGATGGTGTTGAAATTCATTGTGCTCACGACTACCTTCTATGTGAGTTTTTAACACCATCATTTAACAAGAGAACCGATAAATATGGTGAAACCTATGAAGGCAGATTTTTTATTGTCAAAAAGATAATCCAAGGAATCAAAAACAAATGTGGAGCTGATTATCCGGTTTTTGTCAAGGTGAATTCAAATGCCGCTGAAGAAAATGAACAATATACGAGTGACTTGAAGAAAATGATACCTGAGTTTAAGAGATTGGGTGTCGAAGCTGTTGAATTTAGCGGGTCTAATTTCATACATATGAAATACTCGGATCACAATTATTTTGTTGAAAGCGCAATGAATATCAAAGGGAATACAGACATACCTGTAATAGTTGTTGGCGGTATACGAAATTTCGAGGATATGGAGGCAGCGTTGGATGCTGGTGTCGATATGATTTCTATAAGCAGACCACTTATAAGCGAACCTGATTTGATTACCAGACTAAAAAATGGTCAGGAAAAAGCAAGATGTGCAAGTTGCAATAAGTGCTTTATGGTTGGGAAAAAGAGATGTGTTCTTAACTAAAATTAAACGATAAGTTTATGAATAATAAATAGGGGCCATGGCGGATCGACAGAGGAATCGAACATGCGTGCTGCTTTCATCAGGGGTTACGGCGGCAATTCGGTAGTGCGGGTGGCCGGAAAGGGGCAACAACTACATGGCACGATGAGCTGGCATTCCGCTAAAGATCATTACGTTCATAAAAAATGGAGGAAGAAAAATGAAAGCATTTGAGGAAATGAAAGTATGGTTAGGAAACAATATGAAATTCTCCACCATCACTGCGCGTACCGTGCTCGCGCTATCGTTAGCATTCGCCAGCACCTTCGTTGCTGTAGCACCGGCCCAAGCTGCAGCGCCGATGCAGCACAAGCAGGTTCCGGGCTTCTATCGCACGATGATTGGCGACTATGAAGTCACCGCTCTCCATGATGGCGGCGCCGGCATTGACTCCGACGTCCTGAATGGCGATCCGGCGCTCATCCAGTCCCTCCTGGCGCGCTCCTTCCAAAACGATCCCAAGAATGTCTCGGCCACCGTCCAAGGCTTCCTCGTCAACACCGGCTCCAAGCTCGTTCTCATCGATACCGGTGCAGGCGGCCACTGGGGCGGCCCCACGCTGGGCAAGCTCGTGCAGAACTTGAAGGCCTCCGGCTACAAGCCGGAGCAGGTTGACCTGGTGCTGCTGACCCATCTTCACGCTGACCATGCTGGCGGAATCTACAAAAACGGGAAACGCGTCTTCCGGAACGCGACCGTGATGATGAAGAAGGCCGACGCCGACTTCTGGCTGTCGAAGGAAATCATGGCCAAGGCCCCGGAAGAAGCAAAAATCTTCTTCACGGTGGCACAGGATGGCGCCGCGCCTTACATCGCCGCAGGCAAGTGGAAGCCGTACGAAGGCATGGACGAAATCGTCCCCGGCATCGCACCGTATGCCATTCCCGGCCATACGCCCGGTCACACCGGCTACATGATTTCCTCAAAGGGTCAGTCGCTGCTGGTCTGGGGCGACGTCACTCACGTCACCGCCGTCCAGATGCCGCACCCGGAAATCGGCATCGCCTTCGACTCAGACGGCGCGACGGCCATCAAAACGCGTGAAGACCTTCTGGTGAAACTCGATGCGGACAAGACGATGATTGCCGCCGCCCACATGCCGTTCCCTGGCCTGGGCCGTGTTCGCAAGGCCGACACCGGCGCTGGCTACGACTGTCATGGTTCAACTTTCATCAACCTGAAGTGAGGTGAACCATGACCTACGATTCACTTTCCATCCGCAAGCTCCGCGATGCGATGTTCGCCTTCGACTTTGCGCATCCCGTACGCACCATCGAGACCCTCCGCGTCGGCATGGAGGCAATTTCACAAGCAAACCCGCCGGCGGCTGACCTAACCGTCGAGCCGACCGAGCTCGGTGGCGTAGCCGCGGTGGCGATTACGGCTCCCGGCGCGTCCAAAGACCGAGTCATCTACCATTTCCACGGTGGCGGCTGGGTAGCTGGCTCTCCTGCCTCGCATCTGGGCATGCTCGGAGAGCTGTCTCGAGCGGCAAAATCCCAGGTCATCGTTCTGGACCACTCCAAGGCACCCGAGCACCCATTTCCGGCGTCCTACGACGAGTCCATCCGCGGCTACGAAGCAGTGCGTGCGCTTGGCAAGCCGTTCGCCGTGACAGGAGATTCCAGTGGCGGTGGCATGGTTCTCAACGTTCTTGCCTACGCATCCTCGAAGGGCCACAAGGACGCGCGAGCAGCGCTACTAATCAGCCCATGGGCAGACTTAACGCTGACGCTGCCCTCGTTAACGCAGTTGGCCGACCGCGACCCAATGGTCAAAGCGAGCGCGATGCGGGAGATGGTCGAGGCTTACGCTTGCAACCACGACTTGAAGGATCCGCGCATCTCACCCCTGTTCGCCGACATGCACGGTTTTCCTCCACTGCTCATCCATGTCGGAAGCGACGAAGTACTTCTCGACGACGCGCTTGAAATTGACCGAAAGGTGCGCGCGGCCGGCGGCGAGTCGCACCTTGAGGTCTGGCCGGAGATGCTGCACGTCTGGCACATTCAGACAGGCTCTTTGCCTCAGGCGCACGACGCGCTTCAGAGAGCCGGCGAGTTTCTCATCGGGCACCTTGAGAAATAGAAGTCGCAGACAGGACTTCTTTAGTTAAGCAGGGAAAACAGCCAACTTCATCGCCTCATTTAAACAAGTAAGAAAGACGAAGCTGCCCTGTTCTTGGAAACGGGGCAGCGAAATTGACTTGAAACGGATGTCTCGTTCGTTTCACAGCGGAATGTGGGGTCATGTGGCTCCGATCCGACACTATTCTCTGGACAAATACTATTCAACCACTTGCACTTTGCAAGTGCTATAGAGGGGGAAACAGCATGAAATTCTCCACCATCACTTCGCGTACCGTGTTCGCGGTATCGTTAGCATTCGCCAGCACCTTCGTTGCTGTAGCACCAGCCCAAGCTGCAGCGCCGATGCAGAACAAGCAGGTTGCGGGCTTCACCAACCCGCCGGGAACGGCATGGATGCAAATCGTCAAGAAGAAAGGAACGAGCGACTTCGCGACGTCGTTCACCGCTGACGCCAGCCTTCAGACCTCAGCCCTCAGCAAGGCCGTGGTCGGCCCGACACTCATCGGGGCGTTCTTTGCCGCGACGAGTAAGATGTACGAACACTTCGCGTTCACCGCGGAGACGGTTGACGGTGCGAAGACTTACCTTGAGTGGGAGGGCATCTACGGTGGCAAGCCGGTCGCCGGCGCCACCATAATCACTCGGAATGAGTCTGGCCTCATCAACAACATCAAGCTCTTCCAAAGCCCGTTTCCCGTCGTTCGTGAATTCTCATCTGGCCTCAAGGAGCGACTCGAAGGAACACTCGGTCAGGACTTCTTTAACTAAGCTGAGACAACAGCCAGCTTCATCGCCTCATTTAACCTGAACAACACAACGGAGGAAACACTCATGCCAATATTTCACGCCCACATTCCGGCTGAAAAGTTCTCTAGCGAAGAGAAGCGGGCTCTGGCGGATGCCTTTAGTCTCGCTCTTCATGAAGCCATGGATACGCCTATGAATGACCGTTTCGTCATCATCAGTGAGCATAAGGACGATGAATTCTTCATCCATCCGACTTTTCCTGACATGAAGAGATCCGACAAGCGCATGATCGTAACGGTGACGTTCGGTACGAGCAGGACGGTGGAACAGAAACGGAAGCTCGCGGAGTTGGTCACCCGATACGCAGTAGAAAAGGTTGGCGTCAGCCAGGACGATGTCACCCTGATGATGTATGCCATTCCCTTGGAGAACATGAGCTTCGGCGGTGGAAAGCTGGTCTCTGACATCGACCTCTCTATGCCTTGGGTAAACAAGTAAGAAAGACGAAGCTGCCCTGATCTTTGGGTCGGGGCAGCGAAAATGACTTGAAACGGACGTCCAAATCGTTTCTCAGGTGTGTTGCTCATGCGCGCGGTTCCGGTATTTGCCATGACTCACCAGGAACGATTAGCCTGTGCGTGGACAGCCGGTAATTGTCTGGATAGGGGTAAACTCCTTGAGCAGAGGATCATGGAAATAAAGATAGAAATAGCCAAGAATACCAATAGATCACCGGAAGAAGTGAAAAAGCTGGATAAACAACTGCAGGATGCTACGGACGAACTTAAACGGGTTGAAAACGAATCCTAGTCAGGATTTCAGGGGATCATATGAATCGATTCGAACCAGGACTGAAGCGGTACTATTTACTAATTACCAGGAGGCAATATGGAAATTGGAATTATTGGCACCGGTAACGTCGGAGCCACGTTGGCGCGGAAGCTTATTGCATCTGGTCACCACGTCAAGCTTGGGCAAAACATCTCTGGGGTCGGACCAAATCAACTTGTTGAATCTGTAAGTTAAACACCAAACAAATGACCGGTTCCCAGGCTTAAATCCTCATTTCTCAGATAAAATATGACGTTATAAGACTCATACTACTCAATCCGTGCAACAGTGCACAAGGACGTTATATCGTTTGCGTTCCAACAAAAAAACAAGCACTTAACTATTAACATGTTAAGTGCTTGTTTCATTTATAAAGCCACTGGTTTTCTGCTGGCTGTTTCCGGCTACTTCCTTATAACCCGACTGACAGCGGCGAAATCCTGATCACCGAGCCCTTGGGCCAGGGCTGCTTTGTAGAGTTCATTGATGGTTGCGGTTGCAAAGAGAGGTTGCCCGACTTCTTCAGCCAACCGTAAAGCGAGCCGCAAGTCCTTCTGCATATGCTTGAGCGGGAAGGCGGTGGGGAAATCTCTGTTAGCGGCTATTTGTGGCCCTTTCATCCTGAACATCGGATTGGCAACCGCCCCGGAATCCAGGACTTCAAGCAGTTGGGAAGTATCCAGCCCACTCCCTGCCGCCAGGGCAATGCCTTCGCTCAGAGCGGTCAGCATCCCGCACATTACCAGATTGTTGGCCAGCTTCATGCGGGCTGCTTTTCCCGTTTCACCCAGGAACATTATTTTCTTGCCCATCTTCTCCAGCACCGGCAACGAAGAGTCATACAGTTGCCGATCTCCCGCCGCCATGATGGTCAGTGTGGCATCTTCAGCCGGCTTACGACTCCCGGCCACTGGAGCTTCCAGAAAAAAAGCCCCTTTTTCGTGAGCCAGCATGGCTGACTTCATTGATGTGCCGGCATCCACCGTAGACATGTCCAGATAGCCTTTGCCAGCCGACAGTCCGGCCGCAATTCCGTCGCCCCCGTCCCGTACAGACTGAACCGCGGCAGGTGTTGCCATCATGGCTATGGTCAGATCGGCACTCTCGGCCAATGATCGCGGGGACGCTGCAACAGACGCCCCCAGATTGATCAATGGCGAGCATTTCTCTATTGAGCGGTTCCACACCGTCAGATTAAATCCTGCCTTGAGCAGATTGGTTGCCATGGCGCTGCCCATAATACCGAGGCCTATGAACCCGATTCTCATTTGCCACCTCCGTTTAAAGTGTTTGCGGATAAGCCTCCATCCGATTATCTGCGACGTAATACAGCAAAAACTTTAATGCCGCAAGTGCTATATGTAACAGGGAAATTCTGACACGTATAAGACAGGATCGAGATATATCTGCCACTTCAAAGCTCATATAATCCGGTAACGGAATTGCTTCCACAGTATATCTCTGTATAAATCCGGCGTCCAAATCCGGCAGCAAGTTGAAAGATGACAGTATCCGATATCTATTCAATATATAATTGAAATTTTCCTGATTAATGGTAATCTGATAAAGTGAAAACAATCACTCTCAGTCCGGTTAATATCAACCAGCCACAAGCAACCAAAAATCCAACCAGAAAGGATATACGACATGACACGCCAACCATCTGATCTCTATCTCAAGCTCAAGGAGCGCCACAGTGACCTGATAGATGCTGTCGAGGCGCTTAGCCAGGCAGCCCGCTCTTCCGGACCATTGGATAACAAAACCGTTCATCTGATTCAACTGGGGGCAGCGGCCGCGATCCACTCCAAGGGATCGGTATGCAGCCATGCGGCTCGCGCCCTGGATGCGGGCGCAACTCCCGATGAAATTCGCCATTCGATTTTGGTACTGACCAGCACGATCGGTTTCCCGACCATAGCTGCCGCCATGTCCTGGGTAGATGACTTGATTGAGAAACGCGCTTAAAACCATACGCGTTTCGATTCCTGACAATTAAGCCGCCTGCCCGCAATGGGAAGCGGCTTTTGTCTTATCAACGTTCCACAAATTTGCGGAAACACAGGTGATTGACTTGAAAGCCGAGCTTTTTTCAATTACATACAGGATAGCGCTGACGGATGCCCAGCAGGCGCGTCTCGACCGGAAATGGCCCGACGGCTCCCCGTTGATCTCCTACGAGAAGATCGAAGAACTTCTGGCTCCGCTTCCGGTCGAGAACCTGGACTGGTCCGACCACAGCGGGCAATACCTGTATTTCACCGTTTACGGGGATGATATCGAAGGCACGGTTGCCGCTGTGATTGAAAGACTTGAAAACAAACTTGGAAAAGCATAATCAAGGAGGGGTGACATGGCCAGCTCAGCTTACTGCAACAGAATCGTCCGGCGCATTGTCCTATTCAGCATTCTGGCTTACAGCCTGGTTTCCGGTTCCGCTTTTGCCGCCACCCTGACCGGCAGCCTGGTCAGCGGGCAGTTTGCCTACTACGACATCACGCTGCCCGTTCCGCAGAGCGGAATACGGCTGGTGCTCTCCTCCAGCGCCTCCAGCGACTTCTCGCTCTATACCGGGACCAACCATACCGCCGGCACCCAGATAGCCACCAGCACAGGGCAGACGCTGCACACGCTGCTTATATCGGCAACCGATCCCAACCTGACCGACGGTGGCCAGTACCATGTGCGCATCAAGGCCAACGCCAGCCTTACCTACAGCTACAAGGCAG
>Ga0209417_1004845_pt1 | contig 15602 bp, 15 predicted proteins | sample RifGroF2_FD_184002 | JGI IMG/M metagenome (GOLD analysis project Ga0209417, IMG submission 184002) | Groundwater microbial communities from Rifle, Colorado, USA - Groundwater F2 (SPAdes) (version 2) | ecosystem: Environmental > Aquatic > Deep subsurface > Groundwater | place: Rifle, Colorado... | reverse complement strand
ATTTTATCGTTTTGTTGATTTAATACTATTGATATCCATACATTAAACATCTTAGCGGTTGCTGACTTGTTTTTTCGAGTTGGTCTTATGGGAGAAAACAATGATTTGGTCTGATCACGAAACTGATAAAGATTTGCTTGGTAATAAACATCTCGTTGACGTCATTTCCGGTCTTACAAAATCACCGCACTTATTGCCAGCAACTATCGGCGTTTTTGGAGATTGGGGTAGTGGCAAATCAAGTCTTTTAAAGATGGTTGCGTCAGAACTCACAACAAATGAAAACAATCTGGTCCTCACTTTTAATGGGTGGCTGTTTGAAGGCTACGACGATGCCAAGGCCGCACTTATGGAAACAATTCTCGAGGGTATATCCAAGAGAACAAAACTAACTATTAAAGCAAAGAAATTGATTTTGAGCCTTCTCGGGCGCGTGAAATGGCTTCGAGTATTGGGCACCGGACTGAAGATGGGAGCGGGGTTTGCGGCTGGTGGCCCAGCTGGATTGGCCCTCGTGTCCGGCATGGAAATAAACAAAATTGTCGAAAAAGCGAAAGAATCTTTTGACGATCTCGAAGATGTAAAAGTTGAGGACTATTTCAAAGAAGCGGACCAGTCAAAAACATTACTTCGGGGCATACGACAATTTCGTAAAGAATTCGGTGAGCTGATAAAAGAAACAAAAATTGACACTCTGATTGTGATAATTGACGATTTAGACCGATGCCTTCCTGACACGATTATAGAAACGCTTGAAGCAATCAAGCTTTTTCTTTTCGTCGAAAATAGTGCTTTCATATTGGGAGCTGATGAACGCCTGATTGAATACGCGGTCCGGAGGCGTTTTCCGGAATTGCCAGGGGAAAAAGTTGAAGTCGGCAGGGACTATCTCGAAAAATTAATTCAGTTTCCTATCCGAATCCCGACACTTGGTCGTTCAGAGATGGAAACATATATTGCTCTGCTATTTCTGGATTCTTCAAAAATAGACCCGGCAAAAATAGCCACTGTCCATGCCTGGTGCATGTCCGCAGAAACAATCCAGTCAGACAGATCTTTTGGATATGCTTCTGCAAAAGAATTACTTGGAGGAGTATCGCCGGAGCTTGAGGAGAACCTGATACTTTCTGAACAGCTGGCACCATTACTTGCTACCGGCTTAAATGGCAATCCTCGCCAATGCAAGCGTTTCTTGAATACTCTTATTTTGCGACTGCAAATGGCTGAAAGCCGTGGGATCAACCTTTCAAAGCGTATCCTGGCGAAGTTGATGCTTCTTGAATACTTCCGCCCAGAAACCTTTCGATTATTGGCGCACATGCAAGCATCACAACTCGGAATTCCAATTGAATTAGTATTGATTGAATCGAAGGTTTTCGCCAAAGAACAACTCGAAATAATCGATCCAGCTAATAAAGTTGAATCAGCTGTGACCGATGGACCGAGCAAGCTTGTTGTACCAGTAAAAGTTGTGACACCAGAACTTCCTTCCAATATGCAATCATGGCTTGAAGATTCTTTCTTAAATGTGTGGTTGGAGCTTGAACCGCAACTGTCAAAATGTGACTTGAGACCATACTTTTACTTCTCAAGAGATCTCCTTGGCACAATTGGTGGTACGGCAAAGCGGCTCAGCCCCCGGGCACAGGAAGTGCTTCTGAAGCTCATGAATGACAGTGAAGCCGTGAGAGGGAATGCATTGAAGGATGCGAAAACTCTTGACGGCTCTGATGCCGCATCGATATTTGAAGAGCTCGCCGGAAGGGCAAAGAAAGATGATGATTTCACAAGAAAAAATTCTCCATTGAACCTACTGATTAGCTGGGTTGAAGTAAGGTCGGAGTTGATAAACGAGTTCTTGCTCATGTTGCAGCTATTGCCCGAGACAGTCATGCCTATCGCCCTTCCCCCTAAAATCAAACGACTAACAAAAGATTCGCCTTCACAGGCTGCTGCAATCTCACTGCTAGGGAAATGGTCGAAAAGTTCTGTAAATCCGCAACTTCAAAAAGCAGCCGCTACCGCTTTGCGTTGAAAATTATGGAGGAATGAAATGGGAACATCTACTTCACACGGCGGCCCCAAAGATAAAAAGCCTTTGTTGCCTTCTTGGGCACTTCCGCCAGATGACGCAAATGGCGGCGAAACGCTTCCTGTTGGTGATAATGCAGAAAATGCAGCCCCGGGAAATGGGCAAGAGCCTGTTGAACCCCACTTTACCTGGCAATCTGCAAAGAGACAGATGACCAATTTTGCCTCTTCTGGCGGAGACCGTGAAAAAATAGCAAAAGCGGGAGGCGCATATGTTTCCGCAAAAGGAGGTGCCCGAGCAGCTTCACTGGGATCTGTTTCTGGTCAACGTGTAGCAGCCAAAGTTGGCAGCTTTTTAGGGACAATTTCATCTCGCGGAATTAACGATGCCATAGCCTCCCTCGGTTTTATGACCGCAGTAGGCGAATCCGCAGAAACGGTTTTTGCTAAAATAGCCGATGCGTTATCTCCAGCTGGGGCAACACGTGAAGAAGTCGCAGCACGTAAGGCGGTGGATGATGTCCTCTGCGTATTATATGAAAAGTTCATTCACGAGGGTGAGGATATTTCAAGCCTGGACAGAATGACCGCAGAAGACATAAGCGAATCCATTGAGCAATGTGTTTGTAGTTATATTTATCATCGCTGGTTGGAGGAATTGGGATTCAGAGTTGAAAAAGGTGCCATTACCGAAAATGCTGCCGTAGCGTTGGAAAACCAGATGAAGGATTATGTGAAAGAATGTGTTTCACTCGAAACCGATAATATTGATGTTCTCAATTTCGATTGGCAAGGCTCCCAAGGGGTACAAATAATCGAACGTGTATTTAATGACGCATATTCAATTCTGGAGGCTGGGGTATGATGTGGCATGTAATTGTAAAAGTTGGAATAGAGGACAACTACATCCCGAATATTGCAGCGGATGCTCCGAGACTGCTTGTGGCATTTGATCGTCCCGACGATCCATTTAGAATGCGAGAACATGTTCTGGATAATTTAAAAAGGTTCTATGGAAGATTGCCGTCACCAATTGTGACTGATTTGTTGTTTCTTGGAATGGCAACATATGCGGCGGACATGTCAATCTCCCGATCAATAACTGATGACGACTGGACGCGGGAAATTACACTTCACGTGCCGGTGTCCTTGCATCAACTCTGGACCACCGTGGGTGAAGTTGTCACCAAAATGATTTCGTTCTTAACGGGAGATAAATGGTCTATTGAATTCCGTGAGCGAATAGTCGCGACAGCTCCTGTACCTACCCAAGTAGAGGCATTTCTTCCCACAAAAGTCAGTCTGTTTTCCGGGGGAATGGACTCACTCGTCGGGGCATTGGACCTGCTTTCCGGTGATGATAAAGTTGCTTTTGTCGGTCATTATGGCGGTGGCAAAACGAAGACATTCCAAGATAAAATTGTAAATAAATTATCAGAAGAATATCCTGGTCGTTTTGATATACATCGTATCCATGTCTTGCCACCTTTGATAGAAGCAAAAAAAGGTGAGACAACAATGCGGAGCCGATCAATTCTCTTTATCGCTCTTGGGCTTGCTGTTGCAGATGTTTGTGGAGAAGGTGTGCCACTAAATATCCCTGAAAATGGACTTATCTCGTTAAATGTGCCATTGACTGGCGCCAGGGATGGTAGCGCAAGCACAAGGACAACTCATCCATATTTTGTATCATTATTCAGAAACCTTCTGGCGGAGCTCAACATAAATCACCCACTCATTCTGCCGTACAGATTCATGACAAAAGGAGAAATGCTTCGCCAAGTAACAAATCAACCATTGCTCGCCCGATCTGTCCCTCTTTCGATGTCTTGCGCCCATCCGGAAGCTGAGCGATGGCATGGTGGCGCATCCAACAAACACTGCGGGTATTGTTTCCCTTGTATTATCCGGCAAGCATCTTCATATGCAGCCCATATTGAGGATGGAGACAAGTCCGTAGATATAATTAACCTTCCTCCAGATTATAATGCTAAAAAGGGGCATGATTTAAGAGCCGTAAAAATTGCACTTGCTCGACTACGTAATCGCCCCCTGAATCGAGTTGTTTTCGATGTTCTGGATTCCGGCCCAATTCCTCCAGAAGAACTCCAAAACTATGTGGATGTGTATCGACGGGGAATGGAAGAAGTACGTACATTTATTAGTAGTGGAAGGTAATGGATTGAATTCGACTTGCAAATATATCGATACACATTGTCATTTGGACCTGTATTCGAATCCCTTGAATATCGTCAATGAAATAAGCCGGTTGGAAATACATGTCGTTGCAGTTACTAATGCTCCTTTTGTGTATCAAGCTACCGTATTACTTGCAAAAAAATGTGCTTTTATACATCCAGCAATTGGTTTACATCCAGAACTCGTAAAATCCCATGGTAACCAGTTACAGGGACTTATAGACGGATTAGAAAATTCCATTTTTGTTGGAGAGGTCGGATTAGATTACAGCACAAACTACGAAGATGAACGGAATCAACAGAGGAAGGTATTCGAAAGCATTCTGTCAAAGTGCCATGACTATGGTGATAAGTTCATTTCTGTGCATTCACGGCGTGCGGCAAATGATGTGATTAACATGATAGGAACTGATTTTAGAGGTACTGCCGTACTCCACTGGTTTAGTGGCACTATGAAACAACTTGAAACTGCCCAGAATAATGGGCTTTATTTTTCAGTTAACACATCCATGATTCTATCCGATTCTGGCCAACGCTTGATTGCGGCAATGAACCCTGATAGGGTGTTAACCGAAACCGATGGACCCTTTGTCGATTTCAAAGGGAATCCTGCACAACCGCACCATGTAAGTTGCGTTGTCAGCTATTTGGCAAATCTGTGGGGAGTTAATGGATCCGAAGCAAAGAAAAAAGTATGTAGCAATTTTCGGTTAGCCATTGGCCGTCATGGGGACAATATATTCTCTCACTGATTATAACAACGGGATCTATAACCGTAAGGTGGCCCGTGCTTGCGGGACAGCTATTCTGGTCTGCAAAATGCGTCGTCTGCCGCAAAAGATGCAGAGACATACCGCTTACCTTCGAATCCTTCGATAATTTCTACCCGCCTGATTTCTGACATTGTATCCGCGTCAGATTCCGAATTAAATGCACCACCGGGACGGTATAAGTAATATTCTCCTTGAACAGATTTGCACTTCCAGCATATAGGCCCCCAATAACTACCTCGAGACATAGTGGCGGTCCTCCCAAAAAAACTAAACCTGCAAAAATGCCGAATAAGATCATCGGGTAACTGTTTCATTTTGCAGCAAAGAATGACATTTTTTGAATGGCTGAGCTGCATGCCATTGCATTTGTTGTCTTCATCAGCTTTATAGACACCAAGTGTAACGACTGGAGTTATGCAGTTGCAGTACCAGCATCGTGTCTCGCTGAACACTTCGAAAAAGGGAGCATAAATAGTTGATGATCCGTGTATTTGGAGGTGGTTATCTGCCAAACGCCAAGATTGATATTTGAAATCCCACCACGCCCCCTTTTTCACAGCCTCAAGTCGTTTTTCTTTGTAATAATCATCGGATGGAATATCTAGAAGCCACATAATAGCTCTCCATTAATATATAATTTGCTTGCAATTAGAAATATACCTGAGGTCACACTTACCATATCAGGCCGCTCTCCGCACAGACTCCATTGCGCTGGCAACCAGCTTGGAAGCATAGATTTTGGCTGCATCGATGGACCGGCGCTTGCCGCGATTGAAGGCATGCGATGCTATGTTTTCTATGATCTGTTCGGTAGTAAGGCGACCCTTGCGGAGCATTTCGCAGGCAGCGAAGTACTCAGCCTTGCTCTCGTCGCGTCCGGTGTCGGTTTTGTGTTTTTTGCCGGATCTGGACCTGATTGCCGGCGCACAAGCACTACGCGAGGGGCCGCTCCCCCCTCCTGACGGGGCCGATGAAGCCGACCCCTGGGGGGTAGATAAAAAGCGCCCCAGGGAAGCCACTTCGGTGTAGCCGGGGGTTGCAGCAATTAACCGAGCCCAAAACCGGCTGCCGTCGGGATTAACCTTTTTCGGCGATGGCTTGCGATTCAAGAACCCCGGGCAGCGGCCCCAGCGACTATCCGTGGGGTGGGCCTCTGGGTCGCAACCGGCAATCGTTGCCAGATTTTTTTTCTGGTCGTATGACAGCGGCTGATCGAACCGGATCCAGACTTGGTAATTTGCGGGGCTGGTTTCAATCATGAGGCGCCCGGGTTTGTTGCGGTGCGCCATGGCAGCGGCAGGCCCCAAATCATCGATAAGGATGTAATGCGGAGCCCTGGCGACAGATGGGCGTACATAGATGCAGTCGGTTTTGTTCCGAGCTCGGAGAAATGGTACTGCCGCAGCTTCTCCAGGTGTTATAATTACTGTATCTGCGTGAGTGTCGATGCCATATTCGATAGTTCCGAAAAAATCAATTAGCTTTAAATGATGGTCAAACATCAGTACCTCTGTTGGAGATTTTGGGTTTTTATCCACCCCCCAGAGCCGTAGGCTCTGAAGGAGGGGGAGCGGCCCCTTGCCGGTTTCTGTTTTATGGTTTTATTCTGGAGCAGGTTTTGATTTTGGTTTGGTTTAGCGGAGGCTGTGGCCCTTAGGCCAAAAGCCTCCGGCTTTTAAAGACTCTCTATAGAGGTTCTAAGGAACCTCTATAATACTTCTATAGAAAGTGTAAAAGATCACACAGAAGCGGCGTCATATTGCACAGAAGCGGCGTCATATTGCACATTAGCGGCGTTATTTTACACATTAGCGGCGTCGGATCGCACATTAGCGGCGTCGTCCCTTTTTTCTGGAGGTTCTTCTACTGTCAAAACCGTTTTAGATGACGTTGGATTTATAATACGGACCAGGGGATTCTTATGCCGATATTCAAGGCTTCCAGTTTTCAGAAGAACCACCCCAAATGTCTCTTTGATAGCATTGACCTCCTGGTTATTGTCGGTACTAGTTGTCGCAAACTGTCTCCGGACGCTTCCTAATATTTTATTCCGACATTTGATTATGTTTTCCCGGTTTTTCCTCGCCTCGACCAATTCATCACCCTGAAGATCCATGTCAATTTTCGGCAATTTTGGTATCGCTTCTAAATATTCCAGTTGTTTTATCAATCCAATCCTGTACGGATTATCTGGCGTTGGTGATTGAGTCAATATAGCACGAATGACAGCTTGTGTTTCTCCGCAAGGGATCTTAGCTATTTCAAGTACGAGCTCTGGGTACCAGATGCAAGTGTCAGCATTTAAGAAAAAGAGCATCCGTTCGTCGAGCAGTATCTCGTAGTTGCGGTTGTAACCGTCGGCTGTGGCATAAGAATGTCGCATGATCAGTCGTGTGAATATTTTATGTCCTTCAAACCACATGGTTGTTCGTGTATCCATCATGCTTTCCAGCAAATGCTCGAGGTGATGTATTTTAGGCTCTTTATAGCCGAGATCCCATAAACACTGGTACGGATCAAATAAAACTGATAATGCATTTTGATTGGCATCATGAGAGTATGATAGTTTGTTCGAAAAAATCCATTCGAGTAGAGTGGCTTGTTTTTGGCCGGGACGTGTCCCTTTCATTACAAGCTTACCGTTAGGGTTTTCGACGACAAAACCTTCTTTATTTGATATCGGCTCCGCTCTCAGCTTTGCACCAAACATTGATAAACGTGTCCTATGAGCTGTCGTAGTGGGCAAATCATTCACCTCCCTTATCTTCTCGACGGCTTTCTTATTCTGCTGTTTTTTTTCGGATATGAAAGCCATGGCTATTTTTCTCCGGCCAGTCGGTCTGCGATTGACGACAACAATGAAGGTTGGCTCAGTGCTTCACTTACAGCTGCGGCTTTAATAGATTCTTCCGCGACCAGTCCCAGAGCTGCTCTCCCGGCCTCTACAGCCTGCTTCTGTTGTGCTGCAGACCAGATCGGGTCCCCGTTTGCATACCTGGCCTCTGGGACCATTACAACACCAGACCTGGACAAAGCAACAAGTCCAGCATCAAGTAAATCATCCCAGTCAGGAGCTTCGTTGCTCTGTGAAGTCGGTTCCACTGGTGCTTTATCAGCCAACAACTCGCCAGTACGCCTCCAGAGCATCCAAGGTTCGCCTGTATCTGTGTGGCCTCGATCGAGTATGATGTCAGTTGGAATTCTGTTGGAAGCCGCGTCTTCACAAAAGTTGTGTTTTGCGATAACAAGCTGATTCGCATCATCGATTTTGTCATTTTTCTCCAGAATACCAACAAACTTTGCACCCATTACCAGATGCCCAGCACCGCGCGAATTTGTTTGCCGCGCAGCTTCGCTGGCATTGCGGTTATCAGCAGATAAAGACGATTTGTTCTGGTGGTGTGGAGCCAGATAACTTGTTTTTGGGCCACTCAGCCTCTTGATTAAGTGATAAACCTTCTTGGCCTCAATGTTGTCGTTTTCGTTTACTAGGAAGTAAACCAGCGGATCCAGAACAACGAGAACCGGTTGAAACACATCGCAGTAAGATTTCAAAACTTTATAAAACTCTGTTGGCCTGCCAGCTTCGTCAATCAGCTCCGGTGAGTAGTTCGACCATCCGGGATCATCACACATGTTGATATATGTGAGGTTCCCCAGGATTTTTGCCCTAAGGATTTTTTCTTCGGATTTAGTCCATTTTTCCCCAACATCGGCCTTCTCTTTTTCTACTTGCCGGCAGAGACCGTTGAGTATCCGTCGGATTCTGCGCTGGTTCTGACTTTTAGGGTCTTCCGTATTGATGTACAAGACCCTTCCCTCGACGCACTTTTTTCCAAGGAACTCGATTCCGCCGGCACAACAGAGTGCCATATGTTTTGAAACCAAGCTCTTTCCTGCAGATCCGGCTCCTGCCAAAACAGCAATAATCCCCTCGTGTATCAAATCCTGAATATTCCATGCCGGCGGCTCTTCAACGTGGCAGTCGACGAAATTGGATCCCGTTCCGCCTGGACGGCCAAAAGGAGTATTCTGGAGCACTTTCTGCTGCTCTGGAGATAGAGCGAAGAACGGATCTTTATACAAAATCCCGTTCGGGGCTTTGATGTGCCCCATACCTGTCCGCACAAAGCCGTCTGCGAGGGGTTCGGGAACCGGCGGTTGTTGCTCCAAGCTAGCAGTTTTAATTTCTTCTCGAACTGCATCACCACCCAGCAGAGTATCAAAATAGCCTTCAGGCGTCTCCGGCGGCCCGTCCAGGCCCGCCGCCATAATTCCATTGACACAATCCACATCCCCCATTATGATCGTTTCACTATTTGCACTCATATGCACCACCTCGACTCACTATGAACCCCAGCGCCAACTGGGGTTTTGGCGTTTTTGGCCTTTTCATTTTCCCGCTGTTTTTTTCCTTCAAGGTACAGTTCCATGATCCTTTTGAACCTTTTACAAACCGCTTGTGCCGACAGGCCGAACCGCTCTCCGATAGCGATCCGGCCATCAGCTGAGGCATATCGCTGATAAGACACCTGGTAGACTTCTGGCTCGGTCGAAGAGCCGAAGGAAGGGATGGATCCGGAGACCGACGCCGATACGGCGGCGACGTAGCTCAGGCTGAGGAGCTGCCCAAGGTAGGGTGGAGCTGGTTTTGGTTGGGTTTTCGAAATCATGCTGGTTTCCTTTCATGACGGGCCTCCTTCTCGCCGGTGGTTTGGTTGATGTGGGTGTTGTTAGGCGGCCATTTGATCTATCGGCTGTGCCGCTACCAGCCAGGCATCCACAATTGATGATCTCCAGTATTTTTTCGAACCGATATGCATCGGCGCCGGAAAACGCCCGGTTTTCACCATGTTCAGCATAGTCTGCCGGCAGATCCCCGCCAACCTGGCCCGAACTTCAATTTCCGACTGCAGATGGTCAATTTTTGTCTGCTTGACGCTTTCTCTTGCCGCCTGCTCCTTTGTTTTAGCTTTTTCTCTGTCTGCTGGTGTCATTGTGGTTCTCCTGTTTGCTGTCTTTTTATTTTTACTACCTACTTATTGATCATTTGTCTGTCCGGCTCCTCCTTTTTTCCTCTTTTGCTTGTCCATCTACTTTATATATATGACAGGTGTTAACACCTGTCAACACCTAAATAGCAGATATTTTACACTTGATATTATTTTTTTTTGGAGATATGTTTCGTCGGAGAGAAAAACCTATATGGAATAAGGGTTGGGGAGGATATATGGCTGTATTAAATGAGAGAATTAAAATTGCCAGAACGATGTCTGGATTAAGTCAAGATATTCTTGCTAAAAATCTAGGAGTAATGCAGAGCGTCGTGATGAGGTATGAAAAAGAGCGGCGGCCGCCAGATGCTACTCTGAAAAAACTGGCCGAGCTCACCGGTTTCCCGATGAACTGGTTCTGGTTGGAACCAGTAACTGGAGTTTTGACGTTTCGCCCGGAAAGGCCAGGTGTAATCTATAGCCCTCCTCAAATTCGGGCAAAAGAGAAGGCGATCGGGCGTGACTGGCCGCTCCTGTTAGAGGCGTTAAAGCTTTCTCAAATAGTTATATTGCAATGTCCATTAGGCGGCATTGTCATCGCTTATTCTGATCAAGTATGTGTTGTTGTGGTTGGGACACACTCCATAGATACTATTCAGCGCGTTAGCGTTAGCCTGAAACTCGACGGTGTTTCGCAAACCGTCAAAGCAGTTAAGGAAGAAGATTTCCTTAACTGCTGGATGCAGCCAGAATTGTTGTATTTAAAAAGGATTATTGAATATGGTGGGGAAGCTCTGACTGCCTGGGCATCTCAAATAAAAGAAGGTAAGCCAAGTAATTTTATGATTAAATACCGACTTGAAGCTGATTTTTTTGCACATACGCTTGCTTCCGTAGATGAAAACAACGACCTTAACGAAAAAGGCATGTTATTAAATATTAAAAACATATTAGCTGAGGAGGGTATTCACCTGGAAAATGCGACTCTCAAAAGTACTTCAGCTATCGTAAAAGGAGCTCCTGCTGATTGGCATTTTGAAGAGAGATATGGCTTTCCTCCCAAAATACCAGAAGGAGCTATCTATACGGGGCCTAAAGATGGAGAGTGGCCTGTTAAAGAATAGGGTTTTTTATTTGCTTCTAAGAATCCTCCTGATCTCCCAAGCCCATCGGATAGCCCAGGCCCTTCTATCTGCGTCGTATTTGTATCTATTATAGATGCGGACGACGCCGATCTTTTTGTGATTTTGTAGGACATCGATTACGGAATCATCAGCGCCCAAACTCGCTAAGCCAGTTGCATAAGTCCGCCGCAGGTCATGCGGCGTCCAACGTGGGAGCCCAGCATACTCTTCATCACTAAGATAGCGCTGGACGTGAGAATCAAGACTAGTAACGCCGACAGGGCCTTCAGCCCCGCGACTCGCCGGAAACACATAGTCCCCTGGAACCAATAATAATGGACTTATCAGCCGCCGTACAGGAGCGCTTAAATATACCCGGTGTTCTTTTTTGTTTTTCGCTCGCTCTTTGGGAATCATCCACCAACGGCCGTTTGCCTCTATTTCGATTTTTGGCATTGCCGCTACTTCATCCGGCCTTTGTCCAGTTAATAATATTATCAACAAGACGCGCCGGATAATACCGGGCTTGCCTTTAGAGCAGAGAAGAGGCCAGATGCGTCGCAGTTCGTCGTCGTCAAGTACGCGATCACGCTCATTTGGAGCTGTTTTGGGTACAGCTTTGCCAGCATTGGCAAAAGGGTTAAAAAGAATCAGTTCTCGGTCGAGGGCATAAGAAAACATAGCCCTACCGGCCAGAAGTATATTTCGAGCAGCTCCAGGCTTTGAAATACACTCAAGCAGCTCGATCGCGTCATTTTTTGAAATATCAGTAATGAGTCTATTCTCCCAAGCTGGGATTAATCGTTTTTCTAGTCTATTGTCCTGGTTTTTTACTGAGTCAGGAGATAGACCGTGAATAATTTCGCCCTTTTCATTTAACCCACCGGTTATATGAGCAATATATTTTTTCTTTAGTTCTTTTACCGTCAATGGTCTGCCGGCCGGCTCCGGAATGGATTCAGGTTCAGGTGGGGCCTGAGGGTCGATCTCCTTTAAGACAAGCCCTCTGGCATCAGTATACCTCTGGTGTGCTGTTGCTAGAGATGTGTCCGTTTTGGGTTCATGTACCGCACCAGCTTCACAGTAATTACCCAGGTGCATTCGCCGGCGCTTGCCTGTTAAAGGGGAATTATATATATACTCCCATCGTTTTACACCAGAAGGTAGAACCCTGATTGTAAAACCATGCGCTTCACGTACTTGATATTCTTTATCCCGGACTTCAAGGGCTTTTATCCCCCTATCAGAAAATTTCATTATTCCCTCCGAATTGGTAATTTCCATGGTACCTTCATGGTACCCCAGTTGCCAAAAAAAGCTCTTCTGGTACCTCCGTGGTACCTCAGTTCAGACTAGACAGTCATATGACATGAATAGACAAACATGGGTACATAAGCACCACATCACCTTGTTTTGTCAAGGTATTTTTAAAGAGTTGTTTGACAGGAAAAAGGATTAATGAGAACACGTGATACTTAGTACAAGGGTCTGCAAAACCTTTATTCAGCGGTTCAAATCCGCTCGCCGCCTCCAAAAAAAACAAAGGGTTGGATCGTTGTCACACGATCCAACCCTTTTTATTGTCCACCATATTTTTCCGCGCTAATTACATAACTACCCATAAACTGTTGTCCATGAGTCGCATTAGGAACATTCACCGCTGCAGCTTATGCTGCAACGTTTATCACCAGCCGAACTTGGTCTTCAGCTCACGCCGGGTGGTGCGCACCGGATCTACTCCAATGGTCACCCACCCTGAACTGCGCTTGAACTTGACTATTTCCTTCGTCTCGATCAACCTGTCCAATACAAAACCCTTGACATAATCGTTACGTCCGTCAGCGTAGTTAACCTGAATCAGCATGTTTTCTCCCTCCCCCCGCACATATTCTCTCAGAAGTGAAATTTCTGATCCTGCGCAATGAAGGTCAACCGTCCGGCACGTACAACCTGCATACATCCCGAACCTTTTATATTATAGATCATTATAACTTATTTATGCAACGGCAAGCCGAATTTTTTTCTTATTTCCATGGCACAACCGTAACTTCTAATGACATAGTCGGCTGTTTCACAGATAACGGCGCATTCCTCGGCAACCGCGAACCGCAGCTCCTTTACACCGTCAGACTTAAGCCTTTGAACTTCCCCGTTTAATTTGGCATTGGCATCTTCAATCCGCTTGATCTCCGCCAGAAGACTTTCGATTATGTGCTGATGGGTTACAAGCTGATTGCCGGGCACTTTCTGTTCACCAGCAAGCCATTGCCTGGCCATTGCCACAATCCCGCTCATTTTCACCTCGGAAACGCTACTGACCGTCAGTCATGCCGTTGCCGATTATACACAGGAAATACAAATTATCAAAAAAATAGAGCTGAAAAAAACTCTGGCCACCATGTCTGCCGTAATTTGAGTATATGTGGTTTTTAATTTTTGTGGTATAAAGACAAACAGGCTGTTAGATGCATGGTCAAATTACTTCAAACAAGAAAGGCGCTCACATCATGAAAACAATTCGCAATCTTCTGATCATCTCTTCCGCGATGCTTTTGTCGCTGCCGGCAATTTGCAGTGCGGAACAACCGAAAGCCGGGCCGTATGTATCAGGTTTCATCGGCGTAAGCATCCCCAGGGACAGCAGTGTAACAACAGATGATTACAACACCCCGGCCACATATCAAGATGAGGTTGAGTTTGATCCGGGAATCAACATAGGCGGCACCGGCGGCTATGACTTCGGGTATTTCCGGTTTGAAGGGGAAATATCATACAGGAACTCCGAGATCAGCTCGATCACTGATCAGAACGGTGTCAAATATCGCAGGGCGGACGGAAATCTGGGCGTGGCGGCTTTTATGACCAATGCATTTTTCGACCTGCACAATGCAAGCAGAGTAACTCCCTATCTGGGGGGCGGCATTGGATTTGCCACCCTCCAGCTGAGTGACACCTATGGCACCGACCAGACTTCTGCACGGTGGCGTCTGTACGACGAGGGGGATGACACTGTTTTTGCCTATCAGGTGGGAGCCGGCGTGGATATCGCCATCAACCGCAGATTCTCGCTGGATTTGGGCTATCGCTACTTTGGAACCGACACGGCGAAAATCAATGAAGACTCCGCATGGGTGAACAGCCTGAAATTTGAAAGCCACAATGTTGCGGTAGGCTTCAGGGTCAATTTCTAACCAGTTTTTCCAAAGCTACTTTTATTACGGGATGGAATTATTCTGCCGGCGCCATGAATATTGGCGCCGGCTTTCCTGTTTCCGGTTTTGCCGCTTTTGAAAACGGCAACGTTCTGGTATAGTTGCCCCCATGATCGCCACTTCCTTCTATCATCTTGCAGTATATGCCCTTGTAACCGTCGCGCTGATCGGCGTGCTGCTGCTGGCCGCCTGGTGGCTGGGGGCCAGGCGCACCTCTCCCGCCAAGCAGATGCCCTATGAATCCGGGGTTGCCCCCAGCGGCTCCGCCCGCCTGGCCTGGCCGGTGCCGTTCTACCTGGTGGCGATCTTCTTCATCGTCTTTGACGTTGAAGCGGCCTTCATCTTTGCCTGGGCGCTGGTATGGGACGAATTGGGGCTCGCCGGGCTGGTCCAGATCACGGTCTTCATCGTGATCCTGTTTGCCGGGCTGGTATGGTTGTGGTTGAAGGGTGGTCTGGACTGGGGACCCTCCCGTGAAAAAAACGCAGATTTTTCGCAATCTCTGCGTAAGTCTTCGGAATAGATCGTGCGACGTAGCGCTGCTACGTCTCCTCACCATTCCTCGACAGCCTTGATCTTGCAAAAACTTTACGTTTCCTGGGACATGCCTTGAATGAAATACCGCAAAACGTAATCCTGACCCGCCTGGACGACCTGATCAACTGGGGGCGCGCCAACTCGCTCTGGCCGATGTTCTTCGGGCTTTCCTGCTGCTTCGTCGAGATGATGACCTCGTTCACCTCGCGCCACGATGTCTCCCGCTTCGGTGCCGAGGTGCTGCGCGGCACGCCGCGCGAGGCCGACCTGATGGTGATCGCCGGCACCCCCTTCGTCAAGATGGCCCCCTCGATCCTGCACCTGTACGAACAGATGGCCGAACCGCGCTGGGTCATGTCCATGGGCAGCTGCGCCAACTCGGGCGGCATGTACGATGTCTACAGCGTCGTGCAGGGGGTCAACCAGATCCTGCCGGTGGATGTGTACGTTCCCGGCTGCCCGCCCCGGCCAGAAGCCTTCATGCAGGGGTTGATGCTGTTGCAGGAGAAGATCAAAAGCGGCGAGCGCCCGGCCCGGCCGGTGCTGCACATGTCCGGCGGCTGGCAGGGCACCACCGTGCCGGTGCTGGTGCCTGGAGAGACCAAGTCCAACGACACCCGCGGGCCGGGCATGGAGAAGATCAGCATCCGTGGCGCGGCGGCCGGCCACCCCAGGCAGTTCCAGCCCCGCTCGGACGAGATCTGGCGCCCCCCCCCCCCCCCCCCCCCCCCCC
>Ga0209417_1004843_pt1 | contig 15609 bp, 18 predicted proteins | sample RifGroF2_FD_184002 | JGI IMG/M metagenome (GOLD analysis project Ga0209417, IMG submission 184002) | Groundwater microbial communities from Rifle, Colorado, USA - Groundwater F2 (SPAdes) (version 2) | ecosystem: Environmental > Aquatic > Deep subsurface > Groundwater | place: Rifle, Colorado... | reverse complement strand
ATTTTTGCTATTGTCGGTATAATTTTGGCGATAGTGAGTAGGTGATAAATCCCGAACGAAATCGCGGACGCATAAAATAAAAGAATTATATAATTATGACAAAATATATTATAAATAATAAAAAGGACAACGAAGCGTAAGCGTACGCGTCCTATTTCGTACGGGATGAAAGAAAAAAAAGTAGATAAATTTTTTTTGGTAATTGTATCTATTTTGCTTTTTCTAGGTGTCGCAATTTTTGTGTCTGCTTCTTTTGGACTTTTGGCGAGAAGTGAAGAAACTTTTTATTCTGTTCTTTTTAGTCAGTTGGTTCTGGGTCTTGGACTCGGCTTACTTTGTATGTATCTTTGCTTGAAAATAAATTATAAGTTTTGGCGCAATTATTCTTTTTTGCTTTTTTTAGGATCAATTTTATTGACTGCAGCAGTTTTTATTCCATCTCTTGGATGGAGTCATGGAGGGGCAGAAAGATGGATCGATGTTGGATTTACTAAATTTCAGCCTGTAGAATTTTTAAAATTTGGTTTTGTAATTTATTTTGCGGCATGGTTATCTTGGGTAAAAAATAGAGTTCAAGATTTTAGATTTGGAATTTTGCCTTTTGCTATTTTGATATCAATTATTGCTCTTATTTTATTCAAACAACCAGACACAAAAAGCTTTATTCTGATAACGGTTACTGGTTTGTCTATGCTTTTTATTTCAGGTGTTCCAATCAGGTATCTTCTCGGAGTTGGTTTTGGGTTGGTGCTTTTGCTTAGTACTTTGGTATATTTTACTCCATATTTACAAGCACGAGTCAAAACTTTTATTAATCCAGCTCATGATTCACAAGGATCTTCATATCAAATCCAGCAGTCTTTTATTGCTTTAGGTTCAGGTGGAGTTTTTGGTAGAGGATTTGGACAAAGTGTCCAAAAATTTAATTATCTACCCGAGCCACAAGGGGACTCTATCTTTGCAGTTTTAGGTGAAGAATTTGGTTTTGTGGGTGCTTCTATCACAATTATTCTTTATGTGCTTTTTCTTTTGCGTGGTTTTCGTATCGCGAATCGCGCGCCAGATTATTTCAGTGGACTTTTAGTTTCAGGAATTGTTATACTTATTACGGTCCAGTCATTTATGCATATAGCTTCTATCACTGGTGTTTTTCCATTGACAGGGGTACCACTTGTTTTTATGAGTCAAGGAGGTACTTCTCTTATGGTGTATCTAGCAATGATAGGAGTAGTATTAAATATATCTAGATTTCAAAAAAATTTATGAAAATAGTTTTTACAGGTGGTGGTACGGGTGGACATTTTTATCCGGTCATCGCTGTAGCACAAAAAGTCAATCAAATAATAGATAGTGAGCATATACTTGGAGCCAAACTCTACTATATTTCTGATAGCCCTTATGATAAAAAAATGCTCGTAGAAAATGAGCTTATGTTCGAACAAGTAAGTACTGGTAAGATGCGTACTTATTTTTCTGTTAAAAATTTTTCTGATATTTTTAAAACTTTTTTTGGTGTTATAAATGCAATTTTTAAATTATTTTCAATTTATCCAGACGTTATTTTTGGGAAGGGAGGTTATGCATCATTTCCAGTAATGTTTGCTGCTAGAATTTTACATATTCCAGTGATTATTCATGAGTCAGATTCAGCTCCAGGTAGAGTAAATAAATGGGCTGGACGTTTTGCAAAAAAAATAGCTATTTCTTTTCCTGAGGCAGCCGAATATTTTTCAAAAGAAAAAACTGCTTGGACTGGTCAACCCATAAGGTCTGAGATAGAACACGGAGCACAGAAAAGAGAAGCGCTCGAATATTTTAAATTAGAAGAAGAATTACCCGTAATAGTCATCATCGGAGGTTCTCAAGGTGCAGAATTGATAAACAATACCGTGCTTGATGCATTGCCTAGGCTGACAAAAAATTATCAAATTATCCACCAAACAGGTATAAATAATTTTAAAATTGTTTCAGGTCAAGCCAATGTAGTATTAGCAGATGATAGATATAAATCTAGATATATTCCTATTGCTTTTTTGAATCCTCTTCAATTAAAAATGGCTGCCGGTGCTGCTACTATTATCGTATCTCGAGCAGGGTCAGCTTTGTTTGAAATAGCATCTTGGAACGTTCCTTCTATTTTAGTTCCATTTAGTAATTCTAATGCTGATCATTCGAGAAAAAATGCTTTTAATTATGCTAGAGCAGGAGCTTGTAGTGTAATAGAAGAAGCCAATATGACTGCAAACATTTTGAGTTCAGAAATTGAAAGAATTTTGGGAGACCAAGAAAGCTATGAAAGGATGAAACAAAGTGCAAAAGCTTTCAGCAAACCTGGCGCCGCAGAAAAAATCGCTCGAGAATTGGTGGATATAGCTTTGAGTCACGAAAAATAAAATTTTGTGTTAAAATGGTTATATGTCACAAAATAAAGTTGTAACTAGATTTGCGCCGTCGCCTACGGGTTTTATGCATGTAGGTGGTGTACGAACAGCCCTTTATGCATGGCTTTGGGCTCGTAAAAACAACGGGCAATTTATTTTACGTATTGAAGATACAGACAAAGTGCGAGAGGTAGAAGGTTCTATAGAACACATTCAAAAATCACTTAAATGGCTCGGTTTAAATTGGGATCAAGGACCAGATATTGGAGGCCTTCATGCACCATACATTCAATCAGAGAGACTCGAGTTGTATAAAAAATACACAAATATTCTCATTGAAAAAGGATTTGCTTATTCTGATCCGTATACCGAAGAAGAAATTGAGAAATTTCGCCAAGAAGCTGAAGCTAATAAAAAACCTTTTTTATATCGTGAACATAGACGAGAAGATACATTACCTTGGGATGGTACAAAACCACTCCGTTTTAAGGTGGGTGAATTAAAACGCACAGTTTGGAATGACGTTGTTTGGGGAGATCTTTCGGCTGGGCCTGAAGCACTAGATGATTTTATTTTAATAAAAAGTGATGGATATCCGACTTATAATTTTGCACATGTCATTGATGACATAGAAATGGGTGTAACTCATGTAATACGTGGACAGGAATTTATTTCTTCCACTCCTAAGTTCTTATCTTTATATGAAGCGCTAGAAGTTGAACCACCGTTTTTTGTTACAGCTCCTCCAATAATGGGTGCTGATGGCAAGAGAAAGTTGGGCAAACGTGATGGAGCAAAAGATATATTGGATTATGAGAAAGAAGGATATTTGCCGGCTGCTATGATTAATTTTTTGGCTTTTCTTGGTTTTAACCCAGGAGGACAAAAAGAAATTTATCACATTAATGAATTAATTGAAGTTTTTGATTTGAATAAAATTCAACATTCCGGAGCCCAGTGGAATGATGATAAGCTTGATTGGATGAATAAAGAATATTTAAAATTATTACCGCTAGAAAAAATTGAAGAAGAAATTTTAAAACGTTTACCCAAAGAGTTGCAAAACAAGGATTTAGTTCCTGTTATTTTTGAACGTATTTCAAAATGGGGAGATATAGGAGATATGGTAACGACGGGGGAGTTGGACCTCTTTTTCAAAGCACCAGAATATGAAAAAAATAAATTGATTTTTAAAAATACTACACCTGAAAAAATTAAAAATAATTTAAAATTATCAATAAACGCACTGATGAGTTTAGATGAGAATAATTTTACTAAAGAAAACATTAAAAATGTTCTTATGTTAATAGCTGATAGTTTGGAAAGTAGGGGAGAACTCCTACATCCTGTACGTTTTGCTCTTTCTGGAAAAGATCAATCCCCAGATCCATTTACAATAGCTTCTATAATAGGAAAAAATGAAACATTACACAGATTACAAAAAGCTATTTAATATATTAGTTTTAATAATTTTACTTTTATTGCCAGTAGTTTTTTTGTCTGCGCAAACGGCACAAGAAATAAGAAATAAAATTGATGAAAAAGATGGAGCAATACAAAAACTTGAGAAAGAAATTGCTAGCTATCAGTCAGAACTCAATGGCTTGGGAAAACAGAAAGATTCCCTCGATAAATCATTGAAAGAATTGGATCTGACTAAGAAGAAATTGAATGCAGATATTTCTGTGACTCAAAACAAAATTGATAAAACAAATCTAACTATACAAAATTTGAGTAAAGACATAGGAAATAAAGAAGGTTCTATAGAAAATAATTTGGAAGCGATACGTTTTCAGATTAAAAATGTAAATGAATTCGAACAAGTAAGCATAATAGAAACTATATTGTCTGATGACAACTTTAGTTCTGTCTGGAATGATATAAATAATATAATAACAGTTCGTGAAAAATTAAGAGAAAATATAGTTATATTAAAACAAAAAAAGGGTGAATTGGAGGATACTAGACAAGTGACCATAGATGCTAAGGCTGAGCTTACATCATTAAAATCACAGCTTTCTGATCAACAAAAAATTGTCGTTCAAAATGCTAATGAGAAAAGTAAATTATTAACTCAAACAAAAAATAATGAGGCACTCTATCAAAAGTTGGTGAAAGAGCAATTGGCTAAAAAACAGGCTTTTGAAAAAGAATTAGAGGACTATGAATCTCAATTAAAATTTATTCTAGATCCATCATCTATTCCTTCTGGTAGAGTTTTGAGTTGGCCATTAGATAGTATATATGTGTCTTCTCCTTATGCGCCTAGGTGGGGAGGATTTCATCGTGGTACGGATTTTCGGGCTTCTGTGGGTACTCCAGTGAAGTCTGTGGCTGAAGGTGTGGTTTTGGGTACTGGAGATACAGATCTTGCTTGCCCTAAAGCTTCTTTTGGAAAATGGATATTTATAGAGCATAGTAATGGATTATCTTCTACATACGCTCATTTGTCGCAAATAAAAGTTAAAAAAGGTGATAAGGTCTCTCGTGGGTCTGTTATAGGCTATAGTGGCAATACTGGGTCTTCTACGGGGCCACATTTACACCTTTCTGTGTATGCTTCACGAGATTCTAAAGGTGATCCTGCTGTAAATATTGGTTCTTTCCCTAGTAAATCTTGTCCAGCACGGGTATTGTCTGACGGAACGATTGTACCAGCAAAAATTTTAACCCAACCCATAGCAGCTACAGAGGCATATCTAGATCCTATGCGTTTCTTGCCGTCACTTTAATTCTTAATTAATTTATAGTAAAATATAAAGAACATGCAAAATAAAATACTTGTCCCGTCCATGGCGGGGAAAAATAAAAATGAAGGGGGATTTTTACAAATAATAATTTTAATTATTGTCGCTCTCCTTATTATGAAATATTTCGGTGTAACTATTTCTGAAGTTATAAATTGGTTTAAAACATTTTTTGCTAGTGTTTTGAGATAATATTTTTTTATGAAAAATAAAAAATACTTTAAGACAAAAAAAGGTGAGATGAGCATCTTGGGTATCCTCGTGATGGGTTTTCTAATAATTATAGTGCTTAGTTACTTCAATATCAGCTTAAAATCGATTGTAGAGAGTCCCACAGGCCAGGAAAATGTGAATTATGTCAAAGATACGACCAAGAGTGTTTGGACCAAATATTTAGCTGAACCTGTAGAATATTTATGGAATGATGTTTGGGTAGATATTTTTTGGAAAGGATTTATTTTAAATATGGAACGTATTCGTGATGGAAGGCCTACTGAGATGGAAGAAGCGACGGAAAATATTAAAATTCAATGAGATATTGGGGAAGTGATTATCTATTTATAAGTTTATATACTATATGTGGATAAGTTCGTTTTACATATATTGTGCGAAGTAGTATACTCTAATAATGAATACAAAAAAATCCACGAAACCAATAGTTCTGTATGTACTTCCCTTTCTTGATTACTGTGAAATAGAAAAAGGACTATCAAATAATACACAACGTAACTATAAACAGTATTTAAAATTATTTATTGATTGGTTAAAAAAAACCAACAATGAGAATCTTTCCCCCCGTGAGCTCACAGCAAATCATATTTGGGATTATCGACTATATTTGGCTCGAAGCTACAAAACACGCTCTGGTGAATATTTAGGCAAGAAATCTCAAAATTATTATCTTATAGCAGTACGAGCACTTCTTGATTTTCTTGCTGATCGTGATATTGAGACCCTTTCCTCTTCTAAAGTTAAATTGGCCAAACAAAAAACAGATGAAACTATCTCTTTTCTTGAAGTTCGTGATGTTGAGGCGATGTTAAAAGTCCCTGATATTAAAACTGCCACTGGTCTTCGTGACCGTGCGATTATGGAATTATTTTTTTCTTCCGGTATGCGTATTTCTGAATTAGTAGCGCTCAACGTTGACCAGATGTCATTTTTCAAAGACAAGAATCCAAATCGCACATTTGAGCTTTCTATCGTTGGAAAAGGAAAACATGTACGAACCATATTTATTTCTCCTCGTGCCTCTGGGTGGCTTCGGACATATTTGGCATCGAGAAAAGATATACAGAAACCATTGTTTATAAATCATAGAGGAAAAGATATAGATGACGATCATAGACTCACTCCCCGATCAATTCAGAAGATGATTTCAAAAAATGCATTACTTGCGGGTATTTCAAAAAAAGTTACGCCACACACTCTTAGGCATAGTTATGCAACTGATCTTTTGGGACACGGAGCTGATTTACGAAGTGTTCAAGAGCTTTTGGGTCATAAGAATGTAGCTACAACACAGATTTATACCCACGTAACAAATAAAGGACTTAGAGACATACATGAAAGATTTCATGGAGGAAAAGAACTTGATAATAAATAACAGAATATTTTTTATTGGCACGAGCTAGAAAGCGTGTATCCAGCTCTTTCTGCCTCTTCCCCTGTCCCAAACCAAACCCTATTTTCTTGTTTGATAGTTTTACCCGCAGAACAACTTATTGAATAGTATTTACTTCCTCTATTTGATGCAAAAAAGTTTTTTCCAGAAGAATTAACTTCCAGACGTCCAACGTCTGTAACTGTTGAAACAACATTTGCAGACTGGTTTATAGCCTCTAATTGGCCCTTGTATTCGATTTTAATGCCTTGAGACGTGCTTTCCTTTGATAATCTACCTAACTCAAAAGAACCCAATGCGACTAATATTATAATAATTACTATTAAGATATCGTTTCCCTTTTCGCTTGTAATAAAAAGCTTGATTTTTTCCATAAAATTGTTTATACTCTTATTTGTATTATATTATATAAGTAAATAGAAAACTAATCATATGGCACATAGAAAAGCCGGCGGTACCGCCAAAAACTTAAGAGATTCACAACCTAAATATTTAGGGGTTAAGCTTGCTGATGGTCAAAAGGCTCAAGCTGGCTCTGTTATCGTCAGACAGCGTGGTACAGCCATCATGGCGGGTACTAATGTATCCGTAGGTAAGGATCATACCCTATTTGCCCTCAAACCAGGTACAGTCAAATTTGGTTCTAAACGCAAAACATCTTTCAACGGCAGTACTTCGGTAAAGAAAACTGTAAGTGTAATATAAATTTTTACTAAATAAAAAGTCCCCATTTGGGGGCTTTTTAAATTTGTTCAATAAATAGTTTAAAAGAAGATTTTTTACCTTTTATTATTATTGGAATTTCGTGCTCCCCTATTTCTTTGATTGGTTTTTCTAAAACAATAAATTCTTCGTCAATATCTGCATGATGTTCACTCTTCATTGCATCTACAATATCTTTGTTGTGAATTTTAGAAAATAAGTGTCCTTTTTCATCTGCTTTTGCTTTTAGGTGAACCACTTTACCTTTTATCTCTTCCAAATTCTTTAATAAAAGATCTTCTTGTACTTCCCTCTCTATCTCAATATTTTTCTTTCTTTTTTCTAATTCTGAAATAGCATTTGCAGTCGCAAGCACAGCTAATTTTCTAGGAAAAAGAAAATTCATGGCATAACCATCATTTATTTCTTTTATGTCGTGTCTTTTCCCTACTCTAGGGACATCTTGTAAGAAGATTACTTTCATGATTTAATTTCGTAATTTTAATTTAATAAAAGTTCTATTGCTTTATTCATTTGTGAGTCAGTTTTATTTTCTATATCTTTCTCTGTCATTTCTACTAAATAATCTGGAGTCAGTCCTGTGTCAGAAATTGAATTTCCATTTGGAGTAAGCCATTTTGCTACAGTGATTTTGAGAACAGTATCTGGAGTGACATCGATAACTTCTTGTACAGAACCTTTACCAAAACTTTTATCTCCGACTAATTTTGCACGTCCATGATCTTGCATTGCACCAGCTAGAATCTCAGAAGCTGAAGCCGAACCACCATCTATCAAAATTACAAAATTTAATTTTTCATTAAATATATCGTAGCCTTTGCTTCTAAATATTTCAGGTGATCTATTGTCTCCATAATCTTCTTTTACTATTATTTTACCTCCTTTTAGAAACCAGCTAGCCATATCCACTGATGCTTCCAAATATCCACCAGGATTTCCACGTAAATCAAGAATTAATTTATTACTTCCTGAATTAACAAATTCTTTCATTGCATTTCGGAAAAGATTAGAAGAATTAGCAGAAAAGCTGTAAAGTTTTACAACAAAAATACCATCTTGTCTCATCTCAGTATCTAATGTTGGTATGTTTATGACATCTCTGATAATTTTTATTTCTTTTGGCTGACTTAGTCCTTCTCTAGAAATAGTCAAAGTGACAGTCGTTCCTTTTGGACCTCTGATTAATTTAACTGCTTCTTCGACTCCCAGGCCACTAGTTATTTTGTCATCAATTTTTAGAATTTTATCGCCGGATTTAATATTTGCTCTATAAGCTGGAGTATTTTTAAGTGGAGCTATGACAGTCAATATTTTGTCTTTCATGCCTACTTCCATCCCAATTCCTTCAAAATTACCAGATATTTCTTCTTCAAAAGACTTTGTCTCCTCGGGATTGAAATACACACTATATGGGTCATTTAAAGAGCTCATAAGGCCTGAAATCGCTCCGTAGATACGTTCTTGATCTGATACATTTTTAGCGGATGGGTATTTTTCATCTATAGTATTCCAAACTTTCCAGAATGGAGAAAAATCAGAATTAGTCTCAATCTCTGGTTCTTTTCCAGAAACTTTTAAGATTTTATCAACTTCTTTATAATTGCTTCCCCCTACATAAATTCCGAAAGCGAAAAATAGAAAAATAAATAAAATAGTAATTGTAATATGTTTTGTTTTAGAAAATTTTTCCATATATTTTATTTTTTAAATTTTATTGAGTCTCATCTTCTAAAGAAATATCTTTTCTTTCAATTTCATCTAGATTTTGATTTTTGTCAAAATCCTCATTTTCTCGAAAATTATCAAAAGTTTTTTTCTGTTTTTCTGTCAGCTTATAATTTTTATAAAGAACATAACTAAAATAAATAAGACCAAGTCCAGTGATGGTAAATAGTATATTTTTCCAAGAGTATGGGATGCCCAAATATGGCAATATTGCTACCCAAGTTCCTGAGATTAAAAGTATTCGTGCTTTTCGCATCTTTATATTATATCAAGAGAAATATAAAAATGCAAAACGATTTTAATCAAAGTATTCGGGCGTATTTGTAGACATCCAATCTAAAAGTTGACGCATTATTGAAGATGCACCGATGCTATTTGTCGAAGGTCCCGCCTCCATCATTATGGTAAATGCATATTTAGGATTTTCATATGGGAAAAAGCCAACTATCCATGAATTGATTTTATTTTTTGATATACCTATTTGAGCTGTACCAGTTTTTGCCGCTACTTCTACATAAGGTACATTTAAAGCTACAGCTGTGCCGAAAGTCACTGCTTGTCTCATACCATCATGTACTGTATCAAAATATTCTTTTTTTAAATCAATTAAAGAAAATATTTTTTCTTTTTCTACATCATTCAAAATCAGGTGAGGATTTAATAATTTTCCATTGTTAGCTATCGCTCCTATTGCACGAGTCATTTCCATGGGTGTGACTTGAAAGCCATATTGTCCTATCGCAGTATGATATGTATTTCCTATACGCCAAGGATCTCCGTCAAAATTTGCTAGTTTCCATTCCGGATTTGGTATAGTTCCACTTTTTTCATTTGGTAGATCAATACCAGTCTTAACTCCAAGACCAAAAAGTTTTGCATATTTTTCTAAGTTTGCTATGCCGAGACCTTTTTGGTCTTCAAATCCCCCTCCTATTTCATAAAAATAAATATCAGAAGATACAGCTAGTGCTTCCATCATATTTGTCCAACCGTGTGCTTTCCAGTCTTTAAAAACTGTTTTTTGATCCGGGAAATAAGGATTTGGTATAGACATAGATCCAGTGGAGAGGATTTTTTTGTATGGATCTATTACTCCTTCTGCTAAAGCTCCGAGAGCAAAGAATGGTTTTACTATAGATCCTGGTGTGTAAAGTCCTGAAATATCTCTATCCAAAAAAACTTTTCTTTTGTCAGTCAAATAATTATTTATACTTGTTGTATCTTTTCCGAGAGAGAGAATTTCAGAATTATATTCTGGAAAACTAGTAGAGACTATGACTTCTCCTTTTTCTGTGTCCATTATTACACCTGCTCCTCCACTAAAAGATTCATTTTCAGATAAATCTTTTATAAGTGTAAATAATTTTTTTTGTATACGAGAATCGATCGTCGTCATAAGATCAGTTCCTCGTTTTGGTGTATTTACAATGTTTTCTGAAAATACTTTGCCCAATGCATCAGTTTCTATTATTTTTGAACCATTTTCACCTTTTAATAATTCATTGTATTGTTTTTCTAAACCACCTTTCCCTAAAAATTCACCTTGCCAGTAATTGCCTGATTTGTCTTTAGTAGGATAGCTAACATAACCCAATATATGAGAAAAACCAGGCGATAAGTAAGCTCGAGTCGGTATAGAAGTCGGATCTTCTTCTTTATTCCATGTCATTTCTATTTTATTACGATCATATATTATTCCTCTATCGGTAAAAACTATGACTTTTTCTAAAACATTATTTTGACTTCTTTTAAAGTAAGCTTCTCCTTTTTGTATTTGGAGATAAGCGAGGCGAGTGCCAAAAATTCCTGTAAAAAATAAAAATAAGATACCGAGAAATAGTATTGTTTTTTTAGGGATAGGTCTCTCTATCCGTCCTTCAAATTGTTGACGGTCAAAATTTTGTAAGTTTTGAGAATCAAGAAAAATTTCATCAGGATCTACGAAACCATTTCTATATTTTATTTTATTTTTTTTAATTCGGGGTATCATAAAATTTTATTTTCTTTTTTAGCATTTCTATAGCTATAAAGATTATAGTATAAATTAATAGAGAAATAAAAATAGCAGATGGATCCCCTGCCCCATAAAGCAAATTTGAAAGAAAGAGCAAGGCGACTGCCTCCCAAAAAATACTAAAATAAAATACTCCGGCTAGCGCTAGCAATAGAGAAACCCAAAAAGGCATAAAAAGTACTGAAAATAAGAGTAAAAATGAAGCTAAAATCCTTATAAGCATATTTCTATACTACACGGTTTATATAAAAAATACAAAATAAATGATATTGCCTATTGCTGGGTGCATGGTATTATGTTTTTATATGATAAATGTATTACAAACAGAAGTTTTGCTAAATATGTTAAATATGGTTTTGGCCAAAGCAGTATCTTTTAAAGATGAAGAAATCGTAAAAAAAATTTCCGACTTGAGACATAAGATTTATTATGAAGATTTTGATTATGGTGAGAGTATTGTTTATCTTAAGGCGATAGAAAAAGAACTTGAAAAAAGAGAAAGAAAGTTAGAGGATCAAGAAAGAGACCCATCTCATTATTTAGGTGTGGAGATGAAAAATTCTTTATTTAAAAGAAGATAATAAGAATTTAAGATTTATCTATTTTACTTCAGTAGTCAGTTCTGGTTGTGTGCTAGAAGACACTATCTCAAATCTTAATCTTCCTATAAGCTTATTATTTTCTGTTTTGATATTTACTCTCCATTTCCCTTCTTTTATATTTGAACGCCTGGAATATGTACGAAAACCACCATCACGTCCACCTTTTACAGGGAGATTTATTATATTATCAGTTATCCATTCGTCTTTTATTTCATTATAATATTGCCATTCGTGAAGAATAGTGAGGTTTAGATTTTTTGGAGAAAAAATAGCACTAAAAGCATAAACAGGAGCTCCTACATTTTTATTAAAATTTGGGTATAAAGTAAAATATTTTTTCCACCCAGAGTCTTCAAAAGTCACTATATAATTGCCAACGTTGTTCTTCTCTATAAAGTTATATATGCCTGCATCTTTGAGGGATAAAGGCATCGGAGGAATGAGATTGGTAAAATAAAGAACATTAACTAAAAAAGTAATACCTAAAATTAGAGAAATAATTAGTTTTTTACTCTCGGAAAACTCTCTTTTAACGAAAGAAGATAAAATAAAAATAAAAGCAATTATAAAAATAAGACTTACAAGTCCAGAAAGTAGAAATATTCCAGTACCTATTTTATGTAAAACTATCGGTACTAAAAAAATCATGAAACAATAGATAGAAAGATAGAATAAGCTTATTTGAAAACTAAATCTTATATAGTGTCTTTTTAATGATTCATTTGCCCAAAAAGCTCCTGCTAGAAGAGCGATAAATGGCCAAGTGGTAAATATGTCTGCGCTCCTGAAATAAAATACTAAGTAAGTAGATAGAATCCCTCCAAAGAAAAACTGTAATATATTTACATACCAGAAATGTTTTCTACCAGGATTTATTTCATCACCTTCTTCTTTTTCTTGAGTATGAATAAGAATTATAAATATACCGACGACAAGTAAATGTCCCAAAATCCAGATATTTTCCCAAAGTGTATCTACTCTTTTTAGCGTAATAGCATCAAAAATAAATCCAGAAATCAAAGACAAAGAAGAGATTGGCCGTTCAAAACGACCGTAGAAGTTGCGTATAGGTTCTACGAAAAACATATTTATATTATATTTCTTTTTTGAGGAAATAAGCAAGAATTGGAGGAGTAAGTAGTGTAGTTAGGATCACCATAATCACAATCACAGAAAAGAGCTCATCAGTAAGAACACCCAAGCTCATACCGATAGTAGCAAAGATCAGCCCCACTTCCCCTCTGGGCACCATACCGAAACCTACAATGTTTTTGTTTATATCTTTTCCTGCGAAGAACCCAGAAATATATTTTCCAACAAATGCAATTACAGTTATACCGAGAGCAACTGATAAAATTTTTGGGTTAAATAAAGTTTGTAGATTTACATTTATTCCTGTGAAAACAAAAAATATTGGAATGATAAAATGTCCGATGGGTTCTAGCAATTCTTCGACGTGTTTGTCCGTGTAATGGTCTGCAGTTTTCTGAAATTTTTCACGGTGTTCAGCACCTACTAGTTCAGCATGTTTTTCCAAGTCCAGTGCTGTCTGTGGTTTTTTGAAATATTTGAAATGTACAGGATCAAGTATTAGTCCTGCAGCAAATGCTCCTACTATAGGAGCGAGTCCTATCAAACCAGCAACAGCAGAATAGAATAAAGCAAATACTATAGCCAATGTGATTTTTGTACCGACTCCTGTGTTTATTTTAGAAAAGAATTTACTGATATAAGGTGCGCAAGTTTTACCAATTAAAATAGAACCGACTAGGAACAATAGTGCTTTTGCTACAATCCAAGAAACGACACCGAAGCTCACAGCCCCTAATGTGACGATAGCTGATACCACAGCTAAAATAATGAGACCCATGACATCGTCTATGACGGCTGCACCGAGCACTATTTGAGCTTCTTTAGTTTGTAATTTTCCAAAATCTTTGAATACACGAGCAGTAATACCTACTGAAGTAGCGGTAAGAGCAGCTCCCAAGAAAAGATAAGCATTTGAAGATAAATCTGGTAGTAACCAAGGACCCACTATCCAAGTACCGAGCACAAAAGGAGCGATTACTCCGACAGTCGCTACGAGAAAAGCTTTCACGCCGACTTTTTTCATATCAGACAAGTTTGATTCGAGTCCTACTTGGAATAATAAAATGACGACTCCAATCTCCGCTAAGAATTTTATATAAATATCACTTTTTATTGGATCAAAGAAATGAAAGCCAATTAAGCCCAAGTTTCCTATGAGCACTCCTATCAAAAGTTCTCCCAATACTGAAGGCTGTTTTGCTTTTTCGATAAATCGTCCGAGCATAGCAAAAAATAAAATGATTCCCATCCAGAGCAACGTCATGACTGGACCGTGTTCAGTTTCCCCAGAACTAGCAAAAACAAAAGAAGTCACTGATAAAAATAACGCAACGAAAACCAAAACTTTATTTTTCAATAATGTTGATACCATAAATTTATTTAATTAATAATTTTTAACTCAAAGATAATACACGTTTTTTAAAAGTTAAGCAAGGATTTATTAAAATTCATCTAAAAACGAAGTCGCCCCAGAGAGTCTGGCGACTTCTTTGGGGCGGGACGATGGGCTCACAAGAGCCTGCAGAGGGTATGAAGAACTTCGGCGTACTCCCTGACACACTTTTTGTTATGCTTGACCGGTTCTCCTTTCTTGTAGGGGTGACGGGTATAGGGCAGATGACTTTTGAGAGAGCTCCAAGTAAGTTTGATTGCTCTCTTGACCAGCCGAGCCTTCTTTTTCTTTTTCACACTTCCCCCTTTTACTTGTACATAAAGACTCTTTTTAGGAATACTATATTAAAAATATTTTGTCAATAAAAACGTAATATCCCAATAGCTTGGAATCACCACAGAGTTTAAAATGATTCCATATGCCATACACAACAAACAAAAACATGCCCGCGATTAGAAGAGAAGCTGCACAGCTAGTGTACAAGGGTTGGAGTACTAGAAAGGTCGCACGACACTTCGGATTCAGTCAAAGTGTCATTGTGAAATGGGTAGTCAAATCAAAAAAGATTGGATACCATCCAATCCCAACACAAAGCTCAAGACCACATCATCATCCGAAACAATTGAAAGAAAAAGTAGTGGAAAGAATTGTAGCTCTACGTATTAAAACAAAAAGAACCAGTGAGGTGGTTCATCAGTATTTGTTAAATGAAGGAATTAAAGTTTCTTTAAATTCTGTCAGACGAACCATTGATCGTCATGGACTCATGAAAAAACGAAGTAAGTGGAAACGATATCATCCCCATCAGGATCGTCCATATCCTTTAAAATCGGGCGATTTAGTGCAAATTGACACCATTCATCGAATGATTAGTGAAAAGAAAAGATTGTATGTTTTTGTTTTAATCGATGTGTTTTCCAGATGGATCTACGCTAAAGCATATGCAAAAATGAATGGCAAACAAACCATCAGATTTGTGAACGAAGCACAAAGAAAAGCAGTGTTTAAATTCTCCATGCTACAGTCAGATCACGGACCGGAATTCAGTCAGTGGTTCACTTCACGAATCGAGAAAAATCACAGATACACTAGAATCGGTAAACCCAATGACAATGCCCACATTGAAAGAGTGAATCGAACGATACAAGAAGAATGCTTGGACAAGTTTCCTAACGATGTGAAAAAAATTAATTGCGAACTTAAAAAATATTTGCAATACTACAATTACGAAAGATTACATTTGAGCTTAAATTTAAAAACACCTTCACAATTTACTTAAAGTGATTCCAAGCTATTGGTTAGAATACG
>Ga0209417_1004840_pt1 | contig 15620 bp, 7 predicted proteins | sample RifGroF2_FD_184002 | JGI IMG/M metagenome (GOLD analysis project Ga0209417, IMG submission 184002) | Groundwater microbial communities from Rifle, Colorado, USA - Groundwater F2 (SPAdes) (version 2) | ecosystem: Environmental > Aquatic > Deep subsurface > Groundwater | place: Rifle, Colorado... | reverse complement strand
TCCAATCCCGTTGCGGCCATCCGGTCAATATTCGGTGTGAAACACTCCAGGTTAGCGTCCCCGTTATATCCGGTCGACTGGGCTCTCCACTGGTCGGCAAGCACCAAAACAACATTCGGCCTTTGTGACACCTGTCCTTTCAGAGCGGAGGTGCAATAGAGCAGCAATAAAAATACCGACACCTGAATATTGAAGAAAAACTTCAGGACTTTTTTCCGAATGCTAGTTTCCATCGCTGTTCTCTTTAAACACTCCACCCCACCCTGAATTCCGGTTTAATCAGAGAATTGGCGGCTTCAACATTGGTTACCTTCATGTTTTCACCATCCCAACCTTATTCCTGGTTGCGGAATAAGGAGGCTGCTGTTCCCAATAAAACTGTTTCTGTGAGTGGCCCTCCATAATTGAAATTAGCACTTGCCGGCTTTCCGGTTTTTATCGCTTCCAGCCAGTCAGCATGGTGTCCCTTGCTCCGTTCAATCAACTGCGGCGGGGTTTCTACTACCTGACTTTTATCAAACGGGTATACTTTAAAATCACCGGCACCGTGGGAACCATGCACGATTATGCCCTTCTCGCCGATCAGCAGTGCCCCGCAGCTGTCCTCATATTTCAAATCCCTCAGCCTGTCGTCGTGTAGGGGGAGCAGGCCACCGTCATACCAGGTTAGCTTAACCGGGGGCTGATTCTCCCTTTCGGGAAACTTATAAGTGATGATGGAAGCGGTGGGATAGGAATCGTATTTTACCTCCGGAAGAAGGTTTGAGGTGCTGGCTATCACGCTTTCAGGGCTCCCAAGATCCAGGGCCCAAAAGGCCGGATCGAGGGTATGGCAGCCAAAATCGCCTAGCGCACCACATCCGAAATCAATAAACCCACGCCATTTCATTGGAAGATACGCAGGATGATACTGCCTGTCAAGAGCTGGGCCCAGCCACAAATCCCACTTCAACTGCCTTGGGATTCTGAAATCGCCTGTGGGGCGCTCAATTCCGTGTGGGAACGAAACAGAGCCGCCACCGGCCGGCCGGTCGCACCAGGCATGAACCTCCGTTACCTTGCCAATGGATCCGGCTTTTATATGCTCATAAAATTGCCTGATACTTTCCCAGGAATGCCCCTGGTTTCCCATTTGGGTCTGGACACCATATTCCTTTGCCAGACGTGTAATTTCCCGTACTTCAAAAACTGAATGTGCAAGCGGCTTCTCACAATAGACATGCTTGCCCATTTTTATAGCCATTGTAGCGATCACCCCATGGCAGTGGTCGGGGGTAGAAATCACAACGGCATCAATATCCTTTTGCTTTTCGAGCATGACTCTAAAATCCCTGTACCGTTTGGCTTTCGGATAGGCATCGAATGTTTTCTCCTGGTTCTCTCTCCAGTCCACATCGCATAAAGCAACAATATTCTGGTCTTTCAGTGCTTTTAAATTACTCCCGCCACGTCCGGCAATCCCAACAAAGGCCAGGTTAATCTTATCAGAAGGCCATACAACTTTTTCATCATTCTTTTCGCTGGTCGAGCAGGCAGCTGCTCCAAGAACCAGGGCTCCCGCTGATCCAATGGATACGGTTTTAGTAAATTCTCGTCTGGTTGACATTCTATTTTGTTTTAAGTTTTTCGATTCCTTGCTGTGTAACGATCGGAACATAACCTACTTCCATACCTTTTGGCGGAGTGACGAGCAATGCAGGATCAATTTCCGCGAGTTTCCCAATCAGAGGAGCAGGAAGATATTCACGCTCCTTTGTCCAATGCCGGTGGAGAAGTTCCACCCGTCTTTGCATCTCTTCCCTTTCCGCTTTGCTCATATCTGCGTTGAGCAAGGCAGGCTGATCGGCAAACCGGTACCAATAGTAGGTCACTGTACTTCCATCGCCTAGTTTTACTTTAAACGGACCTGCAACCGGGCCGGGAGTTTTCCAGCAACTCTTTTTATCATCGGGAGTTACATAGGCCACAGGAGTCCGCGGGTCAGTGTTGGCAAAACTAACCTTGTGCAGCCCGGTTTCAGCCGGTACTTCTTCAGGCGCCACAGCAATCCATTTGCCTTTATCGTCATTCCCGGTTTTTACCAGTTTGTAATATTCCGGAATGGTTACCACCGATCGTCCGTTTATTTTCCTTTTTGTAATCAGATCGCCCGACCAGCGAACCCGTAAGGTTGCTGAATCGGTAACATTCGGATCCATATAGGAGGTAATATTCATCAGAGCGCGTTTTTCCTTGGGTATATGATCCCCGTAAAAACTCCAGTTTGATCTTACCGCCTTTTTAATCTTCTGCATGGTAGCACCTTCAACATCAATGACACCGCTGGCCGGGGGACCTCCCTTGAACCAGGCATCAACAGCGTCCCATAGAGCCGACTTCTTATATACCATCAGACGATGCAACAAATCTGAATTGCCATCCGGACCTGCCGGATACTGTGTTGGAGCCATGCGCGAGTAGATTTCTCCTTTTGAGTCGGTGGCTTCGGCAGAATAGATATGCTGGGTTTCCATCTGAAAAGCCTTATTCGCATCCGACGGCCGCTGATCCAGAAACAGTCCGTTCAACCGGGGATCATCTACTGAGGCACGAGTCCAGAAATAAGGAGTAAAGAAAGCAACCGGACCTTTAAAATTGCCGGTGTTAAGAAACAAGGTCCAGCACTGGTTACCGGTAGTAACGTCTTTACCTGCCGTGGTGGATTTTGGCTCCGTGAGCGGCAAAGGCAGATATCCGCTGCCAAACAGCTCTCCGCAGGTTCCCTGCTTCAGGTTGAGTCCGTCAGGTGGCCACAACACCCATGGACTTAACTGAGCCGCACCATATTTTCCCTTATCAACACTCCAGTCCCTGCCCTGCCCTGCGCCCGGCCCGTTGGCCCAGCCAACAAAATCCCGCTGTACGCCACCCATTATAAATTTTGGAGTAGCAGTGGCATACTCTGTATCGCGCCACCAGCCAAGGCCACCCTCAACGTCCGTGTATAGTTTTTCGACCAGCAGGGGCCCATCATACCGCGGATGCATCCAGGTGCCAAACAGGCCCGATTGGAATTCCCTTCCAGGATACTCCCTGATTAAAGGAAAGGCCGCGACATACATCGAATAACCCGCATTAAATGCCGTATCCACTTTCTCAATCTGGGTAATCAGGTACCCCCCGACATTCCCCTTTTTCATAGACTTCCCAGAAGTATCCTGTGCATAAACAGGATATGCCATCAAACCAAACAGGAGAATACCAATAAATACAAATTGCTTTTTCTTCATAATATATGGTTTTACCTAAACTATTCTCAACTACCTGTCTGCGACCCCAACCACCAGCATATGTCACTGGTCACTATTCACTATTCACTATTCACTATTCACTTTCACCACCACCGACTGCACCAGCCTCACCGGCCCCAATAGCCCAGCCGACTGAACCACCCAGTAATTTGGCTCGGTCCGATATCCGTGGGTTTTAATATTTGTTTTCGTAAACCTTTCATCTTCTGGCAATTCATTGTCGCCGGCAAGACGATTACACCACAGATTCATCACTTCTATCTTCAATTCATTGTCGCCGGTTTTAACAAGATCCGAAATATCAGCACGGAAGGGTGGTTTCCATACTATACCGGCCGATTTCCCATTCACAAAAACCTCTGCCACTTCCCTTACATCACCCAGATCAATGTGTACCCTTCTGCCTGTAATTAGCCATTCTGCCGGAACATCGATGGTTTTCGTGTAAAATCCTCCACCGGAATAGTATTTAATACCCTGATTCTCATGATCCGACCAGGATATCAGCTCAGGAAAATTCATTTCGGCAGGAGCTCCCCAGTCCGGATTGAAATTGACTTTCCATGCGCCGTTTACCTCGATTGGATCTGCCAGATCAGTCAGCTGGAACTTCGCTTCCTTTCCCTTTTTGTTTTGTAATTCGAATTCACCGTTTTGCCAGCATTCAATTGACGCAGATTCCATATTACTTTCGGCGCCAAAAACCACAAAAACAGAGGCGCCAGGAGCCAGGTCGATCCTGAGGCTGGTTCCATTTTCCAGCTTTTTATAACTGAAGGCTGGCTTCATACTTCCATCGGAGGGATCCCAGAAAGATGGCTCGAACCCAGCAACCCTGAACCGACAATCAGCACTTAGTTGATTCAGTGAGGTATTCCTCACAAAGAAGATTTCCAAATCTTCTGTCTGCCGGTGAATGTAGTCAAGGTGCTGGTCAAGGATTTTATCCGGGCAGAAGAAATCAGGGCTAACAGACTCCCTTGCCAACCATTCTCTTGCAGTGTATCCCCAGACAATCTTGCCTTTTCCGTATCGATTCTGTTTCACCGTAGTGCCATCACAAGATTCCCACATTGTATCGGCCAATTTCTCCAATTCCGCTTTTCTTGATACGTAATCCCGCATACCCGGAACATCCCTGGGTTTCGGGCCAATAACTGTGGCTCCGGCGGATACGAGTGTCTCCAGCTTTTGTAGCACCTCCAGTTGCATATGCTCCTGATCCTGCAGTACAAGAACCCGGTATGACATTCCATCGGGGAGCCGCAGCCTTCCGTCATCAAATGACATGCGGTTTAGTATTACATCGCTGTTGACAACATCATAATCATAGCCTTTTCCCAATCCATCGAGTAACGGTTTTTCCGGAACATTTGCGAATAATGGCCAGAAGTTCGGAGCCTGATCACCATAGTAATAGGCCACATCGGCAACAAACAATCCCTGTTGCAGCATGCGGCAGCAACGGGCCAGGTAATCCATAAAAGGCTTGGCCTTCGACCACCAGACAACACGCGGATTCATATCAACACCTGCGTGGTAAGAACGGCCTGGAAACCCATATTCATCCGGAGAATTCGAATATCCATGATAGGTAATATGATTCAACCCTTCACAAAAAGCCCTGTCAACATATTGCTTACGAATGAAGGGACCATCTTTCCATCGCCACCAGGTTGTCCAGGATTCTGCGTCAACCAGCGGTTTTCCATAAATATGCGATGCGCTGGCAATCTCCTTAATCAGGAAAATATTGTTTCTGTTTCTAATCCAGAATTCACCGCGTGGAATATGCACATTGCCGAGAGCCTTAAGTGCATCAACCGGACAGGTATTCCAGATTGGCGGTCCGGGACCGCCAGCCTCGCCTGCCAATTTCAGCCCGTATTCCGCACAAATTTCACTTCCAGTGGTATAATGACTGAATATCAGAAGATCACTTACGGATTTGTTATAATCATAAGTAAAGCGCTCACTTTTCTCCTTGCTTTCGATCGTCCAGCCGGAAAGAACTGGCAGCCACAGGATCGGATCATATCCGTGATCCTTCAAAAACCATTCGCCGAACTTTGTGGTCCATTGAATCCCCTCATGGAGCTCCATGCTGTCAACATCAAGCGTTTTCAGCGGTGAATCAGGGTCACCCCCCTTTTTAATTCCAAGTCTCTCAAGGATATAATTAAAATGAAAACGTGTAGCATCGGGATCCAGAAAATCAATGAACGGCCCTTTGGAATTAGGACTGGCAGCGATCAGCTGCTGGCCGTTATTTGTGCATACATACCTGACAACCTGCCACTTGCCGGCGGGTGGCTTCCAACTTAGCACACCCTCAGAGAATTTGTCAGTGAGATTGATAACTTTAGAAAGATCTGAAATCACTTTATCCTCTGAGTCGGGCCAGGCCAGAACAGCAACATCGATATACCATTTTGGCAACCCATTCTCTCCCTTAGGGCATTCGGACGGAACTTCTGGAAATGGAAGTACCTGTTTGATTCGGCCTGAGCCCTCAAACACTGTTGAGGAATAGAACAGGTTTTTGCTCGCCAGTTCAGGAGGTACCCAGGGACCGCCGGCATTCCATCCGCTGGATGTGACCAATCCCAGGTCCAGGTCAACCCGCCTGGCCTCTTTCAAAGCATGCCGCATAGCTTCAACCGATTTCACACCCATAAAAGGAGGACCTGCAGGAACCATTCCACCGGGATTTCTCATGGCCTCTGTATCCCACATGAGCAATCCTCCAAGCCCTTTGGCTTTTGCCTCTTCAAGATCATTCGTCAGGCTGTTCAACTGAACATCACCGTTTAACCAGTTCCAGTATGCTTTTGGCCGGGCATCCTTACCGGGATCAGCAAATTCCCTGGATAGACCAGACTCCTGGGCAATGCCAGAGAAGACAAACAAATGAAAAGCCAGGAGAATCAGGATACTATGTTTCACTTTCTTCATAAAACCTGTATCATACAATAAATCAGGGTAAAATAGTGATCTTAAGGCTTACCATCTCTTTAAGAGGAAGGAATACTACCAATTCATCACCATCCAGCTCAGGGCTGATTCCAACTTGGCCGTCATTGACTTCCTTGCCATTAACCAGAATCCTGGCTCCCTGTGACTTCCAGTTTTTCACCCGGATTGCCGGATTAAAGACCGGAGAATCCTTGCTGCCATGAAGGGTGAATTCTATTTTCCCGACTTTGGTATTGATGTCTTCGAGCTGGTAACATCTTTCGGCTTTATCGTAACCTTTTGAAAGATAACCTGTTCCGATAATTGACAATTCGGGAGCATAAGCCCACGAACGGCCGAAACTTATCAGGTCATCCATTTTCATGTCGTTCATGCCATATAGGCCAATCCAGTACAGACGGTTACCATCCTCATGGATAACCGGATCGGAGCAGGGTGAACTCATGAAATGCGTTGGCCGGTCGGTGGTCTTTGCCCATCGTCCGTCGCTGCTGGCCTGGTTAACGGGAAAATGGTTATAGGCTCCTCCGATCCATCTGATCCACATTTCGTTACCCGGTTCAAAACAGATAAAGGGTTTGTTGTTTGATTTAAAATTATACTGCTGAATGGTATATTTCCCGGTCCACCCGGCAGGTTTCTTTTGAGGATCCACCTGAACGATTGCTGTTTGGTAATTGTAATCGGCAACAGTCACATAATTGTTCTCCAGCATATCTTCAGGGCGCTGCCCCGGCTGCGTGAATGGAAGTGATTCCTGATACTGAATGGCATCGCCGGTAGTCCCCTTGTTCCAAGATACTTTCCGGATGGCAGATCCATCAGGATAGATATAATAGTATTCATCCACCCAGCACTCCCATCCGGTTTTGGGATCGGGCATCCAGGTGTGATCGTGGGCGCTAACCAGGGCATACCGCCAATGGACCACTGATCTGGCGGCACTGTTCTCGATGATCCTGACATGTGAAAAACGACAATGCCGGTCCTGCATGTGTTCGAAACATCCCTCGATGTCATCTTCGCCGTTTCCCCATGTTTCCAGACTCTGATCAGCCATCCAGTTTTCATTTTCAGACACCCAGGCAGGCCCGTAACGAGCTCCTCTCCAAAAAATCAGTTTGGAGGGATTATTATCAAAGCATACAACAATATCGGGGTCCTCGTCAACCGGCCAGAGGTTATCCCAACCGGAGTAGTATTTCAACTTTGTGTAAAATGCTCCAAAATGTCCTGGATTCTTTTCAATAGTGGGCATTTTGCGAGGTTGAATATCAGGCGCGCCAACCTTTTGCTTTGAAAAGTTGCTGTTGATCCTGTCAGCCTTTAATGCCGCATCATATAGGTATATTTCATCAACAATTCCATCCAATCCGAAGAAGGCATCAACGGTTCCCCAGGTCCTGATTGTATTGGATGGCTTTCCGGGACGGGTTACCATTCCAATAACACAGCTGTTTTTGGCAGGGAAGGTTAACGATCCTTTGATCGCCACGGTAGAAACGAGCTCGCCGTTGACATAGAGCGCCATCTCCTTTTGTGCAGAGTAGACCGCCGCAATATGCATCCATCTGCGTAATGGTATTATCTCGTTGGCGCTGGTACAGGCAATCCACTGCTCACTGATGGCTGTTTCAAAGGATACCTGTCCATAAGGGCCAATCAGCAGGCGATATCCCTTCACCTCATCTGATTCGGTGGTAAGCACCGGACACCAATTCAGGGGATATTCTCCTAAAGCGACCCAAGCCTCAATAGTAAACTCAGCACCAGGCTTCATCACATCTTTTGCCTGACGGATCACCCGAGTGGTAAAGCCATCCAGGCGTAATCCCTTTCCGTTAACCCCTTCCACCCATTCAAAATTGCCTTCAATGGTATCCCTGATTTTTGTGGAGGTTTCAACCGTGTTTCTGTTCTTGATCATTTCAAAGTCCCAGGTTGTGACGAGTGATTGGGCGACGGCCAAAACCGGCACAGCACTGATAATCACGAGTAAAGTGCAGAAGGTCTTGAGATTGTTTCTCATAATCAAAGTTTTCTAATCCAGATATTTCGGTAACTGACTTCACTGGTATGATCCTGCAGCATCAGAGGCAGTTCAGGTTCTGAAAGCCTGAATTCCGGATTATGTGAAGCTGTAGGTTCTCTTACTTCAACATGGTTTTGCACCAAAACTCCATTATGGAATACCGTAAAGTAACCCGGTTCAATCAGTTCTTGCTTTTCATTGAACACCGGCGCAATGAAAATGATATCATAAACCTGCCAAATGTCAGGTTGCATGGAAGCATTCACGAGCGGTGGGTAATTACTGTAAAATGCTCCGGCCTGGCCCGTGGGACCTGTATTATTATTGTATGAATTTAAAACCTGGATTTCATATTTACTCATTAGGTATATTCCCGAGTTGCCGCATCCTTGTCCTGTTTTCCCCGCTATAACATCTTCCTGTGGCGTTTTCCATTCGATATGCAACTGACAATCGCCGAATTTTTGCTTTGTCATGATATCCCTTGCCCCGGGTTTTACCTTGAAACTATCTCCGGTAACAATCCATTCAGGTGCTCCACCTGTTTTCACGCTAACAAAGTTGTTCAGGCTATCCTTATCGAACAATATGATCGCATCAGATGGTGGAGATCCATTTTGACCAGGAGTTACGATCGATGGCTCGATCAAGTCGGGATACCACTTTCTGACGAGGCCTTTCTCCTCCTCACTTAACAGGCTGATATCAATGGGTTTATCCTGCTCCCGTGTTCCTTTCTGGTTCAGGCGATTCATCAGGCTCCAGTTCCGGCTATGTTTTCCGGGTTCAGGATCAGCAGGTTCCCTGGCTTCAAGATCGTAACGTGTAAAATCGATCAGACTGCCGGACTCGTTTTTTTGCCAATTCCGTAATATCGCCATCCGGAAATCCTTGTTCATATACCACTGCATCTCCAGTTCAGGTTCTGATCCGCAAACACCCGTGCCCCGCTGTACAAATTGATAGTTCAGCTCATCATTGTTCTTGTATTGCTCACGCCAGAGCATACCAAATTCCCCCAGTGTAATGCACTTTGCCTCAGGCCAGCGCCGTCTCATTTCGCTGAACCAGATGAGCATGCCTTCCATTCCGTTGCGCCCCTTATATCCATATACTTTACGCCCTTCTACCAGGCATAATTCCCAGGTACAGGTTACCCAGGCGAAATCATTTAATTCGAAGCCCTGGTCGAAGTGAGCAGATGTAATGGCAAGCATTTCTTTAGTACCCCGATCAGTCCCCAACCGGATAACCGTTTCTATAGGACCTACACCCTGCCGGCTGCCGCACCATTCACCCTCAATAGTTCTGCCTCCCGGATATCTCGCTGTCAGGAAATCCATCGTCCAGCCATCCAGATTGACGCAATCGATCAAGTCATCCTTACCCCGTGCAGGTTTTAAGAAGTGTTCTTTTGAAGGGTAATAGGGATAGGATATCGAGCCGTCGCCATCGCCGTTGTCGATCGCATATTGGCTCCAGATGTTGCCCTGGCAAACGTGGATTCCTTCCTCTTCGGCCAGATACCGGAGGTTTTCTGCGGAGAGGTACCCGGCTATGACACTCAACGGACGGTAGCCGCCACCCACCATCTCCGAAACCATCTGCAATCCGTCGTGCAGGTCGCGGTTAACCTGCTCGCGGGTATTGTACATATTGGAAAAATAGCCGCCGGGTAAAAAGGTAATCTCATCGCCATATTTTTCATGGTAGGAGACAATCAGCTTCTTCAGATCACGATAGGCCGGGCGTTCATCCTTCAGGGCCAACCAGCTGAAGGCCCAGGTAATGCGGGCACCCGGCCAGCCTTGTTCAACTGTTTCCCTGAAAACACGGGCTTCAGCCGGAGAGTGAATACTCGACTCATCCTCGCCATTGGTTACATCGCGGGATGTTTCTATCTGATTAACACGGACAACTGTGTTAAAAGTAAAAAACCGGTTGCCAAGAAGCTTACCTTTAGCCACATCCTGAGCAGAAACAGATTGGGCCGTTACCATGGAAAAGCAGGTAATGACCAGGATTGTTAAAACAGACGGTTTTATCGTATGCATATTGATCATCTCTATTTCTGACCGATTACAATTGGCACATAGCCGGATTCAAATCCTTTTGGCGGCGTAACAAAAAGTTCAGGATCCAGTGAAACCAGGCTCCCGGTTCTTGGAGGAGCCATATAATCAATATCGATTCGCCATTGATCATGAATCTTCTCAATCAGCAATTGCAGTTTTTCCCTTTTTTCTTTGCTCCAGTTAAACTGCTGAAATGAGGGTTGATCGATGAATCGATACCAGCAATAGGTAACAGTTGAGCCATCAGCAAGAGTTACTGTTTCAGGTTTTGAAGCAGGTCCGGAATTGGACCATGCGCCGGCTGCGGGGGAAGTGTAAGGCTCTCCCTTTTCCGCCAGAGCAAACTCTTTTGAAACCAGTTCCGGCGGCACATCGGCAGCAGAAACAGGCACTCTTTTACCATCACCTACCTGTCTATAATATTGTGGGAAGTTACCTGGACTGGTTATTTTATTATTGGTCCATTGCATTCCAAACATGGTGCTTCCAAAAACCGCGGTTTTAAATATCGACTCCATATTTTCAAGGACCACTCCATCCTGATCAAACGCTGGCATCTTTGTAAACAATTCCGGTTCCCAGGTACCCCGTTGATCAAATATTCCATCACAGGATCCTTCACCATTTCGCCACATCTTAAATGAATTAAACAGTGCCTCCTTTGAATAATACTTGACATCCTGAACCAGGATAGTTTTGCCATGCTCATCAACCGGAAATTTCAGTTGGGGTATTTTGTAAAAAACCGTATCCCCTTTACTTTTCGCAACAATCTTAGGAACGGTATTGATTTCAATGGCACCACCGCCCATCTCAGCCGGTCTGGCATCCAGGCCCCGGCCATAATCAGGTTTATACTCTTTCGATATTTTGCTCCAGGTTTCTGCAATATAATAGCCAACCGGACCTTTGAAATTCATTGTATTCAGGAAAAGTGTCCAGCTCTGGTCACCGGTGGGCGGCGGCCCTTCAATAGCATCCAAAAGGGGTAGAGCCATCCAGGCATATCCAAGGAACTGCCCGTCGGGATTACCCACAAAAGTAAGACCATCGGGAGGAACAAGTATCCTGTTGCTCAATTGTGCTATTCCCATTTTGTCGTCAGGCAATGCCGTACTGCTGTAAAAAAACGACCAGCCTGGTGAGGCTATCTCAAAATCGTAACAACTGGAGGTCGCATTCATGCTGAATTTTGGCGAACTATATCGGAATTTATTGCCCTGCCAATATCCCACCCCACCCTCAATCGTCTGAAATACTGATGAATAGGTTGGCCCACGTTCATCCCAATTATCGCGTGCATAGGTTCCTTTCGGGCAGAGCGGAAAATCAACATCCGAATTCTCAGGAATTACCCATGCACTTGGCAATCCGATCTGGAAGTTGGCCAGCGGTTTATCAATTAACGGCCATACAGCAGTATAAAAACTGATTCCCGCCCGGAAGCCTTCCGGATGATCAGTTGTGCTATAATCGATGTAACCGTGTAATCCTTCCGACAATTCTGAAATCTCATATCGGTCTTTCTTATCTGTTTTGCATTGGGTCATAACACAAAGCATACAGAAGAATGCTGCTACAAAGAATACTTTTTTCGATGACATAACGCTGTTTATTAGTTTCTTACAATCCCCTTATCGAATAGGACGCTTTCTCGGTTGATTTCTGTTCGATCCAGATAATCAATGTTTTAGTACCATCCGTATCCCGGATAATTCCCTGTTTGATCTTGCCGCCAGCAGCCTGATTTTGGTCATTAATCATAATCCGGGCTTTCGGTTCAGATCCCCAGTTCTTAACCACAAAGCAGGGATTCAATATCGGGCTCGCTACAGATCCATCGAGGCTGAATGATATTTTTGGCGACCTTTTCGTAAGGATATAGGCTCTCTGTCCCTTTTCGAACCCTTTGCTTTCAGCTCCGCTCAGGTTGTTTAATGCCGGAGCAAAGTTCCAGGAGCGATTAAGATCTTTTAGCCCGGCGGCCGGAAGGTTCGTAATACCGTAAATGTTATACATATCCACTCTCCCGTCATCAAGCTTATGGTGCAAGCCATAAAGGGTTCCAATGCAGGATGAGCTTACCCTGTCGATTCCCGTCGCAACGGTACCGTCGCTGGGCAAAAGACCAAATGGGTAATGGTTCCATGCGTTGAATTTTGTATGTCCAGGGGCCATCCTCATCGATTCCCATTGACTGTAAGGCACATAGTAGGATCCGATCTCACCGATATTAAAGTGTTTATATTCCGATTTCAGATTCATGTAGATCAGGTTTCTGTTCTCCTCAATGGCCGGTCCTTTCCGGTAAGGTACACCGGTTGAATAATTCCAGATTTCCGTTTCACCCTTGGCGTTGGAAACGGTAATTGCATCATAGGGTATAATATCTTCAGGACGGGTTCCGGGTTGACTCAGCAATTCATTCTGCTGGGTTTGTATATCCTTAAAATCGGCTAATCTGCCGCTCACCTGGTACCTGACCGAAACGGCATCCGGATAAATGTACCAGTATTCATCTGTCCAAAGCCCCCATCCCTCTTTGTCAACCGTCAGCCAGTCGTAACTCACCCCTACACTTGCATTCCGCCAGTGAACCACAACCCTTGCTTCCGTATTTTCAATCAGCCTTACATGCGAGTAACGACAGGTCTTGTCGGACATGTGCTCATAGCACTGATCAGTATAGTCTTCCGGCCCCTGGTCACTGTTCCATATTCCTCCCGGCCCTGGTTCGGTAACAATGCTCGGAAGGTAATTTGTCCCCCTCCAGAATACAAACCGGCAGGGTATGTCATCAAAGGCAACTACGATGTCAGCATCATCACCAAACCGCCACAGACCATCCCACTCGGGGCTGCATTTTAGCTTGGTATAGGTGGCGCCAAAACGATTGGGGATATTTTCTCCCGCAGGTAAAACCCAAAAATCCAGGACCTTCGGGTTTGCAGGTTTTAAGCTATGATATCCCGATAATACCGCCGCGGGATCCAGGGCCTTGTCAAATAAGCGAACCTCATCAATAAGGCCGCTGAAAACCATGTTCGACTGGTACGATTTGGTAATGTTACGTTCAAATGCCCATGGTGGGGCTTGTTTATGTGCCATTCCGATGTACAGATCCTGCCTGACTGCATCGTTGATGCTTCCGATAATCTCATTACTGCCAACCAACTTACCATTAAAATAAATGCTAAAGCCTTTATCCTTCCTGTAAACCCCTGCAACACAGGTCCACTTCAACAGTTCTACAGACTCCTTCGTGCATAGCCCGACCCATGAACCGTCGACCATGGCATAAAGGCAAATCTGGCCTAAATGATTAATGGACAATGAATAACCAGCCTTCTTTTCCTGGTCGTGATCAACAATTCCAGCCCAGTTCCAGGGATATTCCTGTGGAGCAATCCATGCTTCAACAGCGAAATCCCCAGTGATCTGAGGCAGATTTGCACCAGCCATGCTTACACGACTGGTATACCCGTCAAAGGAGAGACAAGAACCAGAGACTCCGGCTCTCCAGTAGCTGTCGACGCCATCTATTTTGCAGGATGTGCCTGTTCTGCCCTCCTTGGTATTTGGAAAGTCTGATTCTAAACCTTCATCGAAATTCCACCACCCCGCTGGAGCCCTGTTTTCAATACTTTTCACAGGCGATCCGGTAATGGCTCGTCCCTGCAAGTTCTGCAGTATTGCAGGTATAAGTTTTTCCACTATAATTCCCTCCGATGTTAGTTTGGCTACCTGGGTAGTAGCATTCATCGGATCGTTCCATTGGTCAAGTGAATAGCATCCCTTTTTAACTTTTCTGGTAACAAGGCCTTCAGGCTCAATCATAAAATACTCATCAACATAATCAGCAAAATACCTTCCGATATCACCTTGGTAGCTCTTCTTGAAATCCGTGAAATTCAGACTATTCTGGTCGGGTGCATATCGCCAGTGTACTACAATTTGTTTTTCAGAATTCTCTATTATTCTTACGTATGAACACTTGTTTATCCTGTCAGGACGCTCCGGTGGGCCATCGCCATTAAAGGGAACTAATCTTTCAAAAAGTTGTTTAGTGCCTTTTACTTCCCAGTAAGGCAAATAGCTGTATTCGCGGCTGAAAACCAGTTTTCCGGTGTTGTTTACCTGAACTACAATATCCGCATATTTACCCGTGTTATTATTGTCGTTAAATTCAAGACCGGTATAATACGTGTAGAATCCGGAAGATTGTGAAAAAACCGTATTGGCCGTTACGATCAGGATCGAGAACAGAATAAGCATCCGGGCACGAGCCATTATTCCTTTTTTTTTCATAGGTCAATACTTTTTTGAGGCAACCGGCAGCAACTCCGGATATCTCCTCCGGATGATGGCAAGCTCCTCCTCGGCTAATTGATCAATTGTAATCGGCTGATCTTCAGGGCGGATTCCCTTCTGGTTCACACGAACCACGGTACTTGCCATGTGATCATTAGAAACTTTATAGGTTTTCCCGGGCATTGCGGTAAACGTAACTTCATTGGAGAAGTCTGGATGGTTATCGGATTTCATTGTTTTTCCGTCGGATTGGACCTTGATTTCCGTAGTTCCCTTTGGAAAAACAACTTTGAATTCGCGTTTAAACGCCGTTTTTAACTCTACCGAAGTATCTGTGAGATAGTTCACCTCCAGCTTGCCCAGTTTCAATCGCCGACCTTTGGCATGCGGCGGAATCACAATCGTTCGGTAGTCTTCCTGAACGCCGTAAGTGGTATTTACCACCATACTCCATATTGCTACACCCCAGCAGTAATCCTTTACCCCCAAGTCGGTTCCTTCGACACCGTTGTATCGTTCATAAGAATGTCCGTCATATTTCTTCACCAGCTCAAGCATTTTATCTGCCAGCTCTTTCGAAATATCATAATAGCCATAACGATTGAGACCGAGGGCAATCAAATAATTGGTCGGAGGCCACATGTCTCCACGCCAAAATCCATTCGGTTTAAAGGTTGGTTCGTCCATTGCTGAAGTTGTTATGGGGTATTTACTCCAGAACAGCGATGGATCGGTTAACTGCCTGACCAATTCTCCGGCTTGTTCATTACTTGCCAGGCCTGCGGTCAGAGTCAGAAACCCCTGCAATGTGCGAATGCGGATTTTTTTGTCGGTATCCCGGTTCAGACTGTAGAAAAATTTCGTTTCCGGATCCCACATTTTTGTCCGGATCGCCTCTGTCCGTTTGGCAAGGATACGTTCGTATTTCTCCATCAT
>Ga0209417_1004839_pt1 | contig 15620 bp, 13 predicted proteins | sample RifGroF2_FD_184002 | JGI IMG/M metagenome (GOLD analysis project Ga0209417, IMG submission 184002) | Groundwater microbial communities from Rifle, Colorado, USA - Groundwater F2 (SPAdes) (version 2) | ecosystem: Environmental > Aquatic > Deep subsurface > Groundwater | place: Rifle, Colorado... | reverse complement strand
TTTCTTGTTACTATATCATAGTTTTGAGTATTTGCAAATCTTGCAATATAAGTCATTTTTTTGTTTTCAGAAACTGCATTAATAATTTCTCTACTATTAACATTTTGAACTAAACCAACAAACCACATATTATCAAGGTTTTGGTAAGGAACGCCCAATGTAGTTAAATTAACAGTGAAAGTATGTTCGTAAGTTTCACCTGATTTTACACCTGCAAATGGAAGAGAACCACTAGTTCCCCAAGCTCCACCAGCCATATCAAGTAAAACATTATGATGTTTGTAATCATAAATTTTAGATGGTAAGCTATAGTATGGGTGATCTTTGTATGAAGCATTGCCACTCAAATAGTTAGATTGAGCAGTACCATTCATATTATCTTCCAAAATATATAGATTAAATGCCAATGGTGCAGCAATATCTTCACTGAAAGTTACAGAAACTGTGCCGGTAAGAGTTTTAGCATTTTTGTCCAAAGTATATGTCAAGCTAACGTCAGCAGGACTCATATTATTAATCAAACCTCCAACAACGCTAGGCCAATTTGATGGATGAGCATTTGTTTTTCTGTTAATTACTCCTGTTGGGAAGCCTGTTACTCCTAATGGACCACGCAAAACAGGTTCCAAAGGACTGTTCAAATTATCTGATGATGCAGAGCCATTGTGGATTGCAACAGGGATAAATTTTGAACCATATTCAGCAAGCATATCTTCAATTGCTTGATTACCAAGTACGCACCATCCGCACCATGCACCTGTAAAATCTTCTACGAGTACTTTGCGGGGAACTAAAGAATAAGCTGATGTTGCAAAGAATAAAAATGCAAGCACAGCAATACTAATTTTGTAAATAGATTTAGTCATCTATATCCTCATAATTTTTTGTTAATTAATTTCAACTTATATGTAAATTGCAAATTAATAATAAAACTTCAATTAATTTGTAATCAGTTAGATTTTATTTGCAAAACACGAAAATTATTTTGTGAATTTATTTATTTTCAATTTTTATTCTTAGAAATTTACGTTTTCCAACTTTGAAAACACTGAAATCCTCCAAAGAGAATTTTTGGAATGGATCACTTATTTTTTCAGAATCAATTGAAACGCCGCCTTGTTCGATCACTCTTTTTGCTTCTTTTTTGGATGGACACATATTTGCAAGGAATAAAATATCCTGCAAAGCTAATTCATCATTTTCGGACTGAATAATAAATTCATCAATTTCTTCGGGTAATTCTTTGTTTTTGAAAATCCTTTCAAAATTTTCCAAAACTTTTCCTGCTGCTTCAAATCCATGATATTTTTCTACAATTAACTGACCGGTTCGAACCTTAGCACTACGTGGATGTATTGATCCGTTTTCAAGACCTTCCTTTGTACCGATAACTTCGGACAATGGTGCAAATGCACCATACTGCAAATACCGAGCTATCAAATTGTCCGGAATGGACATTACTTTTCCGAACATATTATCAGGATCGTCGCTCAAACCAATATAATTATCATAGGATTTACTCATTTTTTCCACGCCGTCTGTACCTTCGAGTATAGGCATTGTGAGGATACATTGAGGTTCTTGCCCGTATGAACGCTGTAATTCACGTCCAACAAGCAAATTAAATTTTTGGTCTGTTCCACCTAATTCAATATCTGATTTAATTGCAACAGAATCCATTCCCTGAGCGAGTGGATATAAAAGTTCGTGCATGGAAATCGGGATACCGTCTTTGTAACGTTTAGAAAAATCATCTCTTTCCAAAAGTTGAGCAACAGTATATCTTGCTGCTAATCCAATCACATCCATAAAATTCATTGTGCCAAGCCAATCAGCATTATATTTCACTTCAAGTCTCTCTTTGGAAAGTACTAAAGTTGCTTGTTCCAAATAACTTTTTCCGTATTCACGAGCATCTTCCAATGTTAGTTGAGGACGTGTTTTACTCCTTCCTGTCGGATCGCCGATCATTCCGGTAAAATCTCCGATAATTAAAGTTGCCGTGTGGCCTAAATCCTGGAAATGGCGCATTTTGTTCAACACTACGGCATGTCCCAAATGCAAATCAGGGCGGGTAGGATCGCAGCCAAGTTTTACGCAAAGAGGTTTATTTTTTTTAATTGATTTCTCTAATTTTTTAACTAATTCTTCTTCAGGTATAATTTCGACTGTTGCTGAACGAATTAAGTCCATTTGCTCATTAATCGAAGGAAACATAAGCACCCCAATAAGTTTTATTTGTATCTGAATTTTCTGTCAATTTCCAATTTTGCATCTTTCATCTTCAAATCTTCCCGTTTATCGTATTTTTTCTTTGCTCTCACAAGTCCTAATTCCACCTTCACGTATGGACCTGAAAAATATATACTCAAAGGTATAAGAGTAAGACCTTTTTCATTCACCGCAGTTCTTAACTTAATTGCTTCACGATGACTTACAAGCAATTTACGGGGCCTTTTGGGCTTATGATTTGCAATATTCCCGAAATCATATTCTGCAATATGCAGATTCAACAGATACAAATCATTGGAAATTTTATCAGTGAAAGAAGCATAAGCATCCTGCAAATTTGCTTTGCCGGCTCGAAGTGATTTCACTTCGGTCCCTTGCAAAACTAATCCGCATTCGACACGTTGAACTACTTCGTAATCATGATATGCACGTTTGTTTGAAGTAATCAGTCTTATTTTTCTTTCGGTATTTTCCATTATAATGTAATAATAAAGTTACAAAATTACGAATAAGTAAATTATTATATGAATAATACTCTTTTATTCGTTTACAAATCTATGAAAACCGAAAATACTAAATTTAATATATCAGAAATATTTTATTCAATACAGGGCGAAGGTTCAAGAGCAGGAATGCCTTGTGTCTTCATCCGATTGCAGGGCTGCAATTTCAGATGTGATTGGTGCGACACACCTTATGCTCTCGAAAGCAATGATGATGCAGAGTGGATGACGGGTGCGCAAATTCTGGAGAAAGTAAATTCTTTTGAATGCGATTTCGTGGAATTTACCGGTGGAGAACCACTATTCCAAAAAGATTCAGTGGACTTAATCAATGATTTTGTGGATAACGGTTTTTTGGTGGCAATTGAAACAAACGGATACCATACCTTCGAAAATCTGAATTCCGCAGCAGTTAAGATTATGGATATAAAATGCCCCGGCTCAAGAATGCAGAGATTCAATAATCCTGATAATTTTAAGTATTTAACACAAAATGATGAATTAAAATTTGTAGTTTTGAATAAATCTGATTTCGACTGGGCAGTTAATTATATTAAAGAGAATGACCTGTTTGCAAAAGTCAGTATTGTACTTTTTTCGCCTGTTTTCGGGAAATTGGAACCTGTTCAACTTTCAGAGTGGATTTTGGAATCTCATCTTCCGATTAGATTGCAGCTGCAAATTCATAAATTTATATGGGAACCGAATACCCGTGGTGTATAAACCTTTTTCAGTTTTTTTTGATTTTATATTGGAGTAAAAATGAACATAATCACTTGGAATATAAATGGCTATCGTTCTGTTGTGGGACAAAATCCTCGCAAAGTTGGCGACAAGAAATTTACTGATAATTTACTGTTCGAATATATATATTCTTCAAAACCGGATATAATCTGTCTTCAGGAAACCAAAAGCGAACCTGAGCAGATAAAACCTCATTTGCAGGCACCGGAAGGATATACAGCAAATTATAATTGGTCTAAAGCACGAAAAGGATATAGCGGTGTGGTTACTTTTTCCAAGATTCCAGTTGAAAATGCAGTCAGTGAAATCGGTGTGGAAATATTCGATATTGAAGGCAGGATTATGCAGACAGATTACGAAGGCTTTTCTCTTTTGAATATATATTTCCCGAATGGGGGCAGAGGAATTGAACGTGTAGATTATAAGCTAAAGTTTTATGACGCAATAGCCGTTTATACAAACAAATTGCGTGAAAAAGGCCGTAAGTTAATTATGTGTGGCGATTACAATACTGCTCATAATGAAATTGATCTTGCCCGACCCAAAGAAAATGAAAAAACTTCCGGATTTTTGCCTGAAGAAAGAGTAAAACTAGATGAATTAGTGGAAAACGGCTGGGTGGATGCTTTCCGACAATTCAATAAAGAGCCTGAAAATTATACATGGTGGGACCAGAAAACCCGTGCACGTGACAGGAACATTGGCTGGAGAATTGATTATCATTTCTTTACCCAAGATTTAACGGATAAGGTGAAAGGCTGTAAAATATATCCTGAAGTTATGGGCTCTGACCATTGTCCTGTGGAAATAATTTTAGATATATAAGTTAATTCTCAAATTCATTTAACTGATTACTTACTGTGATTCATATCATTTTGCAATTCTTTGAATTTCGCAAAATCATGTGATAAATCAATTAAATTGAGTAATGCACCTCTTTCTTTGAGAAAATATATCTTGTCAAACCTTGATTTCACTGTTTCTTCGGCATTATCAATTAATTTCGACAGATAATTCACGAAAATAAGCATTGAATTTTTAAGTTCTTTTTCTAATGCAGGGATATTTTCGCTTCCTAAACCGGAGTTATTTTGTCTTTGTATTGACTTATGCATTTTGTAAATGCTTGAACCGGTGAATATAATATTATTCATCAATTCATCATTCAATGATGCTGCACCTAATTCAAATAGAATGGCTAAATCATTTTGTTTTCTCAAAGTATTGCTACTATATTCAGTTAAATAGTTGATTACTGAATTTGTATCTTCGGAAATTTTCATAATAAATATTTTGCTGTTTCAGAATGTTTTCAACGAAAAAGCAGAAGTTTTAATATTATGAATTAAAATAATAAAAAATTAAGATTATTTGTTTTTTTTTCTTTAATTTAAATGTCTTTTAATTATCAATTAAGTGTAATTGTATTAGAAAGGGGAAAAATTGTGAAAAACTTACACTTTTTAATATATGGATTTGCATTAATCTTTCTGTTAAATATAAATTTAAATGCACAAACCGAGTGGCATTTATGCAAAATGAATTTTATGTTGTTGACGATTATTTGGGTGTTGAGCTTAAAATCTTCATTGCTACAAGAAGTTTTACTAATATAACCGTTAATTTTCCCAACAATACACAGGAAAAATATTCAATACCCGGAGATTCAGTTCTTGTTTTGAATATTTCAAATTATTTTTATTACACAGTATCCGAAGAAGTAGTAAAAAATGCAATTGAAATTTTAACAGATATACCGGTGGTTGTATATTCTTTCAATAGTCAAGCGCATACAAGCGATAGTTATGTTTGTGTTCCCGTTTCATTTTGGGGAAATGATTATGCAATAATATCAATGCCGAACGACCAGTATAATCCAACATATCCTCCACAAAGTCCATTGGATTCATTGATTCAATATATGTCACGCCCATCTGAATTTTGTGTTATAGCAGGATACGACGATACTCAGGTCACAATGCGACCAACTTCACTCACTGAGGCAGGCAAACAAGTTGGACGATACTATACTGTTACATTAAATAAAGGCGATACTTATTTGGTGAAATCTTTTCCTACTCCTAAGGGATATGGTGATTTGACAGGAACTTTAATTACATCGACTAAACCTATAGGAGTTCTTTCCGGGCATGTCAGGACAGCAATTCCACAGGTTACACCACCCGGAAAAGATACTAAAGACCATATAGTAGAACAATTACAACCGATGGATTCATGGGGAGATTTGTATTGCTCTGTTCCTTTTGGTGTAAATGTTGATGGGGATTTATTCCGTGTTATGAGCCGTGAGCCAAATACAAAAGTGAATGTATATACTTCTACTATACCGACTGAATATACTTTCCCGGATTCACTATCCACAAAGAATTTTACAGTGAATGTCCCTGCAATATGGCAGTCAAATAAACCAATTCAAATTGCACAGTTTATGCAGCGTCGAAGTGTAGATCTTGAATCAAAAGATTTCGACCCTGCAATGGTGTTACTCCCACCACGGGAACAATTTGTTGAACGAGTTCTCTTCACAACTCCGGGAGGAGTATTCTATAATCCAATGCAGTATAATGCACATTATGTGAGCATTATCTCAGAAGGAAAGGCAATACCATCACTTTATATTGATGGATTGTCAGTAGATTCCATATCTGCAATTTCATCGCAGCAAATTTACGGAACGGATTTATACTGGACTGTATTGCGGCTGTCATACGGGACTCATGAACTTTCTTCCACAACCGGTAGATTCTCAGGATTCTTATTTGGAGTTGGAGAATTTGATTCTTATGCAATGGTGCTTGGAGCATCACTTGTGAAACCGGATTTAGTGGACTTAATGCCGCCAATTATTGATGTGAACGTTGATTGTTATGAAATTACCGGTTCAACTCATGATTTCGATTCTGAATTTGGCAGTGGAATTAACTTTGCAAGAGTAGATGAATTGATTACAAATAACTACACTTGGAAAATTCTGCCATCACTTCCTAATGATACATTAATTCAATTCACTGCACAAATTATAAATAAAAACCAACCTGCAGTTTTTGCAATTGAGTGTATCGACAAAGAAGGAAATATCAGCACATATAAATATGAATATTTTCCTTTCAAAGCGACATATTCAGATGCAATGGATTTCGGTCAAATGTCAACTACAGATTCACTTTGTATGGATTTTGTAATTAAAAATACAGGAAAATCCGTGCAATATCTAGATTCAATTCATTTCCCTCAGGATGTGAGACTTACTTATTATCATAGTATTCTCGTACCGGATTCACTAAGTCCCGGAGAAGAAATTACCGGCAGAGTGTGTTTCAATCCTAATGGGAATAATGCTGATTTGAATGATGCTATAATCGCTTATTTTGCATGCGATAATATTGTGAAAATTGATATGATTGGAGAAGTATTTGCCCCCGCAATAGAGGTTACAGGATGGGATTTTGGACCTGTTTATGTTGGAGATTCAGCAAAACATGAAATTTCAATTAAGAATATTGGGAATATTGCTTTACGTGTGGACTCTCTTTTCTTTTTTGTTAATGATAATAATTTCAGTTATGATTCCTTGGAATTAATGCCTGTAATGCTGAATCCCGGAAATAAATTTGATATTTGGGTCACTTTCCACCCCTCACGCAGAGATATTTTCCATGCTTCTTTAAGATTTGCAAATAATTTAAAAATAAATAATCAGGTAAATATTGACGGCAAAGGGATTGCACCTCTTTTCAACGATTATTATCTCGATTTCGGCAGACGCAGAATCGGGACCTTAAATGATACATCAATTCAAATAGGTAATGATGGCAATGTTGCTTCTGAAATCAAGTTCAAGGAATTTGTTATTAAACAAATTGATGATAATAATTCTCAAACTTTGGAAAATATTCAGCAAATTGTCGATGCGCTCGATTTGATGAAACTTGATTTTAGCTTTAACCCGACTGATACTAGTTCTTACGAACTATCTGCAAATTTGGTATGCGATTGGAATCTGCATCCCGACGTTAACGTGAGAATAACCGGTACCGGAACTATTCCACAGGTGACGACAAGCGATTATGATTTTGGCGATGTTGTGATTTTTTCCAATAATTCTGCTTCACCCGAATTAGTAGAAAGTTTCGGTAATGAGGATTTGACCATTGATGAAATTAAAGTATTGAGTGGAGATTCATCTTCATTTAATATCAATTATAATTCACTAAAGTCAATTATATTACCAACCGGAGAAAAACTTGTAATTCCCATAGATTTTATTCCTCAAACCCTAGGACAGCACAAACTTGTGTTAGGAGTTGTTAATGATGCTGAACCAAATTATGCCCGCAGAACTGATACAATTACGATTACAGGGAATGCAATTCCTCCGGACGTATTAGATGTCTCTGCAAAATTAATTGGTGATGGTGATTATACAACGTGCAACAGGGATACTGTTATGGCTGTATTGACTAATAATGGAAAATTCCCTGTACAGATAACTAAAATTAATCTCGACTTTTTGCCGGATAACTTGGATGTTAAAGCTTTGACTGATTTTGAATCTGAATTGCCTATAACTGTACCGGCAGAATCAGATTATCGTATTCCAATTGAAGTCTTACTGTATGTGAATGAAAGCGTAACGATTGTACTAACTGCTGAATTTAATGACGGAAATGAACGGACAGCTAATTTGACGATAAAACCGATAACTTACACAATTACTATTCTCGACAAGAACGATATTGAAGTAATGCCAAAGGACACGCTAAACATAAGCTTCGAAGGTGCGATAGAAAATAGTTCTCAGGTTCCTGTTTCTTTGGATATAAAATTAAATACAAATAAAGAAGTATTGTATTTGCTGCCCGGCACATACTATATGGAAATTTCAAGTGGAAGTACTATTCAGAAAATTCCTCTAAAATTTGTGCAGACAAATGATGAAATAATTTTCGAATGGGATGCAGATAAAATTACAATTTTGAAGAATTCAAATTGGAAATTGGATTTAAATTTTTTAGTTTTGTTATCAACAAATTATTTTACTGATTTATCACTCGAAATAAGTGATAATGAATGTTATAACGGCTCGGACAACTCATTCAAGGCTGATGTGAAGAAAGTGTGCGTGAATGATGCAAGGCCAATTATTACAGTTTTGGAAGATGTACAAATGAAAATTTATCCTAATCCGGTAAAAAATATTTTAAAAATTGACTTAACTTTGGAGAAAAATAGTTATTTTTATATTTCTTTATTTGACCTTTTTGGAAAAGAATATAATTTAGATAAAAATTTATTTTTGTCAAAAGGAAAATATTTGTTAATTTATGTAGTTGAAAATATGACAAATGGAAATTATTATTTGCAAACTGTCATAAATGGTAAAGTTGAATATAATAAAATTAATATAATTAGGTGAAAAATGCGTATTTACTTACTCACAATAGCAATTTTGCTATCACTTTTTTCAATTGATACAAACGCACAGGATGAGCTGGAAAACCCTCTTATGCCTTATCAGGAAACACGTCCTATTTTTATTGGACCTGTATTCGGGTACAACAGGTCAATGCACAGTGTAAGTCTTAAAACATTTGCAGATGAAGGAAATGTGAATACTGATCCATGTCCTACTTTCGATAATGGTCAAAGTAATGGATTTTATGTTGGATTTACTTATGAACATATCCTTGGTGATTACAAGAATTCAAATTCTTCCATCATTGCACGTGTTATGTATCAAACAATGCCATCTTACCTTGAAATTGGCGGTGACGAATATCCTTCTTTGGTTACAATCGTTGATGCTGACGGAAATGTGGTTGATGAACAAATTGTAAATTCTTCTACTCTTTGGACAGCTGAAGTAGATTATTCTATGATTACTTTTGAAGCTGTTTATAAAATCAATCCATTTGAAGGTAATAATCTGGGATTTACAATTGGACCTACTTTTGACTATGCTTTAACAAAGAATTTAGACCAAAGAATGAAACTGGTTACTCCTCGTAATGCTCAGTTCAAACGTCCTGAACCGGGAACCGGTTATGATTATTTGGAATATGCAGACAATGACCGTACAATCATATTTTTCAATGATGAAATTCCAAATTCAAGTGCATTCCGTTTTGGTATGAAAATCGGTATTCAATATGAAATTCTTATGGGTAGAATGTATGTCGTTCCAGGAATTCAGTACAACTTCGGTATCACAAACTTAACAAGTGAAGAAAGTTGGAGAGTATCTCCAATACAAGCCGGATTTGACATTCGATTCTCTATATAGTTGTTTATAAAAAAGAAAAAAAGGTTGACATTAATTTGCCAACCTTTTTTTTATGCTTTTTATCTAATTTAGTTCAAATCAAAAAAATGATATTAATTAAAATAATTAACGAGTGATTTGAATATATGCAATCCATCATTGCCGCCTAATTGATTGTCACTCAATCTTTCGGGGTGAGGCATCATACCCAAAACATTACCGGTTTCGTTGACAATACCTGCGATATTTTCGATAGAGCCGTTCGGATTAGCTTCCGTGGTAACAAGACCTTCGGGACTACAATAACGGAAAAGTACTTGATTATTATCATTTAAGCTTTTGATAGTGTCTGCATCTGCAAAATAATTCCCTTCGCCATGAGCGATTGGTATTCTTAAAATTTTTCCGTCAGGAATATCATTTGTGAATTTAGTATTTGTATCTTCTGTTTTCAGATATACATCTTTGCAAATAAAATTCAAAGATTCATTTCTCATTAATGTACCCGGCAAGAGACTTGCTTCTGTGAGTACTTGAAAACCGTTGCAAATACCAATTACAATTTTACCTGAATTTGCAAAATTTATAACTTCCTTCATAATCGGAGAAAAGCGTGCTATTGCACCTGAACGCAAATAATCACCGTATGAAAATCCGCCCGGCAGAATTATGCAATCTATATCCGAAGGAATTTCGGTGTCTTTGTGCCAAAGGAACTTAGCATCGCTTCTGCTATTAACGCTTGTAGCATAATATGCATCATGGTCGCAATTGGACCCCGGAAAAACAACAATTCCAAATTTCATAGCAACTCCTTATTGTTCAGTAATTGAAATATGATAATCTTCAATTATTGGGTTTGCAATAAGTTTGGAGCAAGCCGAATCAACCAATTTCATTGCCTGGTCGTAATTTTCTGCATCCACTTCCAATTCTACGTTTTTGCCAATTCGAACATTTGTGAGATTTTGAAATTCGATTGAATGAAGTGAATTTTCTACTGTTTTTCCCTGAACGTCTAATATTCCACGTTTCAGCATTATTTTGATATGAGCAAAGTATTTCATTATGAACTCTTAAGATTGAAAAATCAAATTAATATTAATGCATATTGCATTTTTAGATTATTACAAAATTACTTTATATTTTTTAGTTAAGCAAATTATATTTTTCGACATTTATTTGTCAATTAGTCTTAAATTGCTTAAGAATGAAGTTATTAAAGTCTTTTTTTACTTGATGGAACCATTGCTCTGATTAAACTAAGCACAGCATAAAGTAACATAAAAGAAAAGAGCAATTTACCTTTTGTAGATACAATTGCAATTAAACCAATCATTGAAATTGCAAAATTCCAAGGATGAGTTTGAATCGCATACCATGATGGACGTGGTAAATTATCAAATTTTATAGTTGAAATCATCATCAATGGAGCCGACAAAGCTACTATGTAAATTCCAATTTCTTTCAGGTTTGCCGGGAATTTCGGATCCAAATAATGAAAAATCACAAAGGACATTACGTAAAGTGCCGCACCCGGGATAGGCAGACCTTTGAAATAGAATTTGTCTTCGACAGTGGCAGTCACATTGAATCGGGCTAATCTGTAAACTCCTGCTAATGCAGGCAAAGAAGCAATCACTACTCCAAGTTCACCTATTTGATTGAAATAAACTGAATAAAGCAAAAATGAGGGTGCCACACCGAATGACACTGCATCGCAAAGTGAATCCAGCTGTACGCCGATTTCGCTTGTTGCTCCTATGATTCTGGCAACTACTCCATCCAGCATATCGAAAACTCCGGCAATCACAATGAGTATTGCAGCAATTTCGAATTCACCTTTTGCAATATAGATAATCGAAGAAAATCCCGAAAACAAATTACCCAATGTGAGTAAATTCGGTATGATTGATTTCGTTATCCTAAATCGTATTCGTATTTTTTGAATTCTTTTCACAATTAAATTAATTCAATTTAGCCAAAAAAGAAATACCTGCTGTAACTTTATCGCCAACTTTGATTTTTATAGACGAATTTCTCGGCAAATGTATGTCCATACGTGAACCAAATTTCATCATTCCAAAACGCTGTCCTACTTTGACTTTATCGCCGATTTTGATATCCCAGACTAATCTGCGTGCTAAAATCCCCACAATTTGCTTGAATAAAATTTTGCCTTTATCATTACTCACACCAAAATGGGATTGTTGATTTTCAGCAGATGCTTCTTCCTTACTTGCAATAAGTTTTTTACCTTTTACAAATTTAAAATGTTCCACAATTCCGTTCATTGGCACACGGTTCACGTGTACATCTAAGGGCGAAAGAAAAATCGATATTCTTTTTGTGGAATCCTTAAAATAATCCGGTTCGAAATCATCAACAATTTCCATTATATGTCCATCAGCAGGGGAGATGATAATCGAATTATCCTGCAAGGCTTCTTGGGGAGTGATTCTTTCAGGGTCTCGGAAAAACCAGATTGCAATGAATATTAGGAAGATACCTAAAAGTCCTAAAAGAATAGAGAGGAACCAAAGATGCCTCAACCAAAAGGCTCCGGCTAATGAAATTACCCCTAACAAGAAAATAACAATGAAATTTTCGATTCCGTAATTTGTAATCATAATATATTTAAATTATTTTTGTAAAATTCTTTTTTATATTGTAAAAATTCTTTAAATTGCAAAGTTATGAATAAATAAGTTAATAAAACTATAAAAAGGTATAAAATGAAGTTCAAATCAACTATCGATGCTCTCTCTGAATTACTCAATTATGTTGCTCCAATAGTCCCTCAGAAATCAACTGTGCTGGTTTTGCAATATCTCAATTTCAACCTGAGCGGAAATACATTGAGCGTAATAGCAACTAATGAAGAAATCTCTATTCTCAAAAAAATTGAAGTTGAAGGTTTGGAAGACGGTTCAGTGCTCGTTCCTTCCAAAAAATTCAATGATATAATCAAATCAATCGGTAAAGGCGGCGAAGTCACTTTCACTTGCGATACTAATTCTTTTGAAATTGAATTCAAATATGGCAAAGGTAAATTTAAATTAAAAGGTATTGATTCTCAGGAATACATAAGCCTGGAAGGACTTTTCGAAAATGAATTGACAAATATCTCAAATATTTTGGAAAAAGTTGCTGAAGGCGAATTATTTGCTAAATTCGAAGAAAAACTTTTTGCAAAGCTGACTGACAGGACACTTTTTGCTGTTTCCACTGAAGATTATAAACCTGCTATGACAGGCGTTTTCTTTCAGTTCCGTGAAAATCAGCTCACAGTTGCTGCCACTGACGGATACCGCTTGAATAGATATATTCATTCTACTGAAGAAAATGCGTATCCGAAAGTATTCGATGTTGTGATTCCTTCAAGTTCTCTGGAATTGCTTCGCAAAATTGATGCTGAAATGATTATGTCTGTCCTCGAAGAAGACGATTCTCCGAAATATCTCAGATTCGATTTCGAGAATACAATTCTTACAACAAGAATTATAAACGAAAAGTTTCCACCTTACGAAACGATTATTCCTAATGATTATACTTTCACTGCTTTAGTTCCTCTTAATGAATTAATTTCTGCCACAAAAAGAGTATCTCTCACTGCAAATACAGTATCTAAATTGATGATTTTGAATTTTGCAAATAATCAGTTAACTCTGAACACACAAGATGATGAAACAGGTGAATTTGCCGAAGAATCACTTCCTTGCGAAATTCAGTTCGAAAAATTCGAAATTGGTGTGAAATACGATTATTTCTTGCAGTCTTTGCAGCACTTGTATTACGATGGTACTTCAGAAGACGTGCTCGAATTGCGATTTAACGACCCGGCTAAAGCTTTTATAATTTGTCCTAAAAATGAATACGAAACTTTTATTATGCTTAATATGCCGGTAAGATATAAATAGATTTCTTTTATTTCTGTAGGGAAAACGCATGCATGTTCCTTACGTTTTGTAGAGGCGGGGTTACCCCGCCTTTTTTAAATATTTAAAGTGAAAGGGAAAGTGAGAGTGAGAGGGAAAGGGGACAAAGTCCCTGTTATTCTGAGCAAAGCGAAGAATCCATGGCTGTTATTCCCCCTCTTGAAAAGAGGGGGTTAGGGGGTGTTCTCCAATAAAATATACCCCTTCTCCCCGTTGGCTGAAGCCAACGGCAAAAATTACCTCACTATTATTACTTTGAAGGTTTTCGAATAATCTTTACCGAATATTCTTAGAAAGTAATTCCCAGATGGGATATCAGATACATTGTAATTGGTTTCAGTTCCTCCTTTATCAAATCCATTATTTGTAAATTCTTTTACAATTTTTCCATTTGAATCATATAATATTGTTTTAAGCTGTAACTGTATTTCTTCTGTCATTTTGATTGTGATATTCATGTTTGCTGGATTAGGATATAAAATCCCTCCAGATTCAGGTAATTTTGATTGAATGGAAGTTAAATCGAAATTGAGTCTTAGTAATGCAACATCTGCAAAACCACTAATATAATTAGTTGCCTTATTATATCGGTCTAATGAATGACAAAGAACGTAATTATTATCAAATACTAAATCATCCGTGTAAAATATCAATTGATTTGTTGAATCAGGATAATCCCTCTCCAAAAATATATCATTTTCACAATCATAAGTACCTGCTTTAAATTTACTTGAATTATCATTGTAACTCAGGTCTCTCAAAAAGAATAAGATATTATTGTTGGAAAAAGTACTTCCTGTAGTACGCATATAAATTTCAAAAATGAGTTGACCTGTAATTAAGTCATAAACCTTATGTCTAGCTGTTTCAAGATAATGATTATCTTTTGAAAACAAAAAACTATAACGCTCAGATGCATGAAATCCATCAAAATACTCTTGATATTCGCTGTAATAGTTCTCATCTCGGAGTACTAAACTGTAATCAATGATTTTCCTGACTTCGATTATTTCGTTTATTGAATCCGGCCAGTAATATTTATAATACACCCCTGCCACGTATTGCCCATCCTCGCTAATAGTCATCGCAAAGTACGGCAGCGAATCACTTGTAATAGTGGTTTGCCCTGTGCGGTAATTAAATTTTTTGGATACTGCTTTTATATCTGTATAATTTATATATCCAGATATGTATTGCGAGGTATCAATTTCTGAAACTCCCTGCCAATAGTATTTAGCACCATTAATTGGAATATTTTGATGTATAACTGAACTTAATGGCTCTAATGTTATCAAATCTCTTAAAATTATTTTATTTGAATCCCAAGAAATTACGGTCTTATTGTCTGAAAGAATTGCAGGGAAGGAAATACCAGTAGTATCCCAAATAAGTTCTTGAGTTAGAGTTTTAAATAATCTAGTTCTTTGAACATATTCAACACCATTTTGGGGTTTTTCCAATGTCCATAATAGGAATAGACTATCATTTGGAGAAACTCTAACCTCATAATCCTGTGGTAATCCATTCATAGTCCACACTGTATCAAAGAGTCCGAATTGTGCTTGTGCGTTTTGTGTACTGCCGGAGGTGAGCAGTACAACCAGCCAGAAAAATATTGTGAAATATAATGTTTTCATAATTTGGACCATTCAGAATAAGCAAATTTAAACAAAAAATTGCAATTTGCAACTTCACCTAACAAGAATAACACATGAAAAGAAAAAATGTAACAAATTGGGGCAAAAAAATTTTAAATTTTGAATGACACCCCCCCCTGGCCCCCTCTTAATAGAGGGGGAAACAGCAGAGAACCACGAGTGGTACAATAACAGTAGCCACGGGTGAAAACCCGTGGGAAGTAATCCCAGCAGAATACCCCCAAGCCACCTCAAAGAGAGAGAACGAATAATTCCCCTCCTC
>Ga0209417_1004835_pt1 | contig 15623 bp, 16 predicted proteins | sample RifGroF2_FD_184002 | JGI IMG/M metagenome (GOLD analysis project Ga0209417, IMG submission 184002) | Groundwater microbial communities from Rifle, Colorado, USA - Groundwater F2 (SPAdes) (version 2) | ecosystem: Environmental > Aquatic > Deep subsurface > Groundwater | place: Rifle, Colorado... | reverse complement strand
TACTAATATAAACATTCTTAGTTCCATAAGCATTAATAAGATTCCATTGTCCTGCTTTAACTTGTCCTTTAGTAGAATTTGTAAGAGGTAATATAACATTGTCCCCTGTCAAATTTTGACTGTATATAAAATAAGGTATAATAAATAGTAACAATGTAAAAAATAGCTTATTCATTATAGTAGTATTTACAGATTAATAGGTAATTTCAAATATATCATATAACTTATAAAGATTTATTCCATTACATTGTAAATTATATTCAATAGTATTTATACTAAATGTAGCTTCTACTTCTTCAAGAGTTTCTCCCATTATTATTCTTTTCTTAATGCCCATTACAAGTATAAAAGCTAACCAATATTGTTCTAATTTAGTATAGTTATTAGATGATCCTTGAGTACCTTCTTCATTAAATTGTCTAATAACACTAACTAAATACTTATTCCAATATTCTACAAATAAAGATTTAGTATAACTATGATTACTAAAAGAAGGAATATTTGAATGTATCATAATTTAAACATTAGTATCAATACAATCATTCACATATTTATTAAATCTATATAAAGATTCTACTGTCTGCAATAACCACTGATAGAATGTATCAGTATATAAACTCAATTCAGTAGCAGTAGTACCTCCATAATTAACAGGAGTAGCAGTTTTAATACATTTATAATAAGCATCTAATATAAGAGCAGTATTACTAGTTACAATATGACCACTCATATCCATTAGAATATCATCTCCTAAAGCATCTTGCCAATTATATGTACCAGAGCCAATAGATCTACATTGATAGATTTGATCTTTGTATAACATACCAGCAGATATATCACTATAATCTAGAAATACATTTGCATTAGTTTCAAAGAAGAATCCAATAGTAAGCATAGAAACTACATTAAAATCATAATATGTTCTATGATCAGGATCAAGTAAATGATCACCTAAAGGATTAGGAACAATAAGATTAGGAATAGTATCTATAAAATAATCATCAACTTCATTCATTATATATACATAATGAATATAACTTCCATCTCCTTCTGTTATAGATAATTTATAAACTCCATCTTCATTAAATGTAATCTCAAATTCATCTGCAGGAGCTCCTGTTAAAGTATATACATTTGAAACAGGAGTAACTGAAGGACTAACTGATATATCAGCAGCTTCTTCAACATATGAATCATGTACAATTTTAACAGGAGTTACTACAACATCATTAGCACTAAGAGTAATCTTTAGTACATCTCTTTCGATCATTTCTATTAGATATGCCATTATTTCTCTATTTGCTGATTAGTAGCTTCAAAATCTTTCTTAGAACCATATACAGGATTTTGTGTATCACCTGCTATTTTCATTACAGTCCAATCTACAATTTTACCATGAACTGATTTAGGAAGATCACAATCAATACCATTAGTTAAATCAACAGTAGCAGGAGTCTTAACATATTGAAGTTTAAGACCATATATATAGAATTTCTTATCATGAAATACTCTAAGTTTATTATTAATCCTAGAGGATACAGGACTAGAAATTACAGTTCCATAGCTATGTTTAAGAAAAGTTCCCTTATCTTGATATTTAATAAGACGATTAGGAGAAGACTTAACTTTATACAATCTAGTACCACCTGCCCATGTAGGAGTTCCAGTAAGAATACTTTTAAATATAGTACCTACATCATTACCATTACCTAATCCAGTATAATTCTTGAGATTAGTAGTACCAGCAGTATATATTAAATAATATTCATCAAGAGTTAATTCTCCAGATGTAATAGGAAGTCCACAAATAACTTGAGATTCAGATGATAAGAATTCAAATAAACCAATATCATCTATACATCTTAAAACAGTATCACTTACTCCAGTCCAAGCAGGAGTTTTAATAAGAGGTTTAAGTCTAATTTCATCTGTAGCAGCAGTATAATCAATAGTTGCAGTATTAGTAATAACAAACTCTTCACCTGGTTCATTACTTAATGCTCCATAAGGAGTAAAATCACCAGCACCAGGATTATGAATAATTCTATACTTCTCTCCTCTTACAACATCAAGGGTTACTAAATCCAATTGTATCTCAGTAATATTAGCTAGAAATTCATCTCCATCAACTTGGCTTCCATCATCTTCATATCCAAATACTACTAAAGGAGTATCTCCAGCTGTACTTACAATATAGGTAGCTCCATCGACTAACATTCCAGCAATAACATCTACTTCACCAACAGCATTCTCTCTAGGCAGAAATCCTTCAATATATCCTTCAGACCATCTATTAGTAAATCCCATTTGAATATCTCTAATAAAGGGACTAACCATTTCTTCATACTTTCTAATATCAGCATAAGATACGATATTACGGATAGTATTTTCCTCTTTAGTAGCAAATGCTCTTACAAAATCTTCAATAGTCCTATTTAAATAATAGTCCTTTTCTTCATCTTGTAAAGTATTAAATAAATGAGAATTAAGTTCTTGTAAACCTAATTCTATACCAATATGCATTTCTCTTATAGTCATATCTTATTTATATTAAGAGGGAAGGTCATAACTCCTTCCCTCATTCTAGTTAATCTAACTATGCAATCGCATCAGCAGCGACATTAATTACAGGAAGCAGTGCATCAAGTACGGTTCCAGTTTCAGTAGCATCATACTCAGTAGTAGGAACAGCAATTAACAATTCCTGCCACTTAGGAACTTCTGTTCCATAAGTAGCTTCTTGTTCTGCATGCCAACGAAGAGTATATATATTATAAGTAATAGCAGTAACAGCTTGCCAAGTAACACTAAATAAGGCATCTCGCAAAAGAGTATTACTAGTATTACCACGTAGAGGACTAAAATCCTTTTCGATTTGTAATACTTGAGCATATGTTCCATGACCAATTACATAAGCTGCAAATGATCCACCTGCAGTAGCTTGAGTAGTATTTTCAAATACACCACCCATATTTACCCAATCAAAATCACCATAAAGTCCAGTAAGAACAATACCAGCACTACCACCAGCTAATGCAGCACTACATATCTTCTTTGTATCAGCAGTAATTGCAGCTACAATAGCAGTTAGAATAGTAGCATTAGTACTTACAGCAGTAATAGGAACAGTATAGTATTTCTCTCTACGTTTATCATTAGGAGGATAACGCTTATCAACAAGCATAATAGAAGCACTCTTACCAATATAAGTAGTAAGAGAAGCAGGAAAGTTCAATGCTCCATTACCACCAGCTTCAGTACCAATAACTCGTATCGGCATAACAGGTGCAACATAAGCATCTTTACTATAAGAGAAAGTCTTATAGTTTATAATAGGAGTAGTAATTGGACCTTCTTGTGTACCAAGCACAAAATAGAAGTTTTTAAATAATTCTGTTGTAGCTCCATCAAGATACGTACCATCTTCAGTAAAAGCTACAAGTGCACCTTGTGCAAGTCCAGAATAAACTTCATCAAGTGTATTAACACCATTATATCCATAAATTACTCCTGTCTTAGTAATTAGAATTTGTTTCATTGTTTAAGAAAATTTAGAATTTAAATCTTTGAACCGAGTTTCATACTCACTTACAACTGCAACGTTTTCTGGATTTGAACAGAATGTAACAGCTGCATCAAGATCATTACCAATAATCTTTGAAGGATTGGTATAATCCGTTATAATATTAGTTCCTTGAATTCGTTTAAAAATATTGTATGTAACATACTTTTCAATAAGTCCTTTTAATGCAATATTCTTATCAGAAGCTAAGGATATAAATTTAGCTGGGTCTTTATCCATAGTTGATTGTAAAAGAACATGAAGTTGAAGATCAAGATCAGCTCCTTCATTATCCTTTGCAAGATCGAATATCTTACCTCCAAGACCAATTGCAAATAATATATCAGCAACATTCTTCTTAGATGTAATAATACTAAGGTATTTCTCCATAGCTTTATTCTTAGTCTGAATCTTAATTCTTTCTAATTGTTTCTTATTATCTTCAGAACTTAGATAGAATTCAATATTCATACTTTTCTCTGCAAAAGAAAACTCATTAGCAACATGACTACATACAAGACAATACTTCCACAATAGATATTGAAAAGGTTCTATTGGAGTACCTACTTTATAATGCTCTGCTTCAATATTCCATATCTTAGCATATTTAGCATTATAAGCAGCCTTTAATGCAGTTTCTTTATCTCTTTCAGAAAGACTATTAGCTTCTAGTATAGCAGCTTTATAAGCATCTTCAACTTCACTTAACTTAAGATAGATATAAGTTTTGAGATCTTCATCAGTCTTTATTTTCTTATCTTCTTCCTTAATTTGAGTATTGATAGCATTTATATATTCTTTCTTAGTTACATCATTAAGATCATATTTAAAGCCTGTTTCAAGAGTCTTTCCTACATAAGGAATAGGTTCAGATAGAGAATTCCAGTATCTAGCAATCATCCTATCCCAATCAGGACTTACAGCAGCCAGACCTATGATTTCAGGCATTAAAAGCTTAAGTTCTTGAGATAAAGATAACATCTTATTTACTGCTCCCATAGTAGATCCTAAAATCTTAGCACTAGGAACTAACTCTTTAGCATTAGCAATAGCATAAGCACTTAAATTAGTCTTTACAATCAATTCATATTTACGTGATATAGTAATCATATAGTTTTATATTTATAAGTTAATAGCTTTTATATATTATATTATACTATTTAAAATTATCGTGAAAACTTCATATAATAAGAAGTAGTATAGTTCTTCATAGTGATACCTTGTGACATAAGTACTTCATAAGAAGCTTCATCAGTTTTGCTACTCAGAAGTTTAGACTCCCTAATAGCACCCCATGATTCAGGAAGATTAGTAAGTCCTTTATATACACCAGTAAGAATCTCACGACCCTTTTCAGCTACTAACTGAATATTACGCTCACCATCAGAAGTCATAGACTGATCAAGAAGGATAATATCATAAGATGTATCAGGAAATCCCTTATACATATTACCATTAGCCTTATCCAATTCAGCATACAAACCATTATCAAAGATAGAAGCTTTCTTAATAGTTATGATATGACCATCAATTGTTTTAAACTGATTGAAATATGTACCATAAGACAGATAACCATCTTTACCACTAGTGATTTCTTTCTCACCTAAAGCCTGATAATAAGACTGTGTTCCAGCCTCATTCTTAATAGCTTCATTAAACATACGAATACCACCAGAACCTGTATAGAAAATAAGTTCCATAGGAGTTTTATCAACCCTATTAGAAAATAACCTATTAACAACAGAATCAAGTTTATCTACAGTAAGAACAGAATATGTTTCATACTGATCAGTAGTCTTAAGGATTTCCTTAATACCAGCACCCTTAGGAATAGGTTGATTAGTCTTTTCATCAATAAGGTGAATAACACCATATTGATCTCTATTATAAACACTATTCCAAAGATCTTCTTCTAGCATCAACCTACGGTCGATTTCAAATTGTTTCATCTCGTGTGGCATCCAGAGATTAGTCTTGCCACCACCTTCAAGATCAAATTCAATATTAGTAACCTTATTGGCTACATTACCACTGATATTCTTTGAGAAACGGAGAAATCCAAACTGATTAGTCCATTTACCAGGAGCCTGACTTCTACTTGATGTACCTTCTGAATAAGCACCTGCAACAGAAGGAGGAGCCTGTACCCAGTAAGTACCAGCAATAAAGTTAGAAGCAGCAACATATTCAGCAGGATTTGCTGTATTAATCCTAAATGTATAGATATAACGATTAGCACCATCCCTAATAGGATCACCTTGAACACGGAGATTATTAAGTTTGTCAGCTGGAGTAGCACCGTAATAACGTAAGAATGTATCATCTTCCATAACAACTTGGAAAGGCTGAAATCCTTGACCAGGATAAGACTGTCCACCAATAAGTGCAACAACCTTTGATACATGTTTCATTCTACCCATTACATTCCAAGTGTATTGAGTATCGTTTAAAGTTTTAGGAGTAAGAGAAACTAATCCAGATTGTCCTTCAGTTAATGAAAGCAATGGAAACATTTCGCTATCTTTACCCCATAAATAAGTCAAAGCAGTACTAAGACTTACAGGATCTATCAGTTTGTTCTTATAAAGAACGTTTTCATCTGTATACCTTTCATTATTATAGGTATCAGTATAGAGTTCTCTCATTTTAAAATTAATTTTATTATATTAATTACCAGTAATTTGTTAGTCCCTCTTAATAACAATCTTTGTAGGTTCAGATTTATGTTGTGATTGATCCTCTGAAGCACTACTAGATCTAAGTTTTCTTATACGACCAACTTCATTTTCTTTAATAGCTTGTTTAATAATCTGTGAAATATCACCTCCAGTAAATACCTTGAAAGCATCCATAACATCATGAGCAACAGTACGAGATTGATTCTGCATAGCAAGATCATAATCATATGCACTCATAGTCAAAGGTCCATCAGGAGTATTAACTTTCATAGGCACATAAACATAATTAAAAAACTCTTGACGTGTAGCAAATTTTACTTGTCCATCACGAGTATATTTAATCTTTTCAGGAATAGTAAAAGTATCATTACCAATTTGTACAGTTCCTTTTGTAATAGTATCATAAACACTTCCTACTTTATTAATAGGATGAAGTTCATTATTCTTAATACTTACTCCCCAATATTCATCATTAGCTTTTTGTTCAGCTTGACGTTGAGCAGCAAGTTGTTGATCATTCTTAGTTCTCTGTTCATTATAATGAGTATTTAGAAAACTAAGTTCAGTAGTAGCTTCTTCTTCAAGACGCTTAGCATCTTTAAGATATTGAACATATTCAGCAGCCTTTTGTGGAGTATCTCCTCTAAGTATTCTAGCTTGAGTAACAACACTTTCTTGTTGACCAATATTCTCTTTAGATATAGTAACTTTAGAATAATCAGGAGCTTCAGTAAAGTCTTTTAAACTTCCATGTAATTCTAAATGTGTTACAATATCTTGTATAATAGGAAACTTATTAACTAATGCAGATTGAAATTGTAAAGCACCTTCTTGTAATGAAGTTTCTCTAACATCAGTCACATAATTAATTAATCCTTTTTCATTATCTTCATAAGATACTTCATTTCCCTCACTATCATAGATAGGAATAGCGGTAGATTTAATAAGATCAGTAACTTTAAGTTCTCCTGCTTCAGGAGCTTCAGTCATTGCATCAAGTTGTTCTTTAGTAAACTTAATATTACCTTGATCATCTAAAGCATTACCAATTTTATCTATTTTATAAACAACTCCATCAATTTCAGCTTGTTCATCTTGTGCTTGACTAGCACTAAGAGTATCAAGTTCAACTTTAGTTTTAAAGATCTGTCCATCTTTAAGAGCATTACCATCTTTATCAAGAGGGTATTTAATATTATCAATCTCAATTTCTTTCTCTACTATAACAGGCTCTACTATAGGAGCAGGAGCAGCAGGAATAATTGGATTGGAAGCAGGAATTATAGGAAGAGTATCATCACTAGGAACAACTCTATTTCCTTCTCCAGGTAGTACAATTTTCAAATCATCAGGCATAATAACTCTTTTTTAAATTAGTATTTTTTATAAGTTAATTATTATTTGTAGGTTTAGGCTTTAATTTAGCCTGTTCTATTCTAGCAATATTATCTAACTGAGTTTTAGTAAGAGTAGTCTTATTCTTATCAAATGCTACTTCTAATTTAGTATTAGTATCTAATTGTTTAAGAGCAATCTCTCTATCAGTTTGTTTATTTTGATCAAGTTCAATCTCTTCAAGTTTATTTTGATGTTGCTTATCAAGTAATGCATTATCACCATCAATCTTCATTTTAATATTCTTATTATCCATTTCTTTCATCTGCATTTCAAACTCACGTTTAGCAACAGAGAAATCTTTAATATATTTACGAAGACCAGAAGAACTATCAGCATCTATAGCAGCACCAGCTAATTCTACATCTCCATTTTGACTAGCATTAAATGCTAAATCTTTATATTGTTGTAATTTCTGATCTTCTAGAATACTATCTATAACAAATACTCCAAGATCTTCTTCAAGTAAATCTCCTTTTCCAAGATGAAGAACTTCAATCTTTCCATCTTGTCCTGTATAAGAACCTGTTCTACCTTCTACATAAGCAATCTTTGCATGTTCGAGAGTAGAAGAATGATCTCTTTCTAAAGCTTTATTAAACATCTGTACCATTAATACAGAACCTAATCTAGCTAATTGAATATTACTAACATTATTTCTTACAGTTTCACTTGAACCAGCATTACCATAACGATTAGCATTCATATTAGCCATATCCCAAGCTTCTTGTCTAATATTCTCACGAATATCAATAAGAACTTTAAGATAATTAGATATAACAGAATCATTGCCAACAATACGATATCCAGTAGCTACTACATCAGGTCCTATTTTAGTTTCATCATATATAATAGTTCCATCAGCAAGTTTATAAAACCAATTCATTTGAGTATCAGCATCACTCTTACCATTAATAATTCCTTGAGGAATAACTTCAGTTGGTCCTTTAAACTTTGCAATAGTTCTTTCTATATTAAGATTAATAATTTGATATAGAGCAAGAGAACCAATTATTCTCTTAGGTATAGGATATAAAAAGTTATTCCGTAAAAGACCTTTCTTACCTCCAAAAGGAATCTTTACGGAACCATCAATATTATACCTTTGTATTTCATAAGGTCTAGGAGCTATATATATTCCTTCAGCTTCTTCACCTATTCTAACTTGCCACCAAGCTTCAGGAATCCATTTCTCTTCTAAAGATACTTCTCCAAACTCAGGATTAATTTCATAATCATCATCTACAACCTTAGTAGATTCAGCTCCACTTTCAGTAATATAATGAAGTATATTTCTTTTTACATCTGTTACAAAACAAACATAATATTCAAATAGAAAACCATCTTCAGTAGGTTTTATAATATCTTCTCTATTTCTAGATACTTTATTAGTTAAAGTAGAAAGATCACTTAGATTATAAATATCAATATATTTACCATATGGAAGATCATTACCACCTTTAAAGCTTCTTTCAAGTTCATCTAGAAATTTAACATCTTTATCAGAAAGAAACTCTCCATATTTAGTTTTAATATCAAATATATTGAGTTTACGTTGAACAAGAAAACCAGGATAGTCTTCAACAAATTGTTTAGAGGTAGTAATAGGATATCCTTCAAGAGGACTAATTGTTTCATCAATTACATTATTACCTACAATTCTACGGAAAGTATAGAATTCTTCACAAGACCACCAATAGAAGAATCTTTGTATTCGTTCAGTATCAAAATTATTAATAGTATTAGTAAAGTTGATAGTCTTTTTACCTTTATCTGCTCTTTCATCAACCCAAGTTTTAAAATCTTCATTGGCTTGTTTATATATACCTTCTAATGCAGATTCATCTAACTTACCAGTTTGAATAGCTTCAGCTAATAATACTTTAACTTTATCAGCAATAATCTTTTGAACATCTAATGTTCTAGTAGCAGCTACATCAGGACTTTGACTAATAACATGAAATTGATAAGGTAGTTGTATATATTCACCAATATTCTTTTCTTTAATAGGTGTAAGAAAATCTATATTTCTAATATTACCAGGAAGCTTTTTAAGTTTGTCTGCATCCATTTGTAAAGGATTCATAACATACTCAAATACAGAATCGCTTATAATACCATTAGCAGCATTCAAACATTCTTCTGTAAAAACTTTATCATTTAAAGATTTAGCTTTAGCAATCCAATAATTACAATTACCTATATACCAATCCCTATCTTGCTTTTTAGCAGTAGATACTTTTTGATCAGGCTTATAAACATTTGTACTCATTATAAAAGTATAAGGTTATTAATTATTAAAACCATATAAATTAATAGCTGCTAAAGTACTCTTTGTAGAAGTATTAGTAGCAGTCCTTCTCTTAAGTATATAATAATTACGAATTGTAGGATATAGTCTAAAACTACTTATTCTATCAAAATTACCTATTCTACTGAACTTGTCAAATTCAGTAAGTAAACCAACCTCTTTTATATAATGTAAAAAAAGTAGCTTTTTTCCTTCATCATTCATAGAAACTTCACTATAAATTAGCTCTCTTAATGATGTTAAATACGTATCAGCTTTAGAATCATCTCCTATGATAATACCATATGGAATATTAGAACTATCAGGTTTGCCTGCAAGAAAGTAACTAGGATCTTTAAGTAACCATTGTAAAGCTTGCCATTTCTTAAAGTTACTTAATGTTTCTCCAACATTCATTTCAACAAGTGCTTTAGCATTATAACTTCTACATAGATTATAAGCTATTCTATCAGCACTTACCATAAGTTCAGGTCTACCTATATAACTAGCTACAATAATATCTCCTCTAGAATTAGCAATAGTATTTGGTAACATAACTACATACATTGCATTAAGAGAATTTGCACTAATAATAGTATCAGACTTTTTATCCTTAGCTACAGTATCATATAGCAAAACATATAAATCATCAGGTATCTTATCATTAATTTTAAAAGGAGGATGAAACTCTCTAACACAACCATGAAGATCAGTTCCAGGAATAAAAGGAACACTATCTATAAAAGGATGAGTTGCAATACCACTAGTTTCTAATTCAATATTAGGTTTAAAGATAAGTCCATTAGTAGTTTCAACCCATTGTCCATCTCTATAATATTTATGTGTAAAGTTATGTTTAACTTCCTGTAGATGCATAGTTAATTCAGGACTAGTAAACAAATTATCTTTACCTCTTCTAAAAGCTTCTTCAGGACTATTAGCTCTCTGACCAACATAACTAGCATGTTTATCAGGAGTCATAGAAAGTTTCTTTCTTTCCTTATCTTTTAGATCAAATTCATAAGCTTCTTCTATAAGACTATTTCCATGAATATCTATATAAGGTTCATAATCCCATACTTGAGGAAAGAAGAAACCACATCTATTATGTCTAGAATTAGAATCCCATATATTCTCCATAGGAAACATTCCATAAGCATCAGGATTATAAAATAGATATGAGAAAGGTTCCCAATCAGCATCTTCAACACCAGCAGTACCATAACATCTAATAGTACCTACATTACCAGCTCCTACTTCAGTACTACTCATAGTAACATCGAGAGCTTCTAATAGATTAGCAAGTTTACCAGCTTCTTCAAAGTCAATCTCTAATGCTCTTTTACCAATAGCAGCACTAGAATTACCTCTAGTAGATACAGCAATAAGTCTACTTAACCAACCATATTTCTTACTACCAGATTTAGTAAGTTTGTATCCAAGCTCAGTAGCTTCAGGATCTTCTGATAGATAATTACGTTTCCAATGAGTATTATTCTCAAACCAATCTAAACATCGCTTAGCCATTGATTGAGTAGCATCAGGATCAATAAGATAATCAATTAGATAAGCAGCTAATACAACAGTTACACTAGGAATAAGATTAATAGTATTAGCAGCTTGACTACCTCTTTTAAAACTAAATCCTTTACCTCTAGCTTTAGCTTTACATAAGTGATACTTATTTCTTCCAATGAATTCATCAATTTTAAAGTTCCAATAATCTCCATCCCAAAATCTAGGAAAGCCAGGAACTAATTCAGTCTTAAAATCACCCTTTCTATGTAATTCTTCTCTTTCTTCAGTATTAGGAGTTCTCATTAGCCTACCATAATTAAGGTAAGTATATTGATCTCCAGTTATTCTTAAGTCTACAATTTCACCAGTAGAGAGTAATTTACAAGGAACTGTCATTCCAGCTCTACGTCTATTAGTTTCTCTAGACCAGAAAGCATCATATTCAGCAGTTCCTTTTCTATAAGGACAATAATAATGTTTATTCCTATTCTCAGTAACTGGTACTTCTAAACTATCTATCCATTTAACTAGATCAGGGTCTTTAATATTCCTTTCATATATTCTAGCAACTTCACTAAATACACTAGTATTAATAAATTTAAAATTCATATTCATCAAGAAACCTTTAGATTCTCCAACTAGAAAATCACTATCGGGATCTTGATAAGGTTTATTAGTACCAGGATTTATAATAGAAGATGCTAGAGGATAATGAGATTTATCCTCTTTAACATAGTCTATGAAAGGAATAGTAATATTATCTACCATCAGGAATATTCTTTAACCATTCAAGTAAATCAGTATCTGTAATAGCATACTCAATTATACTTTTAAAAAATTGTTTAATAGTAGAGTTATTGCTATTTTCAATATCTAATATAGTGAGATCAATACTATTAGCAGTATTTAATAACATATCAATCTGTTCATCATCCATATTAGTAATCGCTATTAGGATTATAAGAGTCAGGTACAGGTTCAGCAGTTCCTCTAACTAATTCAGTTTCATTAGTAATATTTATATTCTTCTCAACTATACGAAGACTATTATAAAGCTTATCTTTAATTTCAGGAATAGCATTACTAACTTTCAATAGTTGTTCAGTATAAGACATTAATTTACCAATATCTTCAACGGTTAATTCATGTTCATCAGCTTCCTTAAGAAGTTTATCTATATGCTTTCTAATTAATTGTAGTATCTTTATATAATTACGAAATGTAATTAAAGCTTCTCTAATTACATCTTTAACTATACTTCCAGTAAGATATTCATACTCTTTAAGAGCTTCCTGCATAACTTCATCTACAGTCCACTCATTAGGCATATTAGTTTTGTCAATAGCATACTTATGAGATTCCTGTTCATTCATTCCATATTTAAATACAGGAGAATCAGGATCTTTAACAAAATAGATATAAGCAAGTTCTTTAAAAGCTTGTTTCTTAAATCTATCTTTATCTCTACGTAATACAGTATGAAGAGCATGATGTAACATCACCTCTTCTTTAAGTATTATAAGCTCTCCATCAACTATCTTAAACAGCGACATTAGATTTTAATTTAAATGTAGATGCAATATTCTTACCATCTATATAACCAGAAGCTTCTTTTCTACTAAAATCAGAAACAAGTTGTGCCATATCATTCTTAAGATATTGTATAGGATATATATCTACTTGTTGTTTATCTATCCATTCAGGATTAGCAATCACATCTTCATGAGTAGATTCATAATTATTATGTCTAATATGAAATAAAAGATTACCAATACATTCAAGACCAAAACCTTCAGCAAGATAATCATAAAGACTTAATTGAAAAGTATATTTATGACCTACACTTTGAGGATATTTATGTAATGGAAATATAAACTTTTCATCATTCTCAATGAATTCATCTGTAAGATTATCTTCTATATCTTTTTTGAAATAACCAGATTTAAACATTAATCTAGCTTTATTAGTCTTCCAGTCTATAATTAAAAACTGATTACCTTTAATTAATAAAACATCAATTAATCCAGCTATTCTATTAACAGGATCAAATACACAAATCTCACTATAAACTCTATATCCTAGTTCTACAAAATTAGATATAACTTCATATATTCTAGGATATTGTTCTTTAACTCCAAGACTTTCAAAATACTTTAAATCTACTTGACCATAAATAGGATTCTGCATTATATCATTAATAGTATATATTCTCTTATTAATGAAAGTAGAACCAGTTATAGACCTATAACCATTAGCTAGTTTAATAGAATTATCTAAATAATTATGCTTAACATTACCAATTTCACAACCGTCTTCTCTAGCTTTATCCCATTTAGCAAGAATCTGTTCTACAGTCATTCCTGCATATTTCTTATAGCTATCATGCCCAGGATTCTGTCCTATTTTAGCACATGCTGTAGCAATATCATATTTCTTTTTATCAAACTTATTCTCATAATAACCTAATACAGTAGTAACACTAGTATATTTACCAGATAAACTATCTGTATATTTATGAGTAGGCTCATCAAAAAACATTAAAATATTACTTCTATCCATATTATATAATTATAAATACATTCTTAATTCTATTTATAGTAAAGCCTTTAAGTTTTGATTTACCTTCTTTAGCTTGTACAATAGTAGAAGCATTTTCTTCTACAAAAGCAGCTTTCTCTTTAGTAACTGCTTTAATGATAATTTCAGTATCTTGTACCATAATGATGTATTTTGAAATTTTGACAAAGATACTATATAATAAGGTATAAAATACATTACCAATGTAAAAGTTATTAACAATTTTAATTACTTCATCTTAAATGTTAATACTCTTATCTCATTGATTATCTGTTTGTTTTGTAGTTTACGTTGTAACATTCGATCTCTCATTATTGAAGCAATATCATCTTTATTATCATTAGTAAGATCTTTATTACTTTCAATATTATTATCTTCTTTATATTCTTTTAAAACTTCATTATATACTAATTTACCTTGTTTAATAGCAAGTCTACCAATACCAGGTAATTGTATGTCAACTCCAAGCTTAGCATATTCAATCATGGAAGCTTCATGAGTATCAATTACTTTAGATATTAAATCAAATTTAGAATTATAATCTAAAGAAAGAAAGGCATCCATATCAGGATACCTTTCTTTAAGTCTTATAATTGTTTCGTCAATAAGATTCTTATGACGTATTTTAGTAATATCCATTTACCTTTTAGGTTTTGATTTAGGCATTGTAGTATCTAATGTAATAGATGTTCCAACATCTTTCCTTTCAGGTTAATTAATCATAGGAACTATATTCTCTTGTACTTTCTTACCTTTAAAGTCTACATCAATTAAATTAGGTTCATCTTCTCCAGGTTTAACTTCAATAGTTTTAGTAAGTTCATCAAGTTCAGGAATTAATGATTTACCATTAGATTTATACTTCCAGTCTTTATCTACAATTCCAACAATATCATTATCCCATAATAGAAGATAAATCCAAGTTTCAATTTCAGTTCCATTTTTAATTAATTCATTAACTATCTTCCCTGGAGTATTATTAAGAAGTTCTTTTAATAAATCAGCATCTCTAGGATTAAATACTTTATCATATTTATAGAGATGTAATTCAGCTTGTAACTTCTTATCAATTAGAATTTCTTTTCCAATATGATCTGCAAGAGAAGGAGCAGCACTACCTTCAAGATGAAAAGATTTAAAATAAGTCTTATCACTTACATTCTTAGATTGTAATTGTTGAGCTTTAAGATAAATAGTTCCTCTAACAATACTCCTTCCATGTAAAGGTTGTACATTACAATTAGTTTTAAAGATTTGTTCCATAGTAATTTAATTTTAGATTTATAATTTAATTTTAAAGTAGGTTTAAAAACAAGAAATGTAGGAGAGTATCTATGATTTAATATAGCATCTCCTACATCATTTTAATAATAACCAAAAATCAAATAACTACAATCATGAAAAAAACTACTTCTATAATTAGAAGTAAAATATTCTCTAAGTATTTTATTTAGTATTTTATTTAGTATCTGTATAATAATATATAAAAATAAATTGATTATTATATTTATTTTTATATAACATAGTATCTTTATATTCATTTATTTTATTATATTATATATTATATATTATATTATATTTATTATTATTTATTTATATATTT
>Ga0209417_1004832_pt1 | contig 15637 bp, 14 predicted proteins | sample RifGroF2_FD_184002 | JGI IMG/M metagenome (GOLD analysis project Ga0209417, IMG submission 184002) | Groundwater microbial communities from Rifle, Colorado, USA - Groundwater F2 (SPAdes) (version 2) | ecosystem: Environmental > Aquatic > Deep subsurface > Groundwater | place: Rifle, Colorado... | reverse complement strand
GAATAAGTTTTAGGCGCAAAAAATGCAGCACAAGATGCGACCAGAGAATCGAACTGAAAACGCGCGAATCTGCCGCTGTTATTAACAGCCTGGAGCACATTGGCTCCGAACTGCTCGATCATCGTTATTTTTTGTTCATTTTCTGCCATATTTTCGCCTGATGTTTTATATTTTTATCCTCTAAACCTCTTTTTGTCAATTATTTATATAAGCTGAGCCTATTTATATATCTCCCAGCACGCTTGTATATTTTTTATTAATGCCGGTGATCAATTCGCCGATAGTTTTGCACGCCATCGTATCTGTTTTTTTCCAGCCGTACAGTTTATATCTCTCATTAACTATATCAAGCGATCTTGCCATTACATCCTCGACTATAATTTTTCTTAGAGCATTCGGCAAATATTTTGATTCTATGGGTATCGAATCACTCGGAAGAATTTGTGTCGGCGAAACCTTAATCTGCTTTGCGAAAGTATTTAAAATATCTTCTGCCAAATCCTTTTTAACATTACTGCCCTTAAAAAATGTTTCATACCATTTATCAAAACTGATTATTTCCCGCCCGGCAATTTTTTTCCGCATCAGCATCGATGTAATTTTATACCTTAGCAAAAACAGCAAAATAGAAACGAGAATGACAGAAGCTATAATAATATAAGGTAAAGTTATATATCTCATTATCGTTTCCCGTTTAACAAAATCTCATCATTCTCATACTATCCATTCTGCCAATCTTCAATATACAACTTTTATCAATTTTCGGCAAATCTCGTCTCAACTTAAGCAAAGCTCATATTGCCATTTCGACCGAAGCGGAGAAATCGTTTAAAAAGAATTCCGATTTGCTCCAACGACTTCGTCCCTTTTCACTGAACTACGTCCGAAACGATGCTCAATGTCCTATCTTCTTCCTTTTCTTCCCTTGCTTCTATTTTTCTTTTTATCTTTCCTTTGCTCTTTTCTTTCCTGATTTTTTTTCTTCCACTTTTTATGCTCTTCTTTTTTCTCTCCCTCTTTTTCCACAGGCACAACATTCAACTGTCTTGCCGCCAGATTTATAGATGCGATCTTCACAGTCAAAGGCTGCCCGATATGATACGTCTTTCCGCTGCGCTGGCCGTAAACGCACTGCGCCTTAAAATCATAAACAAAATTATCCCTGCCGAGCATATCCATCGGAATCAAACCCTCGATGCCGAATTTATTGCACCGCACAAAAACTCCGAAATTTGTCAGCCCTGAAACGATCGTCTCCATCGTCTCGCCGAGCCTGTCTTTCATCATCTCCAAAATCAAAACGGCCTTCAAATCTTCTTCAGCATCGTCGGCGCGTTCTTCCGTGAAAGTCAAATGCCTGCCTTTTTCAATAAGCTCTTCCTGCGTCGGCGCGTTGGCAAAATTTTTATTTTTAATATAAATATCAAACAGCCTGTGCACCAGCAAATCCGAATACCTGCGAATCGGACTTGTAAAGTGGCAGTAATGTTTTGAAGCAAGCGCAAAATGCCCGATAGCCAACGGCGAATATTCCGCTTTCGTCAGCGAACGCAAAACATAAGTATTCACCGCGTATTCCATCGGCTTGCCTTTGACCTTATCGAGAATATCCTGCAAATCGAATCTGTCAGGATGACGCGGCGCAGAAATTCCAAAAGATTTCAGCGTCTCAACCATCTTTTTCAAACTCAACGAATCCGGGTCGGGATGAATCCTTCGCATAAACGGCACATCAACGCCGTCAAGCATACGCGCAACCGCCTCGTTCGCCTCAACCATAAACATTTCAATTATCGTATGCGGATAACTCGTATCAGCCGGATGCGCATCAACAACATTCCCAGCCTTATCGAAATCAAGTTCGATCTCCGGCATATTCAAATGCAGCATTCCCTGTGCGTGCCGACGCGATTCAATAATTTTCGCAAGTTTATTCATTTCACGCAGCAGCGCGACAACTTCCCCCGGCTTATCCGTCGAACCGCCGTTCAAAATTCCATCAACTTCGGTATAAGTAAATCTCGCTTTTGAATGAATCACAGAATTTGCAAACTCTGCCTTGAGAACCTTGCCTGCGTTATCGTAAGTTATAAATGCCGATTTCGTCAGCCTCTTTTGCTTCGGCTGCAAACTGCAAACGCCATTACTCAACGTCTCCGGCAGCATCGGTATCACCCGCCCCGGCAGATAAACACTATTGCCTCTGCTAGCCGCTTCTTTATCAAGCTCACTGCCGTGCTTTACAAATTCGCTCACATCCGCGATATGCACCCCAAGCGTATAAGTCCCGTCCGCATTTTTATCGACGCTTATCGCGTCATCAAAATCTTTCGCGTCAGGCGGATCGATAGTAACAATAATCTTGTCCGTCAAATCCAGCCTGTGCGAATAATCGCTCGACTCAAAACTTCGCGCCTCATTGCCCGCTTCATCCAGACATTCGGCTTTAAACTCATTCGGCAAAGCAAACCGCCTCATTACCGCGTTGATTTCCGTTTTATATTTCCCGCTTTTGCCGAGCACTTCAATCAGCACTCCGCGCGCAAATTCCTCTTTCGTTGAAAAGCTGATAATCTCCACAACCGCTTTATCGCCCACCGCTCCGTTCTTCGCCGTTACATCGTCGATCTCAACCAGCTCCGTAAATTTCCCATCCGGCACAAGAAAATACGAATCGCCCTTGCGAATGATCGTCCCGACAAATTTATTATTCGCCCTCTGAACTATCTCTATAATTTTTCCGCTGTATCGTTTCTCTTTTCCCTTGTGATCTTCTCTCACAACTTGCGCCATAACCATATCGCCGTTCATCGCGTTGCTCGTATATCGTTCGGGTATATACAAATCGCCGTGTGAATTTTTTTCCGCCGGCGTAACAAACGCAAACCCCTTCGTTGTCCCGCGAAATGTGCCGTAAACTTTCGCCCCCGGCCCAGGCAGCGAAATTGCATTTTTCGTTCCAATCACCGCAAGCCCATCCGCCTCAAGCTGTGATAACGCATCCTTGAAAGTTTCCACCTGATCGCGTTTCAAACCAAGCCGCTTGATCAACTCCGATTCTTTTACAGGTGTGTAATCTCTATGCTTAAGATGATCCAATATTCGTTTTTTTAGTGTCTCTACCATTACTATTCCAGTCCCCTAAACCCTATTCCATATTCCCTAAAAATAAAAAAACGCCATACCCCAAAAAAGCCGGCATGGCGTTATAAGTTACAATAGCTATCCCGACAAAGTCGGGATTCCATAATTTTTCACTTTTCACTTTTAGTTTTTAACTTACTGAATTTATTTCAGCTTATTGATTTTTTTCGCTAATCTTGATTTCAATCTTGCTGCTCTGTTTTTGTGAATTGTCTTGCGAGCTGCTGTCTTATCAAGATTTTTGATTACTGTCTTAAATTGTTCTGTTGCCGTCTTTTTATCTCCAGCAGTTATTGCTGCGTTGACTCCCTTGAGATTCGCCTTGACCGTCGTCTTCCTTGCACGGTTAATGATACGTTTCTTTGCATTCTGCCTAACTCTTTTTTTGGCTGATAATGAATGTGCCATTTTTACTCCTAATAAATTGTTATTGTTCTAAACTTATTTTTATTTTCTTAATCTATCGACTCTTGCCCGAACATCTTTATACGAAAAATCAATTTGAGCAAGTTTTCTATATAATTCAAGAGCATTTTCCGCGTTACCGCTTTGTTCGTATGCTCGCGCCAGATTGTACCTTAAATCCTTGGCAATGTCATTGTCTTTTATTTCATACATTTCGACCGCCTCTTTAAGCGTATCGATTGCGTCATTAAACCATCCTTTTACAAAAAAGCACAGTCCAATTTTATTCATCGCCATAATTTTATGCTTGGGATCCTTACGGGCCGCCTGAAAATACGGAATCGCCTCATCATACTTCTGATTTCTCATCAGCCGAAGTCCATATTCATACTTCATACGCAAATCCGTCGGATAATTCTCAACGCAAAGCCTGTAATGCTCAAGTTCCGTATGTAGCAGCTCTTTAATATTCTCATTAAGTGCTTCTTTTGTCGTTTCCGAAGCCTTGCCAGACTCAACTTCTTCTTTTTGCTGTCGAATATGCCTGCGAATCGACCGCAATTTCACTTCACCCGCCCGTTTCTTAAAACTAAAATCGTGCGAATGCTGAAATTCTTTTTCGAGCAGATTTATCGCTTCGTTATCCGCGGCGTCAGTCTGTAATTCACCCAAATTATCCGCCAGTTTAAAAAGCGTATGAATCGTCTTATTTGCTTCATAAGCCTTTTTCGAATCATTAACCGCCTGCTGACGAACATCGACACTTTTGACCTGTGCCTGCTGCGACTGCAATTTCGCCTGTTCTTCCCTATCCAGAATCGAATCCCTGAAATCGCCCTTCTGGTCGTATTTTCCTTTCTGCATTGTTAGATTTGCCGAAAGGTTTTTAAACTCACCTGCCAAAACACCATCATCAGGCTTCAGCTTCAAAGCGTATCCGCACGCGTTTATCGCCTTGGCATATTGCTCCAACGAAGCATAGGCATCTTTAAGCAATAGCAGCGTCGAAATCGAAGGCTTATCCGATGTTCTGCACGCTTCAAAAATCAAATCCGAAATCCAAAGCGCCGTCTTTTTATATCCGCCCAAAAGAGCCGAATTCAAAAGCTGTTCAGCATAAAGCAAATTATCCGGGTCTTTAGCGAGCAAATACTCGGCATTGATCATATTTTCCAACGCGGTTTTGCCGCGCGAATGTTTCATTTTATCCATCATCGATGGCTTCTTGCCGCCCTTACCCTGCCGTATAAGTGCATTATACCGCATCGGCTTGTGCCCCTCTTCGACAGCATCCGGCGATCGCTGCAAACCCTCAACAAACAAATCGATCGCGTAATCGAAATTGTCCGTCTGCGCGACTTCCTGGGCTCTGTTGAAAAAAGCTACCGCTTTGCTCAACTCGTCGCCGTTACCATTGCCATTTGCGGCACCGGCATTATTATTTACAGATGCTTCTGCCATAAAAAGGCTAAATTACTCCATAAACTCATTCTGCTAAACATATTATATTAAAACAATTTATGCATAATGTCAACCCTGCATATACTGATTTATCTAGACGTTTAAAAATGCTTAAATATTACAGTTTTTGAAAAATTATTATAAAAAAAGGAATCTTGTCAGCAGATTCCTTTTGTATCTCAAATCTGAAATCTCAAATTTTTAATTATCGTGCGCTTTAGCCCAATCATTGAGATTCGTTTGCCGAATCACGACTAATTCCTCCAAAAATTCAGCCTCTGATGCCTTCAGATCATTATTAACAACCAAATTTTCAAAAAAATCCATCAGTTCTCCGCATTCACTCTGACCGCACATCAAATTTCCATTTGCCATAATTGCCCCTTTCTCAATTCATCCGATTTAACTTCGTCCCATAACTCACAAACTCTCCGCTTTCTTTTATGGAACTCCAATACATTGAAAATATAAAATTCATTTTACTAATTTGCAAATGCTGATGGTTAAATGATTCTCCTTGATGTCTCTCTAATTCCTAGTTCGACACTTACTATTTTAGAACTTTAACATTTCCCCGATTTTTCAAATTCGCCCATCTTCTTTTCCGCATTATCGGACGTATATTTCGCTTCACTATCCTATTATATAGGATATAATCAAATCGAATCAGAACCCTAAGCGTCAGCGCAGGGTAAATATTGAGAGGGTTCAAAAAAACGGAGGTACTTATGGTATTTGCATTTAATTTATTGTGGTTCATACTTGGCGGCGGATTCTTCGCGTGTATTTTTTGGTTCTTTTTCGGTGCACTGCTTTGCCTAACCATCATCGGCATCCCGTTCGGCATTGCGTCATTTCGGATTGCCCGATTCGCAGCCTTCCCATTCGGCAAACAATTAATAGATGCCCGCAAAGTCGGCGAAACCAGAATCCCAACAACCGCTGTTGCTAATTTTCTTTGGATTATCCTTGCCGGCCTGTGGCTCGCGATCTCACACGCACTTACCGGCATTGCTCTGTGCCTTACAATAATTGGAATCCCATTCGGCCTTGCGCATTTCAAATTGGCACAGGCCTCATTCGCCCCCTTGGGCAAAAGAGTGGTTACAAATGATACCGCACAAGCGGCAAATTTAAATTCCGCAAAAAAATCATTAAAAAAGAGAACACAGTAAAGATTAGAGCCCTAAGCGTAAGCGCAGGGTAAAAAAAGGAAAAGAAAAATGTTTTTCAAACGCAAAATCGAAACTGACGAAGAATTCATCGCAAAAATCCGCAAAAGATGTAAAACTTTTCGGAAAATGGCTGTTATTCAATTTATCATATCAGTAGTTTTAGCAGTTATAAGTTTATTCTTTTTATTTGTGATTTTTAGCGGAACACAGCCTGGAAGTTTTAAAGGTAAAACTTTGTATATAGGTTTTTCGCTTGGCGTAATCGCCGGAGCATTCTTTGCTTTTGCGATAGAAATGGCAATCAGCAATTTTATTGATGCGGTATCAAATTTCAAAGGCAAAAAGGAATATAATCTGCTCATAAAATACTACGACCAGATAAATCCTTCAGAAGAAAATAAAAAATGAAAAGCGAAAAGCACGAAGACTTGATGAACACAACCCAAACCCAAACTGAAAACGAAATTACTCTTACCAATAATATTCGTGTTCATTCGTGGTTAATTATCATCGCTTTCTTTCGCAGGTTCTCCGGCATTTTTTCGATCGCGTATCTTAGTGCCGTTCTCGGCATAACAGCTTTGTGTTTCACAACAAAATTGAAAACCTCTTTTTGATGTTTTCGGCTCGCCTCTTTGAGCATCCAGCCGTAACCTTTTTGCACCATATCATCTTTATCGAGTAGGAGACTTTCCGCGATTTCGAAAATATCTTTCAAAAACTCCCCCTTTTTTGCGGGGATGATCAGAGAAACCGCTGCCGCCCTTTTGACCCATCGGTTTTTTGATTTAGTCCATTTTTTAAGTTCGCCGATATATGAAGGATTTTGTTCGATGAATTCACCGACAGTGTGATTGCAGAACATATCGCATTTGGCCCAGTTATCGATGTATGTTTTTATCCATCTCTCAAAAGTTTTAAAATCTTTCGGCTCGAATCTGTCGCAAATGTTGTACGACCAATCGGCCGCGATTGCAAATTCTTCAAGAAAGCCGGACGAGAAAAGTTCCTGGCAGATCAAAAAAATTTCTTTTTTATTCAATTGTTTGATTTGCGAAAAATATGTCTTGGCTATTTTGGTAACCGCCGCTGATTTCAGACCATAAACTTTTATTTCATCTTTAAAAAATCTTTGTGCAGAGATTTTAACTTTCTCATCGGCCCCTGCTTTAAGCTCTTCTCTTATCTGTTTAATAATTTTGTTCATATCGTAAACTCAAAAAAACAAGAGCCCAACGCATTAGCCATGGGCTCTTAGAATTTAAAATATTCCAGAAAAATTTATTTTCCTTTTTTATTTGTTTTAGTCTTTCCTTTTGTTTCACTCTGCTGCTTATCTTTATTTTTGCCTTTATCACTGCCGGCTTTATCTTTTTGTTTTCCGGTATCATTTGAATCAGCAGATTTTACTTTTCCCAGAGCAGCTTCTTTATCTGCTTTGGCTTTTTCAAACGCGACATTCTTTTCATCGACCGCCTTCTTCATAGCATCTTCTTTAGCCTGACCTTCTAATTTTTGAGCTGCCTTCATATCTTCCTGGAATTTATTTATCGCAGCCTGTTTTGCATCTTTATATTCCTGCTCGATTTTTTCTCTTTCACCTGCTGCATCTTTGACTTTTTTTGCAGGTTCATTCACTTCTGCTTTGGCTGCCTTTGTTTTAGCCTTTGATTCGGGTTTGGCGGCAAGTGCGCTTCCTGCAACAACGAATTGAATAACTGCCAGACACATAATAAGTTTCATTAGTTTCTTCATTTTTTGAATCCTTTATAAAAAATTAATAATTAATAAATGAATCATAACAGGTTCAAAATTCTTTTCAACTGCCCTCATTATCGTAGGGTAGGCATTAGCCTTCGCGGAAAATCTTCGAATAAATTATCGGACGCTAATCTCACCATAAAATATTTTACCACTTTTCACAATTTTACCTATTTTAACTAAAGATTTTTGAACCACCTCTCCGATAGATTATATATCTTACCTAACTTACCAAAGTTAAAGCAAGATAGGCAAGACAAAAACGGCAAACTACAGATAGTAATTTTATTTTACGGAGAACTTAAAATGAACAAAGAGACTTATATGCACAGATATATGGATGCGTTACTGACTGGCGACAGACACGTTTGCCGTGAAGTTATAGAGGATGTGCTTCATAATAATAATGCTTCGATCATCGGCGTTTACAGCGACATCATTTGGCCGATGATGCTCGAGATCGACAGACTCTACCGCGAAGACAAGATAACAAGCGTTCAGGAACATCTTGCAACCCGCATTAACCGTACAATTGTTGATCAGCTCCAAAACAAATTACCAAAACAGGCCGCAACAGCAAAAAAAGTCATCGTATGCAGCTCGTCAAAAGAGATATGCGAACTTGGCGCTCAAATGGTTACCGACATGTTCGAAAGCGCAGGCTGGAATGTACGTTTCATCGGCGGCGGCTTGACTAACGACGATATTTTGACTTACGTCAACGAATTTGGCCCGGACGTACTTGTGGTTTATGGAACAGAACCATCAGATACACCGCAGGTCAGAAACATAATCGACAGAGTACGCGAAGTAAACGCCTGGCCAAATATGAAGATAATGCTTTGCGGCGGCGTATTCGGCAGAGCCGAAGGCCTGTGGGAAGAGATCGGCGCAGATTTATACGCACCGACTCCTTCAAAAGCAGTTGAACTCGCTTCCGCTCAAAACGAAACCGTTGAGCCGGTAAGAACCATCAACCGCCGTAAGAGAAAATATCAGCAAACAGAAAAATCAAAGAAAGAATAAAGCATCTATTGTCATTGCGAGAAGTACTGCAAGCATTTAGCGAAGCAGTACGACAAAAAAGCAATCTCTGGCTTTAAAAGTAGAGATGCCTTTTAAACTAAACATTCGAAAAGCGATTATACTTTCTTTTTTGCGTGGCTATAAATTAGAGGAGAGACCGGTAACCCCCGGCAACAACCCAAAGAAATGGGCGAAAAATCCGCTGTTATAAACGGCGGATTTTTTGTTTTATGCCAAAATGGCTGGTTTCCATCAACCCACACAAAACATAAGTATTTACCAACCAAAAACTTAGCATTTTGCCAATTTCAGGCACACCCTTTGCTTATACAATATGTGAAAGGTGATTTTTATGAAATTTGATAAATTTACATTAAAAACACAGGAAGCATTGGCAACCGCGCAGCAAATCGCTATGCAGCAATCGAACACCCTTCTAACACCTCTGCATTTGCTCGCCGCGATTTTGCGCGACGACGAAGGCATTGCAACTTTGATCCTAAAGACCATCGGCTCAAACGCCGTCCGTGTTAAAGATATGACCGAAGGCGAACTCAAGCGTCTGCCGAAAGGCAACGTTGGCGGCCAGATCATGCCAGACCCTGCACTGAATCAAGTTATCCTCGATGCTCAAAACCGCGCCGACAAGATGAAAGACGAATACTTGAGCGTTGAACATCTTTTCTTATCGCTCGCTTCTGTCGCAAGCAACGCAAAGGAAGTTTTATCTCTAAACTCAATCACTCCCGAACAAATCGAAGCTGCGCTCAAACAAATTCGCGGCAGCGAAAAAATTACAGATGAAAATCCAGAAGCAAAATACAAAGCGCTTGAAAAATACGGTATTGATTTGATCGAGCAGGCAAGGTCAGGAAAACTCGACCCCGTAATCGGCCGCGAAGAAGAAATTCGTCGCTGTATGCAGGTTCTGAATCGTCGTACAAAAAATAATCCTGTATTGATTGGCGAACCCGGCGTTGGCAAGACCGCGATCGTCGAAGGTCTCGCCCAGCGAATCGTCGCAGGCGATGTTCCCACAGGTTTAAAAAATAAAAAAGTAATCGCGCTCGATATGGGCGCGTTAATCGCCGGCACAAAATACCGCGGCGAATTTGAAGACAGATTCAAAGCAGTTCTCAAGGAAGTAATATCAGCCTCAGGCGAGATCATACTTTTCATCGATGAATTGCATAATATCGTCGGCGCTGGCAAAGCCGAAGGCGCTGTTGACGCGGGCAATCTTCTCAAGCCATCCCTTGCACGCGGCGAACTGCGTTGCATCGGAGCGACAACTATCAACGAATACCGAAAGCACATAGAAAAAGACGCGGCACTGGAACGAAGGTTTCAGCCTGTTATGGTTGACCCGCCCAGCGTCGAGGAAACTATCGCGATTTTGCGAGGCCTGAAAAATCGTTATGATACTCATCACGGCGTACGCATTGCCGATGCCGCTCTGGTTGCCGCCGCGACTTTATCCAACAGATATATCTCCGATAGATGGCTGCCTGATAAAGCAATCGATTTGATCGATGAGGCCGCATCGAAATTGCGCATTGAAAATGATTCTCTGCCTGCCGAACTCGATGATATTCGCAGAAAACTAATGCAGCTCCAGATTGAAAAAGAAGCACTGAAAAAAGAAACTGACCCTGCTAGCCAGAAACGTCTGCAAAACATTGAAAAACAATGTGAGGATTTGCAGCAGCAGGATTCCGCTATGACCGCAAAATGGGAAAACGAAAAAGCGGATATAAATTCCATCAAAGAAATAAAAGAAAAGATCGAACGCACAAATACCGAATTTGAAGAAGCACAGCGTAAAGGCGATTTGGAAAAAGCCGCAAGATTAAAATACAGCACAATCGCCGATTTGCAAAAACAGCTAAAACATAAAGAAGAATTGCTCGCTCAAAGCAGCGCCGCAAAAATGATTCGCAACGAAGTTACCGAAGAGCACATCGCGCAGGTCGTTTCAAAATGGACAGGCATTCCTGTTTCCAAACTTCTCTCCGGCCAGCGTCAACGCCTGATGCAGATGGAACAGGAAATTCACAATCGCGTTATCGGCCAAAATGAAGCTGTTCGCGCGCTTAGCGATGCCGTACGTAGAAATCGCGCAGGCCTCGGCGATTCCGAAAGACCTATCGGCGTTTTCTTATTCCTCGGCCCAACAGGCGTTGGCAAAACCGAATTATCAAAAGCGCTCGCTGAATTTTTATTCAACGACCCGAACGCAATGATCCGTGTCGATATGAGCGAATTTATGGAACCGCACAGCGTCGCGCGACTGATCGGCGCACCTCCGGGCTACGTCGGCTACGAAGAAGGCGGCCGATTAACCGAATCTGTTCGCCGCAAACCATATTCGGTTGTGCTGCTTGACGAAATCGAAAAAGCACATCCCGATGTGTTCAATGTCCTGTTGCAGGTTTTTGACGAAGGCAGACTCACCGATGGTCAGGGCAGAACTGTCGATTTCAAAAACACCGTCATAATTATGACAAGCAACATCGCAAGCGAACAGATTATAAAACTTACTGAAGAACAGGGCGCCGATTGGGAGATCGAAGCGCACGTTAAGGAAATTCTGCGTAAATATTTCAAGCCGGAGTTTTTGAACCGAATCGATGAAAGCATCGTCTTCCACACTCTCTCGAAAGATAATCTCAAAAACATTATTGATATCCAGCTCAAACGCCTCGCAAAGCGTCTCGCCGACAGACACATTAATATCCAATTTACAGACAACGCCAAAAATCTGCTGATGGATGAAGGCTATGACGTTTCGTTTGGTGCTCGCCCGCTCAAGCGAACAATCCAACAAAGACTTGAAAATGTCCTAGCCGCCCAGCTCTTGGAAGGCAAATTCGCGGAAGGCGATTCCGTAAAGGTCGACGCCAACGCACACAACTTTACATTCGAAAAACTTTAACAATCTCTGTTTTGTAGGGGCAGACCTATGTGTCTGCCCTTTTTTAATCATTCCTTGACCCAAATAAACCATAAAGTATAATCATCATCAAATAAAATTCTTAAGGATGAAAATATGTACTTTCTCGGTTACGACGTCGGCAGTTCATCTGTAAAAGTATCGCTTCTTGAAGGCGCAAGCGGAAAAATTGCAGCCTCGGCAACAAGCCCCAAAAAAGAGCTTGAGATTATCGCGCACAAAACCGGCTGGGCCGAACAAAAACCCGAAGTCTGGTGGGAAAACGCAAAAAAAGCACCCGCCGATATAAAAGCAATCGGAATTTCATATCAAATGCACGGCCTTGTTTTGGTCGACAAAAATAAACAGCTTCTGCGCGACGCGATTATCTGGTGCGACAGCAGAGCGGTACAAATCGGCGCAAAAGCCGCAAAAGAAATCGGCGAGCAGAAATGCCTGCAAACGCTTCTTAATCTGCCGGGAAATTTCACCGCGACAAGACTTAAATGGATAAAAGACAACGAACCGGATACTTATAAGAAAATCTATAAGGCAATTTTGCCCGGCGAATACATCGCAATGAAAATGTCGGACAAAATCGTTACCACGCCTTCGGGAATCTCCGAACATATAATGTGGGACTACAGCAAAGGCTCACTCGCCGACATTATGCTCGATTATTTCGGCTTCGATAAAAATTTTTACGCCGATGTAATGCCGAGTTTCGCCGAGCAGGGAGAACTGACCGCAAAAGCCGCCGATGAATTAGGCTTGAAAGCGGGAACAAAAATTTCATATCGCGCAGGCGATCAGCCAAATAACGCACTTTCGCTTAATGTACTAAACCCAGGCGAAATCGCTGCAACCGCAGGCACAAGCGGCGTCGTCTACGGCATCTCGGAAAAACCCGCCTACGACAGCAAATCGCGAGTCAATTCCTTCGTGCACGTCAATTACAGCAAAGAAAATCCGCGATATGGCGTTTTGCTTTGCGTCAGCGGAACAGGCATTTTAAACAGTTGGCTGCGAACGAATATTATGGATGGAATGGATTATCGCTCGATGAATGATCTTGCGTCAACCGCACCAATCGGCAGCGATGGCCTTTCGATTCTGCCATTCGGTAACGGCGCCGAAAGAACTCTCGAGAATAACGATATCGGCGCACAAATTTGCGGCCTGCGTTTCAATACTCATAAAAAACAGCACCTGCTCCGCGCAGGTCAGGAAGGCATCGTGTTCGCGTTGAATTTCGGATTGCAAATTATGCACAATATCGGCGTCAAGGTCAGCAAAGTCCGCGCAGGCGACGCTAATATGTTTTTAAGCCCGTTATTCGGCAAAGCATTCGCGTGTGTTACAAACGCCGTTGTCGAACTTTACAACACCGATGGTTCCGCAGGCGCCGCAAGAGGCGCAGCTCTCGGCACCGGATTCTACAAAAATTTATCCGAAGCATTCGAAGGATTAAAAAGCACACGAACCATCGAACCTGACGAAAAAATTTGCGATCAATATAAGCAGGCTTATGCGAACTGGTTAGAAGCATTAAAAAAATCAGCAGGAGTATAAATGCAAACAACTATATTCACAGGCGATAAAAAAGCACCGATGAAAACCCTTTTGGCCGCTGCCGAAAAAAAATTCATCTTAAATAATGTTCAAAAATTCCCCGCGTGGATCGAAGGCTACCATCTTACATTAACAACCATCCTCTGGTCTGCTGGCGTAATCTTTTTCGGATACCTGGCGAAAAATAATCTTCACTGGCTCTGGCTTTCATCACTGATGCTCGTTTTGCAGTGGTTCACAGATTGTTTCGACGGCGCTCTCGGCCGACATCGTGATACAGGCATTCCGAAATGGGGCTTTTTTATGGATCACCTGCTGGATTTTGTTTTTATGGCTTGCATCTTCATCGGTTATTCATTTTTACTAACAGGCATCCAACGCGATATTATTTTCCTGCTGATTCCCGTATTCGGCACATTTATGGTAAGTTCATTCCTCTCTTTCGGCGCAACCGGCGATTTCAAAATCACATACCTCGGCACCGGCCCGACAGAAATCAGAATATGGTTCATCGTGCTTAATACCATTTTAATTTTCTGCGGCACAAAATGGATTGAAAAATTTATGATATATATTCTGATTATTTCAGTTATCGTTTTGTGCGTCATAATTTTCCGAACACAAAAATACATCTGGAAAATCGATATGCAGGATAAAATGAACCGTATGCCGTAATATTACTCGCCGATGATCTTCACCAGCACACGTTTTTTCCGCATACCGTCAAATTCGTAATAGAAAATATGTTCCCATGGCCCAAGATGAAGTTCGCCCTCTGTGATCGCGACAACAACTTCGCGCCCCATCACTTGCCGTTTCAAATGCGCATCAGCGTTATCTTCTGCGCCATTGTGCTGATATTGTGAATGCGGCTTTTCCGGCGCCAGCTTTTCGAGCCAAACTTCATAATCATGATGCAAACCGGATTCATTATCGTTTATAAAAACCGAAGCCGTTATGTGCATCGCGTTCACAAGAACCAAACCTTCCTGAACACCGCTTTGCCGAACTAGCCTTTCAATTTCATTATGAATAGAGACTATCGCCCGCCGCTGCGGAACATTCATCCAAAGTTCTTTTGTTAATGTTTTCATAAAAAAAACCTCTGCTATTTATTTCAATATTTTTTTATAAACTTCTTCAATTTTATCGACCATTGTTTTCGGTGCGAATTTTTCTTTCACGAATTCCCGACCGTTTGCACCAAGCTGCTTTCGCAAATTTTCATCAGCGATCAATTCCTCACACGCCTCATTGAGCAATTTAACATTCACAGGCTCAACAAGCCTGCCGGTATTTCCATTCACAACTTCCACAGCACCGTCAATATCAAAACTTACCGCAGGCACACCGCAGAGCATCGCTTGCGGCAAAACTCGCGCCAAACCCTCACGCAGCGAACAATGCACCAAAATATCCGAAGAATGCAAAACCAGCGGCATTTGCGAAGTCGGCAGCAAACCAGTGAATCTGAATTTGTCCGTCAAATCATACGCGTCGATTTTAAGTTGAAGCTGATCTTTCAAAATTCCATCACCAACAAAAAGCCAAATGCAATTATCAAATCTTTTCGCGAGCTTCAATGCCGATTCTATAATAAATTCGTGCCCTTTGAGATGAAACAGTCGCGCAATCGTTACAAGCACAATAGCATTTTCTGGAATATTATATTTTTTGCGAAAATCATTTCGCTGCTCCCGCGTTAGCGGATTTAAATATTCCTCTTCCTCGATCGCCGAATACGCCGTCGTAAATTGCCCCGGCTTTCCAATCCCAACCGCAAGAGATTTCGTCGTCATCGCATCGGCAACGGAAATAAACGCATCAGTTCTACGCGCAGCCGCTTTTTCGATCGTGATGTAAAACCAGTTCACCGCAGGCCGTAAATACGGATAAAAACTCAAACCGTGAATACCGTGGACAATGCGCATAGATTTCAAATCTGTCGAAGACCCCTTTGGGGAAATTTGAGATCTCAAATTATACGCTGCATACCTGCCGATAATCCCGGCTTTAGCCGAATGCGTGTGAACAATATCAGGCTGGATATCCGCTAATATCTTTTTCAATTCGTAATAAGCGGGAATATCATAAAACGGATTTATCTGCCTGCGAAGTTTATCGACGACTATCGTTTTATATTTTTGATTTTTTGTTTGCT